>JGI12269J14319_10002705_pt1 | contig 16946 bp, 15 predicted proteins | sample PeaSoiSIISIP2007_FD_14319 | JGI IMG/M metagenome (IMG submission 14319) | reverse complement strand
CCTACGACACCGACGTCACCGGCGCCGTGCAGCCCGCCGCCGTGCAGTCACCGGCCGGCGTCTCCGGCGGCGTGGCCGTCCTCGTCACCGCCTCGGGACCCTCGGGCACGACCGGCATCAGCGCCGTCGGCTCCCTGGCCAACAAGAACGGGGCGGGCACCTCGACGCTGGCGGTGTCTCCCCAGCACGTCGGGGACCTCGTCACCCTGGCGGTCAAGATCAGCTCCACCACCGTGACGGCCACGGGCGTGTCGGGCGGCGGCGTCGCCACCTGGAGCCGGGCCGAGGGTCCCTACAGCGGCTACAGCGGTTACGACCTCGAGCTGTGGAGCGGGACGGTCGCCACCACCGGGTCCTCCACCGTCACGGTCAGCTACTCGGGCGCCGTGAGCGCGGTCAACGTCGGCCTCTCCGCCCAGGAGTTCACGTCGTCGTCGGGATCGTCGACCACATGGGCCGTCGACACCGCCGGCGCCATCGACAACGCCTCGTCCACCACCGCCACCTTCCCCAAACTCACCCCGAGCGCGACGGGTGAGCTCTACTTCGCCTACGACGCCATCGCCCAGACGGGATCGGCCGGGAGCACGTCGGGCTTCACCTACGCCACCACCTCCGACGCCGACGTCGTCACCTACGACACCGACGTCACCGGCGCCGTGCAGCCCGCCGCCGTGCAGTCACCGGCCGGCGTCTCCGGCGGCGTGGCCGTCCTCGTCACCGCCTCGGGCGTGGCCGCCGCCCCGACCGTCACGGCCCTGAGCACCACCTCCGGACCGGCCGCCGGCGGCACGTCGGTGGTGATCACCGGCACGGGGTTCACGGGCGCCACCGCGGTGAGCTTCGGAGGGACGACGGCCGCCACGTTCACGGTGGACACGCCCACCACCATCACCGTGACATCGCCGGTCTTCGCCGTGGCGGGAGCGGTCATCACCACCACCGTCGACGTCACGGTGGCCGTGAAGACACTGACCAGCGCCACCTCCGCCGCCGACCAGTACACCTACACCTACTCGAGCACCGGTGGTGGGGCGTGCACCGGTACGTGCAGCGTCACCCTGACCGCCGCCGCCGCGCCGGCGCCGACGGCGGTGACCGCGCCCACGGGGACCTCGGGCCCGTCGGTGGTCAGCCTCGTCGCCACCGCCAGCCAGGACGTGTCGGGACTGGCCGACGGCCTGTCGATCGTCGACGTGTCGACCAGCCCCCCCACCGTGGTGGCCCACTCCGCCACGGGCACCTCGCTGACGGCGGGCGTCAGTGACGCCAGCCCGGCCACGGTCCGCTACGTGGGTGAGATCGACGACTGCCCGAGCGGTGGGCCCTACAACTCGACCACGTGCCCACTGGCCACCATCTTCGCCACCTCGGCACCGGCCCTCGTCACGTGGAGGCCCGCGCCCGCCGTCACCGCCATCGCCCCCTCGTCGGGCCCGGCCACGGGCGGGACATCCGTCTCGATCACCGGGACCGGCTTCACCGGGGCCACCGGCGTCGACTTCGGCACCAGCGCCGCCACCGGCTTCACCGTCAACTCGCCCACCTCGATCACCGCCACCTCCCCACCCGGGTCGAGCACGGTGGACGTCATGGTGGTCGGGCCGGGCGGCACGAGCACCGCCGTCACCGCCGACCACTTCACCTACAGCAGCGCCTCGATACCGGTCAGCGCCGTCGGCACCCTGGCCAACAAGAGCGGCACGGGCACCACCACCCTGTCGGTGTCGCCGCAGCGCTCGGGTGACCTCGTGATCCTGGCCGTCAAAGTCGCCTCGAGCTCGATCTCGGTGCTGTCGGTGTCAGGAGGAGGGGCGAGCCCGTGGGGTCGGGCCGAGGGCCCCTACACCGGCTACGGCGGCTACGACCTCGAGCTGTGGACCGGGACCGTGACCTCCACGGGCCCGTCCACCATCACCGTCTCCTTCACGGGCAGCGTCAGCGCGCTGAACGTCGGCCTGGCCGCCCAGGAGTTCTCGGCCACGACGTGGGCCATCGACACCGGGGGCGGGATAGCGAACGCCTCGTCCACGACCGGGACGTTCCCCAAGCTCACCCCGGCCGTGAGCAACGAGCTCTACTTCGGGTACGACGCCATCGCCGAGACGGGATCGGCCGGGAGCACGACGGGCTTCACCTACGCCACCACCTCCGACGCCGACGTCGCGACCTACGACACCGACGTCACCGGCGCCGTGCAGCCCACCGCCGTGCAGTCGCCGGCCGGCACGTCGGGTGGTGTGGCCGTCCTCATCTCGTCGTCGGCGTCGTCCACGGCGTCGGGTGTCACCGTCACCGCCGTGTCACCGTCGTCGGGCAAGGATACGGGCGGGACCTCCGTCACCATCACGGGGACGGGGTTCACCGCAGCCACGGCGGTGAACTTCGGGACCGTGAAGACGACCTCCTTCGTCGTGAGCAGCCCCACGCACATCGTCGTGGCCGCCCCGGCCGGGCCTGACGGGACGTTCGACGTCACCGTGACGACGCCCGCCGGCGCCAGCGCCACCAGCACCGCCGACCAGTTCACCAACGTGACCACCAAGGCCGGGCTCATCCCCATCGGCGTGTACCCGCCCGCGGGTGGCAGCGACCCGGCCGGGGTGGCGGCCTGGGGCGTGAGCACCGGCACCGATCCCACCCACGCCCTCGACTTCCTGGACAAGGCCGACGGCTGGAGCGGCCTGGACAGCGCCGCCGGCATGTCGGCGTGGACCGGGTCGGGCTACCAGCTCGTGCTGGCCGTGCCCATGATCCCGACGAACTCGAGCGGCACCGCCCAGGGCACGCTGGCCCAGGGGGCGACGGGCGCCTACGACCAGTACTTCACCACCCTGGCCCAGAACCTGGTGGCCGACGGCGAGGGCAACGCCATCTTGCGCCTGGGCTGGGAGTTCAACGGCAACTGGTACGCCTGGAGCGTGGCCACCGCCACCGACGCCGCCAACTACGTGGCCTACTGGCAACAGATCGTCACGACCATGCGGGCCGTGCCGGGCGCGGCGTTCAAGTACTTCTGGAACCCGAACGGCCCGAGCCCCACGAGTTACACCCCGGACCAGGCCTATCCGGGGGACGCCTACGTCGACTACGTGGGGACGGACGTCTACGACAACTTCTGGGGGACCCCCTTCACAACCCAGGCCTCATGGGTGAACCAGCTGGGCCAGCAGTGGGGGCTCGACTGGCTGGCGTCGTTCGCGGCCGAGCACGACAAGCCCATCGTCATCGCCGAGTGGTCGGACGAGTACCGCGACGACGGGCACGGGTTCGGCGACGATCCGTCGTTCGTCGACAACATGGCCAATTGGTTCGTGGCCAACAACGTGGCGTTCACCGACGTCTTCTCGTACGACTCCTCGTCCACCTACCGCAACAACCTGCTCGACGGGACGTTCCCCAACTCGCTGGCGGAGTTCGAAAAGGTCTTCGGCTGATCCGGGGCCCTCAGGCCCGGATCAGGAGGGGACGACCGGCGGCCCGCCCCCGGGCGTGAGGACCTCGATCCCGGCCGGCTTGGGGCTGTAGGTGGAGCCCAGGCCGAGCACGAGGGCGTCCCCCACGGTGGCGATGCCCGACCAGTCGGCCTGGGGCAGCGGCACCTGGACGATGAGATGACCGGTCCTGGCGTCGCGCACCTGGACGGCATCGGCTGCCAGGGCCAGGCCGTCGAAGGTCATGCCCCCCGCCACGGTGGTGGGCGAAAAGGATGCGTCCTGGTCGGCCGACCACACCACGGCGCCCGTGTGGGCGTCGAAGGCGTGGTCCGTCGGTGCCTGCGATGCGGTGTCGCGGGGGTTCGAGGGGTCGCACAGCTTCGAGGCCGAGCCGTTGCGCTCGAACCGCCCGAAGTCGCCGACTGCGGTCGCCCCGTAGACCTGGTGCCCGTCGTAGGCGGTGGTGGCGATGAAGCCGCCCGAGAACCCGCCGAAGACGACGTTGGTGGCCCACCGCAATGCGCCGGTGGCGGGGTCGAGCGAGTAGTAGGTGCCGTCCTTGCTCCCGACGCCGAGGAACAGGGCGTTGCCCTGGGCATCGACCCCGGCGTTGGCGGTGGCGCCGAAGTCCCAGTCGCAGTCGAGGTCCGGGCGCTGCGGCCGGAAGTCCCACGCCAATTTCCCGGTGTCGACGTGCAGGGCGAGCACGGTCTCCGCCAGCGGCGCGCTGTTGGCGAAGTCGCAGTCCGAGGTCCCGAAGACCACGAGCTTGGCGGCGGGGAGGAGGGTCCCCGACGACCACACGCTGCCACACCCGTCGTAGAGCACGTTGCCCCGGGCGTCGACGTCGGTCTGGTACTGCCACACCGGGTCGCCCGTGGCCAGGCTGGCGCCCACGATGTAGCCGCTATAGCCGGCCGTACCGTCCACGTCCACGCCGACGATGACGATGCCGTCGTCGACCACCGGGGACGAGAAGATGCGCGTGCCGTCCACGTCGGGCTGCGGGGGGCGGTCGGGCCGCCCCGTGTAGTCGTGCTCCCAGTACACCGCCCCGGTGGCGGCGTCGAGGGCGTAGATGGTGTAGCCGCCACCGAAGATGACCAGCGCCGGCCGGCCGTTCCCCGCCGGTTCGAACCAGGCCGAGGAGGTGACGAGCCCGCCGTCGGAGGTCAGGTTGCGATGCACCTCGCCCGGGTAGGGGTGCACCCCGTCCTGGGACTTGATCCGGGTCTTCCAGCGCAGCTTCCCCGTTTCGAGGTTCACGGCATAGAAGTCGTCGTCCCACGATCCGACGTACACGGTGTCGCCCACCACCGTCGGCGTGGCCGTCACGGAGTCCTGGGTCCGGAACATCCACGCCTTGCGCAGGGTGCGGGCCGTGGCCGCCGTGAGTGTGGTCCTGCCCTCGAAGGTGCGCTGGGCGTCGTGGCCGTAGGTGGGCCAGTCCCATGTGCCGAGGGACGTGGGGACGACGGGCGGCGCCGTGACGACGGCCTTCCTGGCGGCCGGCGTGGTGCCGCTGCACGCCGCCAGCAGGGCGGCCGCACCGGCGGCGGCGGCCAGGGCACGCCCCCACCGGCGCGACGTCACCGCAGGCCGTCCGGGGCCGGGGCGGGGCAAGGGGTGGTTATCCGAAGCCGGCCGTGGCGGTGGCGCCGGCGGGGGGGCCGGCGTCGGGGGACGGGTTCTCCCCCGGTCCCGACAGCGGCGCCACGATCTTGCCCTGCGGGTAGGGGCACACGGTCTGGGACGGCACGCACACCGTGACGCTGGTCGGGAAGTCGAAGCCCGTGGCCACGGCCACGGGGGTGGACGGCTGGCCGTTGCTGAAGGAGACCCGCATGACCCGCCCCCCGTTGCCGGCCGGTCCGCAACCCGACAGCAGGCCCTTACAGGCGATATGGATGTCGATGAAGTACAAGGTGCCGTCGGGGGCGAAGGCCATGCCGAAGGGGTTGTACTGGTCCGGCGACTTGCCGATGTCGGTGACGGTGGTGCCGGGCACCGAGCCCCGCCCCGTCTCGGGCGCCCCGGCGGCGCTGAACCAGCGGATGGAGGGATCCCCGATGTAGCTGCTCACGGCGAAGCAGTCACAGGTGGGGTCCTTGGCCACCCCGGCCGGGAACGCCACCTTGACGAACGTCGTGACGCGGAGCTTGCTGCGGGGGTAGAGCCCGCCCGGGCACTGCGCCGCGCTGGCGGGCAACGACGACTGGGCGAAGCGCAGCACGCTCGAGGTGCCCACGTTGGGGACGAGGAGGTCGCCGTTGTCGGCCAGGTTCATCATCCCCGGCTGGGCCAGCCCGCCCGTGCCGTCGGTGTGGTGGGGGCCGGTCCCCCCGCTGGTCGGGCCGTAGACGATGCAGTAGGTGGTGTAACTCGGTGCGAACCACTCCACCAGCCGGCCGCTGCTGGGCGGCGGGTAGTCGCCCTGGGCGGTGGCGATGTCGTTGCCGAAGATGTTGCCGTTCTTGGAGATGGCGCACCCGGTGTAGGTCTGGTTGTTGTTGAACACGCCGTTGCTGCTGGGCGGCGAGTCACCGCCGATGGACTGCCCCGGCATCTTGTAGGGGCCGGGCACGTACAGGGTCTGGCCGCTGAACGAGCCGTTGGGCTCGTCGAGCTCCAAACCGTCGGCCGGCTGCTTGTAGGGCTTGGCGCTACCCAGGTTGCGCTGGCCCGGGAGGGTGGGGTCGTAGCCGCCCACGAAGCGGCCGTCGGGGAGGATGCACACCTGGCCGTTGAGGTCCCAGGCGGGGAGCAGCTGGCCCTGGGTGCTCGACGGCATGGACAGGAAGTCGACCTCTTCGTTCTGGTCCCAGTAGACGTCGTAGCCCGACGCGCCGGTGACGCCACCCACCACGGTGGTGGAGGTGCCGGCCGTGCCCGACACGTTGGTGGTCGGCGACCCCGTGCCGGCGGCCGTGGTGGTCGTGGTGCCCGAGCCCGTCTTCGCCCCCGACGAACAGGCCGTGAGAACGACCCCGCAGCACACTGCACAGATCAGGCCCGTGGCGAGCCTGGTGCGAAGTCTCACGACCGTTCCCCTCCCTGATCGCCCCGGCGGCATCGTCGCCCGGCGCGGAAGCTGACGTTATAGCAGGAGATCGTCAGCAATTCCGGGGTGGCGGGCGAGAAGAAGAGGACGAGCGGGAGTTGGCTGCCGCGCCGACGCCGTGTCCCTACCGTCCGATGCCGTCTGGTCGTGGCGCGGTCGTCTCGCTCCGTGATCATCACCCGAAGGAATCGTCGTCCCGTCCCCGGAATCGTGCCCGGAAGTTCGTGACGTCGTCGCACCTGGGCGGTGTGCCGACGGCGCCGCCGCGCCACGGTGCGGACGCGCTCCGTCACCGAAGTCCGGGGGCGACAGGAGGACCGGTGGCTCCCGGTCCGGTCCACCGGGCGGCGAAGTGGCGACCAGGGCCTTCAGGTGATAGCCCTGACTGATCCGTCGGGCCTCCTGGGGTGGTGACCCCGACGTGGTCCACTGCCGTCGGGGTAGCACTGAGAGGGCCAAGATCGTGTCGGGCTGGCAGGGATGCGCATGGGACGGGGCGACACGGTGAGCGCTCGTCGCCGGGGCCGCCACAGCCGATCTCGTTTCGGGACCGGACGGCTGGCACTGCCGCGGTGGATGTACACGAGCCAGAGCCACCGGCGCGTCCGGGGGGTGATCCCGCAATGGCCCCCGCCGCCCCAGACGCGACGGGTGCGGCGCACGTTCGGTGCGGCGCGGTGGCTGTGGGCCGCGCTGGGCGCGGTCGTGGTGGCGGGCGCGGTCGTCGTCGTCATGAAGCCGGGGAACCCGCCCACACGCGCCATCCAGTCGACCGACGTCGGCACGACGTCGCCGACGACGGCCGCGAGGGTGGTGGCGTCGACGACGGTGCCGAGCGCGCCGACCACCACCAAGGCCGCGGTGGCGCCGTCCACGGCGGCGGCCGGCCCGGTGAGCGCCCAGAGCGTGCCGCTCGGGGACTACGCCGGTGAGTCCAATCCGGCCGGCATCGCCGCCTTCGCCGCGTCCACCGGCGCCCATCCGGTGCTCGCCACCGACTACCTGGACAAGACCGCCGGGTGGAACGACATGGACAGCGCCGCCAACGTGGCGGCGTGGAGCCACACCCCGTACCGCCTGGTGCTGGGCGTCTCCATCCTGCCCGGGACGGGGACGATGGCCCAGGGCGCCACGGGCGCCTACGACCAGTACTTCACCATCCTGGCCCACAACCTCGTGGCCGACGACGAGGCGAACGCCATCTTGCGGCTGGGATGGGAGTTCAACGGCAACTGGTTCCCGTGGTCGGTGGCGACGGCCGCACAGGCCTCGGAGTTCGCCGCCTACTGGCGCCAGATCGTCACCACCATCCGAGCCGTCCCCGGCGAGCAGTTCCAGTTCCTGTGGAATCCCAACGGGCCCAGCCCGACGAGCTATTCGCCCGATCAGGCCTATCCCGGTGACGCCTACGTCGACTATGTCGGGACCGACGACTACGACAACTACTGGGGGAACGGCACGTTCGTCGCGCCGGTGGCGTGGGAGAACCAGCTGAACCAACAGTGGGGGCTCAACTGGCTGGTGTCGTTCGCCGCCCAGCACCACAAGGCCATCGCCATCCCCGAGTGGTCCGACGAGTACCGGCCCGACGGGCACGGACTGGGCGACGACCCGTCCTTCATCGACCACATGGCGGCCTGGTTCGTCGCCAACAAGGTGGCCTTCGCCGACGTCTGGTGCTACGACTCGTCGGCCACGTACCGCAACAATCTCCTGGACGGCACGTTCCCGAAGGCGCTGGCCGAATTCAAGATCGACTTCGGCTGATCCCGGCCCGGCGACGGGTCGGGGACCTTGACGCCCACCACGGCACGTCCACCCCCACGCCACGGGGATGGCCCGGTGCGCGCTGTATGATCTGCGCCACCTGGTGGCACCGCTCGGCCGAAGGGAGGTGCATGGTGGCGCATCGCGCCCGTGGCGTCGTGGCGCAACCATGGGCACCGCTCCTCCGCATGTTCGTGGGCATGTTCGTGGCGGCCGGGATCGGAGGCGTCACCTTCCTCGGAGCGGGAGTGGGGGCGTCGGTGGTGGCGGGAGCGTCGACGGCGGTGGCCGCCGGACCATCGCCAGGCGCCGGAGCCAACGCCCGGACCACTGCGCCACCGGTCATCAGGAACGTGCCCGCCGGCATCCTCACCTCGGCCGGTCGGCGGGCAAGCTCGTCGACCACGACGACGTCCCCGGGACCGTGCTGGGCCTCCGGCAACTGGTCGGGGTACGCCGTCAGCGAGACCTCGCCGTCCGGCCTGCCGTGCGTGCCCGGGTCGGGGCAGGCGTACACCGCCGTGACCGGGACCTGGACGGTGCCCACGGTCAGCGCATCGAGGGGGGCGGCGTACTCCGCCGCCTGGGCCGGCATCGACGGCTTCACCGACGGGAACCTCATCCAGGCCGGTACCGAGCAGGACGGGGTCGGTGGCAGCGGCCGGTACGCGGCGTGGTGGGAGGTCCTCCCCGCCCCCGAGACGGTGATCCCCTCGATCACGGTCGAACCCGGGGACGCCGTGACCGTGTCGATCACCGAGGTCTCCACGTCGCAGTGGCAGATCACACTCACCGACGCCGGCCAGCCCGGCCATCCCGCCCAACCGCCGTTCACCACCACCCAGGCCTACTCCGGGCCGGGGACCTCGGCCGAATGGGTGCTCGAGGCGCCCGAGGTCAACGGACGGACGGCCACGCTGGCGCAGTACGGCTCGGCGAATTTCGATCTCGCCGCCGTCGACGGCCAGTCACCGGGCTTGACCGCCGGTTCGGGCGGGGAGATGGTGCAGCGGGGCTTCTTCCGGACCCAGGTCGCCTCCACCCCGTCGGGACCCGACACCGGGTCGCCGGCCGGTGACGGGTTCGCCGTGGCCTACGGGTCGACGGCACCGCCGGCGCCGGCGTCGTAGTCGCACGCGTCCGGCGCCGCCGTCCTGCAACCGGCGTCCGTCACCGGTCCGCGTGTCGTCGCCAGGCGGGCTGCGCTCGTCGTGAGGTAGCGCTGCTCCGGCTCGTTGGCCGTGCGCGCCGCAGCCGCCCGGAACTCCCCCACGGCGCCCTCGACGTCTCCCGCCATGGCCAGGAGATGGGCGCGCACGGCATGGAGCCGGTGATGGTCCCCGAGGTGCTCGTCGAGCCCGTCGAGCACCGCCAGGCCGGCGGCCGGGCCGCGCACCATGGCGAGCGCCACGGCTCGGTTGAGGGTGACCATCGGGTTGCCGGTGATCTGCTCGAGGATCCGGTACAGCCCCAGCACCTCGGACCAACCCGTGTCGGCGTGGCAGGCGGCCTGGTCGTGCACGGCGGCGATGGCCGCCTGCACCTGGTACTCGCCCATGCGGCCCCGCCGCAGCGCGCCGGTGACGAGGGCAACCCCCTCGGCGATGAGCGAACGGTCCCACCGCGTGCGGTCCTGTTCGGCCAGCGGCACCAGCTCCCCCCGGGCGGTGGTGCGGGCCGGGCGCCGGGCCTCCGTGAGGAGCATCAGCGCCAGCAGCCCGCTGATCTCGGCGTCGTCGGGCAGGGCGTCGTGCACGGCCCGGGTCAGGCGTATGGCCTCCGCCGACAGGTCGGGCCGGGCCAGGTCGACGCCCCCACTGCTGGCGTAGCCCTCGTTGAACATGAGGTACAGGACATGGAGGACGGACCGAAGGCGCTCGGGGCGATCCTCGGACGAAGGCAGCGCGAAGGGCTGCGCCGAGGCCTTGACCTTGGCCTTCGCCCGGCTGATGCGCTGCGCCACGGTCGCTTCCGACACGAGGAAGGCGTGGGCGATCTCGCCGGTGGTGAGACCACCCACGGCCCGCAGGGTGAGGGGGATGGCCGACGCCGGCGTGAGCGAGGGATGGCAGCACATGAACATCAGGATCAGGCTGTCGTCACGGCCCGGGGCGGGGTCGGGGCGGGCCACGGACCACGAGGCGGCCAGCTCCTCACGTCGGCGACGGGCGTCGTCGCGGCGGTACTGCTCCGCCATGCGCCGGGAGGCCACGCGCACGAGCCAGCCGAGCGGTTGGCCGGGCGTCCCCTCGACCGGCCACGTCACGGCGGCGGCCACGAGTGCCTCCTGCACGGCGTCCTCGGCGTCGGCGAAGTCCCCGTAGCGGCGGATGACCGCCCCGAGGACCCTCGGTGCCAGGGTCCGCAGGGCGGCTTCCGTGTCGGCGGACGTCGTCACACCTCGGGGTCGGGACCGCCCAGGACCTGTCGCACCTCGATCGGTTGGCGGATGGGTCCGTTCGGGCTGGGGGCGGCGGAGGCCCGTGCCGCGATCTCGATGGCCCGGTCGGGGGTCTCGACGTCCACCATCCGGTAGCCGGCCAGGAGCTCCTTCGACTCGGGGAACGGGCCGTCGGTGACGACCGGGGCGCCGACCCCGTCCGACTCCACGAACCGGGCCTGTTCCGGCCCCGCCAGTCCCTGCGCGTCGACGAGCTCGCCGCTCTCGATGAGCTCACGGTTGAGCGCCTGCTGGAACTCGATGTGGGCGTTGATCTCCTCGGGCGTCCACTCCGTCATGGGGGCGCACTCGGACCCGACCGGTCCGTAGTTCTGGAGCAGCATGAATCGCATCGGTCCATCCTCCCTCGTCGGGCGCCACGATGGCGCCGCTCACCTTGATGTCGGAGCAGCCGGGCGAATCTCGACATCCCCGGCGGGGACGGCCCGGGAGCCCATCGGACCTCCGACGGACCCGAATCGAGGGCGTCCGGCCCTGGGGAAACACCGGTGGAGGCCGTAGAATGTGGACGTGTACGAGGTCACCGTGACGAGCTTTCTTCTTCCTGTCCTCGTCCTCGCCGGGCTGGCCCTGATCGTCTGGGCCCTCGTCGACGTGGCCAGACGGCCACCCGACATGATCTCGTCCGGCGCCAAGGCCGGATGGATCGTCGCGCTCGTGATGGGGACCCTCGTTTTCGGGGTCGTCGGTGTGGTCGTGGCCGTCGTCTACCTGGTCGCCATCCGGCCCCGGTTCAGCAGCCTGACCTGAATCACACCCTGCGGGGCGTGGCGCCCGGTCACGCCCCGCGCCACCGATCGGCACCGCCGGCCACGTCGCCCCGCCACGGCGGGTCACGAGGAGCTTCGTGGTCCCCATGCGGCACGAGCACCGGGTGGTTAAGGTGCCGACCGCCGGTGCCGACCGCCGGTGGCGGGAGCCGGCGGGGAGGGACGTCATGACGTTGCGGGTGGTGGGTGCCGGCGTCGGCCGGACGGGGACACTGTCGCTGAAGACGGGGCTCGAGCAGTTGCTCGGAGAACCCTGCTACCACATGATCGAGATCTTCGGCCGACCGGAGCACGTCCCGCTCTGGCGCGAAGCGGCCGAGGGCGGGCGAGTGGACTGGGAGGTCCTCCTCGACGGGTACGGAGCCACGTCCGACTTCCCGGCCTGCCTCTTCTGGCCCGAGATCCTCGATGCCAACCCGGGCGCGGCGGTGGTGCTGTCCACCCGCGCCGACAGCAAGGCCTGGTGGGAGAGCGCCAGCCAGACCATCTTCGCCATCGACGAGGCGGTCCTCCCGGCGGAGATGTCGGACTGGTACGCCATGTGGCGGGCCGTGGCATCGGCCCGCTTCACCTCCGACTGGACCGACGAGGGGGCGGCGCGCGCCGCCTATGCGCGTCACAACGCCGAGGTACGGGCCTCGGCGCCGCCCGAACGGCTCGTCGACTGGGTTCCCGCCGACGGATGGGGACCGCTGTGTGCGGCCATCGGCGTCGACCAACCCGACACACCGTTCCCTCATCTGAACACCAGGGAGGACTTCCCCCGGGTCGGCGACGACACGTCCGTGGCGCAGGTCCTCGAACAGTTCGTCCCCGGAGGGGCGGGTCCGATCCCCCCGGGACCACCGGGACCACCGGGACCGGCCGGGCACTGAGCCGGGCTACCCTCGCCCGATGACCTCCACTCCCCGACCACACCCGCGTGACGAGGTCCAGGCCGTCGTCGACCGCTACCACGAGTTGCGCGGCCGCATCGACGAGGGCCTGGAGCCCAACGGCTTCGGGGCCCTGGCCGACTTCTACACCGACGACGCCGTGTACGTGGACGCGGCGTGGGGCCGTATCGAGGGCAAGGAGGCCATCGCCCACTGGCTCGAGCACTCGATGGTCGGCCTGGGGGACTGGCAGTTCCCCATCGAGTTCACCGCCATCGAGGGTGACGACGTGGTCGTCAAGTGGACCCAGGTGATCCCCGGCACCCGGGCGGACGGCACGCCGTACACCCAGTCCGCCTACTCACGGCTGCACTACGCCGGGGACGGGAAGTTCGATTACGAGGAGGACACGTACAACATGGTCCACGTCCTCGAGGACCTGGAGGCGAGCGGGTGGGCGCCCACCGAGCCCATGAACGTGCCGCCCCCGCACCCCGACCGCAATTGGGCGCTGCCCGGGGCCTGACCGGCTACCCGCTCGTCGGGCGCAGCGGCGCGTCCAGCGGGCCCGAGTCGAGCAGAGCGGCATCCATCCTGGCCGAGGCGGCGGTGAAGTTCCCGCTGATCTCGCCCCGCCCACTGAACGACGCGAACGTGCTCTGGGTCGGCTCGATGATCGGCGCCGACTCGACCCGGGATCAGGCCATCGGCGGGGGGTGCGGCACCGGCGGCCCCGACCGCGACGACGGGTGACGCTGGCGTTCGGCCGCCTGCTCCTCGGCGCTCGCTCCCAGGTAGACGAAGAAGCCGATGAGGACGAACCAGAAGTCGTAGAAGACACCGCCGACGATCATGATCATGGCCAGGACCCGGGCGATCCTGCCCGCCTGCCGGGTGGCGGTGAGCCGGTCGTGGCTCCGTTCCAGTACGGCCCGCAGGACCCGGCCACCGTCCATGGGGAGGGCGGGCAGCAGGTTGAAGACGCCCAACACGATGTTCAGCCACGCCAATCGGGCGAACCACGAGCCGGCGAACAACGTCGGCGGCCACAGGCGGGCCCCGAAGGCCAGGCCGCCGGCGATGGCCAGAACGGCCAGGCCGAGGCTGGTGAGCGGTCCCACGATGGCGATGGCGAGCTCGTCGTCGGCACCCTCGGGCATGTGCGCCAGCTGGGACACCCCCCCGATGGGCAGGAGCAGGATGTCCTCGACCACCGCCCCGCGCCGGCGCGCCACGATGCAATGGGCGTACTCGTGGACGAGCACCGAGGCGAAGACCGCCGATATCCACACCAGGTCGGCGCCGACGGTGGCGGCCCCGCTCCCCATGCCCGCCCACACCACCACGACCACGAGGACCATGAAGGTCCAGTGCATCCGGATCTCGATGCCCCCGATCCGGGCCACCCGGACCGAGCTCCTCGTGTTGCGGGGTTTCACCATGGCACCTGCCCCGTGGCCAGGTTCTCGTCCCGGCGCTGCTGACAGGATGCACACCCCACGACCATCCGCACCAGGGCACAACGCCCCTTCGTGCCGGGGCACGGGCGCGGCGTTGCTCAGATCGCGCCGCTCACCTTCGGAACCGCACCGCCTCGTCCGAGCCGCCGGTGGCATCGCCGGGGCTGTAGGAGTGTGCGCCGGCGCCCGCCAGCCTCCCCCGGTCGACGATCAGGTACTCGTCCCTGATGGGGCGCTCCTCGAACCAGCACTCCAGGATCTCCCGCACGCCCGCCGCGTAGCGCGCCTGGGCCGACAGGGAGGTTCCCGACACGTGCGGCGTCATGCCGTGGTGCGGCATGGTCCGCCAGGGGTGGTCCCGGGGTGCCGGCTGGGGGAACCACACGTCGCCGGCGTAGCCGGCCAGCTGCCCGCTGGTGAGGGCCCGGGCGATGGCGTCCCGGTCGCAGATCTTGCCGCGGGCGGTGTTCACGATGTAGGCGCCCCGCTTCATCCGGCTGATGAGGTCGTCGTCGAACATGCCCTCGGTCTCGGGGTGCAGGGGCGTGTTGATGGTCACCACGTCACAGACCTCGACGAGCGACAGTGCCGTCGGGTGATAGGTGAGTCCGAGGTCGCGCTCCACCTCCTCGGGCAGGCGGTGCCGGTCCGTGTAGTGCAGCGCCACGTCGAACGGCTTGAGGCGGCGGAGCACCGCCGTCCCGATGCGCCCGGCCCCGACGGTCCCGACCACCATGGCCTCCAGGTCGTAGGAGCGGGTCACGCAGTCGGCGATGTTCCATCCACCGTCGACGACCCATTGGTACGAAGGGATGTAGTTGCGAACCAACGACAGGATCATCATGACGACGTGTTCGGCGACGCTGATGCTGTTGCTGTAGGTCACCTCGGCGACGGTGATGCCGCGCTCGATGGCCGCTTGCAGGTCGACGTGGTCCGATCCGATCCCCGCGGTCACGGCCAGCTTCAGGCCGGGCGCCTTGGCGATGCGCTCGGCGGTCAGGTAGGCCGGCCAGAACGGCTGGGAGATCACGATGTCGGCATCGACCAGCTCGCGCTCGAAGACCGAATCGGGGCCGTCCTTGTCCGAGGTGACCACCAGCGTGTGACCGCCGTCCTCGAGGAACCGTCGCAGGCCCAGCTCGCCCGACACACTGCCGACGAGCTCACCCGGGGTGAAGTCGAGCCCGCTCGGTGACGGCACGGTCTGCCCACCGGGATAGTGGTCCACCACGGGGATGCTGTCGCGGGCATAGGACGTCGGGTAGCCGTCGACAGGATCCTCGTACAGGACGCAGACGATCTTCGCCATGTTTCTCCCCTTGCTCCGGGTCTTTTCCGTCCGGGACCTCGTCGCGCACCACCCGGGCCACCAAGTTTGACACGATGAGCGCGCGCTCCGCAGACCTGCGGAAAAAGTCGAGCGGTTCCTCACCGGGGGATGCGACGCCGCACCCCGGCGTCGGTCTACGCGGCACGGGAGAAGGCCCGTCCCACCGGAGCGGTCGTGCAAGCCGACGGCCGGCGTCTTCGTTTCGACAAGGTCGACAAGAGCGGTGCGGTCACGCTTCGTTACCGGGGCCTGCTGCACCACATCGGCATCGGTGCGGCCTACAGAGGCTGGCGCATCGCCATGCTCGTCGAGGGGCGCAAGATCGAGATCGTGGGCCTCGACGGGTCACCACTGCGGCGGCTCGTGCTCGACCCGTCCCGGGACTACCAGCCCCAGGCCTGACCAGGGCGTTTCTGGGTCTACGATGTCTCGCGACATCGGTCTCCGATGTCTCGCGACATCACAGGGCGCCCCCGGCAGGACTCGAACCTGCGACGCACGGTTTAGGAAACCGACGCTCTATCCTCTGAGCTACGGGGGCTAGCTGGGGTTTTGGGTCTTCACCTGAGTTTGCCCTGGGCCCGGCCCACAGACCCATCGGGACCATACTTCCACGCCCGGCGCGCCCTACAACAAGGGAGCGTCTTCGATCCGGCGCCACGCAGCAGCGACGGTGTTGTGGAACGGCCCCTACGGCGAATCGACGCAGACCTCCCCGTCTGTGTTCCGCACCATCACCCTCAGAATGTCGAACGCCTTCCGAGCAGGAGTCTTCCCCGTCACGCGTACGATCTCGTCGCGGAACTCCTCGGCAACGGCCTCGGAGTCCTCCAGGCCGTCTTCCCAGAAAGACATGGCGACGATCTCCGGGCGCGGCCCCACTTCGGACTGCAAGGCGACAAAGCCGAGAAAGTGTGGCAACTCGGAGAACCTCGGCAGGACCCCCTCCTGCACCTCTCGGATCACCAAGGGAATTTGGTCTTGATCGATGAAGAAGCTCATACTCCGGCTCTTCATGACGGCAGGTGAACAGTTCCGACGATCATGAGGTACGTACCCACTCCATCACCTCCTGAGAAAGCGCGTCTCCACCAAGGAGAAGCATCCTCCACAGTATGACCGAGACGCAGAACATGCTCTAGAGCGTTTTGCGGGCAAAGGGCACCACGACGGTGTACCCCATCGGCGGTACTCTTGCGAACATGCGACCCCTTCGGTACTCCATCAACGTCACGTTGGACGGGTGCTGCGATCATCGTGCGATCCCCGCCGACGAGGACCTGCATCGTCACGCGGTCGAGAACCTCAACCAGGCCGATGCCCTTCTCTTTGGCCGGGTGACGTACGAGATGATGGAAGCAGCGTGGCGGCTGCCGGCGCCGACGGGACCGAGACCTGATTGGATGGAACCCTTCGCTCAGACGATCGACGCGGCGAAGAAGTACGTCGTGTCGAGCACGCTGGAGCAGGTCGATTGGAACGCGGAACTGGTGCGCGGGGATCTGGGCAAGGCCGTGCAGCAACTCAAGGGGGAGTCGGGCAACGGGCTCCTCGTGGGAGGTGTGAAGCTCCCACTGGCGTTGGCGGAGCTGGGATTGATCGATGAGTACGAGTTCGTGGTGCATCCCAGGCTGGCGGGCCACGGGCCGACGTTGTTGGCGGGGCTATCGAAGCATGTCGACGTGAAGCTCGTGGGCCGGCTGGAGTACGGCTCGGGGGCAGTGGCGATGCGGTACGAGCCGACAAGGTAGCCATACACCGCTAGCCGGCAAAGCGCGTCTA
>JGI12269J14319_10002704_pt1 | contig 16950 bp, 20 predicted proteins | sample PeaSoiSIISIP2007_FD_14319 | JGI IMG/M metagenome (IMG submission 14319) | reverse complement strand
CGAATTTCCAATCTTGTCGCAGGACTGAAATGCTTTTCTCGCCAACAACCTGTGGAACGCAAAGAAGTTAATCTGACTGAGGTGATTAGCTCGGCCTGGATGCTCATTTCCAGCGATCGAGCTGCTGCCAGTGAGATTACCTTTGCTTGTCAGGAAATCTCCGAGGGTAGGGTTTATGGAAGCTATCAGCAGTTAGAGCAAGTGTTTGTTAATTTCTTGCAAAATGCTATGAGAGCGATTAAGAAAGCCGACGAAAGTAACGGCCAAATCCAAATTTCTGTTCGGCAGGAAGAGGGTAAGCAGGGCTGGGTCATTGCGGAGATCCATGATAATGGGTGTGGAATAGACAGCAAAGTCCTGCCCCATATCTTTGAACCGTTTTATTCTAAGGACCCTCAAGGCCTGGGGCTTGGCCTTTCAATTGTCCATGGTATCGTCAAGGAACATGGTGGACATATTGCTTTCGTGAGTGATCTTGGTCAAGGAACGACGATTATCTTGCGTCTTCCGAAATATAAAGCGGAGGCTAAGTGAATTCTTTCGCCTGGCAAGGGGGTAAACGGGAAGGGAGGGATTAGGGATGGATGATGAATTGAAGAGCGTGTTTATAATTGAAACGGAGGACATGCTCCTAGAAGCTACCAATTTGTTATTGGTTGAGGATCAACCCAACGAGTCGCTGGCCCGGATTAATCATGTTTTTAGAGTGGTTCATAGCATTAAGGGCGGTAGTCAGTTTTTGGGTCTTGAAGAACTAGCTGAACTTTCACACCATATGGAAGACTTGCTGGGGCCGCTCCGTTCAGGGGAACTGAGTGCGGATGAGGGAATTACGACACTAATGTTAGAAGCCTTAGAATTGATGGAAACCCAGCTTCAATATGTAAGGAGCGGAGAAATTATAACCACTCAGGATTTTGAGCGGAAGAAGAAATTGATTGCAAAAATTGCACGTATTCATCAACCTGAGCTTTTGCCCGAAAAGGTTGTGCCTTTGCTGCCAGTCTCGGCAGGGAGCAGTGATTTTGTTGGTAAACGCTTAGTCTACATTCATGTGCAGATGGAGGTCGATTCGATCATGCCGCAGCTTCGACAGTTTTTGCTGTTGGAGCTCTTGAGTGAGATTGGGAAGGTTGTCTATTCACTTCCCAGTTTAGAGGGTTTGGAGATGCCGGGAAACAGTTTCGCTCAGGACGAATTGGCGATCGTGTTGAGTACAGATGAGACGGATGAGATCATACGCAAGACTTGTGATGTAGGGGATATTTCAGAAATCGTGCTTGTGAGTTTGGACAAGGGCCTTAGCCTCAACGCACCTGACAAAATGCAGTTACCGACTGCTCATGAGGTAAGGCAATTTGAACAGATCGTCACTCGACTTCTCAAAGAATTTCGACAAGATGAGTATTCACAGGTCGAAGCCTCGGCCTTGATTCGAGCATTGGATATTTATGGCAATAAAACGGAGGTAGCCACGGAGAGTTGGTTTCCGGGAGGACTAGCCGGGTGGCAGCGTCAGATCAGGTTATTAGACCAAACGACCAAAATGGCCCGCAAGGATCGAGAAAATATGGCGACATGTATCCTCCAAGGGTTTTGGGAATCAGTTTATGATGTTTTATGCAACAAAGTATATTTCTATACGGAGACGATGGCAGAAAAAGTCACACTTTCTACGTCGATTTTCAAGGAACGACTAGCGATGAATGAGGAAGAGCCACAGCTGGCAGTGCTTGATCTCAGTCAAATGAGAGTTCTCGAACCTGCAGATATCCTAATCTTGCAAAATTTAGCAGCTAGCCTTAGTCTGAAGTGTGCGCGTCTGGCTTTAGTCTCCTCTGGCGCGAATACACGCAGACAGGTCAATGTCCTAGAAGCAAGCGCTTTATTTGCCAAGGGATTGCGCATCTTTCCGAATGCTTTCCACGCCTCATTTGGCTAGAACCAATAATTAAACAGGGAGGGATCACTTTGTCTTTGTACCCAGAACTACAAATCTTGATTATCGATGATGAAGAAGAAATCCTGATTGCTTTAGCGCAGTTGTTAAGGTTGGATGGCTATAAAGTGCAAACAGCTAATTCCCCAATTGTTGCTTTAGAAATGATAAAGGGGTCTAAATATCATATTATTTTGTCCGATATCGTGATGCCGGAAATGAATGGACTTGAGTTGCTGACCCGCATTAAAGAGTTTGATCCTTTGGCCCAAGTGATCATGATGACCGGTTATTCTACTATGGAGATCACCATGCGCAGTTTGGAAAAGGGAGCGAGTGACTACATATTGAAACCGTTTAAAGATTTTAAAGACGTCAGCAAGATCGTCAAGATTAATGAGGAAAAACTTAATCGCTGGTGGGAGAGTATGCGCGGGAATTTCAAATAAGGCTCGATGATAATGGAGGTGAGAATTATGAAGAAGGTACTTATTGTTGACGATGCGATATTCATGAGGATGACGATTAAAAAAATGTTGGAGAATTCTAGTTATGAGGTGAGCGGGGAAGCCGCTAATGGGGCCATGGCTGTCGAATTATATTCGGAATTGCAGCCGGATATAGTCACTATGGATATCACGATGCCAGAAATGACAGGAATTGAGGCTTTAAAGAAGATTAAAGCAATGGACCCTAATGCTAAAGTCATTATGGTGACAGCCTTGGGTCAGGAGGGAATGGTAAAAGAGGCCATCAGTAGTGGAGCTAAAAACTATCTCGTCAAACCCTTTACCGAAGAGCGTTTACTCCAAGTTCTGGATAAATTAGGATAATTGCTAGAGAGGGGCGCATAACACCTGGCCAAGCAAAGACAGACAGTCTTTGCTTGGCCAGGTGTTTTCTTTACCTCACAAAATGTTCGGTGTTGAGTCAGCTAACGAATAATTTTACATATCCTGTCGACCCTTGTGTTTCCTCAAAGAAACCCTGTAGTACACCTCTTTTGTTCTCCTAAAAAATCCCATCCTGACCCACGGAAAGCGACAGGTTTTACATGCTTCATTAGGTATAATTTTGTGAGAAGCGTGTGGAAAGGATGGACCTGATGGGCGTAGTAGAGACTTATCTTGATTTGGATCTTCTGATTAACGGAGGGATGGACGCTCTTATTCTCGTGCTTACGAGCAAGCTCATTCACCTCCCGGTTCGGCCAAAGGGAATCTTGGCCGGAGTCCTGCTGGGCGAAATTCCGGTGCTCTTAGCCTGTTACGCCACTCCACCATGGACCACGCTAAGCAAATGGGTTATTCCGTTTCTAATGGTTGGGGCCGCTTTTCCCACCCGGAGACGGTACATGTTTCTTAAGGCATTGGTTGGGTTTTGGCTTCTTTCGGCAGGGCTTGGTGGATTTGTGTATGCCTCATGGGGGTGGGTGCAATTTGATAATGAATTAGGTAACGGCCTTTTTTCGTTGGCCTTAAACAATCTTTGGATCCTACCGTTGGGTGCATTATGCTGGTGGTTTCTACAGCGTCTTTGGCAGCGGTGGCAGGAAAGAAATTCAGTGCTGGAGCAAATTATTTTTGACTTGGAAATTGACTTTGGCACTGAAGAACGTGGGGTTGTCTGCCTTAAAGCGTTATTGGACACTGGGAATCATTTGCGAGATCCGTTGACCGGGTATCCAGTTATTCTCATGGAAGAGGAAGTTGCGGTGACTTCTTTGCCAGATAATATACGATCATTTTTAAATATTCCATGGCAAGATTATGCCGACCCATGGCCCCTACTATGGAAAAACGATCCCAGTTTAGTGAAACATATCGTTTTCATCCCTTTTCAAGCAATTGATCGTCAGAGTTGGCTACTGGGAATAAGACCTGAGCACGTGAGGTGTTTTGACAAAAAGGGATCTCGGCAGGTCAAGGCAACGGTGGCACTCGTTAAGCAGGTGTTAAGTTCAGCGGGTGAGTACCAAGCTCTTATACACCCCGAACATGTGCAGAAAGGTGGAGATGGATAAATGACGTGGTGGAGGAATGTTCAAGATAAGGTCAGGTACCTATGGCTCAGGCTGATTCGGAAAGTTTGTGGAGTAAGTGGAATCTATTATGTTGGAAGCAGTGAAGCCCTTCCGCCACCACTCAACTCGGATGAAGAAGGGATCCTTTTGGAACGCTTAGAAATGGGGGACCCGTCGATTCGTGATATTCTTATTGAACGAAACTTGCGCCTGGTGGTGTATATTGCTCGGAAATTCGAAAATACTGGGATAGGGATAGAAGACCTTGTTTCCATAGGAACAATTGGGTTAATTAAAGCGGTTAACACGTTTGATCCCCAGAAGAAAATAAAATTGGCGACCTATGCTTCACGGTGTATTGAAAATGAAATTCTGATGTATCTAAGACGAAACAATAAAACTCGCTCAGAAGTATCGTTCGATGAACCATTGAACATTGACTGGGATGGTAATGAATTACTTTTATCGGATGTTTTAGGCACGGAAAATGACATAATTTCCAAGCCGATTGAAGAACAAGTAGACCGTCAGTTGTTGCATTTGGCGATGGGGAGACTGACGAATAGAGAAAAGGTGATCATGGAACTGAGATTTGGGTTGGACAATGGGGTTGAGAAAACTCAAAAAGAAGTGGCTGATCGCTTGGGAATCTCGCAGTCCTATATTTCACGGCTCGAGAAAAGGATCATACGCAGATTACGTAAAGAATTTTGTCGACTGGAATAACCTAAACTGTGTTCGGGCATACTTCCCAACAGAATTGGCTGGGAGGTGCTCGTGGTTTGGCATTGAATAAAGTTGAGATTTGTGGAGTGAACACCTCAAAGTTGCCTGTCTTAACCAGCGTGAAAATGAAAGAGTTGTTTGTGATTTATCAAGCTGGAGATCGCAGCGCACGGGATAAACTTATTCATGGGAATCTCCGTCTTGTTCTCAGTGTGATTCAGCGGTTTACGAATCGGGGAGAATATGTGGATGACCTTTTTCAGGTCGGCTGTATTGGGTTGATGAAAGCGATTGACAATTTTGATCTTGGACAAAACGTTAAGTTCTCTACTTATGCCGTCCCCATGATCATCGGGGAAATTCGTCGTTATTTAAGGGACAACAATCCAATACGGGTGAGCCGATCCCTGCGGGATATCGCCTATAAGGCGCTACAGGTGAGAGATCAGCTGGTCTGTGAGTGTTCACGAGAACCTACAGTTACAGAGATCGCTAATAAACTTTCTTTGCCCCGAGAAGATGTTATTTTTGCCTTAGATGCTATTCAAGAACCGATTTCTTTATTTGAACCGATCTATCATGATGGAGGAGATCCTATATTTGTGATGGACCAGATCGGAGATGATAAGCAGTCTGACAAAGGCTGGATTGAAGGGCTTGCTGTGCGAGAAGCTTTGCGACGCCTGAGTGAACGGGAAAAACTCATTTTATCTTTGCGTTTTTTTGATGGCAAGACTCAGATGGAGGTTGCGGATGAGATTGGAATCTCTCAGGCTCAGGTATCCCGTCTGGAGAAAGCTGCAATGCTTCATATGCGTAAATATGTCTGAACTGTAGGCTATTTTTAGTCACTCTCTCATATGATGACCTATAGGAAACTTACTTATGACCAGCTCCAATGTTCTTCATAAGTCATAGTTGAACTTATATCGGGGCTATACGCGATATTCGACTTCGAACATCGAACCTCGAACCCCGAACATCGATTAGGGGGGGTCTAAAATGCGGATCTCGGAATTGCGATTATTGGATGTTGTGAATGTTAAGGATGGACGACGTTTAGGGCTAATTAAAGACCTCGACTTGGATCTGGAACGGGGTGTCGTCAAAGGGATTATTGTGCCGGGACCAACGCGTAGTTGGGGGTTATTTGGCAGTGGTAAATCAGAAGATTATATCGTTCCTTGGGATCGTGTAAAAAAGATTGGAGTTGATGTCATCTTAGTCGATGCTAATGATCTGCCTGAATTTAATATGGAAAATAGTGACCGCCGCTAATCCAATCATAAATTTGCAAGCATAAACCCTGTTTTAGCAGAATAAGGGTTTATGCTTGTTTTATGATAGTCATGTACATAAAATTATTGGCACGATGCAGTGTAAAGTTGCCCTTGTGCTCGCTATTACTCGGATTTTAGGACCAATGGCAGGTTTGTCCTCAGAAGAATTAAATGGTATATTAAAAGGAAATCAAAGGAGTTAGAGGGATGGGTTGGAAATGGCACAAAAGAGAGAATTTGACTTACCTAACTATTCCAAAATGGCAAGCACAAGGAATTGACATAGGCTTCTCTACGCGTGTTGGGGGAGTTAGCTCAGTTCCCTATGATTCGTTCAATTTGGGGCTGCATGTGGGAGATGATCCCAACGCAGTTCTGGAAAACAGGAAGCGATGGCTGAATCAATGGGGGGTTTCCCCAGCGAGGGTTGTAGTGGGTGAACAGGTTCATGGTACGTGTGTGCTATGGGTTAATGAGGAAGATGGGGGTCGCGGGAGTCTTGGAGCGGAGACGGCAATCCCTGCGATGGACGGATTAGTAACTCAGAGCCTTGTTGGCTTGATGGCTTTCTTTGCAGATTGTGTCCCTCTTTTTTTCTATTATCCAGATCTTAAGGCGGTAGGGATTGCGCACGCTGGTTGGAAAGGCACTGCTCAGAAGATCGGGCAAAGGGTCATGGAATATTTTGAAAAGGCTGGAGGGCGTACCGAGAATGCTTGGGTTGCGATCGGTCCAAGCATTGGTCCGTGTTGTTATTCAGTAGATGAACGTGTAGCAACTGAGTTTCGATTAAACTACCACGAAACACCGTTTCTGCATTCGCAAGAGGATGGGCATTATCTCTTGGATTTATGGGAGGCCAACAAGACTTTGTTTTTGAAGAACGGCGTTCGCCCGGAAAATATAGAGGTTGCTTCGACTTGTACCTACGACAATCCTGAGTGGTTTTTTTCGCATCGACGTGATGGAGCCCGTACAGGTCGGATGGCTGGGTGGATCAAATTGAGGAGGGGTTAGGTGGCAACAATTTTAGTAGTTGATGATGAGGAGCCAATTCTGGAGCTCCTCAGATTTAATTTGGAAAAAGAAGGATATCAGGTTTGCGTAGCGAAAGATGGTCAAGAAGCATTAGAGCGTGTGGAGAGGGAACCCCTGGACCTCATCGTACTTGATGTCATGCTACCGGGAATGGACGGCTTAGAAATTTGTCGTAAGCTTCGGGCAATTCCAAAATTCCAGCAAATTCCGATAATTATGTTAACCGCCAAAGGCGAAGAGATTGACAAAGTTGTAGGATTGGAGCTTGGGGCAGACGATTATATGACCAAACCGTTCAGTCCGCGTGAATTATTAGCACGAATTAAAGCTCGCTTGCGTCGTACAAATTCGCAGGAGGAGGCGGATGCTCGGATAATTATTCGTGGGGAGTTGAGGGTTGACGTAACTGGGTTCCGTGTCCATGTGCGAGGAGAGGAAACGGAGTTAACACCCAAAGAATTTGAGTTGCTACGTGTTTTGGTGGCTCACCCAGGGAAGGTGTATTCTCGGGATGAACTTCTGGAACGAATTTGGGGATATGAATATGACGGAGATACTCGGACGGTCGATGTTCATGTGCGCCACCTGCGTTTGAAAGTGGAAAGGGATCCTTCAAATCCCGAGTACATTGAAACCTTACGCGGGATCGGCTACCGTTTCAATGGTTAACGAGTATGAGTATTAAATGGCGATTGACCGGTCTTTTTTTAGGAATGACAGGACTTGCCCTCCTTTTGTTTTGGGTTGGAGAGAGCGCTAGGCTTGGGCCAGCAGGGCTACAGATTGACTTTGAAGTTGTTTTTCTAGCACTTTGCTTTCCGGCAACAGTCGTGTATTTATACTCTAGCACACTATCTCGTCGGCTAGAGAAACTTCACTTTGCCAGCCAGCGAATTGCCAGGGGGGATTTTGAACGCCTCGATTTTTCGGATTCGACGGATGAAATTGGGGAATTCACAGCAGAATTGAACAGCCTTTCCCGTCACGTCGAGATGATCGTTCAAAAGGGGACCCAGGAAGCACAAAAAATGGAAGCGATTTTAGCGGGGATGCAAGAAGGCGTAGTGGCAGTGGATCATGTTGGTAGAGTTGTTTTGGTGAATGCTGCTGCGGAGAAGTTTTTTGAATGTCAAGGAACGAATAGAGAATTGAACAATCTGTTGGAGTTGACTTATGATTCGGAATTGGAGCATTTAATCCGCAAGGTGCTTTCTGGGCAACAACTTTCAGCTACACGGGAAACTCAGATTGCTCAAAGAACGGTGGAAAGTCAAATCAACCCGATTCTGAGCGGGGAGGGTCAGATAAGTGGAGCAGTCATCGTAATTCATGATGTTACTGAGCTTCGGCGACTTGAACAAATACGGACAGAATTCGTCGCCAATGTTTCCCATGAGTTAAGAACTCCTCTGACCTCCATTAAAGGATTTGTAGAAACGCTTTTGGATGGAGCGTCTGAAGACCCCGCCTTACGCGATCGATTTCTGACGATTATCCAAGCAGAAACCTTGCGCTTGCAACGGCTGATTGAAGACTTACTTACTTTAGCCCATATTGAAGGACGAGAGAGTCGCGTTGAAATGAGTTCCAACAAAGTAAGTTCTGTTCAAAAGGCTTATGAAAAGGTTAAACCTGTAATTCAAAGTTTTGCCCAAGCTAAAGGGATTAAGGTAGAGGTTGAACTCTCTGAAAATTTGCCCCTGCTTATAATCGGAGAAGATTTGTTGAGTCAGCTTCTCCTTAATCTTTTAGAGAATGCAGTTAAATATACAGCAGAGGGACGTGTCTGGCTGCACGCGCAAGTGGGTCGGGAATATATTCATCTCGAATTTGGAGATACGGGCTGTGGCATACCAGAGGAAATTTTGCCACGAATCTTTGAGCGTTTTTATCGAGTGGACAAGGCCCGTTCGCGAGAGCAAGGAGGAACTGGGCTAGGGTTAAGTATCGTAAAACATATGGTGGAAGGCATAGGCGGTAAAATCAGCGTTACTTCTCAGATAGGGGTTGGAACTGTCTTTACCTGTGATTTGCCACGAGCTTGATTATAAGGGAGGGTGTATGGCGGGAAAAAACAGAAAAACATTATACATGTTGTTATGGGGCCTTCTCTTCATCCTTTTCACTGGAGGAATCCTGTGGTTCTATCGTTCCAATCTAATCCCTGGGGCAATAAAATTTGCGGTGGCACAACCCGGAACGATTACTCATGAACGTAAAGTCGCGGCAACGTTTGCTAATGAAGAGGTCGGGATATCAGCCCCGCTGTCTGGTAAAATTCAATTTGTGGGTGAAGATGGACAGCGTTTCAGAAGTGGGGAGGTTGTGGCAACCCTTCAACCTGAAGGGGCAGTGCCTGGATCTAGACAGGATTATGCGTTGAACCAAACGATCATAACTTCGATAGGCGGACTTTTTTTTCACCATAGTGATGGCTTAGAATCCATTATGACAAGTGAAAACCTGAATTCGATGGATTTGGGTAAACTATTGACCCAGACGGCTAAGGTACACACCTCGGGAGCGATTGTGCAAGCGGGGGAGATTGTGGGGAAAATGGTGAACAACCTCATCCCGACCCAAGCATTTCTCGAACTGGAGAGTATCGATGAGCTTGCAGTTGGAAAAACTCTACGTTTAATTGCAGGAAATCAAACACTCAGTGTTAAAATATTGCGTATATCAGATCAACCGAAGGGAGTTGTCATTCAATTTCCTCATTATGTCGATGGATCAGCCGCCCAAAGACGTCAAGATGTGACGTGGGTCTACCTTCCCCCGACTAGTGGAGTTCTTGTTCCGAAGAGCGCACTGTGGACGCAAGGGGAGGAATTAGGTATCTATATTTCGAGTGGAGGAGTTGTACATTTTAAAAAGGTAAAAATTCTTGATCAGAATGATAGTCAAGTCTGCATCGAAAATCTGCCGATTGGTATTCCTGTCGTGATAACCCCTCGTGATGGACTGGAAGGGGTAGCAGCCAATGTAAAAAATATCTAGGTTTAGCCTTTACAAGCAGGAAACGAGGCAAGGGCGTAGAATTTATTGCAGAGGGGATATTCTGATGTTGGCAAAGGCGAGTATTGCACATAGCTTGGCTGAGGTTCGGCGGCGGATAGATCAGGTTGTAGCGCGTAGTAATAGGGACCCAAGTACCATTCGATTAGTGGCTGTGTCTAAGACCCAATCGGTTTTAAGCATAGAGGAGGCTTATTATGCCGGACAACGAGTTTTTGCAGAAAACCGCGTTCAAGAATGGTTGGCGAAAGCTCCTGCCCTACCAAATGATTGCGAATGGCACTTAGTGGGAAAGTTACAGACTAACAAGGTGAAGTATTTGGATCAAAACGTTGCTATGATACATTCGCTTGATCGGTTCTCACTCTTGGAGACGCTTAATGAACATGGCGAACGGCATCGGATGACCTGGGCAACATTAGTCCAAGTAAATATCGCCCGAGACTCGGCAAAGACAGGACTCATGATAGAGGAAGTTCCAGACTTTTTAGATTCAGTTGGAGATTACCCCCATGTCCAAGTGCAAGGGTTTATGACCATCGGGGCTTTGGAGGCCAGCCCAGCGGAAACGCAAGGATTTTTCCGTCAACTTCGGTGCCTTCGTGATACTTTGCAATCTCGAAAATGGTCAGGAGTAGATTTGCGAGAGCTTTCGATGGGGATGAGTAGAGATTTTGAAATAGCTATTGAAGAAGGGGCAACCCTGGTTCGTGTAGGAAGCCGGATTTTTGGCTCTAGGTAGAAATTATAATGGAGTGAAAAATGTGGCAGTTAACGAGTACCTTCCAACTCATAGAAGTGCGGGTCTTGGAAGTCATAAACCTAGAGAGGAATGAAATATGATGGCGAAATTGATTGACAAGGTGATTGGGATTATGGGATTTGCAGATGAGGAAACAGAAGAAGAAAATTTCGATGAAAATGACAAAGAGAAGAATGTTCAAGAAGAAGTACGATCTAGCCGTAAAAACGCTCAGGTTGTAAGTATTCATACTCAGAAACAGATGCGCGTGGTTGTGATGGAGCCGAATTCCTTTGAAGAAGCTCAAAACATCGCAGATCAGCTGAAAGCTCGTCGCCCTGTGATTGTTAACCTTGAAAACGCGGAAAAGAATCTGGCCAAACGTGTTGTTGATTTTATTAGTGGAACAACCTATGCCTTAAATGGTAATATGCAAAAAGTAGGGAATGGAATCTTTTTATTTGTTCCTAATAATGTCGATATTTCTGGTGAGATGCGCGACGAGTTGAAAGATAAGGGATTGTTTTGGCCAAAATAAGGAGGGATTCATTGTGATTTCTCTAATTGCTCAAGTTATTGATAAAGTGATAACAATCCTTATTTTTGCGATTGTGATCCGAACATTTCTTTCTTTTATACCCCAATTGAAGTCCAATCAATTAATTAGTCTGCTTTATGATGTGACAGACCCTCTCCTTAAGCCGTTTCAACGTTTTCAAATCGGTGGTGCGGCAATGGCGTTGGATCTTTCTCCACTGATTGCCATTATTGTACTGAATCTGATTCAATCGTGGATTGTGAGGCCTTTTTTCTAGAATGAAACAATCGGCAGATCGCAGCGGACTGGGATTTTGGAGTGAGAAAGAAGTGCGTTTGGAAGCAGCCCATCTTTTGGACCAAGCGGATGGGGTGCTGAATGAGGAGATTAAACAAGTTACTCCTTTTTTAAGTTTTGCTATGCGAGAGTGGGCGCAAGCGGTTCTGAGAAAGGAACACCTTGCGCTTATGGTTGAGGGAGGGTTCCCGAATGCAGAAAGGGTTCGGATCATTCTAGGTCCATGGGGAGAAACTTTGGACGCTAAAGATGCTGAGATTTCGCTACTTTGGGCGCGTCCAACGAATTCACGGGTCCGACTTGAACATCGCCAGATTTTGGGGTCTCTGATGAGTTTGGGCTTTAAGCGGGATGTTTTGGGGGATATACAGGCGGGTCAGAGTGGCTTTTATATCGCAACTACGGCAGAGATGGCCCAGTTTTTGTTAGATCAATGGAGACAGGTGGGGCGTGAGAGAATTGAGGTCTCACTCTATAGTGAAAAGCCCGAAGTATACGCAGACCTTGGTGAAGAACGCCGTATCACCGTTAATTCCTCACGCCTAGATGCAGTAATTGCCAATGCGTTTGGGATCTCAAGGTCTAGCGCGCAGGATTGGATTACGCAAGGTATGGTGAGACGAGATGGCCTTGTAGTGAGCAAAGCAGAAGTAGAAGTGCAGCCTGGTGCGATGATCTCTTGCCGGGGGCAGGGGCGTATTAAACTTTTGGAATGTTCTCAGACCCGCAAAGAACGTACGGCTTGGGAAATCGTTCTTTTTCGGTCACAACGGCATTAGGGAGGGGAAAAGATGCAGATGACGCCTCTGGATATTCGCAATAAAACATTTGGCAAAGGGATACGAGGTTATCAATGCCAGGAGGTGGAGAAGTTTCTCGAAACCGTAAGTCAGGAATTTGAATCCATCTACTCCGAAAATTTTGAACTGCGCGACAAGACAAAGGCGTTGGAAGCGGAAATTAGCCATTACCGTCAGTTAGAGAAAACTTTGCAACAGACTCTGGTTGTGGCTCAGCAAACGGCAGAAGAGGTTAAAACGGTCGCACGTCATGAGGCTGAACTCCTTTTGAGAGAAGCTGAACAGGAAAAGCAAAGCAAGGTGTCTGAAGCCCAGAAAAAGTGGGAAAAAATTCAGGAGGAGATCCAGGGACTTTCGAGGAATCGTGATTTACTTCGGACCCAACTTAAGTCTTTTTTGCTTGCGCATTTAGACTTGGCGAATTTACAGGAACGTAATGAAGGCATAGCTTAAAGGACTAAAAGTTCTGGTTGTTGCGAATCAGCTTGGTTTCGTGTTAAAATGTTCTATAGATAACTTTGAAGGAGAAGGATTGTCATCAATGAATAGAATAATTTGTGAGATATCTCCAGACTTTCTCATTCAAGGATTTGGATTGCGTAAGGATGAGAATCAGATGTATGTCGGCAAGGTAGGGCGCCAAGAGGTTCAGCTCTTCCCTACTATCGACGGGTTGCAATCAGATAACAAGAATATAAAGATCTTTAGTGTTGGGTTTGCCGAAGCGAGCCATAATTTTCGTCCCGGAGATGTGTTGATGACCGGGAGTGATGATATGCTCGATCGTGCGTTTCAGGTCATGGATAACATTGAGCAACGTTGTGTTGTTGTGAGTCTAATGTCCTCACAAGATTCGACGCATTTATACCTTTCTAAGGAAGACATGGATCCGTTCGTTCAGGAATGGAAGAGTCGTAAAATTTCTTTTCTATGTCTATGGATGGTAGATCCGATTGATTCGGAAGGGCAAGCGAAACTTGTCACCATCTTACGTAAAGTTATTTTAAAAGATTAAGGCATTTTTTTATAAATCAAATTCGAGGCTTATTACTTTCAGAAAATTTAGTAAGGCAGTAGACTAAACGAAGGAAAAGTCTTAGTTTAGAGTAAATAGTAATATTAAATATCGGATGACACTAGCGGGAGAGATCTGGAAAACCCAGACGCCGAAGGAGAAAATCTCTTGAATTGCTTTTCAAGGGGAGAAACTCTCAGGCAAAAGTACTGCTAGAGGACGGTACTCTGGAGAGATTCTCTAAATAGAGAACACCAAAGGGGAAGCCGGAGACGGCGAATCTCTCAGGTTCAAGGACAGAGAAGGTGCGAGGACGCACTTTCTCTGTCCTTTTTATGTTACCGATCAACTTCTGTCGATAAACGGGCATCACGTGCAATGGAAATAAATCACAAAATGGAGGGGAAGTCAATATGGTCGAACTAAAACGAACCCCGCTTTATGAGGAACATCTGGCAGCAAAGGCCAAACTAATTGACTTTGGCGGGTGGGAAATGCCTGTTCAGTATTCTGGCGTGATTGAAGAACACCAAACGGTTCGGACGAAGGCTGGGTTATTTGATGTTTCCCATATGGGAGAAATTGATGTACACGGTAAAGAGGCACTGGAATTTATCCAAATGCTGATTACTAATGATGTGAGTAAACTTGAAGATGGCAAAATTCTTTATTCTCCTATGTGTTACCCTGACGGCGGGGTAGTTGATGATTTGCTCGTTTATCGTTTTGATACGCAACACTTTTTTATCGTTGTTAATGCTTCTAACACGGATAAAGATTACAGCTGGATGTTGGCGCTAGCCAAAAGCTTCGAAGTGAGTGTCGACAACGTAACGGATCAGTATGCGCAACTTGCTTTGCAAGGACCTCTTGCGGTAACAATATTGCAACGTATTTCTAAAATTAATCTGTTACAAATTAAATATTACACATTTGCACGCGGAGAAATTGACGGCGTACAATGTCTTATCTCTCGCACTGGTTATACCGGAGAAGACGGGTTCGAAATCTATGTTTCTCCTGAATATGCACGGCAATTGTGGCGAAAAATTATGGAGATAGGAACGCCCGAAGGCATAGAACCAATCGGCTTAGGTGCCCGGGATACATTGCGTTTTGAGGCTTGTCTGCCTTTGTATGGTAATGAGCTAGGTGCGGACATTTCTCCGTTAGAAGCAGGTTTGACCTGTTTTGTTAAATTAGATAAGGTCGCTTTTATCGGTAGAGAGGCACTTCAAGTTCAAAAAGAACGAGGAATCCCGCGCCAGCTTGTAGGTTTGGAAATGATTGGACGGGGTATTGCCCGCTCTCATTATCCACTGCAAAAAAACGGTGAAAACATAGGATTTGTCACCTCGGGTTCGTTCTCCCCGACACTTGGTAAAAATATTGCGTTAGGACTTATCCGAACAGATCTGGTCATTCAAGGTGATGTCTTAGACGTGCTGATTCGTGGGAAAATCGTGCCTGCTAAAATAATCCCTACCTTGTTTTATAAACGAGAGAATTGAGCTTCGCTGGGATGTTTCTGTATACCCAAGGGTAAGATAAATCAAATATTAGGAGGATGATTACATGAATCCAGTAGAGTTAAAGTACAACAAAAACCATGAGTACGCCAAGGTTGAGGGAAACATTGTGACGTTTGGGATTACGGATCATGCGCAAAAAAGTCTGGGAGATGTTGTGTTTGCTGACCTTCCCGATGTAGGGGCAATGGTGACGGTTGGAAAATCCTACGGCACAGTGGAATCGGTGAAAGCCGTCTCTGATCTTGTGGCTTCAATCAGTGGCAAAGTCGTTGAAGTGAATACTCTGGTTTTGGATACGCCGGCTTTGCTCAATAGTGATCCTTATGGTGAAGGCTGGTTGATTAAGGTGGCAGGGGATGATTTATCCCCTCTTGAAAGTATGATGACGGTTGCCGAGTATGAAACTTTGTTGTCCGTGGAGGAACATTAGCATGAATTTTGTACCAAATACGGACAGCCAACAGGAACGGCTCTTAGCCCGTATTGGGGTTAAGTCGGTAGCGGATCTCTTTACCGATATACCTGAGGAAGTCCATTTGAAACGTCCTCTCGCTATACGAGGAGGAATGTCGGAGCAGGAATTGGTTAAACACGTCAGCGGGTTGGCCAAGCAAAATAAAACAGTGGAGGAATACAGCTCTTATCTCGGAGCCGGTGCTTATGAACATTTCATTCCGAGTTTTGTGGACCAGTTATTACAACGTTCCGAATTTTATACAGCTTATACTCCTTACCAACCGGAGATTAGTCAGGGGACGTTGCAGGCTATTTATGAATATCAGACGTTAGTCTGTGAATTAACCGGGATGGATGCGGCAAATGCCTCGATGTATGAAGGCGCTTCGGCTTTAGCGGAAGCGGCCTTGATGAGTTGCGATGCGACACGACGGCAAAAAGTACTTGTCCTGCAAACAGTGCACCCCGAATATCGCGAAGTCCTGAGGACCTATCTGCCAACCCGGGGCGTAGAACTAGTTGAAATCCCCTATTCGGATGGTGTGACGGATATATCAGTCCTCGAAGCGGCTCTTCAAGAGGATATCGCGGGTGTGCTTGTTCAAAACCCCAATTTTTTTGGAAGTATTGAAAAGGCGGAAGAAATCGTGCAGCTTGCGCATGCTAAAGGGGCCCTTGTGGTCATGGCGGTCAATCCAATTTCGTTGGGATTACTAAAGTCGCCAGGAGAAAATGGAGCGGATATTGTTGTTGGGGAAGGGCAAGCCCTTGGTAACTCCCTGAATTTTGGGGGTCCTTATCTGGGGTTTTTGGCCACCCGGGACAAATTTGTTCGGCGAATGCCCGGGCGTATCGTTGGTGTTGCGACGGACAAAAATGGGAGAAAGGGCTATGTATTAACCCTACAGGCACGCGAACAACATATTCGGCGAGAGAAAGCCACGTCTAATATTTGCTCTAATGAAGCGCTCTGTGCGTTAGCCTTTACTATGCATTTAAGTGCACTTGGGAAAACTGGAATTCATAAATTAGCTTATTTGAATTTGCAAAACGCTCACTATGCCGCTCGGGAAATTGCCAAAATTCCTGGGATGAGGTTGGCTTTCTCAGGGGCATTCTTCCATGAATTTGTAGTGGAGACAAAGCTTGCACCAGCTAAAGTGAATGCCTTACTATTGGAAGATCAGATTATCGGGGGACTTGATCTGGCTCGTTTCTATCCGGAGCTCGATCATCACCTCTTGTTTTGTGTGACCGAGACAAAGCGTAAAGCAGATATTGACCGGCTTGTTGCCAGATTGGAGGAAATCTAATGCAAGCATTAGAACCGCTTATTTTTGAACTCAGCGCCAGAGGGCGTAGTGCGGTCAGCTTACCAGACTGTGATGTGCCGGAGGTTCCAATTGAAATGATCATTCCTGAACATATGCTCAAGCAGCAGGAGTCGCATCTTCCAGAACTCTCGGAAGTGGATTTAGTTCGTCATTTTACCCATCTTTCCACCTTCAATTACGGCTTGGACACTGGCTTCTACCCCTTGGGGTCT
>JGI12269J14319_10002703_pt1 | contig 16951 bp, 18 predicted proteins | sample PeaSoiSIISIP2007_FD_14319 | JGI IMG/M metagenome (IMG submission 14319) | reverse complement strand
AAGCCATAGGTCGCGGCACCGAACACCAGGATCCCCGCCATGAGCAGCGAGGTGGCGATCGGCCGGCGGATGAAAATCTGCGAAATGCTCATGGACAGCCGGACCTCGCCGAATAGCTTCGCAAGCCCATGACCCCGGCTCAGCCGGCAGGTGCCGCCGCAGCCTCGCTGTCGATCTTGACCTTGGCGCCGTTGGTCAGCCGGTATTGCCCGTCGACCACGACACGCTCGCCAGCGGAGACCCCCTTCGCGATCACGGCCAGGCCGTCTTGCACCGATGCGACCTCGACGTCGCGCCGCTCCACGCTGTTGTCGGGCTTGATCACATAGACGTAGGCCCCCGTGTTGCTTTGCATCACGGTCTCGGACGGCACGGTCACGGCACCCTTGCGCACCGCGAGCACCAGGCGCGCGGCCACGAATTCGCCCGGCCACAGGCGCTCGTCGCTGTTGTCGTAGGTCGCCTTGAGATGGATCGTGCCGGTCGCGGCATCGACGTGATTGTCGATCAAGGTGAGCTTTCCCTCCGCAAGCTTGGTCTTGTCGTCGCCCGCATAGGCGATCACGGCGAGCGGGGCCTTGGCCTGGCTTTGGCGGACCGCGTCGAGCGCATCCTGCGGGAGCGTGAAGCTCACGTAGATCGGCTTGAGCTGCGTGATGGTGACGAGCGAGGTGTTTTGGCTGGCTTGCACGTAATTGCCGAGATCGACGAGCAAGGCGCTCGTCCGGCCCGCGATCGGCGAGCGGATGTCGGCATAGGCCAGGTTGAGCTTGGCGCTTTCGATCTGCGCCTGATCCACCTTGATGGCACCCTGAAGCGATCCGACCTGGGCCTGCTGGTCGTCGTAGCTCTGACGGGTCTGGAAGCCTTTGCTCAAGAGTCCGGCGTAGCGCTCGAGATCGAGCTGGGCGCCCCGGAGCTGGGCTTGATCGCGCTCCTTGGCGGCCTCAGCCTGGTCGAGGGCCGCCTGGAACGGCCGCGGGTCGATCTGGAAGAGCGGGTCCCCGGCCTTGACCTCCTGGCCTTCGCTGAAGCGGACCTGCACGATCTGGCCGTCGACCCTGGTATGGACGGCGACGGCGTTATAGGCCTGAACCGTGCCGATGCCGCGTAGGTAGACGGGCATGTCCCGTGCTTCTGCCGTGCCGGCGACGATGGGGACGAGCGGGTCGGAATAAGCGCTCCCGGCGGCGTCCGTCGAGCGGCGCGAGAGCTGCCAGGCGGCAAGTGCCGCCGCGACAAGGACGAGGCCAAGCGAGATCGCCCGGCCTTTCTTGATCTTCGATATTTTCCTGGCGGCGGCCAAGTTAAGGACCTGAATTCAATGGGCGTTCCTTCTACGCGCCCGGTTCGGACAACCTTGCGCCGGGCGGGCAGGCTCGCGCACGGGAAGCGACAAGGATACTCGACCTCCCGACCCGCGGTCGCTAGCGAAATCATCCGGGCGCCAGGTTAGGGTCCGTTCGGAGCTTCATTCAATGGCTGATGCGAGGCGACGTGGAACCACGTCGCCGCCTCATTGAGACGGGCCCTCGCGAGGCGCCCGCCGCCGGGCGGCCTCCTCGTCGGGTCTCCGTTCCCCGCTCGGGCCGCCCCTTTTTCGACTTGTCCCGGTCGCTCCGCGAGTCTAGTATATGGGTGCCCATATTGATACTCCCATACGGAAGGGTCCATGAAGACGACCGTGGAGATCTCCGATCCGCTGTTGCGCGAGGTCCGCAAGCTTGCGGCGCGCGAAGGAGTCACGTTCCGGACGCTGGTGGAACGCGGGCTTCATCGCGTCGTGTCCGAGACGAAGTCCGGCGCACCCTTCAAGCTACGCCGGGCCAGCTTCAAGGGCAGAGGCTTGCAGGCCGACCTCCGCGGGGCCTCGTGGGACAGGCTGCGCGATCTCGCCTATGAGGGTCGCGGCGCTTGATTGCCGTCGATACCAACATTCTCGTCTACGCGCATCGCGAGGATTCGCCATTTCACGAAGCCGCCTTCGAGCGGATGGCCGCACTCGCCGAAGGGCCGGTGAGCTGGGCCATTCCCTGGCCATGCGTGCACGAGTTCCTTGCCATCGTGACGCACCCGCGCATCTTGGCACCGCCCACGCCGTTGTCCCGGGCCCTCGCTCAAGTCGATGCTTGGCTCGAATCGCCGACGATCGTGCTTTTGGCCGAGTCGGCCGCCCACTGGTCCGTATTGCGAGAACTGGTAGCTGGCGGCCGCATCGCCGGAGCACAGGTCCATGATGCGCGGGTCGCGGCGCTATGCCGGCAGCATGGCGTGCGCGAGCTGTGGTCGGCGGATCGAGACTTCAGCCGTTTCGCGGGATTCGCGGTGGTGAATCCGCTGCTCGGCGACGGGCCGACATAACTCAAAGACGGCGTTATTCAGGGCTGTTGCAGGCTAAGCGGCATGAACGCGGCGCCGAGCGCACGTGAGGATAGGCTGGCGTCCCCACGGGGATTCGAACCCCGGTTTGAGCCGTGAGAGGGCTCCGTCCTGGGCCTCTAGACGATGGGGACGGCGAGGCGCTTGATACACTGCCCGGGCCAGCGTGGCAACCCCTCCGGGAGCGCGCTCGGCGGGCAGCTGCGCCGGGCGCCGGGCATCCCGGCCGTATATTCAAAAACACGATAGTGCAGGGTCACGATCCCTCATGGCAAGCGAGCCCCTCCGTCCGCGCAGGCGCATGAAACACCATCTTAAGATCGATTCCTGGGGCGTCATCGTGATCGGCTTCCTGGGCGCGATCCTGATGCTGATGGCGTTGCTCAGCCTGCTCCTCGACCAATCCTGACGGAAGCCGCCGTCGCTTGCGCGAAAGCCCCGGGCGAGCGGCAGCGCGCCGCCCTTCAATGAGGCATGGGCGGAAGCGGGGGCGTCACTCCCTCGGGCAGCGGCGTGCGCGCCACATTCATCGCCATGGCGAGCAGGCCGTAATAGCCGGCGATGCCGATGAGATCGATGATGCCCTTCTCGCCGAAGTGCGCGCGCGCCTTGGCATAGGTCGCGTCGCTCACCGAGCGGTTGCGGTGGAGCTCAATCGAGAAGTCGTAGACGACGGCCTCCGCCTCCTCGAGGCGCTCGGGCCGGCGGCCCTCCGCGAGCTCGCCGAGCAGTCCCGCATCGAGCCCGGCCTCGAGCGCGAAACGCGCGTGATGGTGCCATTCGAACTGCTGCGTCCAGACGCGCGCGGCGATGAGGATGGCGAGCTCGCCGAGCTTCCTCGGCAGCGCGTTCCGGAAGCGCAGGTAATCGCCGAGGGCTGCCGCGCGCAGCATGACCTCGGGGCTGCGCAGGAGCGGCACGAACGGGCCGAAGGGTGGCGTCCCGCGCGAGGCCTTGAAGGCCTCGGCCGCCTTCTTCTGCTCCTCGTCGAGCTTTTCCGCCGCAAGGGGCGGCATGCGGTCCTCTGACATGATCCGTCTCGGCCTCCTAAGGCGCTCAAGGGAAGGGTGCGGGTGTGCGGCTCAGGCGCGCTTGCGCGCGGCGTTGCCCGCGTGCCGGCTGAGCGAGGCCAGGAGGCCGTCCACGTCCTCCGCCTTCGTGTTGAAGGCGCAGACGAAGCGGCATTTCTCGTCGGCCTCGCCCTGCCAGCGGTAGAAGACATAGCCGTCAGCCAAGGCACCCGTGATCGCCGCCGCGGGGATGCGCGCGAAAATCTCGTTCGCCTCGACGGGGAAGAGGAGCTCGACCCCCGCGATGGCCGCGAGCCCGTCCGCCAGCCGCTTCGCCATCGCGTTCGCGTGACGCGCCAGGCGCAGCCAGAGATCGTCTTTGAGATAGGCCTCGAGCTGGGCCGAGACGAAGCGCATCTTCGAGAAGAGATGGCCGCCGCGCTTGCGGCGGTAGCCGAAGCTCTCGGCGAGCTTGGGCTCGAAGAAGACCACCGCCTCGGCGCCGAGCGCGCCGTTCTTGGTGGCGCCGAAGGAAAGCGCATCGACGCCACAGCACCAGGTGAGCTCGGCCGGCGAGACGCCGAGTGCCGTTACCGCGTTCGCGAAACGGGCACCATCGACATGCACATAGAGCCCGTTCTTGTGCGCGATCTCGGCGATCGCGCGGATCTCCTCGGGCCGGTAGAGCGTGCCGGCCTCGGTCTCGTTGGAGAGGCTGATCGCGGCCGGCTGCACATGATGCACGACCCCCTTGCCCGCCCGCGCGAGCACATCGGCGAAATCGGCCGCCGCGATCTTGCCGGCCTTCCCGGGAATGGGGACGAGCTTGGCCCCGCCGGTGAAGAGCTCGGGTGCCCCGCACTCGTCGGTGTTGATGTGCGAGTCCGGGTGGCAGTAGATCGCGCCGTAAGGCGGGGTCATGACCGCAAGGGCGAGCGCGTTGGCGGCACTCCCCGTCGCCATCGGAAAGGCCGCGACGGCCCGCTCGAAGAGCCCGTTGAAGGCAGCCTCGAGGCGCTTGGTGACGGGATCGTTGCCGTAAGGCATCGCGGCACCCTCGTTCGCCGCGGCGAGGGCCGCGAGGATTTCGGGTGCGGCACCGGTCACGTTGTCGCTCGCGAAGTTCACTATCCACCTGCCTTCCCTCGGAGGCCGGCACCCTAGTGCCAACCTTCAAGAATCCTAGCGTCACCCCCACCCCACCCTCCCCCTTCGAGGGGGAGGGGGATTTTGTTGTCATGCCATGCACGTCCCCTCCCCCCTTGAGGGGGAGGGTCAGGGTGGGGGGTGCCTCACACACGCGCGCGGAGCGAGTACTAGCACCGGGATCGTCCGTCGCCAAGGCCACGTCAGAGACGCACCCCTACCCTTTGCGTGCGTCGGCGAGGCATTCGCGCACGGCCTTGAGCACGGGCGCCAAATCGGCGTCGCCCGTGCGCCAGTTGCACACCGAAATGCGCATGGCCCGCACCCCGCGCCAAGTGGTGCCGCCGAACCAGGTCACGCCCGAGGCCTGGATGCGCGCGATCACGCGATCGGTAAAGCGGTCGTGCTCGCCGCCTTCGTCGAGGAAGCGCACGAGCGCTTGATTGATGCACGGCCGCGCCAGCACCTCGACACCCGGAATCGCGGCGAGACCGTCCACGAGCTGTGCTGCGAAAGCGCATGAGCGCTCGACGATCGCCGCGATGCCCTGGCGGCCGAGGGCGCGGATCGCCGCATAGGCGGCGAAACCCCGCCCGCGCCGCGACCATTCGGGATTCCAGTCCTTCTGCTCGCGCACACCCGCGACAGGGACCACGTAGCTGGTCGGCTGCGCGAACACGGCGCTGTGCGCGGCCGGGTCGGCCACGAAGACGAAGCCGTTGTCGAAGGGAAGGTTGAGCCACTTGTGGCCGTCGGTCGCCCAGGAATCCGCTTCCTCCACGCCGGCAAGCAGATGGCGATAGCGCTCGCTCACGGCGGCCCAGAGCCCGAAGGCGCCGTCGACGTGCACCCAGGCGCCGGCCGCGTGAGCCAATGCCGAGGCGCGCGCGAAGGGATCGAAGGCGCCGGTGTTGAGGTCGCCGGCTTGGAGGCAGAGGACGGTGGGCCGCTCGCGATCGCGCGCGAGGGCGGCGGCGAGTGCTGCGAGTGCCACCCCACCCGCCTCCTCGCAGGGCAAAAGCTCGACGGCATCGCTGCCGATCCCGAGCAGGCGCACCGAGCGCAGGATCGATTCGTGGCGGCTCTCGCTCGCGAGCACGCGCAGTGCCGGTGCAAGTGCTAAGCCGCGCCGCTCCACATCGAAGCCGCGCGCGGCGAGGAGCTTGTGGCGTGCCGCCGCGAGGGCCGTCGTATGCGCCATCTGGCAGCCGGTCACGAAGGCGAAGGATGCCGCGGCCGGGAGCCCGAGAAGCTCCTTGAGCCAGGCACCGCACACCTCCTCGACCACCGCCTCGGCCGGGCTGCAGGCATAGGAGGCGGCGTTCTGGTCCCAGGTAGCGGTGAGCCAATCGGCCGCGAGTGCCACGGGCAAGGCGCCGCCGATCACCCAGCCGAAGAAGCGCCCGCCGGTGGAGCCGACGATGCCGCCCTCCACGTCGCGCACGAGATCGTCGATGACCTGGATCGCATCGCTCGGCTGCTCGGGAAGCGGTCGCGCGAGGCGCCGTCGCAGCTCCTCCGCCCCGGCCGTGGCGCCGACGGGCCGGGAATCGAGCCCGTCCAGATAGGCGCTTGCGTGGAGCACCGTGCGGTTCAAGAGATCGGCGTGGCGCATGTTCGTTCCTCTGACAAGTTCGCTTGCGTGGTCCTCTATTATAAGAGCGCGCCGGCACCCTCCCCGTCTGGCCGCGATCGGACTCGGTCCCCGGCCCGCGGGCGACCGAGTCCGAAAACGGCTAGCCGCGAATGGGCGCGTCGCGATAGGATCGTCCCATGACGACGAAAGCAGAACCCACTGATCGCCTCGACTGGACCGCTTGCGAGCGCGCGCGGCTCGCCCGCGACGCGAGGTTCGATGGCCGCTTCTTCACAGGAGTGCGCACGACGCGCATCTATTGCCGTCCCATCTGCCCGGTGCGGCCCGCGCATGCAAAGAACGTCGTCTTCTTCCGCACGGCCGCGGAAGCGGAGCAGGCCGGCTTTCGCCCCTGCCTGCGCTGCCGGCCCGAGACCGCACCGGGAAGCCCGGCCTGGCGCGGCACCGAGGCTACGGTCCTGCGCGGCATGCGGCTCATCGAGGCGGGATTTCTCGACGGCGGCTCGGTCGCAGCGCTCGCGGAAAAGCTCGGCATCGGCAGCCGGCATCTCGCGCGGCTTTTCCTCCGTCATGTCGGCGCCAGCCCGCAAGCGCTTGCCTCCACCCGCCGCGTGCAAGCCGCAAAACGAATGATCGACCAGACGGACCTGCCGCTCGCGAAGATCGCATTCGCCGCCGCGTTCGGCAGCCTGCGCCGCTTCAATGCCGCCTTTCTCGTCACCTACAAACGCGCGCCATCGAGCTTCCGGCGTGGCCGCACGCAAGCGCTGCCGACGCGCCGCCGCCCTAGGGCGCGAGCCCTCGCGGCCGAGGCGACAAGATAGGATTCAGCACGGCGCAAGGGCGACGGCCTCGAACGGTCCGCCCATGCGCGCAAGCCGGAAGGCGCTCAGCACCCCCGCATGGCCGGAGGCGAGCGGTACGATGAGCCAGATCCAGCCCTCCTGCCAGGCTTGCGCCGCGTCCGACGCCGAAGGCATGGCCCCGCCCTCGGGGTGCGAGTGGTAGAGGCCGACGAGCCGCGCGCCGGAGGGCTCCGTTGCTGCCGAGCGGCTGAGGCGGAGATAGAGCGCGGGATCGACCTCGAAGTGCCGTTGCGGCTCGGCCGCCAGGTTGGCGCTCGCCACGGCGGCGCTCACGACGATGCGGTCCTTGCCTTGCTCATGACCCAGGAGAAGGCCGCAGCACTCCTCAGGATAGGCGGCTTCGGCGCGGCGGCGGATCTCGTCGAGCAGTCCGCGCGCAATGACGATCACGTCAGGGCTGCGCCTTCAAGTCGATGGTGCCGAGGAGAGCACCGCTCTCGAGCTCGACGACGAGGAGGCGCTCGCCCCCGCCCGCGAGCTCGAGCTCGACGATGAGGCGGCGGCCCGCCGGACTCGTGCGCAGGATGCGCGCGCCGGGAGGAAGGGCGATCTCGACCGGACCATAGGGCCGCTCGGCAGCACTGCCTGAGGAAGGGGCTCCGCGCTCCGCGGCCGCGCTCATGCGCCGCGTCGTCTGCGGGTTCAGCGCACGCTTGACCAGGGTGGTGCCGACCACCGCCATGCCGGCCAAAATGAGGACGCCCATGACGATGACCAAGGCCTTGAGTGCACGCATGATATATGCCCAGTAATGGGGTGCCGTCTCGCCACGGAATGCCACCCTGATGTCCGACATAGCCGCGTCAGAGAGCGAGGTCAAATACGAAGTCACGGCCGGGCCCGAGCACGGCGGTGCGCGGCTCGACGCCTTCCTTGCTGAGGCGCTGCCGCAACTGTCGCGCTCCCGCTTGAAGCGGCTTATCCAGGCGGGCCAAGTGCGTATCGGGGACAAGCAGGTGAGCGAGCCCTCGGCCAAGGTCAAGCCCGGTCAAACTTTCGCCATACTCATCCCCGAGAGTGCCGAGGCTCGCCCGGCGGCGCAAGCCTTCCCGCTCGCGGTGATTTACGAGGATCAGCACCTGCTCGTCATCGACAAGCCCGCGGGCCTCGTGGTCCATCCGGGAGCCGGCAATCCAGACCGAACCCTCGTCAACGCGCTCCTCGCCCATTGCGGGGAAAGCCTCTCGGGCATCGGCGGGGTCAAGCGCCCGGGCATCGTGCATCGTTTGGACAAGGATACGAGCGGCCTCATGGTGGTGGCGAAGACGGACCTGGCCCACGCCGGGCTCGCGCGGCAGTTCGCCGAGCACACGCTCGAGCGCGCCTATCGCGCCCTCGTCTGGGGCGTGCCCTCGCCGCGCCGCGGCGAGATCGGCGGCAACATCGGCCGCAGCCCGCAGAATCGCAAGCGCATGGCGCTCCTCAGCCGCGGCGGCAAGCCCGCACTCACGCGCTACCGCGTGCTCGCCTCCTACGGCTCGCTCGCGAGCCTGCTCGAGTGCCGGCTCGCGACCGGGCGCACCCACCAGATCCGCGTGCATCTCGCGGCCCGCGGCCACCCGGTGATGGGCGATCCGCTCTACGGCCGCGCCACGGCGGCGCGCAAGGCGGCACTGCCGAGTGCAGCCCGGGCGGCACTCGAGGCCCTCGGGCGCCAGGCGCTCGATGCCTATCTCCTCGCCTTCGAGCACCCCGCGAGCCGGAAAAAGCTCCGTTTCGAGAAGGACATCCCCAAGGATATCAACATCCTAAAAAAGTCCCTGGAAGAACTCCGGCCAACCGTCACGGGACCATGCTAAACTGCGTTTATAGCCTGGGAGACATCATCGCCTCTCAAAGGGGAGGGCTGCGGCCGGCACCCCTCCTCGGAGGCCGCGCTTGACGGAAAGGGCCAGGATGGCAGCGACGACGACGTTACCGAGCGTTCATGCCTTGCATCCGGAGGGCAACCTCTCCCGCTATCTGCAGGAGATCCGGCGCTTCCCGATGCTGGAAGCCGGCGACGAGTACATGCTCGCCAAGCGTTGGCGCGAGCACAACGACCTCGAGGCGGCCCACCAGCTGGTGACGAGCCACCTGCGCCTCGTGGCGAAGATCGCCATGGGCTATCGCGGCTACGGGCTGCCGCTCGCCGAGCTCATCTCGGAGGGCAATGTCGGGCTCATGCAGGCGGTGAAGCGCTTCGAGCCCGACCGCGGCTTCCGCCTCGCCACCTACGCCATGTGGTGGATTCGCGCGGCGATCCAGGAGTACATCCTGCATTCGTGGTCGCTCGTGAAGATCGGCACCACGGCCGCGCAGAAGAAGCTCTTCTTCAACCTGCGCCGCATCAAGGGCCAGCTGCAGGCGATCGACGAGGGCGACCTCTCGCCCGAGCACGTCAAGAAGATCGCGACCGAGCTCGACGTGCCCGAGAGCGACGTGGTGCAGATGAACCGCCGCCTCGCCAGCCCCGATCATTCGCTCAACGCGCCGGTACGCGGGGAAGGCGACGGCGAGTGGCAGGACTGGCTCGAGGACGAGGGCGAGAGCCAGGAGACGCGCCTCGCCGAGGATGAGGAGATGACGAACCGCCGCTGCCTCCTCGACAGCGCGCTCAAGGCCTTGAACCCGCGCGAGCGGCGCATTCTCGTCGAGCGCCGCCTCCAGGACGAGCCGACCACGCTCGAGGACCTGAGCAAGGCCTACGGCATCTCGCGCGAGCGCGTGCGCCAGATCGAGGTGCGCGCCTTCGAGAAGCTGCAGAAGACGATGAAGAACCTCGCCATCGAGCAGAAGCTCAACGGCTGAGGGCGCTCCCGCACTTCCCCCCTCTCCCGCTTGCGGGAGAGGGAAGGGGCCCATCCCTTCGGGATGGGAAGGGTGAGGGATTGCCGGATGTCGGTGCCGTCCCTCACCCTCCCATTGCTGCGCAATGGGTCCCTCCCTCTCCCGCTTGCGGGAGAGGGTTGAGGCGAGGAGGCGTCAATCCTCGAAGGGATCGCGCACGAGGATGGTGTCGGCGCGCTCGGGGCTGGTCGAGAGGAGGGCCACCGGCGCCTCGATGAGCTCCTCGATGCGGCGGATGTATTTGATCGCGGTCGCCGGCAGCTCCGCCCAGGAGCGCGCCCCCGCCGTACTCTCGCGCCAGCCCTCGTAGGTCTCGTAGATGGGCTCGAGGGCCGCCTGGAGTGCCGGCTGGGGCGGCAGGCGATCGAAGCGCTCGTTACCGAGGCGATAGCCGACCGAGACCTTGATCTCGTCGAGCCCGTCGAGCACGTCGAGCTTGGTGAGCGCGATGCCGTCGATGCCGGCGACGCGCACGGCCTGGCGCACCATGACCGCGTCGAACCAGCCGCAGCGGCGCTTCCTCCCCGTGACCACGCCGAACTCGCGGCCGCGCCTGCCGAGGAGCTCGCCCACCTCGCCCTTGTCCTCGGTCGGAAACGGCCCGGAGCCCACGCGCGTGGTGTAGGCCTTGGTGATGCCGAGCACGTAGTGCACCGCACCGGGGCCGAGGCCCGAGCCGGCGGCGGCCTGCCCCGCCACCGTGTTGGAGGAGGTGACGTAGGGGTAGGTGCCGTGATCGACGTCGAGCATGACGCCCTGGGCGCCCTCGAAGAGGATGCGCTTCCCCGCGCGCCGCAGATCGTCGAGGCGCAGCCAGACCGCATCCGCGAAGGGCAGGATGCGGGGTGCCACCGCGAGGAGGGCCTCCACGAGTGCTGCGCCATCGACCGTCTCCCGCCCGAGGCCCTGCCTGAGCGCATTGTGATGGCGAAGCAGCGTCTCGAGCTTGGCCGCGAGCGTCTTGCGGTCGGCCAAGTCGCAGAGCCGGATGGCGCGGCGGCCGACCTTGTCCTCGTAGGCCGGCCCGATGCCGCGGCGCGTGGTGCCGATCTTGGCCTCGTCGTCGCTGTCCTCGCGCCAGCCGTCGAGGTCGCGGTGGAGCGGCAGGATGAGGGAGGCGTTGTCGGCGACCTTGAGCATCTCCGGCGTCACCTTGATGCCGAATTCCGCCAAGCGGTCGATCTCGTCCAAGAGCGCCCAGGGATCGATGACGACGCCGTTGCCGATCACCGAAAGCTTGCCGCGCACGACGCCGGCGGGCAGCAGGCTCAGCTTGTAGGTGACGCCGTCGACGACGAGGGTGTGGCCGGCATTGTGGCCGCCCTGAAAACGCACCACCACGTCGGCGCGCTCGGAGAGCCAATCGACGATCTTGCCCTTGCCCTCGTCGCCCCACTGGGCGCCGACCACGGCGACGTTCGCCATCGCTTCACGCTCCTGTCGTGCCAATACCCCGAATCGTGGGCGCCTGATAAGCCCCCCACCCTACCCTCCCCCTCAAGGGGGGAGGGGATATGTGAGTGGCAACAACAGCTTCCCCCTCCCCCTTGAAGGGGGAGGGTGGGGAGGGGGTGACGCACGGAATTGCGAGAGCTGACACTAGCGCACCGCCACGATCTTGCCGCCGAGCCAGAGGTGGCTGCAGCCAAGCCTCGTCGCCTCGGCGCGCGCATCCGCGGCCGGCTCGAGGGCTGCGAGCGTGTTCCACGCCTCCGCTCTCAGCTTGCGCCCGAGTGCCGCCGCCGTTCCGTAGGGCAAGAAGAGCTTCTTCGCCGGCGCCGGCTCGGGTACGGCACGGGTCACCGAATCGAGGAAGAGCGTGAAGCCCGTCGCGGGCTCGCCCGGAGCGTTGCCCGCGAGATAGCGCCCGCCGCGCCCGAGCTCGCCGCGCACCCCGCGCGCGAAAAGCGTGAAGCTCACGCCGGTCTGATACTCGAAGCCGCGGTATTCCACGGGATCGATGGTGAGCGCCAGCTCCGGCTCTGCGCTTTGCACGAGGGCGGCCACCTCGGCGAGGCGCGCCGCCTCCGCGGCGGCTGCCGGCGGCAAGGCGAGTGCCGCAAGGGCCTTGAGCGCGCGGTCCGCTTTCCCCGCGGCCGCGAGCAGCGCCTTCGCGAGCTCGGCCGCCGAGCCGCCGACGCGGGCCACCTCGGCCGCGTCCTTGCGATCGAGGGCCGCGCGCAAGCGCGCCGTCTCGGCGGCGCTGCGGCCGTGACTGGCGGCGAGCGCCGTGACAAGCGTCGGCGAGCTCAAGTCGATCGAAAGCTGCCTCACACCCACGTGTGCGAGCGCCTCCGCCGCGAGCAGCACCGCCTCGGCATCCGCCTCGGCCGAGGCCGAGCCGATGAGCTCGGCGCCCACCTGGAGGAACTGCCGCTCGGGCCTCAGCTGGCTGCCCTTTACGCGCAAGACCTCGCCCGCATAGGAGAGCCGCAAAGGCCGCGCCGCGGCGGCAAGGCGCGTCGTGGCCAAGCGCGCCACCTGCGGCGTCATGTCGGCGCGCACGCCCATCATGCGCTGGCTCACCGGGTCCATGAGGCGGAAGGTGTCGGCGGCCGTGGCGGCACCCAGGCCCGAAAGCAGGCCGTCCTCGAACTCGACAAGCGGAGGATTGACGCGCTCGTAGCCGTGCGCCGCGAGCATCGCCATGAGGCTCTCGCGCAAGCGCGCCTCGTGCGCCGCCTCGGGGGGCAGGAGGTCACGCAATCCCGCCGGCAGAAGCGCCTTTGCCCCCACCTCGCTCATGCCGTGCCGCTCGTCCTTCGCCTTTGCCATCCCGAGTCACAGCACTAGCGGCATTGCTCTCAAAGCGCAAACTGAAATCTGCCTAGTGTACTGGTTCTGAAATTCGCTACATCAGGGAAACACTTGTCATTGCGAGGCGCCCGAAGGGCGCCGAAGCAATCCAGGAAGGAATCACGCCGGACACTGGATTGCTTCGCTGCGCTCGCAATGACGGTCATCTCCGGGTGAGACGAACCTTCGAATCGGGACACTAGCTCAGAAGCTGAGCGCGCGCGCCTTGATCGTGTTGGGGAGGGCCTGGATCCTGTCGATGAGCTCGTCCGAGAGCGCCTCGTCGACCTGCACGAGCGCGATCGCGTTGCCGCCGGGTGCCGTGCGCCCGAGGTGGAACGTCGCGATATTGACCCCGGCGTCGCCGAGGATCTTGCCGAGCTGGCCGACGAAGCCGGGCTTGTCGTGGTTGCGGACGTAGAGCATGTGGCGGCCGAGCTCGGCCTCGATCGGCACCTCCTGGATTTGCACGATGCGCGGGCGGGAGCCGCCGAAGAGCGTGCCCGCGAGCGTGCGCTTGCGGTCCTCGCTTTCGAGCGTCAAGTGGATGAGCGTGTGGTAATCGGGCGTGTCCCGGCTCTTGTCCTCGCGGATCTGGATGCCGCGCTCGCGCGCGATGTGGGGCGCGTTCACCATGTTGACCGCCTCGAGCGAGCGCTTGAAGAGGCCTTGCAGGATGACGGCGGTGAGCGGACGCGTGTCGAGCTCGCTGGCGTGCCCGGCGTACTCCACGCTCACGACCTTGGGCGCGCGGTCGGCGAGTTGGCCCAAGAAGCTGCCGAGCTGCTCGGCAAGCTGCAGGTAAGGGGCCAGGACCGGCGCCTCCTCGCGGCTGATCGAGGGCGTATTGACCGAGTTGACGATGGCCCCCTTGAGGAGGAAGTCGGAGATCTGCTCGGCCACCTGGATCGCCACGTTCTCCTGCGCCTCCTCGGTGGCGGCACCGAGGTGCGGCGTCGCCACGAAGTTCTCCTGGCCGAAGAGGACCGAGCTCTTGGCCGGCTCGACCTCGAACACATCGAAGGCCGCTCCCGCGACATGCCCCGTATCGAGCGCCTCGCGCAGGGCCGGCTCGTCCACGAGACCCCCGCGCGCGCAGTTGACGATGCGCACCCCCCTCTTCATGAGCTTGAGGCTGTCGCGATTGATCAGGTTGCGCGTCTCGTTGGTGAGCGGGACGTGCAGCGTCACGAAGTCGGCGCGGCGGAAGAGCTCGTCGAGCTCGACCCGCTCGAGTTGGAGGGCCGAGGCCCGCTCGGGCAAAAGGAAAGGATCGTAGGCGATCACCTTCATGTGGAGGCCGCACGCGCGCTCGGCCACGATCGCGCCGATGTTGCCGCAGCCGATGATGCCGAGCGTCTTGCCGGTGAGCTCGACACCTAAGAAGCGGTTCTTCTCCCACCTGCCCGCCTGGGTCGAGCGGTCGGCCTGGGGAATCTGGCGGGCGAGCGCCATCATCAGCGCGATCGCGTGCTCGGCGGTGGTGACGGTGTTGCCGTAGGGCGTGTTCATCACCACGACGCCGCGCGCGGTCGCCGCCGCGAGGTCGATGTTGTCGACGCCGATGCCGGCGCGGCCCACCACCTTCAGCTGCGCGGCCGCCGCCAGCACCTTGGCCGTCACCTTGGTGGCGGAGCGCACGGCGAGGCCGTCGTAGCCGTCGATCGCCTCGATCAGCTCGGGCTCCTTGAGCCCCGTCCTGACCGCGGCCTCGATGCCGCGAGCCTCGAAGATCTCGACGGCGCGCGCGCTCAGCTTGTCGGCGATGAGGACCTTGGTCATGGCGACGTCACGCGAGGGCGGCGAAATCGCTGCGCACGCGCTCGAAAGCCCAGTCGAGCCAGGGGAAGAGGGCCTCGAGGTCCGCGCGCTCGACGGTGGCGCCGGCCCAGATGCGCAGGCCCGGCGGTGCCTCGCGATAGGCGTTGATGTCGTAGGCGACGGCCTCCTCCGCGAGAAGCTCCGTGAGCTTCCTGGCGAAAGCCGCGCGCGTCTCGAGCGCCAGCTCGGCGATCGCCGGATCGGCGAAGGCGAGACACACCGAGGTCGCGGAGCGAGTGCGCGCGTCCTCGGCGAGGAACTCGATCCAAGGCGTGCGCGCGACCCAAAGAGCGATCGCCGCGAGATTCGCCTCCGAGCGCCGGATGAGCGCCTTGAGCCCGCCGATGCGCTCCGCCCAGGCAAGCCCGTCGAGCGCATCCTCGACGCACAGCAAGGAGGGGGTGTTGATGGTCTCGCCCTTGAAGACGCCCTCCAAGAGCTTGCCGCCCTTGGCCAGGCGGAAGAGCTTCGGGAGCGGCCAAGGCGGGATGTACGTCTGCAGGCGCTCGACCGCGCGCGGCGAGAGCGCCAGCATGCCGTGCTGCGCCTCGCCCCCCAGCACCTTCTGCCAGGAGTAGGTGACGACGTCGAGCTTGTCCCACGGCAGCGCCATCGCGAAGGCGGCCGAGGTGGCATCGCAGATGGTGAGCCCGGCGCGCTTGGCATCGATCCAGTCGCCGTCCGGTACGCGCACGCCCGAGGTGGTGCCGTTCCAGGTGAAGACGACATCGCGGCCGAAGTCGACCGCGGCCAACTCGGGGAGCTTGCCGTAAGGGGCCTCGAGCACGCGCACGTCGCTGAGCTTGAGCTCCTTGGTCACGTCCTGGGCCCAGCCCTTGCCGAAACTCTCCCACGCCAGCACGTCGACCCCGCGCGCGCCCAAGAGCGACCACAGCGCCATCTCGACCGCACCTGTGTCGGAGGCCGGTACGATGGCCATGCGATAGTCGCGCGGCACGCCGAGCAGGCGGCGGCTACGCTCGATGACGAGGGCGAGCTTCGCCTTGCCGTCCTTCGAGCGGTGCGAGCGGCCGAGGCAGGCCTCGCTCAGCGCAGCCGGCGTCCAGTCCGGGCGCTTGGCGCAGGGTCCGGAGGAAAAATGGGCCACCTTCGGCCTGATCGTCGGCTGCGTTGGCGCTTCCATGGCTTCCCTTCGGCCGCTCCTTGTCCGCGGGAGCCGCGAGTGTAGGGGCGCCGCGAGTGTAGGGGCTATGTTGCAGTGCGTCAATGAAGGCGCGACGCGGGGAGTGTGCTGGCCGCGTGCCGCTCATCCCCCGCCGCGGCGGAAAGAGGCGTGGAAGCGTTCCATGAAGCGGTCGACCTCGGCCGCCGAATAGCCGTGGAACTCCAGATCCACGTCGACGACGGGCAGCCGCAGCCCCGCGAGCGCATGCTGTCGCCGATTGCTCAGGCGAATGCGCCAGCCGCGCCCGGCTTCCTCGTGCACGGCCGCCGAGCCGTCGATGCGCATGTTCGCCCCGCCCACGGCCGCGGGCAGCAGCCGGAAGAACTCGCTTTCCGTGCAGCCCATCTCGTAATGGAAGCGCATCCCCGCCGTGTCGGGACCGGCGTCGCCTTGGTCCGGCACTGGGGGTCAGCCTCCGGCGATCGGCGGCCAGATCGCCAGCACGTCGCCGTCGACGAAGCGCTTTGTCGCCCGCTCGGCAGGCGGCACGAAGAAGCCGTTCACGAGCACCAGATGGACGAGCTTCGGGGGCATGTTGAGGGGCTCGATGATCCCCGCAATCGTGGCGGCCTCGCCTACGTCCATCTCCATCGCGTGCTCCTTGCGGGCTTCGGGCGGCAGATACTTCGTCAGTGTCGCATAAAGCTTGAGCGTGATGCGGATCGTGCCGCTGCGGCGAGGGACGGCGGTCTCCACCGCAACCGCATCGGGAGTCACGGCTTCACCCAACCAAGTCCCGCCGAGCTCATGCCGCCGCCTGCGCGCGAGCGAGATACGCATCCGTCAACTCGAGCGGATCGGCGAGAAGCCTCGCCTTCCACGTCCGGCCGAGCCTGGTCCGCGATTGAATGAGGCCGCGTATGACGCCGACGTGCTCGGTCAGGCCGACGCTGTTCGCACCGATGAGGATGTCGTCCTTGAACTCGAGCCGAATGTACTTGGAACCGGCCTCATCGTTGAGCTCGATGTGCTCGCCTCCGTCGGCACCCTGCCATTGGCCGAACGACGACGACACGAGCCCGAATGTCGCAAGCACGTTGATCTGCAACGACCCCGGCGAGCGCGTTGCCAGTCCCGCCATGTTGAGCGCACCGACCCGAGCCTGGTCCGCGGCGTTGGGCTGGATCGCGTTCACGATGATCTTGCCGGTATCGAACTCGGCCGCCTCCGTGCAATCCCCGGCGGCGTAAATATCCGGCACGCTGGTCTGCATCCGGTCGTCGACGAGGATGCCGCCGGCGCTGCCGAGCTTGACGCCGCTGCCGTCCAGGCAGCCGACGCTTGGCTTTATGCCGGTCGCCGAGATGATGACGTCGACCTC
>JGI12269J14319_10002702_pt1 | contig 16951 bp, 14 predicted proteins | sample PeaSoiSIISIP2007_FD_14319 | JGI IMG/M metagenome (IMG submission 14319) | reverse complement strand
CGACCTATCGCGAAGGCCACGTTCACGGACCGGTCCTCGGGCGAGCCGGCTACGAAACTGATCCGTAGTGGCCCGCTCTGGCCGCGTCCGGTGGGTGTCGCGAAGAGGGCGAACTGCCGGCGGGTTCGAACCCGGCCGGGCACCGCTGCTAGACCGTCAACTGGTGACGGCCCTTGTCGCGACGGGCTTTGAGGACAGCTCGACCGGCACGGGTGCGCATGCGGGCGCGAAAGCCGTGCGTCTTGGCTCTCTTCCTCTGGTTGGGTTGATAAGTACGCTTCACGAAAACCTCTTCTCAAAAGTTGCGCAGCGCCTCGCGTCACCCCCTGGGGGTCGCTCGGGCGCCACGCCGGGGAATCTTACTCGCTCCTCAGATTCGCCTCGGCAGAGTCGTCCGAATGGGTGTATGGTGACTCTCCCTACCAGATGATCGAGCGCCGAAGCCGAGAGGCGCTTGTGGATAATGTCAGAAGTGCTCTGTGGAGGAAGATTGTGCCAAGCGGTGAGGAAATATGGTTGGCCCTGCGAGACTCCTTACGCGACAACGCTTCTGAAGCCGTCTGGGCCGCGGGGCTCAACACGTTGCGCCTTGTGGATTACCACGACAACCAACTCGTTATTGGCGCACCGAATCAGATCCAGCTTTTGCGCGCGCAGCAGCGCTACCTGCCCTTCATCACTGAGCAGGCGCAGCGACTGGTCGGCGGACCGGTGCAGGTTTCCTTGACCGTGGCCGAAGCCGCGCCCGGTCAACTCGTCGCCGAACCGCCCGTCGAGCCCGTTGAGGCGCCCGTCNCGTTCGTGTCATCGGTGGATCAACCGGCCCGCCTCGACCCGCGGATGACCTTTGACTCGTTCGTCCCCGGCCCGTCGAATCGGTTGGCCTTTGCCGCCGCCCAGTCGGTCGCCGAAACCCCGGGGCGGGCCTACAACCCCCTGATGATCTACGGGAATTCCGGGCTCGGTAAGACTCACCTGCTCCACGCGATCGGCAACTACGTCCAGGAAAACTACCGCGGCCGCAAGGTCCTCTACGTCTCCACCGAAACGTTCCTTAACGACTTCATCCGCGCCATCCAGACCCGCACCCAGCTCTCGCTGCACGAGCGCTACCGCGAGAACGACGTGCTCTTGATCGACGACATTCAGTTCATGGAGACCCGCGGCGAGACGTTTCACGAGGAGATCTTCCACACCTACAACGCCCTGCACGGNGAGGGCAAGCAGATCGTGCTCACGTCGGATCGTTCGCCGCGCGACCTCGCGGGACTGCAGGACCGTTTCCGCAGCCGCCTGCTCCAGGGGCTCGTCACCGAGATCGACCAGCCCGACCTGGAGACGCGCATCGCCATACTGCGCTCGAAGTCCGAACGCGAGGGCATCGCCCTGCCCGACGACGTCGCCGAGTGGATCGCCCAGCGCGTGCGTGACAACATTCGCGAGCTCGAAGGATCGATCACCATGCTGCGGGCCTTCGCCAACCTGCGCCAGGAGCCCATCACCCTTGAGCTCGCCAAGGCCCACCTCACCAACCTCGGCCACGAGCAGGTGATCCTGAAGCCCGAGACGATTCTCTCGGTCGTGGCCGACTTCTATGGTCTGTCGGTGGAGGAGGTGCGCGGCTCGAAGCGCCTGCGGCCCCTCGTGCACGCGCGCCACGTCGCGATGTACCTCATCCGGGACCTTCTTAACAACTACTCCTACCCGATGATCGCGCGCATCTTCGATGGGCGCAACCACACGACCGTGATCAGCGGCGTCGAGAAGATCAAAGAGCAGCTCGCCTCCAACCCGGAGATGCTCTCGCAGATCAACCAGTTGAAGCGACGCCTTCAAGGCGAGAATTAGGAAGGGTGTGTGTGCAACTTCGGGGTTGACCTGTTGAGTATCGGTTGACAACCGCGCGCTCCTGCACATCATCTCAGGCTTGAGTCTCCAGGGTTGAGAGAGTTACTCACAGCGCTGTTGGCATCTCCTAAACCCGTAAAATCCGTATGATCAGGAGTGACACCACTTATAACCGATCTCCACAGCACTACTACTACTAAGACTTCTCTACATTNAGATCCACACCGTAACCTCAGTAGGAAAGAAGGGCAGTCCCATGAAGTTCAAATCCGAGCGCGACATCCTGGTGGAGGCCCTGACGGCGGCGAGCCGCGTGGCGGCGACTCGGTTGATTGGCGCCTCGTCGGGCGTGCTGCTTTCGCTCAACGGCAACCAGCTGGTCGTCACGGGGACCGACCTCGACATCACGGCGCGCACGAGCGTCGACGTGATTGGTATCGAGGACGGCTCGACGGTCGTGCCCGCGCGGCTCGTCGTCGACGCCGTGCGCTCCCTCGAAGCCGGCGCCGTGACTGTTTCGAGCGGCGAGGACAACGTCGAGATCTCTCTCGGGCGCGCGAAGTTCTCGCTGCGGACCTTTCCCGTGTCCGACTACCCAAAGCTGCCACCGGTCGCGGGCCCCCTCACCTCGATTGTCGCTCAAGACCTCATACAGGGGCTCAACCAGGTCGTGCGCGCGGCCGCGAGCGACGACGCTCGGCCCCTGCTCACGGGCGTGCTCTTCACGACCGATAACGGCACGCTGCGGCTCTTTGCGACTGACTCCTACCGGCTCGCGGTTCGTGACGTGCCGGGCGTCAAAGGCATCAGCGAGACCGAGGACCTCCTCGTACCGGCCCGCGCGCTACAAGAACTTCAGCGGGCCGCCGCAACCCTGTCGGGCGACGCCGAGATCGGTGTGACCCTGGGCGACGCCGAGATCTGCTTTGTGGTCGGCAGTACCAGCATCGCGTCGCGCCTCATCGACGGAAACTACCCCTCAGTGCTACAGCTGATCCCGGCGAGCTTCCCCAATCAGCTGCGCATTGCGAAGGACACGCTGCTCACTTCGTTGAAGCGCGCCAAGCTCCTCGCCAAGGACTCCACCTCGTCGGTTCGCCTGACCATGAGTGACCGAAACCTTGAAGTGAGAACCCAGAGCCACGACACCGGCGACGTCGAGGACAACGTCGACGCGGACTACACCGGCGACGCGATGACCATCGCCTTCAACCCGGGATTCCTCATTGACGGCGTGGAGGCCGTGACCGGCGACGAGGTGGTCCTCGAGATGTCCGACTCGGTGCGCGCTGCGATGGTCCACGGCGTTGAGGATTTGCGGTTTCGCTACCTGTTGATGCCCGTTCGAGTCCAGTAGGCCTTCGTGGGTCTCCACGAGCTCACGGTGCGCAACTTTCGCCTCTTCAGCGAATTCTCGTTCGCGCCCGATCCCGAGGCGGTGACGGTGTTTCTCTCGCCCAATGGCACGGGCAAGACCTCGGTCCTGGAAGCGGTGAACGCCCTGGCGACGGCCTCGTCGTTTCGCACCAACGCGGCGAGCGACATGATCAAGAGTGGCGAGACGACCGCGGAGGTCCACGGCGTCGTGTTCCAGCGCGAGCGCCGCGTCCAGGTCGATCTCACGATCACGAGGGGGATTCGCAACACCACCAAGCGGATGTTGGTGAACGGCCAACGCCCGCGCTCGCGTACTGAACTCGCCGAGGCACTGCCGCTCACGGTCTTCACCCCCGAAGGGGTCGACGTCGTGCGCGGCGGGCCGGAGCATCGAAGGACGTTTCTCACGAATCTTCTCACCGACGTCGAGCCCTTGACGAGCGAAGTCGTCGAACGATTCCAACGGGTGCTCAGTCAGCGCAACGCACTGCTGCGCGCGCTCGAGGGCGCGCGGCCGACATCGAGCCAGCAGGCGGAGCTGGAACTGTGGTCGAGTGACTTCTGCGACGTTGCCGAACTGCTCGTCGAACATCGAGTAGCTCTTGTCGATCGTCTCGCGCCGCTCGTGCGTCGTTGCTACCAGCAGCTCGCCGAGAACGATCACCAAGTCGGCGTGCGCTACGAGCGCTCGTGGGACGAAAGCCTCGCCTCATCGCTCGCGTCGTCTTTCAACGACGACCGCCTGCGCGGCTACACGACGGTCGGCCCGCATCGCGACGACCTCGAGCTCACCCTCGAGGGCCGTGATGCGAGGCGCCAGGCCAGTCAGGGCGAGCAACGATCGCTCGCGCTAGCGCTGCGCTTGGGCGGACATGAACTCGTGCACGCACAGCGAGGGGTGGACCCGCTGCTGTTGCTTGACGACGTCTTCAGTGAGCTCGACCCGGTGCGCGCGAACCGTCTGCTCGGGCTGCTGCCGGCGGGACAAACCCTGGTCACGACGGCTGCGCCGCTGCCCGAGGCGCTCGTCCCGGCGGCGGTGATCGACCTGGCGAGGGTGCTCTCGTGAGCGACGAGCCCGTGCCGTTAGCTGAGGTCCTTGACGCGCTGGCCGGGCGGCTGCGCCGGGTGGACCTGCGTCTGATCGACCGCGCCCGCGAGCTCTGGCCGAGCGTCGTCGATGCGGTGCTCGCCGAGCACTGCCGCGTGGAAGTAATCAAGGACGGCGTGCTCATCGTGAGTGTGCCCTCGGGCGCGTTCGCCCAACAGGTCGTTCTCGAGAGCCCGTCAATTGTGCGAGGTTTTTCGTCGCTCGGCAAGGGTGCGCCGACGTCGGTGAGAACGGTGTTGCGCTAGCTCGAAAATGGCCCCAAAACAGCGCCGTGACGTGGTCGTTTTCGATTGGGAGTGACACCGATTCGGGTAGGATAGAAGCGTCAAATCATTGACGCCGCAGGCACGAAAAAGTGCCCCACTTTTTGATTCGAAAGGACTTCTTCGTGGTCGACGAGACCAAGGGACCGGGCAGTTACGGTGCGAGCGACATCACGGTTCTCGAGGGTCTAGAGCCAGTCCGGATGCGCCCGGGCATGTACATCGGCTCGACCGGTCCGGCGGGGTTGCACCACCTGATTCAAGAGGTCGTGGACAACTCGGTCGACGAGGCGATGGCCGGCTACTGCACGCGCATCGACGTGACCCTGCTCGCGAACGGCAGTTGCCGGGTCGTGGACGATGGACGGGGCATCCCAGTCGAGGAACACCCCCAGTTCAAGGGCCAATCAGCCGCCGAGGTCGCCCTCACGAAGCTCCACGCCGGCGGCAAGTTCGGCGGCAACGGCTACAAGATCTCCGGCGGGCTACACGGCGTCGGGATCTCGGTCGTGAACGCGCTTTCGACCGAGCTGGTCCTAGAGGTCGATCTCAACGGCAAGCACTACGTGCTGCGCTTCAAGAATGGGGGCAAGCCCCAGGGCAAGCTAAAGGTGACCGGACCGGCGCCGCGCGGCCGCACCGGCACGACGGTGACGTTCACCCCGGACCCGACCATCTTCGAAGACGTTGAGTTCCGGGCCCAGACCGTCATCGAGCGGCTGCAGATCATGGCCTTCTTGAACCGCGGCCTCGAGATCCGCTTCGTCGACGAGCGCAAGGGTCGTGAGGCGAAGGAGACCTTCAAGTACAACGGCGGGATCGTCGACTACGTGCGCCACCTCAACAACGCCAAGGAGTCGCTGTTTCGCCGGGTCGGCTTCTACGAGCAGGCGGAAGAGGCCCAGGAGGTCGAGGTCGCCTTCCAGTGGAACACCGGTTACTACGAGAGCATCTACTCCTTCGCCAACGGCATCTCCACCATCGAGGGCGGCATGCACGAAGAGGGCTTTCGCAAGGCCCTCACGAACGTCGTCAACCGCTACGCGCGCAAGCGCAATCTCCTGAAGGAGAAGGAAGAGAACCTCAAGGGCGAGGACATCCGCGAGGGCCTGACGGCCATCGTCTCGGTGCGACTGCTCGAGCCCCAGTTCGAGGGCCAGACCAAGAGCAAGCTCGGCAACGTCTCGATGCGTTCGCTCGTGGAGCGCGCCACCAACGAGAAGCTGGGGGACTGGCTCGAGGAGAATCCCCGCGAGGGCGGCCAAATCGTCGCCAAGTCGATCCAGGCCTCGAGGGCGCGCAAGGCCGCCCAGGGCGCGCGCGACCTCACCCGGCGCAAGAGCGCCCTTGACGGCGCGGGACTGCCGGGCAAGCTGGTCGACTGCTCGTCCAACGACCCGCGCGAGTGCGAGCTCTTCATCGTGGAGGGCAACTCGGCTGGAGGCTCGGCGAAGGATGCGCGCAATCCCCGCAACCAGGCGATCTTGCCCATACGGGGCAAGATCCTCAACGTCGAGAAAGCCCGTTCGGACAAGATACTTCGCAACATCGAGATCCAAGCCCTGGTCTCGGCGATCGGGGCGGGTGTCGAGGAGGAGTTCGACCTCTCGAAGATCCGCTACGACAAGATCATTCTGCTCGCCGACGCCGACGTCGACGGCAGCCACATCCGCACGCTGCTGCTGACCTTCTTCTTTCGCCAGATGACCGAGCTCGTGAACAACGGCCACGTCTACGTCGGCCAGCCGCCCCTCTACTCAACCCTGGTCGGTAAGGACAAGGTCTACCTGCGCGACGACTTCGCCAAGGAGAAGTTCCTCCAGGAGAACCCCGAGCACAAGAACGACTTCCAGCGGCTGAAGGGACTCGGCGAGATGGACTTCGGCGAGCTGCGCGACACGACGATGGATCCCGCCAAGCGGGCGTTGCTGCAGATCACCGTTGAGCAGGCGGCTCTCGCCGACGAGGTCTGCTCGATCCTCATGGGCGACGACGTGCCCCAGCGGCGCCACTTCATCCAGACGAACGCCAAAGACGTTCGCTTCCTCGACATCTAGCATGGCGCGCGCGAGCAAGGGCTCCGGCGGAGCAGTCCCACCCAGCGAAGAGGTGCTCGGCTACGTCGAGCCCATCGAGATCAACCTGGAGATGGAGCGCTCCTTTCTCGAGTACTCGATGTCGGTCATCGTCAGCCGCGCCCTGCCCGACGTGCGCGACGGGCTGAAGCCGGTCCACCGGCGAATCCTCTACTCGATGTTCGATCAGGGACTGCGCCCCGACCGCCCCTTCGCCAAGTGCGCGAAGGTGGTCGGCGACGTCATGGGCACGTACCACCCCCACGGGGACAGCGCCATCTACGACGCGCTCGTGCGCATGGTGGTCGACTTCTCGATGCGCCATCCGCTCATCAGCGGTCACGGCAACTTCGGCGGCACGGGGCCCGACGAAGGCGCCGCCGCGATGCGCTACACGGAGTGCCGCCTGGCGCCGCTCGCCCTGGAGATGCTTGACTCGATCGACGAGGAGACGGTCGACTTCGAGGCGAACTACGACAACTCCACCCAGCAGCCCGTGGTGCTGCCGTCGCGGTTCCCGAACCTGCTCGTGAACGGCTCCCAGGGCATCGCCGTCGGCATGGCGACGAAGATCCCCCCGCACAACCTGGCCGAGGTCATCGACGCCACGCTCTATCAGATCGCCCACCCCGACGCGACGCCCGACGACCTGATGAAGTTCGTGAAGGGTCCCGACTTCCCGACGGCCGCCCAGATCCTCGGGCGCCAGGGGATCCTCGACGCGTACCGCACGGGGCGCGGCTCGATCAAGCAGCGCGCGGTCGCCGAGATCGAAGAGAACGCGAAGGACACCCGCATCGTCGTCACCGAGTTCCCCTATGAGGTCTCGGTCGAGTCGATCGAGGAGAAGATCTACGACCTCGTGAAGTCCGGCGAGCTCGATGGCATCGCCGCGGTGCAGAACGACTCGGCCGGCCGCCAGGCTCGGCTCGTCATTCGCCTCAAGCGCGACGCCAACGCCAACGTCGTCTTGAACAAGCTCTACAAGAACACCGCACTGCAGACCTCCTTCGCGGTGAACATCCTGGCGCTCGTCGATGGCGTGCCGCGCACGCTCAACCTGGCCCAGGCGCTCGGCCACTACGTCGCTCACCAGGTCGACGTGGTGACGCGCCGCTCGCGCTACCGGCTCACTAAGGCCGAGGCCCGCGCCCACATCGTTCGAAGGGCTCTTAAAGGCCATCGACATGCTCGACCAGGTGATCGCGACGATCCGGGGCTCGGACGACCGCCCGGCCGCGCGGACCGCGCTGATGGCGGCGCCCTTTGACTTCTCCGAGGAGCAGGCGAACCACATCCTTGACATGACGCTCGGGCGCCTCACGCGTCTCGGGCGCAGCGAGCTCGACGAGGAGATGAAGAAGCTCCGCGAGACGATCACCTACCTGCGCTCGATCCTCGCCGATGAGTCGAAGCTGCGCGGGGTGATCGCCGACGAGCTGGCCGCGCTCAAGACCAAGTACGCCACCGAACGCCTGACGCGCATCGTGAACGACCCGGGCGAGCTCGGCGTTGAAGACCTCGTCCAGGACGAGGAGATCGTCGTCACCTTGACCCAGGCCGGCTACGTGAAGTCCGTTGCGGCCGACGCCTTTCGCACTCAGGGGCGCGGCGGGCGCGGCGTGCAGGGCGCGAAGCTGCGCGACGAGGACTTCGTCGACCAGATCGTGCACACGACGACGCTCGCCTACCTGCTGCTCTTTTCGAACCGGGGCCGGGTCTTTCGTCTGCGCGGTCACGAGATCCCGATGAAGGAGCGCACCGCGAAGGGCACGGCCGTCGTGAACCTGCTGAACCTCCAGCCCAATGAGTCCATCCAGGCCATCGTCACGACCGATGACTTCCCGGCCGACCGGTTCCTCGTCTTCGCGACGGCGAACGGCACCGTCAAGAAGACGGCCTTCAGCGAGTACGACAAGTCCCGGCGCGAGGGCTGGATCGCCATCAATCTGCGCGACGGCGACGAGGTGGTGCGCGTCGTGACGACGAGCGGCGAAGACGACCTCATGATGGTCACCTACCGCGGCATGGCTATCCGCTTCAACGAGAACGAGGTGCGAGAGATGGGCCGGGACGCGACGGGCGTGCGCGGCGTGAGGCTGAAGCCCGACGATCGCGCGATCTCCCTCGACGTCGTGCGCAGCGGCGCCGACCTCTTCGTCGTCACCGACACCGGCTTTGGCAAGCGGGTGAAGACCGAGCGCTTCAACCGGCAGGGCCGCGGCGGCCAGGGCGTGCGCGCCATCAGGCTCACGGCCGCTCGGGGCTTCGTCGTGGCCGCCTTCATGGTCCACCTCGACGACGAGGTGCTGCTCGCATCATCCGGCGGCGTCTTGATCCGCACCCCGGTGCGCGAGGTCTCCTCGCAGGGCCGCGACGCCACGGGGGTGCGCGTGATGAACCTCGACGAGGGCCACTCGGTCGCGGCCGTCGCCGTGGTGCCGAACGAAGAGGCCGGCTAGCTCGACCAGGCCCGGTTCAAGATGTCGAGCATCAGCTCCACGCCCTGGGCGCCGAGGATCATGAACTTGTTGTTCACGAGCAGCGCCGGCACGCCGGTGATGCCGAGCTGGTCGGCCGAGGACTCGTCGGCGCCGACGTCGCACGCGAAGGCGTTGGTCGCCCAGAGCAGGTCGGCGTCGCCGACACCAACCTCGGCGGCGAGCGCGCTCAGCTGCGCGCGGTCGCTCGGCAGCAGGCCCTCGCTGAAGTAGGCCCGAAAGAGCCGCTCGGACATCTGGCCGGCGAGTCCCTGGGTCGCGGCGAGTGCGATGAGTCGGTGGGCGTCGAAGGTGTTGGCGGGCTTAGCGTCCTTGAACGACCACGTCATGCCAAGCTCCTCGGCGCGCGCCTCGAGCCGCGCGTGGAACTGGCGGGCCCTTTCAACGGGCATGTCGTAGCGATCGGCGACGAGCTCGTCGAGGGACTTGTCGAAGCGGGCGGGCGAGCGGGGATTGAGCTCGTAGGCGTGGCGGCGCACGACGACCTCCTCGCGGTGCTCGAAAGCGGCAAGGGCGAGGTCGAGCTGGCGCGAACCGAGGTAGCAGAAGGGACAGACGACGTCAGCCCAGACGTCGATCACAAAGGCGTCACCCACGGCTCCATGGTTTCACAGATCTCTCGATACGACAGAATGGTGGGATGGTTTACCGAGGGTTGAGGGATGTCTGGTCATCGTCGCTGGCGGCCGTCGGGACGGCGCTCGCCCTTGCGCGCTTCACCCGCCTGGCCCAGGTTCGCTAAATGCTGATCGTCAAGGAGTTGGGGATCGAGATCGGTCCGCGGCGACTGTTGGAGCCCGTGTCCTTTGTCATCGGCGACGCCGAGAAGGTCGGCCTCGTCGGACGCAACGGCGTCGGCAAGTCCACCCTCTTGCAAGTGCTGCTCGGCCAGCACCCCGAGCACGTGCGACTAACGGGCACAGTTGCGCACCAGGGGACCCTTGCGCACCTGCCCCAGGAGCCGATAGCGGGCGGGCTCGGGGTCGAGCCGATCGGGCTCAGCCACGTGCTCTCGGCGCGGGGCATCGACCAGCTCGACGCCACGATGCACGAGGCCCGCCACGATCTCGCCGCGCACCCAAACGACGAGACGATCCATCGCTTCACCTCGCTCGAGCAGGAGTTCCGCGAGCGGGGCGGCTACGGGGCCGAGTCCGAGGTCGCGCGCCTGGCCGACGGGCTGGGTCTTGACGAGGGCCTACTACTCGAGGACCTCGACTCGCTCTCGGGGGGCCAGCGCCGGCGCGTCGACCTGATGCGCGTGCTCTACGAACAGCCCGACGTGATGGTGCTCGACGAGCCGACCAACCACCTTGACCGGGCCGCCAAGCGCTGGCTCTTCGACGAGCTCGAGACCTTTCGCGGGACCGTGCTCGTCGTCAGCCACGATCTCGTGCTGCTCGACAAATCCATCGACCGGGTGCTGGCGCTGCGCGATGGGCAGCTACGCGAGTACCGGGGCAACTACACCAAGTTCCTGCACCTCGAACAAGAGCGCCGCCTCTCCGAGGAGAAGATCGCGGCGCATCAGGACGCGAAGATCGAGCAGTTCAGCAAGCTCGCTGACTCGATGCGCGGTCAGACCGAAGAGCGAGCGCGCCTCGCGAAGGTCCTCGACCGGCGCGTCGAAAAGCTGCGCGAGAACCGCATCGAAGTGACCAAGCGCGAGGCGAAGGTCACCTTCAACCTGCCCGCGCCACCGCGCAGCGGCGACGTACCGATGACCGTCGAGCACCTGGTCGTCTCCTACGGAGCGCTCGACGTGCTGCGCGACGTCAGCTTCATCACCCGGCGCGGTGACCGGATCGTGATCGTCGGGCGAAACGGCGTCGGCAAGTCCTCGATGCTGCGCTGTCTCGCCGGTGTCCAGGACCCCCAGCACGGCACCGTCAAGTTCGGGGCGAACGTGACGGTGGGCTACTTCGCCCAGGAGAACGAGCAGCTGGACTTTACAAAGACGGTGCTCGGCAACCTCGACAACTCGACCGTCGAGTCCGACGTCCAGCGCCGCAAGCTGCTCGGCGCCTTCGGCCTCAGGGGTACGGCCGCCCATCAGATGCCCGCGACTCTCTCGGGCGGGGAGCGCGCCAAGCTGGCCCTGGCGATGCTCGCCTCGTCCAAGGCCAACCTGCTGCTGCTCGACGAGCCGACGAACAACCTCGACCCCGCGAGTGTCGAGGCGCTCGGCGAGCTGCTGCGCCACTGGCGCGGCACGATCGTTGCGGTGAGCCACGAGCGCGAGTTCGTCGAGACCTTTGAGCCGACCCACGCGGTGCTGCTGCCCGAGGAGTACTTCGACCTCTGGGACGAGGAGTACCTCGAGCTGATCGAGCAGCGCTAACGGGTCTAGTTCAGGTTGCGCTCGCTCGCCCAGTTGGTCAGCTGGTGGCGGTTGGTGAGCTGCAACTTGCGCAGGACCGACGAGACGTGGCTCTCGACGGTCTTCGTTGAGATGTCGAGCTCGGTGCCGATGTCGCGGTAGGAGTAGCCGCGCGCGATGAGGCGCAGCACCTGGCGCTCGCGCGGGGTCAAGAGATCGAGGTCGGGGTCGACGTCGCCGGGGCTGAGGTTCGTGCCCTCGAGGGAGAACGCGTCGAGCACGAAGCCGGCGAGGCGCGGCGAGAAGACCGCGTCGCCCGCCGCGACGCGGTAGATGGCGTCGAGGAGGTCGGGCATCGAGATCGTCTTCGTGACGTAGCCGCGCGCGCCGGCGCGAATGATGCTGATGACGTCCTCGGCGGCGTCCGAGACCGACAGGGCGAGAAAGCGCGTTGCGGGGCACTTGTCGGCGACGGCGCGCAGCACCGCGAGGCCGCCGCCGGCGGGCATGTGCACGTCGAGCAGCACGACGTCGGGGGTGCGCTCTTGGATCATCTCGATCGCGGCTTCGACCTCGTCGGCCTCGCCCACGATGTCCACCCAGCCGGCGAGCTCGCTGCGCAGGCCCGAGCGAATGAGCTCGTGGTCGTCGACGAGAAAGACGCGCGGCTGGCCCATGGTCTAGTGATGGGGCAGCGTCAGCTGCACGTCGGTGCCCGCGCTGGGGGTGCTCTTCAAGACGACGGTGCCGCCTCGCTGGGCCATGCGCTGGCGGATCGAGAGCGCGATGCCCTGGCGGTCGGACGGGATGGCCTCGACGTCAAAGCCCCGGCCCTGGTCGCGCACAAAGAGCGACAGTGAGTCGGTCTCGACCTCGCCGTACACGGCGATGGTGTTCGCGCCCGACCACCGGGCGGCGTTGATGACTGCCTCGCGTCCGGCGGCGACGAGCGCGGCCACGTCATCGCTGGCGTCGCAGTCGCCCACCGTGACGAGCTCGACGCGCACGCCGTAGTCGTTCTCGATCTCACTCTGAAGGGCGCGCAACGAGGCGGCGAACGTGCCGCCTTCTTCGCTCGGGGCGTCGGGGTCGAAGAGCCAACGGCGCAGCTCACGCTCTTGGTTGCGCGCGAGTCGCACGACGGCCGCCTCGTCGCCCGCGGCGCGCTCGATCAGTGTGAGGGTCTGGAGAACCGAGTCGTGCAGGTGCGCCGCGACGCGGGCGCGCTCTTCGACGCGAACCCGCTCGCGCCGTTCGCCCGAGAGGTCGTTCATCGTGGCGAGCCACCAGGGTGCGAGCAGCACGACGACGCCAGCGAGCAGGATCAACGTGCCGATGATGGCCGGCGCCAAGCTGCCGAAGGCCCACCCGCTCTGAGTGCCGTTGATGAAGACGCGGTGGTTTCCGAGCTGGCGCAGGACAACGAGTCCGGCGAAAACCAGGATCGCGCCCAGTACGACGCGTAGCCAGAAGCTCCCTCGGCTGCGCGAGGCGGGCACGCCGACGAGCGGCGTGGACTTCACCAGTTCGTGGAGGTGGTGGCGCTCGTCGGTCGACGCCCCGTGCCAGACCGCCGCGACGCCAATGAGGGTGAGCAGGAAGGGCCAGGTGTAGGCGCCAACGCTGGGCAGACCGATGGCGCGAAGCAGGAAGAGGATGGCCACGATGGCGAGCAGGCCGATGATGACCCGGTAGAGCTCGCGACGGTGACCGAGGAGGCGTTGGGCGATCGACTCGTCCTCGCCCGAGCGGGCCAGGGTGAGCCAAAGCGCGATGTAGAGCAACAGACCCAGGCCCCAGGCGAGGGCCAGAAGCGCGAAGACGATCCGCACAGTGCGCTCCTTCACGCCGAGGCGGATCGCGAGCCCACCGCAGACCCCTCCGAGGATGGCGTTCTGCGCGCCGCGCCGGTAGGGACGATGCGGCGCGCCGATCACGGCTCGCGGTGGTGTCGTTACGGCCACGGTGCTCCTTCTTACGACGTTACGTGCCGTCAATTCTCCCACGAGCCCGGCGCCCGCGCAGTAGGGGGAAACCCTGAGCGACCGGCACCGTTTTGCGCACTTCTTCGGGTTCCCCCTGATGGTCTCGGCGGGCGAACGACCGTACATTTGGGTGCATGGACGAACCACAAGGCGAAAACGAGCAACCAGTAGCGAGCGAAAACGAGCAACCGTTAGGAACCGACGCGTCGTCGGCGAGCGAGCAGCCAGAAGGGACCAAGACGCTTCGTCGGAGCTCGACGAAGAAGGTCTTCGGCGGGGTCTGCGGGGGCATCGCTGAGCGCTTTGACATCGACGCCAACATCGTCCGGGTGATCTTCGTGGTGCTGGCCCTCGTGTGGGGCCTCGGCGTCGCCATCTACCTCGCAATGTGGGTTATCCTCCCGCGAGCGCCGTCGGTGCCGGGTGAGGAAGTGGCGCCAGTCGAGGAGGAGCGACCGGTGCGGCACTGGCTGCGCTACGCGCTGCTACTCGGCGTGGTGTTCTTTGCCGTCATTGTCTTCACGGCGTTTCATGGTCACTATCACGTCGTTGGCCAGGCCCTGCCCGTCATATGGCTCACCTTTTTGGTGGTGCTCGCCGTGGTCGCGCTGTCCACGCCGGCGCGTCGCCTGACGTTTCGTCGCCTCATCGCGCTCACCTTCCTCGGTTTCTTGAGTCTCTTGATTCTCGTCTCGGGATCGTTCCTGATACTGCTCCAAGTCATCGGCGTTCCCCTCCAAGGGGGCAGCGGCGTGAAGGTGTGGCGTCCCATCACGACGAGCGGGATCCAGTCCCATTACCACGAAGCATTCGGCGATTCCACCATCGACCTCGCGGGCGTGCCGTTCACCTCGGGTACCTGGTCGATCACGGCGACCCAGGGCGTGGGCGAGCTCATCGTGGACGTCCCCCCCAACGTGAGCGTCGAGCTGCGCACGCACGTGGGGATCGGCAATGTGCAATGCCTGCCGCCCCTGCTCTATAAGCCGGTCGTCACCACTGACCACCGGACGCCGGCGCGCCTGGAGCTGAACCTGCAAGTGGGCATTGGGACCATCGCGCTCAACCGCGTCGGAGTTGGCGTCGCTAATTGCTGAGGCCGCCCGAGGTGATGGCACCCGGCGCTCTGGCGCCCACCTGCACGTAGGTGGGCTCGATCGCGAGCTCGCTCCAGGTGCCGCTCGTGGGCCCCGTCGTTGAGGCGATCATGCCGATGTACGTAGAGACCGGCAGGAACCAGAAGGTGCCGTCGGTGAGCTGGTAGGTGGCAAGGGCCACCGAATCAGAGTTCAGCGTCACATCGACGACCGGCGGCGGAGCCAACGTCGTGGTGGTGCTCGAGCCGACCGCGCTCGACGCCTTGGCGTTGCCGGCGGCGAACAAGCTCGCCTGGGTCGCGTTGAGGGCGGCGGCTCCTTCGACTGGGCTCTGCAACGGGTAGTTGACGACAGCCCCGACGCTAAAGGCCGGGCCCGACGCGTAGACGACAACGTTGTGCGAGTCAACTGAGAAGGTCACCGTCTGGTCGGTCGCGACGCCGCCCACGACCACCTGGTAGGTGACGTCTTCAGTGCTCTGGGTGACCTGGGTGGTGCCGTTGGCGGCCGTCGTCGAGGACGTGGACGAGGAGAACTTCGGTGAGCCGACGCCGTAGCCGTAGCCGAGTAGCGAAAGGTAGCGCGTCGCGTCCGCGGCGACGATGGCGGGACTCGGCACGGGACCGGTCGCTGACGCCGACTCGGTTGCGGGCGCGACGGCGGGCGTGCTTGAGGAGTAGTACCACTGGGGAACGCCAGCCGTCTGGTAGTCGAGCGCTGCGCCCGACGCACCGGTCACCGTCCAGTCGCCGCTGGTGTTGACGGGCGTGCCGGCGACACCAAAGACCGCGGCCACGCGCGTCGATTCGCTGGCGGGGTTGGCGGGGAAGCTCAGCTTGTATGACGGCGTCGTCGGCGTCGATGTGATCCCCGGACCGGCCGTGAAGTCGAGGCGCTCGTAGAACTGTACGGCGGAAGAGGCGGGAAGGTTGGCGCTCGCGAAGTTGTGGTTGGCGGCGGAGCTCTTGAGGGCCAGTACCGCGAGACCCGGCGCGCTCTGGAAGATGGCCACGGCCCCGGCCGCGGCGATCGAACCCGCGATGAGGGTCGCCGCTACCTTCAGCTCGACGTTTCGCCATACGCGCCGCTTCGGCGCACGTGGCGTCGCCGTGACGCGCGCGATGAGGTCTTCGAGGTTCGAATGCTCGTAGGCCTGACCCGCGACGGGGTCAAGCGCGGCTAGACGGCTGTCGAACTCACTCACCCTTTCCTCCTACCTCTTACTGTCACGGTTTGGCGCATACTTTCAGCGGATCTCCGCGTCGTTGAGCAGCTCGCGAAAGCGCTTCTGCGCGCGAGAGAGCCGTACCGCCGCGGCGTTCGTGCTGATCACGTAGAACGCGCCGAGCGCGTGGGTGTCGAGCCCGTCCCAGGCGCTCAGGAGCAGGATCTCGCGGTCGTCGTCGCTCAGCGAGTTGAGCGCCTCGCGCACGCTGGTGTCGGCGATCACGTGCTCCTCGGCCGACGACGCGCTGGCCGGCGGGGCGAGCGTCGCCTCAAAAGCCGAGCGCCGGTTCTTCGATCGGCGGGCGTTGCGCAGCACGTTCCTTGCGACACCGAGCATCCAAGGCAGCTCGGCATCCTCTGGCACGCTGTCGAGTCGCCGCCACACGACGAGCATGGTCTCCTCGACGAGGTCGTCGAGGTCCGACGGGTTGAGGGGGTAGAGCCGCCGGCGAAGGTAGTTACCAACGGCGGAGGAGTGCTCGCGGACGAGGCGAGAGAATCGGTCCTCGTCCTGGCTCATAAACCTCCCGTGTTCGATACGCCCGAACTAGTACCGACGATAGGACGCTCGCCCTCGCAGCTTTGGGCGGTCTCAGCCGAGCGGCGCCGCCCACGGACCGACGCCGCGCACCCGGGTCGGAGTGACGTGGATGATGTAGCCCGCGGGGGGATCGGGCATCGGAGGAAAGTCGGTGCCCGGCCCGATGTAACGCTGGGCGAGTGCTCGAAGAAGCTCGGGCGCACCGCCCTCGGTGACACGTGCTCGTCCCTCGACGACGAGGTGGTGCTGCAACCCCCACCGACTGCCCTCGGCTTCGATGGAGAGCGAGACGCGATTGTCTCGAGCGATGTTTGCTAGCTTCTGATCGGCCTGAAGCTTGCCGATGACGATCTCGTCGCCGTCGAGACCGACCCACACGATGGTGGCGTGCGGTCGGCCATCCTTAGCGATCGTCGNGAAGTGCGCGAGACGGCCCGATTGGATCACCTCGCGGGCCTCGTGAGTGAGGACGACGGGTTCGCTGACCATGACCCCTACCTTTTGCTGGATCGACGGAGTATCTCTCGCGCTTGTCGCCATGCTAGAGATCGACGGAAGAACGCCCTAGGGGTGGAGGACGCGGGTTTCCTCCGCGTCGGTCAGCCA
>JGI12269J14319_10002701_pt1 | contig 16959 bp, 18 predicted proteins | sample PeaSoiSIISIP2007_FD_14319 | JGI IMG/M metagenome (IMG submission 14319) | reverse complement strand
CTTGAGTTGTTCTATTTGTCAGTTATTAATAAAACAAGAGTTAGACGATCATTCGCCAGATGGCGTTGAACGCTACCATGCAATGCTTGTCAGCGTTGGCTGGATCATTGATCATGTAGTCGATCGTCGCGTCAGCCAGGGCGTCCACCATGGAAACAATGAACCCTAGTGGGGCATTGCGCATCGGTCCGTTCTCGCGGCTTCGCTCCAGAAGTTTTGTGATGCCGGCGAGCGCGTCTCTCCCAGTCTGACGGCTATCCGAGGTGATATCGTCCGATACGCCGAGATGCACGAGCGCCCGGCGCTTCTCGGGGCAGGACGTCGCCCAAAGCAGCCAGTGGGACCACACATGGAGCATCTGCTTGCGGATGTTGCTCTCGGACGGTAGTTCGTCTAAGGCAGCCGCAGCCATATCTGCTTTGAGTTCTATGTAGAGCTGGTTCAACAAGTCGGCCTTAGTCTCGAAGTAGTTGAATAATGATCCATTAGAGACTCCTGCCTCCTTCGCGATAGTTGCCGTCGGTGCGCCCAACCCCTGAGAGGCGATTACGTGAATCGCTGCCGACATGATCGCACTTCTTTTGTCTTCGCTTCTCGGTCTAGCCATGCTTCTCCTTCTTTCTTTAAGCTGTGTTACCAACATATCATTATGGAGTGTCTAGTCAGTTAATGCTCTATATTAGGTATAATATCATAGAGCGTTTAGTCAGTCAATAATCTTTATTCTTCATCTTTGCTAGAAGTTGTTGCAGGGGCAAGATGTATACATTACCAAGACTTATTATAACCCAACAAATAACATAAATAATTACCTATTGCTTCCCCCTAAAACAAAGAGTTCCATAAGAACAATTGATGTGGATGCCGTTGTATTGTCTGAATTAGAAAATCATCGAGCGCGGCAAAATGTGGTCAAAATGGAACACAGGAACACGTACCACGATAAAGATTTTATTTTCGCCATGACTGACAAGAACCACGGATATCCGGTGTATATAAAAAAGATTGAGAACCGAATGGCTAGACTGCTTAAACTTGCAAAGCTAGATGTAGCTCTTACACCACACTCTCTGAGACATACCCATACATCGTTATTAGCTGAGGCAAAAGTGGGACTCGAAGAGATCATGGAGAGACTTGGGCACGCCGATGACGAAATAACTAGACGAGTTTATTTGCACGTAACAAAGACAATGAAAAAAGAGGCTTCCCAAAAATTCAGTGAATTAATGAGAAGCCTCTAGTTTTTAAAATTAAATGTGGTCAAAATATGGTCAGAGAGGGGTTGTTCAATCCCGAGCCCAGTGATACCAACGGTCTCAGGGCAATATTACATCATGCCGCCCATGCCGCCCATACCACCCATACCGCCCATGCCAGGAGCTCCGCCATCCTTCGACGGAATGTCGGAGATCAGGCACTCGGTGGTCAGCAACATAGCTGCAATAGAAGCTGCATTTTGCAGAGCCGAACGTGTCACTTTAGCTGGGTCAACGATACCAGCTGCGATCATGTCCTCGTACACCTCAGTTAAGGCGTTGAAGCCGGTACCTCTTGCTGAGTTATGAACTTTTTCAACAACAACAGAGCCTTCATGGCCAGCGTTGTTGGCAATTTGACGAAGGGGCTCTTCGAGTGCACGGCGAATAATATTTACGCCAGTTGCCTCATCTCCAGTCAATTTAAGGGCATTCAAGGCACCGATGGCATCAATCAAAGTTGTTCCACCACCAGACACGATTCCTTCTTCGACAGCAGCACGTGTAGCAGCCAAAGCATCCTCAATCCGGAGTTTCTTCTCCTTCATCTCGGTTTCGGTTGCTGCACCGACTTGAATTACTGCAACACCGCCAGCTAATTTAGCCAAACGTTCTTGGAGTTTTTCACGATCAAAGTCAGAAGTGGTTTCTTCGACTTGTCTCTTCAGGGCTTCGATACGTTTCTTAATATTTTCTGTATCCCCAGATCCTTCAATAAGCGTAGTTTCCTCTTTAGTTACACGAACTTGACGGGCACGCCCGAGCATTTCTATAGTTGTATTTTCTAGCTTTAAGCCGAGATCTTCAGTGATAACCGTTCCACCCGTCAGTACAGAAATATCTTCCAGCATAGCTTTGCGACGATCACCAAAGCCAGGTGCTTTAACCCCAACACAGACAAACGTACCGCGCAGTTTATTGACTACGAGTGTTGCCAAAGCTTCCCCATCGATGTCTTCAGCAATGATCATCAATTGACGACCCGCTTGGACTACTTTTTCCAGTACCGGTAAAACGTCTTGAATCGCACTAATTTTCTTGTCGGTGATCAGTATGAAAGGATCATTAAGTATTGCTTCCATTTTTTCCGTGTCGGTAATCATATAAGGTGAAATGTAGCCACGGTCGAATTGCATTCCTTCAACCACTTCAAGTTCAGTTGTCATACCTTTTGCTTCTTCAACGGTGATGACGCCGTCCTTGCCGACTTTCTCCATAGCCTCAGCAATCAGGGCACCGATGTTTTTGTCGCTGGCAGAGATCGAGGCTACTTGAGCAATGGCTTCACTTGTTTCAACGAGTTTTGCATTGGCTTTGATATCTGCAACTACAGCTTCAACTGCTTGCTCAATCCCACGTTTAATTCCCATCGGATTGGCACCGGCAGCAACGTTCTTAAGCCCTTCGCGAATGATAGCTTGTGCTAGAACTGTAGCAGTCGTCGTGCCGTCTCCAGCCACATCATTCGTTTTAGTGGCCACTTCCTTAACGAGTTGCGCTCCCATATTCTCAAATGGATCTTCCAATTCGATGTCTCGAGCAATCGTTACTCCATCATTGGTGATCAGAGGAGATCCGAACTTTTTGTCAAGGACTACATTTCGGCCTTTAGGTCCTAATGTTACACGTACGGCCTCAGCCAGCGCATTAACACCGCGTTCTAAAGCATGACGAGCATCTTGATTAAAAATAATTTGTTTTGCCAACGTATTTCCACTCCTTAAATTTAAGTCTTATAGGTCTAGCCAATAATAGCTAAGATATCTGCCTCTTTCAGGATTAAGTATTCTTCCCCATCATACTTGACTTCAGTACCAGCATATTTAGAATAAATCACGCGGTCGTTCGCTTTAACATCAAGCGCTACACGAACACCCTTTTCCATTTTACCAGGACCTACAGCAATAACTTCGCCTTCTTGTGGCTTTTCCTTAGCGGTATCTGGCATAATGATTCCGCTCTTAGTTTTTTCTTCCATCGGGAGTGCTTTAATGATCACCCGGTCAGCGAGAGGTTTAATGTTCATGAAGAAAAGTCCCTCCTTAATGTTTATTAATGTTTTATTTAATATTTGTTAGCACTCAACCTTATTGAGTGCTAACAATATATCTATAATAATATGCAAGGGACCGCCGGAAAGCAACCCCCCAAAATATCCAAAAACGATCATATATCCTATTTATACTTAACTATCATCTCTTTTCTCATTATTTCAGGCAATTAGCTATAATTTATAGTTTCAAGGCCCCCCTCTAAGCAGGTTGCCAGATCCTCTAAACACTATAGTTGCCCGATTTCCGACCTTTTATGCATGGTTATATCTCTAAAATCAATTTAAGTTGACGCTGAGAAACTTCCTCGCGCAGGACTCCTAACGCTTCGCAAACTTTGGTATTCTCTAGATTAAGGAGATATATTTTCGTTTTTCCAATTTTTAGATTTGAATCTGGATGTTCCCGCTCAATGAGAATATTTTCTTTTATTGAGTATCGAATGAACTCTTTTACTTGCGAAACGGATCGTCCCAGTAGCTCTGTCAAGGCAGCTCTAGCTCTCGTCGACGCAACGTAGGGCAAGCGGATTTGAAGGTTTCCGAGGATGTGAATCCCTTTTTCCAAATCCTGCTCTGCACAATACTCTGTTTCGGGTTTTTCCTGGAGGAGCCACTGTAAAATATCTTCTCCCTCACTGTATGGTTGCAGGGCATGATGCACACTGCCTGTTACACCAATAACCTTTACTTCTTTCCCCCAGGCTCGAACCTTTCTCACAAAGGAAAGAAAGTCTCCATCCCCTGTAAGCAACAAAAACGAGTCAAAGGTAGACGTTCGTGTCAGCAATATTTCTTGGGCTTCCAGCATTAATTCCAAATCCGCGGCATTATGACGGAGTTCCGTACTAGCATAATTGTTTTTTCCAAAGACGTGTCGTGTAAAAACATTCGTCTTTTGAAATGTTGTTTGTGTCCGCCAGAACTCTTCCCGGTCAAAGTTGGCGTAAAGATAGATCGCCAAGATATCCACCTTGTTACGTGCTGCATAATATTGCAGATACCCTTCCAATTGCTCCGGCCTTAATTCATAACCCCTCTCTAATAACCCTGTCCAGATGTTTTCGTAATCGACAAACGCAATGGCTTTCACATTATCACCTCTCAAGCCCCTATGTCTAACATATTATACGCGAAAATTTGGACAGACGTGACAAGCTAATGCACGTTTAAGAGGTATGCCTTAACGGGGAAGTCAGAAGTCAGAGGCCAGAGGTCAGATCGGGGTATTCCCTTTCTGATCTCTGGCCTCTGTTAACTGACATCTGGTTGTGCACATTCGCTAGCTTCCCCTTTGAGGATTTGGATTCCATGGGGAATGGCAGGGGCAATCGCAGCAAAACATTCACGAACCGCTTTAGGACTACCCGGCATATTGATAATAAGCGTTTGTTTTCTCAGGACTGCCACAGCTCGGCTAAGCATGGCCTTAGGCGTCACCTTTAAACTCTCCATCCGCATCACTTCAGCGATACCCGGCACCAATCGATCTGCCACAAGGAGCGTGGCCTCAGGCGTAACATCCCGCAGTGAAAATCCTGTACCGCCGGTTGTCAATATCAAGTCTAGGCCAAGTTCATCTGCCCATTGACGCATTTTTTCCGCAAGTAATGTTTTGTCGTCCGGGAGTACTACATACTCAACGACCTCCCCACCGATTTCCTGTACAAGTTTGGCAAGAGTTGGCCCAGAGAGATCCTCCCGTTCTCCACATGACCCCTTGTCACTAGCCGTAATGACCCCCACTCGCAGCATTAGACCATCACCTCGATATTGTCCCCGACGCGAACTGCACCGCCTTCTAACAGCCGAATAAAAATTCCTTCTTTAGGCATAACACAATCCCCAGCCTGATAGAAAATTGCACATTTCGTATGACATTCCTTACCTATTTGAGTGACCTCCCCGATACTTGTTTCCCCTATTTTTAGCTTTGTCCCAAGGGGAAGAGTATATAATTCAAGTCCTTCTGTCGTCAAGTTCTCCGCAAAGTCCCCAGGTCCGACATTCAAACCTTTGTCCTGCATGGTCTTGATGCTCTCCATTGCCAGCAAGCTCACCATACGGTGCCAATCTCCGCCGTGCGCATCTCCTTCAAGACCAAAGTTTACTTTCAGTATCCCTTCGCCGACATTCTTTTTACGCACCCCTTTCTTTTCACTCGTACATACGGCGATTATTTTACCCATTATATAAGTCCTCGCTTTCATCCTTATTATGATTTTGTCTGCGGTGAGTCATCGTACAAAATGGCCGCTTTTTCCTCCAAGCTTCTCAGCCAGATAAATATCTCCAATGGTCATTGTTTTATCCATTGCTTTACACATATCGTAAATAGTTAAGGCGGCGACACTGACCGCTGTCAGTGCTTCCATCTCAATCCCCGTTTTTCCCGTGACCTTTACGACAGCTTCAATATCTACCTCACCAGGATCCACCAGTTTAAACGTAAGTTTAGCTCCTGTGATCGCTAAGGGATGACACATAGGGATTAACTGAGAAGTCTGTTTGGCCGCCATGATCCCCGCAACTTGAGCCACCGCCAATACGTCTCCTTTAGCGATTAGTCCTAAGCGAATGCGTTCCAAGGTATCCGGTTGCATCAGTATTTTACCGCGTGCCACCGCAACTCGAGCCGTTTCAACCTTATCACTTATATCCACCATACGAGCGCGACCATCTTCATCAAAATGCGTTAATTCTGTCATTCTTTATCCTCCGATCTGCGACATGACGCGTAAACCTTGCAGTGCTTCGTCATTCATATGATGCTCTGCTGGTTTATGCCAAACTGCTTGGGCAAATAGCTCCAGAATCTCTAAATCCGAACTTCCCTTGCGCAAAGCTTCACGCAAATCCACTTCATGTTTACTATGTAAACACGGCCTTAGTTTTCCATCTGCCGTCAAGCGAACACGGTTGCACGTATTGCAAAAATGACGGCTCATTGCGCTGATAAAACCAATGCTTCCTTTAAAACCACTTGGACGAAAATACTCTGCAGGCCCTCCACCACGGATACCGAGTGTTGACACATGCTCTTGAATCCCTAAAAGGTCTTTCATTTCGCTAATGGGAACAAAATCAGTCCGATGCTCTGAGCTAACTCCAATCGGCATAAGCTCTATGAAACGGACGTGGAGCGGATATTGCCTTGCCAAGGCCAAAAAGCTGGGCAACTCTTTCGTATTAAACCCACGTACAACCACAACATTTATTTTAACTGGATTTAAACCAGCTTCTAGCGAACGAAATATTCCCTGAATAACGCGTGCCACATCACCGCCACGGGTATTCTCCTGAAATTTCTTGGGATCCAGGGTATCCAAGCTGATGTTCACTCGCTGCACACCTGCAGTTTTTAAATCGAAGGCCATTTCGGGGAGTAACATGCCGTTAGTTGTAAGCATAAGATCTTCAACCCCTGGCAGCAGAGCCCCCTCTCGCACGAAGTTTAAAACCCCTTTCCTGACTAAAGGCTCTCCCCCAGTAATTCGAAATCGACGAAACCCTAATTGGATACTGATCTTCATAAGCCGAAGTATTTCTTCAAAAGAAAGAATGGATTCATGCGGCATCAACTGAACACCCTCAGCAGGCATACAATATTTACAGCGAAGATTACAACGGTCTGTCACCGAGATTCTGAGATAGTCGATCTGTCTTTGAAATTGATCCTGCATTGCGATGCCTCTTTCTAAACTTCATTTCTTTTCTACAAAATAATACATTTTTCTTTTTATTATATACTATTCAGTTTTTCTGGAAACTATTATAAACTAGAACAAACGAAAGCTCCGAGGAGGTTGACATGCCAAACGAAACAGTTACCCATACTATACTTAAAGCCAAGGGGCCACTGCTCGAATGTGTAGAAGACACGGTGGTTCGAGAAGTTCCGTTAACCATACATTACAATGGGGAGGAGATTGCCACACTTTTGTGCTCTCTGTCCCAAACTGAAGAACTCGTCTTTGGTTTTTTACTCAATGAAGGATTTATCCGTTTCCCTGAGGATGTGTATGAAATTCGCCACGATCCCATTGATCACTTGGTTTGGGTCGAAGGTAAACCCTGTCTTTTGCAAAAGGAACTTATGAGCAAACGCTTTGTTTCAGCCTGTTGTGGTAAAAGTAGAGCCTCCTTTTGTTTCGCCAACGACGCTCTCATGGTTAAACCGCTCTCCTCAACCCTTAGCATTTCACTGCCTGAAGCCTATACTTATGTTAAATTTCTCGAGTCCCATCTCCCCCTCTTTCAAGCTACCGGAGGCGTCCATAGTGGAGGGGTTGGCTTTCAAGGCCAAGCACTCCTGACGAGTTATGATATTGGCAGACACAATGTCTTTGATAAGCTGAGCGGAAGTGCTTTTCGCACTAAGTTAAATCTTGAAAATCATGTAATTTTTTTTAGTGGCCGAGTTTCCTCGGAAATTTTGCTCAAAGTTGCTAAAATGAAGGTTCCTATCCTCATTGCTCGGGGAGCACCAACCGATCTCGCCCTTTCTCAGGCGACCGCTTTGAATATAACGGTGGTCGGGTTCGCAAGGGAACAACGCCTCAATATCTATACGTGCCCTGAACGGATTAGCCCTTAACTATCGCCGACCATTCATTCGGCGTATTAACATTACAAAAAACTCTACTCAAATCACCAAAGGCCTGTAGTTCCGTTTCTTCCACATACTTCACGGAACAAGTTTGGCATAAATCGCCGACTTTGAGACGACCTGTCTCGATACTTCTTTTAATTGCAGGAAGACACCGACGATTGTAAAAGGCATGTAACGGATGTGTACCAGATTGTAGTCGTGGAACGACTATATCATACTCAGGGGCCCATTTGGCAAGCAGACGGATAAGGTTTGCTTCCAAAAACGGCATATCACACGCAACAAAAAAGACTTCATCATAAGTCGCCGCTTTTAGACCCTGATAAAGCCCTTCTAAAGGACCCCGATTGAGACTTTCGTCTTGTATGATCGGCACATCGTACTTGTCATATAGTTCAGGGTTATTGCTACTGATCAAAACTTCCGCAAACACCGCGTGTAAAACGTTTAAACTCCGTTCCACCAAGGGTTGGCCTTCCAGTTCGAGGAAGGCCTTATTTTTTTTCATCCGCGAGTTTTTCCCGCCTGCCAGTAAAATTCCGGTGGCCTTTAACTTCGGAAGTTGTTCTCCTGCATCGTGGAGTGAGTTATTGATTTTTGAAAACCTCCTCGTATTCAGTTAACGAGAAGCGGGTCAGAATCCGTTCCCTCACAATGGTTATGGGGACTCCGAGCGCAGCGGTCACTTTTCTCATTTCTTTTAAGTTCTTAGGAACCAGAATATTTTTTTCTGTGAACAAAATCCCTTTACCCTTTAGGAACCGTTTAGCACGTGCACAGTACGGACAAAGAGGTAAGGTATACATAATCACTTCTTGTTTCATGACCCATCAATCCTTCAACATAATTAGAGTACAAACTATATGATCTTAAATGTACCATAACCATACTTTTTTGTCACGCCGTAAAAGAGGAAGCGAGGGAACTGTTCTTGTGCTTCCTCGTCCGCGCTTCTCTCGTCGATTTTAAGAAAAACCTCGGCGGTGTCTCGGTCCTTTTATTATTCACGGATATGATATCCATGAAAATACTTGTCTTTCATGCTTCTATAAGTGCGATTTCGCACGTATAGGGGCCCACCCTGAAAACTTATACTTTCTTATAGTATAAAAAAATAGATGGGCCTCCAAAAGGCCCATCTATTTTTTAAATAACCACAATCAACTTAACTAATTTTAGAAATCTTAACGCCACACACTTTATATTCATACGTTTTAGTGACTTTATCATAGGCTCCATTGGTAAGTTCGTTGGTTGCAGCATCAAAATAGTGGAAGGTCATAAAGACCATACCAGCGGGCACCCGTTCTGTGATCTTAATTTTAGTATTAACCTCACCACGACGGGATGACACCTTAACAACTTCATTTACCTCAAGTCCCAGCCTTTTGGCATCCGCCGGATTAATCTCCGCTAACTCTTCTGGTGAATGAATTTCTAACGATGGAGAGTGTTGGGTGAAAACGTTGTAATGAGAAAGTTTACGTCCAGTATTGAGTAAGAAAGGATACTCCTCATCCGGTAATTCAGCAGGTAACTGATTGTCGATCGCCACAAACTGTCCTAAACCTCGGCTAAATTTCCCTTCATGCAGGAACTTGGTACCGGGGTGTTCCGCAGTAGGTACTGGCCACTGCAACCCTTGCGTTCCTAGACGGGCATGAGTTATCCCCCCGAATATAGGAGTAAGCTTAGCAATTTCCTGCATTACTTCTTCTGAAGATTGATACACGAAAGGGTAACCCATACGAGTTGCCAAATCACATATGATATCCCCATCTGTCCTGGCATTACCGAGTGGTTTAATAGCCTGATTAACCATTTGCACTCGCCGCTCAGTATTGGAGAAGGTACCTGTTTTTTCAGCATAACTAGCTCCAGGTAAGACGACATCCGCCAATTTAGCTGTTTCAGACATAAAGATTTCTTGAACAACCAGGAAATCAAGGGCCAGAAGGCCTTTGCGCACATGGTTCGCATCCGCATCCGTAATAACAGGATCTTCGCCCATACAATACAAGGCCCGCAAATTTTTACTCGTCGCTGCTGCAAACATATCTGGAATCGTAAATCCATTCTTGGGGCTGAGCGGAACTCCCCAGGCTGCCTCGAATTTTGCCTGCATCTCGGGGTTGGCGACTTGTTGGTAACCAGGGTAAACGTTAGGCAAGGCACCCATATCGCAAGCACCCTGAACATTATTTTGCCCGCGCATCGGGTTCACACCCGAACTCTCTTTACCTAAATTACCTGTCAGCATGGCTAAGTTCGCCAGACTCTTCACGTTGTCCGTACCACAAACGTGTTCTGTGATTCCTAAAGTATAGAAAATCTCTGCTCGTTCAGCAGTGGCATAAAGTCTAGCTGCTTCCTCGAGCTGCGCCACAGGAACTCCCGTTATCTTACTAACTAGCTCAGGAGTATATTTTTCGATAGTTTTGCGCGTTTCTTCAAAGCCTTCCGTTCGTGCTTCAATGAACGCGTTATCTTCCCACCCGTTGGCGAGAATAATATTCATAATCCCGTTAATCAGAGCAATGTCAGTTCCTGAGCGGAGCCTTAGCCAAACATCAGCGCTTGCAGCAATATTAGTGTACCGTGGATCGACTACAATCAGCTTCGAGCCTTTAGCCAGAGCTTGCTTCATTTTCGTCCCAATGACGGGATGTGCTTCTGTCGGATTGGAACCAATCACAAACATTGCTTTCGTGTTCGGAATTTCATTAATAGAGTTGGTCATCGCTCCGGACCCAAATGATATGGCCAGACCGGCCACAGTAGGAGCGTGTCACGTTCTTGCGCAGTGATCGACATTATTGGTGCCGATGACCGCGCGCATAAATTTCTGCATCAGGTAATTTTCTTCGTTGGTGCAATGGGCTGAACTCAAAGCAGCAATCGAGTCAGGTCCATAGTTCTTCTTGATCTCACCAAACTTCGAGGCGATTAAATCTAAAGCTTCATCCCATTCTGCTGGAACTAATACTCCATCTTTCCGGATCAAAGGGGTCGTTATTCGGTGAGGGCTGTAGATCATGTCCATACCAAAGCGCCCTTTGACGCATAAGGCCTTACCATTAACCGGTGCCTCCGGATTCGAGGTCACCCCAATGACTTTGCCGTCTTTAACATTTAAGTCAAAGTTACAGCCTACTCCGCAAAATGGGCAGGTGGTTTGGACTTTCGTTATTTCCCAAGGATGTCCCTTGCCGACCATTTGCTTTTCTACCAGTGCTCCTACTGGACATACTGAAACACAGGATCCGCAGAAATCACAATCCGATTCGTTGTAGGGTACATTAAAGGCTGGACCCACTTGAGCATCAAAGCCACGGTACGAAAAATCCAGAATGCTTTTGCCCTGAATTTCACTACAGGCTTTAATACATTTTCCACATAAGATGCATTTATTAGGATCCCGTAAAATGAAAGGGTTGCTTTCATCGATCGGAAGATTACGACGTTCGCCTTTATAGAGTTCTCCAGTGACACCATATTCATAGGCAAACTCAGCCAGAGAGCAATTCCCCATTTTTTGACACGTCATGCAATCTAACGGATGATTCGCTACCAACAGTTCCAAAATTGTTTTGCGCGCATTTCTAACTTTAGGATTTTGCGTTTCTACCTTCATGCCCTGCGTTACTTGAGTAACACAAGACGGGGGGAGATTGCGCATTCCTTCGATTTGTACAACGCACAGGCGGCAAGCGCCGCCAGCGGTAAGCTCTGGGTCATGACATAAGGTGGGAATCGGAATATCATTCCGGCGACAAGCTTCAAGCACAGTCGATCCCTTCAGAACGCTGACTTCGCGCCCATCAATTGTTAATGTAAGCCACTCCAAAGTGTTTCACTCCTCTCAGTTTGCCACCCAATAGATAGTTGAGGGGCATTCATAGATTTTCAGCAGCATCGAGGAACATATCAGTCTTACTTCGTTAGCGAGTTGATCTTTTCCACAATATTACCTAGACCTAAAAATTCCGACCACGTAACCTGGACAAACTCACCATCTTGATTAATGAAAGGCATATCTGTCCGTTCAGGATTGTACCTAAAATCAGAACCTATCCGTCCTTTCAGGCAAAGTGGTCGGCCATTTGAGGCTGATTTTGCAGTGACCCCAAGCACTTTGCCGTTCTTAGAGTTAATGACAAATTCACAGCCCGAATCACAAAAAGTGCAGGTGACGTCTTCTTTCGTTAACTCCCAGGCTCGGCCTTTACCGATCATGCTTTTGTCCATAAGAGCTCCGACCGGACAAATAGCCACACACCGGTTGCAATAAACACAGGTTGAGTCCTTCAGATCAGTGTCCATAAAGGTTGAAACCTTAGCCTGGAAGCCGCGATAAGCAAAGCCAATCACGTTGCGTTCCGTTACCGCCTCACAGGTGGCAATACATTTGCCACATAATATACATTTGTTAAGATCCCTTAAAATATACGGATTTGCGTCATCAATGGGAAGCTTACGTTTCTCCCCTTGATAAACTTTTCCAGCCACACCATATTCGTAAGCATACTCTGCCAGTGAGCAGTCACCCAATTTCTGACAAGTCATGCAATCTAACGGATGATTAGCGACCAGCAGTTCCAGAATTGTTTTACGCGCATTCCGAACTTTCGGATTTTGCGTTTCTACCTTCATACCCTGCGTTGCTTGGGTGACGCAAGACGGGGGTAGATTGCGCATTCCTTCGATCTGGACGACACATAAACGGCAGGCACCGGGCGGGGTAAGCTCCGGGGCATGACATAAGGTCGGAATCGGGATATTATTCATACGACAGGCTTCCAGAACAGTCGTCCCCTTCGGAACGCTAACTTCTCGCCCATCAATCGTTAACGATAGCAACTCCAAAGTGTTTCGCTCCTCTCCGATTATAGCCGAATCACTGCATCAAACTTACATTTCTCTAGACAGGTTCCACATTTGATGCAAGCAGCCTCATCAATCGTATGTGCTTCTTTTTTCTCTCCTGTTATACAGCCTACTGGGCAGTTTTTGGCACAGAGGCCGCATCCCTTACATTTCTCCGCATCGATTGAATAGGTGAGCAACGCCGTACAGACATGGGCTGGACATTTATGATCAATAATGTGTGCTTCAAATTCTTTTCTGAAGTACTTTAAAGTAGCCAAGACAGGGTTGGGCGAGTTCTGCCCCAGTCCGCAGAGCGAGGTTTCTTTAATAACCAGTGCCAGGTTTTCAAGCGTATCGAGATCTTCTATTTTTCCCTCTCCCTTGGTAATTCGGTCAAGGATATCCCACATCCGCTTGTTTCCTTCTCGACAAGGAGTACATTTTCCGCAGGATTCTTTTTGGGAAAAGTCTAAGAAAAAGCGAGCAATATCCACCATGCAAGTGGTTTCGTCCATGACAACGAGTCCACCTGAGCCGACCATCGCTCCAGCTCTCGTTAATGTATCATAATCCACTTCGAGGTCAAGCATCTCATCGGGCAAACAACCGCCTGAAGGACCCCCAATTTGGACCGCTTTAAAAGCTTTGCCGTTTTGAATTCCGCCCCCGATATCAAAGAGGATACTCCGCAGGGTTGTCCCCATCGGAACCTCGACCAGACCTGTATTGTTGATTCTCCCAGTCAGGGCGAAAATTTTCGTCCCTTTGCTCTTTTCTGTTCCGTATTGGGTATACCAATCCGCACCGTGTGCCAAAATGTGAGGAACACTAGACCAAGTTTCCACATTATTAATATTGGTTGGTTTTCCCCATAAACCACTTTGAGCAGGGAATGGAGGGCGAACATTAGGCATGCCGCGTCTTCCTTCAATCGAGGCCATGAGTGCCGTTTCTTCACCACAGACGAAAGCCCCAGCCCCAGCTCGAATCTTAAGACGGAAATTAAATCCAGAGTTCATAATGTTGTCGCCTAGATAACCCGCTTGTTCTGCTTTGGCAATAGCAATTTCCATATGTTTAATGGCGAGTGGATACTCCGCTCGGCAATAGACATACCCTTCATCGGCGCCGATTGCATAAGCACCAATTAACATTCCCTCAATGACAGAGTGAGGGTCCCCTTCCAAAACGCCGCGATCCATGAAAGCGCCCGGATCTCCCTCATCTGCATTACATATAATGTATTTTTTGTTACCAGGAGAGTTCCTGCAAAAACCCCATTTAAGACCGGTCGGAAATCCTGCTCCGCCCCGACCACGCAAGCCGGCTTTTTTAACCTCTTCAACGACTGCATCCGGTGTCATTTTCAGGGCATTCGCTAATCCCTTATAGCCATCGTTTGCAACATAATCTTCAATCTTTTCAGGATCGATAAAACCACAGTTCTTTAGAACAACACGAACTTGTTTCGCAAAAAAATTCGAATTAGCAAAGGTTGTAGCTGGTTTTTGGGTTAGAGGATCAACATACAGTAACCGCTCGACAAGTTTCCCTTCCATGAGGTCTTGGGCTACAATCTCGGCAATATCTTCAGCCTTTACTTGCGTATACAGGGTTTGTTGCGGTTCAATAATCAGGGTCGGTCCTTGTTCACAGAATCCGTGACATCCTGTCGGAACTACACTCACGCGGTCCTGTATGCCTTGGCGTATAATTTCTTCCTGCAATAAATCAATAATTGTATGTGCACCGGATGAGGCACAGCCCGTCCCAGCACATACGAGAATCCGTTGGTTTTCTGCCATCCCATTATCCCCCTACTCGTATTTTGCAAGTATTTCTGCAACATTCTCCGGCTCTAAGCGACCATAAACCTGACCATTGATGGACATTACAGGGGCAAGCCCACAAGCTCCAATACAGGCCACGATTTCCAAGGTATAACGCCGATCTTCCGACGTCTCCCCGTCTTTGATCTTGGTAGTTTTCTCGATCATATCCAAGACATTGGCCCCTCCACGCACATGGCAAGCCGTTCCTAAACAGACATTGATTAAATTCCGTCCCACGGGAGCTAAGCGAAACTGCGAATAGAACGTAACCACACCATAAATCTTTGCAAGAGGTATACGTATCGTTTTACTAACGTGTCTAAGCACATCAGCGGGCAAATAGCCATAAACCTCTTGGGCCTCTTGCAAGATTGGAATCAGCGGTCCATTCTCCGATTGATATTTGATAATGACTTCATCCAACTTAATTTGCTTCGGGTCCACTAAATTCTCACACGTGGTGCACAAATAAAATCCCCCCTATTGAAATTCCCTTTTATACCTTTTGCGTACTAAAATCTGTATACCTCGTTCTCTGTGATCAACATTGTCATTTTGAAATCATGCGCGTCCACCGGTACTTGCTCAATAACTTGGCATTGAAAAGCGAGAGCGACCCTAGGCGTTAAAGGATTCAACAACATAAAAAAGCGATCATAAAAGCCGCCTCCATACCCTAAACGATTCCCATGTAGATCAAATCCCGCACCAGGCACGATAATTAAATCGATTTCTGATGGGTCTACTCTTTCACAAGTGATTTTCGGTTCGCGAATGTCCCAAGCTCCCGATTCAAGATCGGCAGCTAGATCGCGTACTTCGCTTGGAAGAAGTATTCCTTGGGGTGCACAACAGGGTAATACAAGCTTTTTCTTACCTGCTATCATCGCCTCCGCTAAGGCCGTAGTCTCTACTTCATCGCGAAAGTTAAGAAATGACATGACTGTTTTAGCCTGTAGGAACTCTGGTAATTCCTGAAGTTTTTGTTCAATAATCAAGCTTTTACTTCTTCTTGCATTCTCTCCTAAAGCTGCCCGCTGAGCTAAACATGATTTGCGTACTTCAGCCTTTAACTGCGGTTTATCCTCACTCATTTTAGTACTACCCCTTCGGTTAGATCTCGCTCTTTATAAGAAATATTCGATCAATAGAGTGAAAATCCTTCCTGAATTAAAAATTTTGTGTGTAATATTCTGAATTATTTTTTTATAAAATAGTATCGGTTTAAAATGAATCAGTTTTACGAAATGTCAACCCACGTAATTATCCACACTTTAAATCTAGCCCTGCCGCCATATCCCAAACTTATCCACACTATCCACAGGGTCTGTGGGTAACTTTATCCAAAGTGCCTGTATTTACTGGAAAACCTCAAAGCCGCTTCAATTACTTATCTACAGACTTATCCACATTATCCACAGCTAAACCTTATCCACAGCGCACACGACCCCTAATTAACTATAAAATTTCCAATAGTACAAGGGACTTGGAACGTGGTACACGGAGGACGAAAACTGGAGAGATGGCACATTCTATGTGCACCATCCGTGCAAGATGGGGACCGTGCAAGTTGAATGGGAGAGGGGACGGTTCTTGTTTGCATTAGATGCAATCAAGAACCGTCCCCTCTTGCGTGCGACCCAAGACCCAAGGACGCAGTGTGACACAGGGCCTCACACAAGTCCCAGGCCCGGCACTGCGTTGAGTGTCCATGGCGCGAAGTCTCCAGCTAAATAATGATAATGTCCGGCCGTCGCGATCATTGCCCCGTTGTCCGTGCAAAGAATGGGGGGCGGACAAACTAGACGAACACGCCGCTCCGATAACTCTTTATCTAAGGTTTCGCGCAACAAACTATTGGCTGCAACTCCACCGGCAAGCAACAGTGTCTTGACCCCTGTTCGTTCAATAGCCCTTATTGCTTTCTGAACTAAAACATCTACAACTGCTTGCTGAAAAGAAGCCGCAATATCCGGAACACTGAGGCTTTCTCCCCGCATGTGCGCAGAATTCAGAGTATTCAAAACAGCTGATTTCATACCGCTAAAGCTAAAATCCAAACTATCCGGCTCTAACATAGCGCGAGGGAACTTAAATGCTGAAGCCTCCCCCTCTCGAGCCACTCTTTGAATCTGTGGCCCACCTGGGTAACTTAAACCCAAGGTCCGAGCCACTTTATCGAGCGCCTCGCCTGCCGCATCATCACGTGTATGCCCCAGAACTTGATATCGTCCGTGGGCTTCAAATAAAATGAGATGAGTATGTCCTCCCGAAACTAACAGAGCCAAGAGTGGAAACTCTAAATCCTGATGATGCAAGAAATTCGCATATATATGC
>JGI12269J14319_10002698_pt1 | contig 16964 bp, 15 predicted proteins | sample PeaSoiSIISIP2007_FD_14319 | JGI IMG/M metagenome (IMG submission 14319) | reverse complement strand
CAGATTAACGGTGTTCCGCCCTCGGTCACTTCGTTCGGCTTCGGCGGGAGCAACAATCCCACTCCCGGGGTCCGAGCCAGCGTGACGTCACTGGGGCCAAACGGTTTCGGCAACGCACAGCCAGTTTTTGGAAGCTGCTGCGCCAACTTCTTCATGCCGGCGAACCCCAATCCACCTTTGTTCTTTAATCGTTCGTCATCAGATCGTCCATCGTCAGACCGAAAATCCTCGGGGCATCGTCACCACCACGAGGATGGCGCCTTTTTTCCCATCGGCGTCAGCATGCCAGCCTACATTCCATACGCTGTCCCCGACGACCAGGAATCCGGCGATGACTCGGTCGACGCCGAATCTGGAGATCCGCAAAACGGCCCGCGGGACCCCGATTCTCCAACCCCGCACGCCCGGGTCCGCGATTCGGTTCCGAAAGCTGCTTCCGCCCGGCCAGTTCCTTCTGAACCAGACCCGCCCGTGACTCCCCAGCCGTCGACTGTGCTGGTTTTCAAGGACGGCCACCATTCTGACGTGCTCAACTACGCCATCGTGGGGGACACCCTTTTTGACTTCGACGCCGGCCGAACCCGCAAAATCCTGCTTGCCGACCTCGATCTCGCCGCCACCCGCAAAGCCAACGACGAACGGGGCGTGGACTTCCAGATTCCGGAGAGCACCAAGCAGCCCTAAATCTTAACCACAGAGGTCACGGAGGGACACAGGGGATCTGCGATTCTCCTTGTCTTCCTCAGTGCTCCCTGTGGTAACCGGCCTCCTATTTCCCGCTTGACACTGCGACTCGAGGAATGGATACTTATGCATTCAAGTGCATTTTTATTCATGTCGAAAACAGCGCGCCACAAAGCGATCCTCGACTTGCTTGACCAAGGTCCTGTCGAAAGCCAGGATTTGCTCCAGCACCGGCTCGAGCACAAGGGCTTTGAAGTAGGCCAAGCGACGCTTTCCCGCGACATCCACGAACTGAAACTGGTCAAAGGACCCGAAGGCTATCAACGCGCGGACGAGAGCCTGCACGCAGAAAGCGTTTTGCCCTCGGTGATGCACCTGGTCCACGAGTTTGTGGTCGAAATCCGCCAGGCCCAGAACCTGCTGGTAGTGAAGACGACGGTGGGCAGCGCGCAACCCGTCGCCGCGGCCCTCGACGCCTCCCACTGGCCTGAGGTCGTCGGCACGCTCGCAGGCGACGATACCGTGCTGGTCGTCGCCGCCGACAAGAAAAAAGCGCATGCGCTCGCACGGCGTATTGGCGAGCTAGGGGTCAAGTCCTAGGGGCCAGGTGTCAGGTGTCAGGTGTCAGGTCTCAGGAAAATCCAGTTAGGAGTGTATATGCCTAAGCAAGAGAAAATTGTTCTCGCCTACTCCGGCGGGCTCGACACCTCGATCATCATTCCCTGGCTCAAGGAAAACTATGCCTACGAAGTGATCGCCATGGTTGCCGACGTCGGCCAGGGAGATGATGTCGAGGCGGTCGTCAACAAAGCCTACAAAACCGGAGCTAGCAAGGTGGTGGTCGAGGATCTGCGCGAGGAGTTCCTGACCGGCTACGTCTGGCCGGCGCTGAAAGCGGGTGCAGTGTACGAGAACAAATATCTGCTTGGCACCTCGCTCGCCCGCCCCGTGATCGCAAAACACCAGGTTGAAGTGGCGCTTCGCGAAGGCGCCACGGTGGTCGGCCACGGATGCACCGGCAAGGGCAACGACCAGGTCCGCTTTGAAATGGCGTACCAGGCGCTGGCTCCCGAACTGAGAGTCGTGGCGCCATGGCGGGAGTGGGACCTGAAGTCACGCGAAGACTGTCTCGACTACGCCGAGAAGCGCGGTATCCCTGTGGCGGCTAGCCGCGAGAAAATCCACAGCCGCGATCGCAATCTCTGGCATGTCAGCCACGAGGGCGGAGAGCTCGAAGACGCGGCCAATGCGGCGTTCCCGAGTACCTGGCAAATGACGAAGTCGCCGCAAGAGGCTCCCGATCAGGAAGAACAGGTCGAGATCGGATTCGAAAAGGGCGTACCCGTATCCGTGAATGGGATGAATCTCGATCCCGTATCGCTGGTCGAACTGCTGAACGAAATCGGAGGACGCAACGCGGTGGGGCGCGTCGACCTGGTCGAGAACCGCTTCGTTGGCATCAAGTCGCGCGGCTGCTACGAGACTCCCGGAGGCACGCTGCTGCTGACCGCGCATGGCGAACTCGAAGCCCTCTGCCTGGACCGCGACCTGCTGCACTTCAAGCAGCACGTGGCGCTCAAGTACGCCGAACTGGTTTACTTTGGCCTGTGGTTCACGCCGCTGCGCGAGGCGCTGGATGCTTTCGTAGACGCCACACAACAGAACATCACCGGCGCGGTCACGCTGTCGCTCTACAAGGGCAACGTCAGCATCGTGAGCCGCAAATCGGATTATTCGCTTTATCGCACCGACCTCTCCTCATTCACCATGGGCGCCAGTTATGATCAGAAGGACGCCGAAGGCTTTATCCGCATCCTGGGATTGCCCTCGCGTTGCCGCGCCCAGACGCAGGTGAAAGCAAAGCTAGAGGTCGCGTAATGAAGATGTGGTCCGGCCGCTTCCGGCAGCCGCTCGATCCCGAATTTGAAAAATGGCAGCGGTCGTTTCCTTACGATCAGCGGCTGCTGCCTTTCGAACTCGCCGCCAGCCGCGCCCACGCCAACGCGCTCGAACACGCGGGAGTGCTCTCCTCGGAAGAGCTTGCGGAAATCGTGAAAGCCTTGGGAGAAATCGGCCGCCGCGCCGAATCCGAGCCAGAATTTCTCAACGACCCGGAAGCCGAAGACGTTCACCATTTTGTCGAAAAGCAACTAGCCGCGCTGATCGGTGCGACCGGCTACAAGTTGCACACCGGCCGCAGCCGCAACGAGCAGATCGCAACCGACCTCCGTCTCTTCGTGCGCCAGAGCATCGACACCCTGCAAGGCCTGATCGCCGATTGGGTCGAGGCAATTCTGGCGCGCGCAGAAGCAGCCGGAAATTCGGCTATGCCTGCCTACACGCATCTGCAGCCGGCCGAACCCGTTCTGGTCGCGCATTGGTTGCTGGCGTATGTGGAAATGTTTCTCCGCGACTCCACACGCCTGGCCGACTGCCGCAAGCGCGCAAACTTATGCCCGCTGGGTTCGGGAGCCGTAGCCGGAGCCACGCTTACGCTCAATCGCCAAGCCATGGCCAAGGAACTGGGGTTTGATGGCCCGACGGCGAATAGCATCGACGCTACCAGCGACCGAGATTTCGCTCTGGAATTCGTCGACGCGCTCTCTTTGCTCGCTCTTCATCTCAGCCGCTGGGCCGAAGAGATGATCTTGTTCTCCACGCCGGCGTACGGCTTCGTCGAGTTGCCCGAGGCTTACTCCACCGGCAGCAGCGCTATGCCGCAGAAGAAAAATCCCGACTTGCTGGAGCTGGTGCGCGGCAAGGCGGCACGCGTCATGGGATGCGCCACCACGCTGCAAACCTTGGTCAAGGGCCTGTCCCTCGCCTACAACAAAGACCTGCAGGGAACGCAGGAGCCACTGTTTAACGCCTCTGACACGGTTATCGGCATGCTGCCGCTGGTGACCGGGTTTATGAACGCCGTCGAATTCAACGAAGCCAGGATGAACCAGGCGGCGCAGGCTGGCTACATGAACGCGTGGGCCGCAGCCGCATACCTGGTCGAGCGCGGAGTGCCTTCGCGCCTTGCCCACGAAGCGGTCGGTAAAGCCGTCCAGTTGGCTGTGGAACGCGGATGCGAGTTACAAAAGCTGCCCCTTGCCGACCTGCAAGCGATCCACGCCAATTTTGACGCCGCTTTCCCCTCCTGCCTGGGCCTTACCGAGGTGCTCGGACTACACGACGTTCCCGGCGGCACCGCCCCTCGTCACGTTAAGCGCGCCTTGCAGAATGCCCGGGAGCGGGCCGGTTTGCTGCGCTCGCCGGAACCACTGGCCGCCCGCTAGGCCGCGTAAGCGGCGTGCCCCCTGTCTGAAGCCATACCCCTCCATTTAAGGTGTCCGGAACCACCACAATCGGGTTTGCCCGAGGATGGGTAAAAAAACAATCTCCTGTGACGTAGCTCACTGCGCGCCGTGAATCGGGTACGGATACTGTTGGCTGCTCACTCGGGCTCCGTCCCGAGTTATGTTGTTTGGATTGCCATTATTTCCAGGAGGACTTGGATGCCGCAAGATACCTTGACCATCACTGACAACCGCACCGGGCAGAGCTACACCCTTCCCGTTGAAAATGGAACCATCCGCGCGATGGATCTGCGCAAGATCAAGACCGGCGCCGAAGATTTCGGCTTGATGACCTATGACCCTGCCTTCATGAATACCGCGTCCTGCCGCAGCGCGATCACCTACATTGACGGCGATAAGGGAATCCTGCGGTATCGCGGCTATCCTATCGACGTTCTCGCCGAGCACTGTACCTATCTCGAAGTCGCTTACCTGCTTCTGAACGGCGAACTGCCCAACGCGAGTCAATTGAAGAGCTGGGTGGATGACATCACGCACCACACCATGCTTCACGAAACCACCAAGAAGTTCATGGAAGGTTTCCGCTTCAACGCGCATCCCATGGCGATGCTGGTGAGCACAGTGGCAGCACTGTCGACGGTGTATCCGGAAGCGAAGAACATTCACGACCCGGCCAACCGGCTGCTGCAGATCAAGCGCCTGATCGGCAAGATGCCGTCGATTGCGGCCATGTCTTATCGCCACAATGTGGGATTCCCCTACATCTATCCGGACAACGACCTCAGCTATCCTGCCAACTTCATGAACATGCTGTGGAAGATGGTCGAGCCAAAGTATTCCGCCAATCCGGTGATTGCACGGGCGCTCGACATCCTGTTTATTCTGCACGCCGACCACGAGCAGAACTGCAGCACCAACGCCATGCGCGCCGTGGGCAGCTCGCAGGCCGACCCCTACCTGTCCACCGCCGCCGCCGCTGCCGCTCTTTCCGGACCCCTGCACGGCGGGGCGAATGAAGAAGTGCTGAAAATGCTGGACGAGATCGGTTCCAAGGACAACGTCCCTGCCTACATCAAAAAGATCAAGGAAGGCAAAGGCAAGCTGATGGGCTTCGGGCACCGGGTTTACAAGAACTATGATCCGCGGGCCAAGATTATCAAGTGGGCTGCCGACCAGGTGTTCCAGGTAACCGGACGCAACGCCAAGCTTGAGATTGCTCTGGAATTGGAGCGCATCGCGCTGGAAGACGATTATTTCGTGCAGCGCAAGCTTTATCCGAACGTGGACTTCTACTCCGGCATCATGTACCAGGCGATGGGCTTCAAACCGGAGATGTTCACCGTGCTGTTCGCGATTCCGCGCACCATCGGCTGGCTCTCGCAATGGCAGGAGATGTTGACCGACGCCGAACAGAAGATCGCGCGCCCTCGCCAGGTCTGGATCGGCCACGACACGCGGGCATTCGTGCCGATTGAGAAGCGGTGAAGTCTTTTCCAGAGTAACCAGGGGGAGGGCCGTTGCCCCCTGGGGAAAGTCGAACGCGGCGAGCTCAGATCACCACGCACGGTCTGGACTTGATGAGCAGCCGAGCCGTCGGCAGTTGGGACGGCGTGGCTCTGGGCGCCGCGTCATTCCTCCCACTCTGGAGGCCGAGACTGGGGTTTTTCCGAAAACCGGACGTACACGCCCTTTCGGTGACCCCTGGTAATCGTCGGTAACCATCGGACTGGTACCCCCAGCCTTACAATAAAGGTACTCCGCCATCCCAGTTGCGTGGTGGGCGGGGTTTCGGCGGGAAATCTCCCGGCGAAGTTCGAACCCGTTCGGCATAACTCGCAGAAAGCGCGGGCAGGCGACGGGAAGAAGGCTGGGGTCCGCACTCTATGGCGTTTGGTTTCGGCTTCAACAAACAGAAGGTTCTCAGCGCCGCGGAGAAGTTTGTCCAGCAGGGCAAGCTGCAGAACGCCATTGCTGAATACGAGAAGGTCCTGGAGCACGATGCCAAGGATCTGACCGTCAACAACACCATCGGCGATCTCTACGCGCGTCTTGGCGACAACGCTAAAGCCATCGAGTGCTTCAAGACGGTGGGCGATGCCTATGCGGCACAGGGCTTCACCGTCAAGGGCATCGCCATGTACAAGAAGATCACCAAGCTCCAGCCGAGCATGGATGCATCTTTAAAACTGGCGGAACTCTACACCCAGCAAGGGCTGTTTAACGACGCGCGCGCCCAGTACCTGCAAGTCGCCGAAGACTTCATGAAGCGGGGCGAACTCGAACAAGCGGTGCGCCTTTTCCAGAAGGTCCTCGAAATGGACCCGGAAAATGTTCCCATGCGAGTCAAACTTGCCGAGGTTTACGTCCGCCTGGGAAAGAAGAAAGAAGCGTGGGAGATTTTCAGCGCAGCCGCGGAATCGTTGCGCTCACGCGGATCGCTGGCTGCCGCCGAAGACGTTCTGAAGCGGATGCTGACGCTCGATCCGGGCAACGGCTACGTTCTGCTGCTGCGTGGCAAGGCCGCGCTCGAAGCCGACGATCCCAAAAATGCCATCGCCTACCTGGAGAAGACCTCCGACCTGGATTCTCATCCCGAAGGTCTGCGCGATCTGCTGAAGGCGTACCTGCAAACCGGAAACCTGACCAAGGCGGCTCCGATCGCCGAGAAGTTGCTCACGGTGCACAACGATCCGGAGGGACTGTTTCTGCTGGCGGAAGGCGCAGTGCGCCTCGGCCAGTGTCCCCAGGCGCTTGAGGTTTACACCCAGCATGCCGATCGCCTGCTGGCCACCGACTCGGCCAAGATGCTGGCCAGCCTCCATACCATGATCGCTCGGGTGCGCGACGATTCGGGCGCGCTCGAAGAGCTATTGCATCTGCTCAACAAAGCCGGCGACAGCACGCACGTCAACGAAGTCTCCGAGCTTTTGGCCCACGCCTCGGTCCAAGACGGAAATCTGGCACGGGCGCGCGATCTGTATCAGATGCTGGCCACCTCCGAGCCCCAGAATGCGGTGCACACGCAGAACTATGAGCAGGTGTTGGAGCGCATGGAGGGCGATGCAACACCTCCCGCCAACGGGATCACCGCCGATGAAGGCGCAGTCATCGTCGAGGAGTTGGAAGCGACGGCGCCAGTCATTGATCAGTCTTATCCCGACGCCATCGCCATCGCAGTACGGTCGGCAGTCACCGACGCCGACCTGTTTCTCTCTTACAATCTGCCAGACAAAGCGGTGGTGCCGCTGCTGGGCGCTCTGCCACAGGCCCCGCGCGATGTGCGCCTGAACCAGCGTCTGGCCGCGCTGCATACGCGCTTCCAGCGCTTTACCGAAGCCGCCGTCTGCTGCCGCACTCTGGAAAGCGTGTACCACGATGCGGGCTACCCCGATGAGGCGGTGCGCTATGGAGACTTGGCCGCGCGCTATGAGCAGAGCGCAGAAGCGCCCCCCTCGACTGCCACGCTATCGAGTCCCGCTTCGCTTGCCGCAGCTTCCCCCGCCGCAGCTTCGCCTGCCATCGCTTCCCCGGACGCCGCTGCACCCGTTCCGCCCGCACCCCCCGCTGCGCCCGCGCCTTGGCCGACGGCCGACCCGGCCGCTTCTGATCATGACAGTGCGGCGGCCGCGCATCGGGAATTTGCCATTCCGGAAATGACGGTGCATGCGCACTCCGATGAGCATGACCCTTCTTCGGATCTTTCCTCGGAATGGGAGCAGTCCCTATCGGTCGACGATCCCGCTCCGGCTCCTACTCCGGCGGTAGAATTGCCGGCTGTGGTCGAATCGGATGCTTCCAGCAACCCCGAGATTGCCGAGACGGTCGAGGAAATCCGTTTCTATCTCGAGCACTACATGACCGACCAGGCCCGGGCGGGCATCGAGAAGCTCGAATCGATGACCAGCGACGCCCGAATTCTTGATCCGTTGCGCGCCGCCATCGAATCCGGCGCCGAGCCGCAGACCGAGCCCGAGCCGGAAATTGCCGAGATCAACGCCGACGAGCCTGCGGATTTCGAAGTTGAAATGGAGACCGCGGACGGCTCCGAGGCCGCCGCCGCGCCCGATCTGCGGACGAGACACCAGCACGAGACTCACGACCGCGCTCCGGCGGAAGTGGCGCCGGAACCAGCTCACGCCCAAGCTGCGCACGCGGAGCCCAGCGACCTGACCGCATTGGTCGCAGATCTGGAGGCTTCGCTCGGCGATTCCTTCCCGCAAGCGCCGCCGCCCGTAGCCCCGCTTCCTGATGCCCAGCCCTGGCCAGTAGCGCCGGCGGCCGCCCGAATGCCCGAAGCCCCGGCACATATCGAAATACCCGCGCCTGCGGCCACGCGCGCGACTTCCGCATCGGCGGCAGGCGCCGCAGCTGCCCCGGCTACCACCATGAGCTACAGCCCTACCCCGGTCCGCCCCTTGGGGGCCGGCGCCCAGGCCATGCATGCCTCTGACAGCGTCGATCTTTCGGAGATGTTCGGCGAGTTGAAACAGGAACTCGAAGAAGAGGTTGCTGCCGGCGATGACGATCCAGAAACCCATTACAATCTCGGCGTTGCCTTCCGCGAGATGGGCCTGCTCGACGAAGCCATCGCCGAATTGCAGAAGGTCTGTAACGCAATCGATCGCGGCAAGCCATTTTCGCAACCTGTCCAGACCTACACCTGGCTGGCCCAGTGCTTCCTGGATAAAGGGGTTCCGGACGCTGCCATCCGCTGGTATGAGAAGGCGCTGGGCATCCCCGGACTCGACCAAGAAGCGCGCCTGGCCATCAACTACGAACTTGGGTCAGCCTGCGAAACGGCGCGGGACAAGACCGCGGCACTCCGTCATTTCACGGCCGTTTACGGTTCCAATATCGATTATCGCGATGTGGCCGAGCGCATTCAGGCCCTGAAGTCGTAGAATGCACGCAGTGGGTTCGAAATTTTGCGCGGGGATTGCAACCCGATCCCGCGCCCATCCCACCGCCTTACGAACAACGACGCGTGCATGATTTCCGATCCCAAGATTTCCGACCCTAAGTTACCTTTTGCCGGCAACACCACCAGTGTCGGGGAACTCAAGTCTCCCGAGGAAACGTCGGTCGGGCTGATTCCTGGTCCGGCGCCCCAACCCTCGCTTTCGGTCGCGCAGCTGTGGTTGCGGCGGGTTGGAGTGCTGCTGTTTGTGTTTTTGTGTGCGACGCTTGGGGTGATGTTGATGATTTTGCCCTGGCGCCCGGAGTGGTCCGATAACCCCCTTTTACTTCCGTATCCCGCGCTGCGCACGATGGTCGCCAGCGGCTTCGCCCGCGGTGTCTTGACCGGCTTGGGTGTGCTCAACGTGTGGATCGGATTTTGGGAGGCCATTCAATATCAGGAAGAAGAATGATTAAGCGTCGTTGGTCGATGGTCGTTAGTCGTTGGCGACAGCTCAACGAAGAATGGCTAACGACCAGCGACTAACGACCAGCGACTGACTTATGACCGATCAAAAACTCAATCCCGCGCCTCTCGCCTATCAGAACGAGCCATTTCTCAACAGTCCTGACGGCAGAATCCTGCGCCTGCTGTCGGAATACAGCGAGCCGCTTTCGCGTTTCCGCCGCGAGCAGATTCAGGACACGGTTGTCTTCTTTGGCTCCGCCCGCATTCACAGCGGCGTCGCCGCCAGCAGCCGGTTAAGCGAGGTCCGCGGCAACGGCGCTCAAGTTCCCGCCGCGCAGCAGGCCCAGCAAGCCGAAGATATGAAGCGCGCCGAGGCCGCGGTGGATATGGCTCGCTACTACGAAGACGCACGCCGGTTGGCCCGCCTGCTGACCGAGTGGTCCACCCAGATTCCGGCCAAGCGCCACCGCTTTGTGGTCACCACCGGCGGCGGTCCCGGGATCATGGAAGCCGCCAATCTTGGCGCTCACGAAGCGGGTGGAAAAACCATCGGGCTCAACATCAACCTGCCCTTCGAGCAGAATCCGAACCCTTACATCTCGCCTTCGCTGAACTTCGAGTTCCATTACTTTTTCATGCGCAAGTTCTGGTTCGCGTACCTCGCCAAAGCGCTGGTGATCTTTCCCGGAGGTTTCGGTACGCTCGACGAGTTTTTTGAGATTGTCACCCTCGCCCAGACGGAGAAGCTGGCGAAGAAAATTGTCATCGTCATGTATGGCAGCGAGTACTGGAAGAAGATCATCAATTTCGAAGCCCTGGCCGACGCCGGCATGATCTCAGCGGCGGACCTGGAACTGTTCAAGATGTCCGATTCGCCGGAAGAAAGCTTCGAGTTCCTGAAAGAGGGACTGACCAAGTACCATCTCGGCCCACAGCAGCCCAAGCGCAAAGGAGAAGCGGCCGTCCCCGAGATCGCTAAGACGCGACCATAGCTCGTTTTAGCCCGGTTCTTTGCTTCCCCATAGAGACGCGGCTTGGCGCGTCTCCGCCTGGTATCCGGCCGCATTCTCCCCGCTTCGAGCAAGACGGGGCAAGCGCGTCTCCACAGTTGAACTCCTTGCGCCTTGTCTCCGTATAAACTGCTACGGTTAGAGTTTACGGAGACAAACGAGATGCCCCTACGAACCGGATTGACAACAGTACTCTGGTGCCTGATCTTATTCTGCACAACTCCCGCGCTCGCTCAACCCCCCGCCGCGAACCAGATGCCATCCGTGATCCAGGTTCCGGCTGCGGCGCAGGCCTCGCCGCACTTCGATGCCACTGCGGCCACCAATGCTTACCTGGCGCAAATTCCCGCCGACAAGACGGCCCGTTCCGACGCCTATTTCGAAGGCGGCTACTGGCTGATTCTTTGGGACTTTCTCGCTGGCGTCGTAGTCGCCTTGCTGTTGCTGAATCTGAAATGGTCGGCGCGCATGCGGGATCTGGCGGAACGGGTCACGCGCTTCAAACCGGTGCACACTTTCGTGTACTGGTTGCAATATCTCGTTCTCACCACCATCCTCGTTTTCCCGCTTACGGTTTACGAAGGTTATTTCCGCGAACACAAGTACGGACTCGCCACCCAAACCTTTGGCCCGTGGATGGGAGATCAGATGAAGAATCTGGGGGTGAACCTGGTGCTGGGCGGCGTCCTGATGATGATGCTGTTCGGGATTGTCCGCCGCCTTCCGCGAACCTGGTGGATCTGGGGCGCGGTGGTGGCGATGCTGTTCCAAATTTTAGTCGTCATGATCGCGCCGGTTTACTTAGTACCCATATTCAATAAGGTGACGCGCCTCAACGATCCGAAGATTGTTGACCCCATCCTAAGCATGGCGCGGGCTAACGGAATCCCCGCGAAAGATGTGTACACGATGGATGCTTCGCGGCAGACGACGCGCATGAGCGCCAACGTGAGCGGCTTCGCAGGTACCATGCGCATCACTCTCAATGACAACCTCCTGCGCCGCGGCTCGCCGGAAGAAATTCAGGCGGTCATGGGACATGAGATGGGGCACTACGTCATGAACCATATCTACAAGATCCTTATGTTCAACTCGATTGAGACGGTGCTGGCCTTTGCCTATTTGTACTGGGGACTGGGCTGGGCGCTGCAGCGCTGGGGCGAAAAGTGGCAGATTCGCGGCGTGGGCGACACGGCTGTGCTTCCGCTCGTCATCTTGCTGGTTTCCATCTTTGGTTTCGTCATCACTCCCATCGATAACACCTTCACCCGCACCCAGGAGCACGAAGCCGACATGTACGGCCTGAACACCAGTCGCCAGCCCGACGGCTTTGCGCAGGCGGCAATCCATCTCGGCGAATACCGCAAGATGAGTCCGGGCCCGGTCGAGGAGTGGATCTTCTTCGATCACCCCAGCGGACGCAATCGCATTTACGACGCCATGCGCTGGAAAGCCGAGAATCTGAAATTGTTCGCCGCTCCGCAGGCCAGCGGAAGCGACTCTGCGGCTGCACCTGCCGCCATGGTGGATAAGAAGTGAGCGCACTCTCGTAGTACGCTGGGAGTTGATGGCGAACCGCTGTCTGCTGTATTACATCACCGACCGAAGCCAGTTTCGCGGCGACGAAGGCGCCCGCCGCAGTGCCCTGGTCGCCAAAGTCGCTGAAGCTGCAAGTGCCGGCGTCGACTACGTCCAACTCCGCGAGAAAGATCTGAGCGCGCGAGAACTAGAAATTCTGGCAAGAGACGCTCTGGCGGCCGCGCACAACAGCGCTCCACTGAAAACTGAGAACCGGGAACTGAGAACTCGTCTGCTTATTAACTCCCGCACCGACGTCGCGCTGGCGGTGGGAGCCGATGGGGTTCATCTCCGGGCGGACGATGTCGCGCCGCCCGAAGTGCGCCAGATGTTGGAGCTTTATGACCGCTGGCCAGTGGCCGCTGACCACTTTCTGGTTGCTGCCTCCTGCCACACAGCCGCCAATGCTCTCCGCGCTGCATCTGGGAAAGCCGACTTTGCCGTCTTCGCTCCGGTGTTTGGGAAGAGCAATGCCGCCGGAACACAGCCCACGGGACTTGCCGGCTTGCGGGAGGCTTGCCGGGCGGAGATCCCCGTCCTCGCCCTCGGCGGCATCACGATCGAAAACGCTGCATCGTGCCTGGAAGCTGGAGCCGCCGGAGTCGCCGGCATTCGCTTGTTTCAGGATAATAAAATCGAAAATGTCGTCCGCGAGCTGCGAGCTCTTTGATGCCATGGATGCGGAATTGCTTTCCCGATCGCGAGCCGAAGAATACTTTCCCACCTTAGTCCGCGTCCCCGCCGGATGGTTCCTCATGGGATGCGACTCCGGACAGGACAACGAGAAGCCCGTGCATGGGGTCTGGGTAGACGAATTTCTGCTCGCCGCCCGCCAGGTCACCAACGCCGACTACGGGCGCTTCCTGAGCGACACGGCTTCTCTGACGCCACCGTTCTCGAGCGATCCCGCGTTCAATCGTCCCGAGCAACCGGTCGTAGGAGTGTCGTGGTTCGACGCAATAGGCTATTGCGAGTGGCTAAGTGCTAATACCGGCAGAAAGTTCCGTCTGCCTACCGAAGCTGAGTGGGAGCGTGCGGCGCGCGGCGGCCGCGAGAAAGCGCTGTATCCCTGGGGAGATGAGCCTCCGCAGTCGCTGCCCGGCTACGTCGATCGCTGCGCCGGTCATTGGAGGACTGGCCCCGAACCCGTAGGCCGCGCGGAACCGAACGCATACAGCCTCTTTAACATGTGCGACAACGTGCACGAATGGTGCAGCGACTGGTATGCGGCGGACTACTATGCGGCGTCGCCCAAACGCAATCCGTGCGGCCCTGAAACCGGCGACCGGCGAGCTTCCCGGGGTGGTTCCTGGCGCCACCATTTCAAGACGTCGCGCTGCGCGGCGCGGTCCAGCATCCCTCCCGAGTTCAGGTATGCGGATTATGGGTTCCGTGTCGCTTGCAGCGCGGTTACCGTCGAGCCGCCACAATCTCCAGGACCGCGGGCGTGATCATGCGGGCTCCCGGCGTCTCTTGGAGTGCTGCGAATGCCTGCCAGATGGATTCGGCGCGGCTGGGGGAGAGGTATCCCAAATCGACGAGGCGACTGCGGCCGACCTCGACGAAGGCCGCCAACCAAGGCCACTTCGCATGATTGGGTTGCACGACATCAATGATGGGACGAGTGCAGCGAAGCTCGAAGCCGAGTTCCTCCATCCAGCGCGGCAGCGACAACGCGATGTCGGGCTCACCTCCGTTGTCGCGCCAACTGGCTATCACCGCGCTCACGAACTCTTCGAGTTCAGGACACCGCGGCGCAGCGCGCCAAGTGGCATAGTCAAAGTACTCGTGCACAACAATGACCCCGTCCCGTTTGAGCGCAGAGGCTATCCGCGCCAGAACGGCGCGAGGATCCTTGACGAAGGCAAACACCCAGCGCCCCCAGGCACGATCCGCGATGACTTCCGGAAACTCACCGGCATCCAGATCGGCTAGGTGAGCGGTGATGTTCTCGATGTGGCGCTCGCGGCGCCTCGTATCTAGCGCGTGGAGAAATCGTTCGGATTTGTCGATGGCCACAACGCGGCCGGAAGGGCCGACCAGTTCGGCCAGATCCAGGGAAGCATAGCCGGGGCCACATCCAACATCCAGCACGGTTTGGCCGGGGCCGATTCCGGCAGCATGCCAGGCTTCGAGCGCCCCCTGCCGCCATGCGCGGTGCTGCAGGCCGAGGCGTTCGATCTCCTCATCGTGCGTGCCTAGCACGTAATCTTTCGTGGAAACCATGCTTGTCCCTCCGCGCCCCATGCCCTGCGTTTCGTTCGAGCGTACCGGAGAGTGGTCCTGCGATTCTACCCGTTTCTTGCGGTTAAACTATCTTGAGCAAGTCAAGGATCTCTATGACCGATCTCGCCTCCCACTACCTCGAAGAAATCAAGCGCCAGTTCCGCGGCCACAAGCGCATGGGCGAAGCCGCCATGAATCAACTTGAAGAGAAGGATTTCTTTGCCGCGCTCGATCCGGAATCGAATTCCGTAGCTACTCTGGTCAAGCACATCGCCGGCAATGCGCGCTCGCGCTTTACCGACTTCCTCACCAGCGACGGGGAGAAACCAAACCGTTTTCGCGACCAGGAATTTGAAGTCTCGGCGAGAACGACGCGCGAAGAAGTGATGCGCTGGTGGACGGAGACGTGGTTGCACGTGTTTTCCACTTTGGACTCACTGAAGCCCGAAGACATGCAGCGCACGGTGACGATACGCCAGGAGCCGCACACGGTAATGCAGGCTCTCAACCGCGCGCTCGCGCATTACGCGCAACACATTGGACAGATCGTTTTCCTCGCCAAACACCTGCGCTCTGACAACTGGCAAACGCTCAGCATTCCGCGCGGGAAATCCGAAGATTACAAGACCGCCAGTCCGAAGGGATTCAGTCGAGGCACGCACGATTCCAAGACCTGAAGCGTACAATCCATCGGGTTGACGAAAAAGATTCCGGAGACTGGTCCATGCGAAAGATAGTCATCATCGCGTTTCTTCTGGCTTTGGGTGCCTCTCTAACCGCGCAGCAGCCAAGCGTGCACGCCGACGCCAATCCCAGCGCGGAAGGCGAAATCAAAGCTCTCGACCTGAAGCTGGCAGAACTCATCGTTCACGGCGACTGGGATGAATACGCGCAGCATCTGGCATCCGATTACTTGCACACCCGCGACAACGGCCATGTCGAAAGCAAAGACGAGGCACTGGCAAGTCTGCGCGACGTTAAGCGTAAAGTCATTGTGATGGAAATGGAGCCAGCGGATCTTGTGATCCGCATTTACGGGGACACGGCGGTTGCTAACGCGGTGTTCACGATCAGGGTTCGGGACTCCGGGCAGGTCAAAAGCCGCCTCATCCGCCTAACCGGCGTTTTCGTGAAACGCGACGGTCAATGGTATCAGGTCGCAGAACAGGAGACGCCGATGGGGAAGTAACCTTTCGGTCTCTCGATGTTGATTCAAAGGAGGTGAAATAGCCGTGACACCCATTCCGGGAACCTTGGCGACTGTAGTAAAAATGTAGTAGCGGGAGAGGTGGCCGAGCGGTTGAAGGCGCCAGTCTTGAAAACTGGAGTACGGGAAACTGTACCGAGGGTTCGAATCCCTCCCTCTCCGCCATTACCATCCTGATCGCCATGGTGGCGATGCTGTTCACGTCCTTTGCAACCGGTAATTCGGATCGTTGGCGGACAGGATTGTTCATGTGATCGCGTTCACCGTGCTCTTAGCCAGCTGCTGCCCAGCCACGGTGACTCGATTGGCACTTTGAGGGCTTCGCTCAAAAGATCACGGATTGTAATCAGCGTTTCTTGTTGAGCGGCGCGAGTTCTTTCTCGAAGAATTCGGCTGCCATTTCCGTGACCTGTTTGTGCACGGCTTCGCGATCCACGCCGGGGTTATCCATGAAAAATTGTGGACGCTGCTTCTTTCCGGCATCAGTGCCGAGGTCGAGGAACGTGTAATGGCCGACGCCGCCGGGCAGGATCGTCAGTTTCGCGCCCTTGATGTTCGCGGCGAAGAACTGCGCATTTTGGGCGGGGAGCGATGGGATCGGACGCACCGGCAACAATTTCCACCGGGATCGTGATCCTCTGCAAGCTTTCTGGCGTAAATGCGCGAGCGACGGCGGGAGCTATTGCAAAGACGGCTCGGATGCGCGGATCGCGATAGGAATCACCGGAGTGCTGCAAGGCCTGTTGCACGTCCGGTTGCTGTTTGATGGCTTTAAACTTCTCCATCAAACCCTGCATCTCGGGAGGATCGCAAGCCCCCGGTTGTTCGTCGCACCAGGCTAGAATCCGGTTGAAATCAGTACGCCCGCCGGCGAGCTCCATCATGGTGTATCCGCCATAGGAGAAACCGGCTGCGCCGATGCGATCAGCGTCGATTTTGGCGCCCAAGCGGGGATCTGAAAGCATGTCGCCGATGACCGTGCTGATGTCTTTTGCCCGCTCCCAGCCTTCGATGAAGCCCTGGGTTGTGTATCCGGTCACGGCGTTGTTACCGGGATGATTGACGGCGACGACGATGTAGCCGCGCGCGGCTAGATTGATGCCGAGCCATGCCATCTGCAGGGCGCTACCGCCGGTGCCGTGCGAGAGCGCAATCAGCGGAAATTTGCCGAACGACGGGACGAGCGTAGCATCCTTGGCGGCGCGTCCGGCGTAGAACAGCGGCGCGTCCGGGGGCCCGATGTATTGGTCCTTTTCCCCGGCGCTGTCTTCGGCTGGATACCAGATGATGCCGCTCAGCGTGTGATCCTCCGCGCCGCGCCAGTTGTAGTCCTCGGGCACGGCAACTTGGCGGAGGCTGAAGCCGACGGAATGGAGGAGCGGCTCTTCTTTTTTTTCTTTCTTAGAGGCGAACGAAAAAAGCGTAAGAACTAGCAGTGCAAGGATGAGGATTCGTCGATTCAACATGATCTGCTTCAGCGGCCGAAGCATCGGATCGGGCATAGGCTTGTTGTCGTCCGTCGTCGAGTTCAAATTGTAACTTAGGGCGGCGGACGAGACGTTTTCGTACTTCGCGGGGAGGCAAAGGGG
>JGI12269J14319_10002697_pt1 | contig 16968 bp, 16 predicted proteins | sample PeaSoiSIISIP2007_FD_14319 | JGI IMG/M metagenome (IMG submission 14319) | reverse complement strand
CCTGCGGCCGGAAGGCGTGATCCGCCCGCCGACACATCCGGCCACGGCTCGAGCGGTCGGTCGATGCCGCGCCCGGCATCGCTGCAGTGCACTTCGCTCCGGCCGCACGACGTTTGCGCCAGTCGTTCGCGCCGGACACCCGCCACCTGCTTCCGGTCCACGAGCGCGACGCTGCCGGCTCCCTTTGGCAGAGCCTTCAGGACTCGCCGCACCGGTTCGCGCGATCAGCTCCCGATAGCGCCGTGCCGACACCGCGACGGATCGCCTCGCACGGACGCGGGTGGGTGTCGGGCGAATCGCGGCGACCTGCGGAAAATGCGGCTTTCGCCCCGGCCATTTGCGATGAATGATCTGCATTTAATGGGCACGGGGAGGCGAGGCGAGGCACAAGCGCGCCGAAGCTTCTTGCAATGCGGTCGCCAGAACGTGGATCAGGAACAGCCTTCTTGCGCCGCATTGTTCGGAAAGCGTAGTCTCGTTGGGAGCCAAACCAGCCCGGTTACACGCGCTGGACGAAAGCGCAGAATCAATGCGCGCGACCTAGTCATTTAACTCGCCGGGGGAAATCATGCGTATCCGTCATGCCGCCATCGTTGTCGTTGCCGGCCTGTTGCTGCAGGCATGCTCCGGCAACAACGCCCCGACCGCGCAGCCCCAGGGTCCCCCGGCGCTCGCACCGAACGCGTTCCGCGCCATCTTCGATTTACAGTTCGGGCTGCTGCCCTACCCGACGGACCTGTATTTCGCCGGCAGCACCGACGGTACGATCAAGAACCCGGCCGGGAATACCACCGGGCAGCCGGCGACCGCCGCCGCGGTCAACACCCTCGACGGGTTCTCGACGACCGCTCCGATCACGGCCCCCTTCAGCGCCCCGCTCAACCCCGCGACGCTGAACCCCGGCACTGTCGTAGTTATCGAACTGTGTCTCGCCGACACCACCGCGCCGACGGCGTGCCCGGGCACGGCGAGCCCGGTCAGCCGCGTGCTGGCCCAGGGCACGGATTACAGCGTCGGGGTCGCGACCGAGACCGATACCGCCGGGTCGGTGCTGAAGATCACGCCGCTCAAGCCGCTCAGGTACAGCATCGGCCCGATCGTCACGCCGGGCAACGTGTCGCTGCGGATGGGGTACCTGGTGATCCTGACCAACGGCATCATGGACATGGCGGGAGACGCGGCCCAGGGGGATGCGGACTATCAGCTGATTCAGGGGGCCCTGGCCTCGGCGACGCCGTGCGGCGCGCTGGCGGGGAACGCGGCGCTCCAGCAGGTCTGCCTGCTGACCGGCGCGCACCTTGAGATCGCCGCGGCCATTGGCTTGAATCCCGCGAACGTGGTCCTGACCTTCAGTTTCTCGACCGAATCGATCGACGACACGTTTGATGTGCTGGCGGCGACGGTCACTCCACAGCCGATCGCGGTCGTTCCGACCGGCTTGTCGACGCACCAGGCGAATGCAGAACTCCCAGGCTATGCCAACATCTACGTCGGCACGATCGGGATGCCCTACTACTTGGGTGTCCCCAGCGCGGCGAACCCCACGGCACCCCTGACCCAGTACTGGGTCGCGGCCGGCCCCTCGCCGGTGCCGCAAATCGACCAGTCGAGCCGCAACCTGACGCGCTTCAACCCAGTGCCGGCGCTGACCACCACTCTGACGATTCCGCTCCTCGTAACAGTGCCCAACGCCACAGCCCGCGGTGGCGCCGGCTGCCCGAAACCTGCGACGGGCTACCCGGTGGTGATCATGCAGCACGGCATCACGCGCGATCGGCTGGATGCGCTGGCCATCGCGGACTCATTTGCGCAGGCCTGCTTCGTCCTTGCCGCGATTGACCTGCCGCTGCACGGCATCACGGACAAGACCAATCCGTTCTACCGCAACCAGCTGTTGGCCGGCTCGCCGGCGGCCGCGCTGATCACGGGCGAGCGAACCTTCGACCTTGACCTTGAGAACAACGCAACCGGCGCGGCCGGGCCGGATGGGATCATCGATTCCAGTGGGAGCTGGTACATCAACCTGACGAGCCCGCTCACCTCGCGTGACAACAACCGCGAAGCCGCGGCAGACCTGCTGACCCTGACGGCGTCGCTGCCGACACTCAAGTTCACGACCGATGCGACGCCGGACATCGATGTCGCCAACATCCATTACCTCGGGCACTCGCTCGGGGCGATTGTCGGTGGCGTCTATCTGGAGTTCGCCGCCGTGAGGACGGGGACGCTTGCCAACCCAGGCGGGGTGCTCAGCCAGCTGATCCTGGATTCGGCGACGTTCGGCCCGCTCATCGTGCCGGGCATCGAACAGCTCACCGGCGCGCCACAAGGGACGACGAAGTTCTATGAGTTCACCCGCGACATACAGGCGGTGCTGGACTCGGGCGATCCGATCAATCACCTGGCTAATGCCGTCGCGACGCACCCGGTGCACCTGATCCGGGTGGACGACGACCTGGTCGTGCCGAACAATTCGACCGACCGTCTGGTCTTGGCTGCGGGTCTGCAGGCGCTGTGCAAACCGGGGCCGCACCCGGTCGGCGCCGGTCACGGCGCGTACGTCAGCTTCCTGCCGCCGGCGACCCACGGGGCGCTGTTGGATCCGACCGCGAGTCTCGCCACGACGGTGGAGATGCAGACGGAGACCGTCGACTTCGCAGCGAGCGCCGCCGTCCCCGGCGGGCCGTTCGTGGTCATTAGTAATCCCGTCGTCGTCGACGCGACGCTGCCCGGCTGCCTCTGAGCGGGGCCTGAGACGGGACTCGCAAGGGCAGGCGCGAGCCTGCCCTTTCTTTACCGGCTGCCGGGCTCACCCCGGCCGGCGGTGGCAACTGCAGCCATCTACTACTGACCCGAGATTCGACGGTCAGCGGTCGCGAGCCATTCGCAGTGCCGGGGGAGATCGCCGGCCGCAAGACACCACACGCGGCGCGCATCGGGCGATCCGCGCCGCGAAGCGTGCTATCGCCGCGAGCTAGCCGGCCGGCCGGTCCGACGGCGCAATCGGAAAGCCAACACCGGCCGGTCCTGACACTAGTCCAACAACAAATTACGGGATAACCATGACCAAACCATTGCTCGTCGTGGGCGTCGCGCTGCTCATCCTCGCCGGATGCGCGGCTCCCGCTCCGCCCGATTACGCCGCTCAAGCGAAGCCCGCTCTCGACGCATTCATGGCCCGCTGGAGCGCCGGAAATCTCGACGGGCTGGACGCCGCGATCGCGCCGAATTTCCAGCGGCACTCGCCAGGTGGATTCGTGGCCGATGGCCTGCCGGCCTCCAAGAAGGTGGTGACCGACCTGCGCACGAGCTTCCCCGACGTGAAGGTGGTCCTCGAGGAGAGCGACTTCATGAAGGACATGTCGTTCCATCTGTGGACGTTCACCGGCACCAATACCGGGCCCGGAGCGATGCCTCCGACTGGCAAGAGCGCCAAAGTGTCGGGCACGACGCGCATTCGGTACCAGGACGGCAAGATCATCGATGAGCTGGTGTACTTCGACGCGCTGGATTTCCAGCAACAACTGGGGTTCACGCTGACGCCGCCGGCGAGCACGCCAGCGAGCACGCCGGCAGCCGCGTCGACGTAGCGACGGCGGGGCCGGCAGCGTCGTCGCGGCAGCCCGGATATTTGAGCCGGGGCGTCGCGCAACACCCGGGGCGCGTGATCAACACGCGTCCCGGCGTCGGGATGTTGCCGTGACGTGCGGCTCAGCGGGTCTCGGCGGAGCGCGCGACCGCGAGGTCGCGCGCGAAGCGGATCGCATCCTCGACACCCTGGTAGTAGCCCCGCGCCCAGCCAGTCTCCCGGTAGCCGAGCGCCGCGTAGAACGCGCGCGCGCCGGCGTTGGTCGCGCGCACCTCGAGGCGTATCGCGAACGTTCCCGCCACGCGCGCCGTGTCCTCGAGCCAGCCCACGAGCGCACGGCCGATGCCCTGACGCCGGTGCGCCGGCTCGACCGCGAGCAAGTTCAGGTGCGCAGCCTCATCGCCATACTGCATGATCGCGAAGCCGCCTACGGAGCCTGCGACCCGCGCCGTGAGAACGATGCTGTCCTCGTGCCGCAGGTGCCGCTCGATGCGCTCGACGGTCCAGCAGGGGTCGAGGCCGGCCTCGATCAGGCGGCGCGACATCGCGGCGAGCCGGGGCCCGTCGGCGCGGCGCGCCGGCGCGAGGAGGATCGCTTCCATGCCTGCATTGTCGACCGGCGGGCGCGGCGCGTCGAGCGAGGCGTGCGGCCAGGTAGACTCCGCCGACCCGCCCTGACACCACCCATGAAATCGCCCCGCCCGGCGCCCGGCGCCTCCCGGATCCTCGACTCAACCGCAACCCCGATCTGCCCGGGCTGCGTCCGGCCGGTCGCGGCCTGCGTCTGTGGGCGGGCGGCGGGGCGAGGCCTCCCAGCCGGCGGTCGCGTCCGGGTCGGCCGCGAGACCCAGGGGAGGGCCGGCAAGGGCGTCACCGTGATCACGGGCCTTCGCCTCGCCCCGGCCGAGCTCGCGCTGCTCGCGCGCGCGCTTAAGCAGCGCTGCGGCAGCGGCGGAACCGTCCGCGACGGGGTCATCGAGATCCAGGGCGAGCACCGCGATGCCGTTGTCGCCGAGCTCGCCCGGCGGGGGATCGAGGCCAGGCGGTCGGGGGGCTGAGGCGGGCCTGCTAAACTGTGCCGTTCGACCCGCACCCGGACGCAGCCGTCATGCTGACCTTTGATTCGATCGACGACATCCTGGCCGAGCTCCGGGCCGGCCGGATGGTCGTGATCATGGACGACGAGGACCGGGAGAACGAGGGCGACCTCGTGATGGCCGCCGCCGCCGTCCGTGCCGAGGACATCAACTTCATGGCCCGCTACGGTCGCGGGCTCATCTGCCTGACGCTGACCCGCGAGCGCTGCGAGGAGCTGCGCCTGCCGCTGATGGTGACCAGCACCGACACCCAGCACCGCACGAATTTCACGGTATCGATCGAGGCCGCCGAGGGCGTGACCACCGGCATCTCGGCACACGACAGGGCGCACACCGTGCGCACCGCCGTCAAGCCCGGCGCGCGCGCCGAGGACCTGCGGCAGCCCGGGCATGTCTTTCCGCTGATGGCCCAACCCGGCGGAGTCCTGACTCGGGCGGGGCACACCGAGGCCGGCTGCGACCTCGCGCGCCTCGCCGGCTTCGATCCGGCGGCCGTCATCGTCGAGATCCTGAACGAGGACGGCACGATGGCGCGGCGCCGGGACCTCGAGCGCTTCGCGCGACTGCACTCGCTCAAGCTCGGCACGATCGCGGACCTGATCCGCTACCGGCTCAGCACGGAACGCTCGGTCGAGCGCATCGAGGACCGCAGCGTCGATACCGAGTTCGGCCGGTTCCGGCTCGTAGCTTACGAAGATCACGTCAACCGCAACGTGCACCTCGCGCTGGTCCGTGGCGAGCTCGGGGCCGACGTCCCGCCGCTGGTGCGCGTGCACCTCGGCGAGACGCTGCGCGACGTCGTCGGCGCGCGCGATCCGCACCATGGCTGGCCGCTGCGCGCCGCGCTCAAGCGCATCGCCGAAGACGGCAATGGCGTCGTCGTGCTGCTCAGGGCCGAGGAGACGCCGCGCGACCTGGTCGAGGCGGTGCGCGCGCTCGACGGCCCGGACGATCGACGCCCGCCGGGACCGGTGCTCAGGACCTACGGCATCGGCGCGCAGATCCTGCAGGATCTCGGCGTGCGGCGGATGCGCGTGCTGTCAGCGCCCCGCCAGCTGCAGGGGCTCGGGGCCTTCGGTCTGACGATCACCGAATACGTCGATACGGGGGCCGAGCCCGAGCGCGGGCTGGAGGCGCGCGGATGACGGCCGTCCGGACCCTCGAAGGCGACCTGCTGGCGCGGGACCTGCGCATCGCGATCGTGGCGGCGCGTTTCAACGAGGTCGTGGTGGAGCGCCTCGTCACCGGAGCCGTGGATGCGCTCGTGCGCCACGGTGCCAGCGAGAAGAGCGTGGAACTGGTGCGCGTGCCGGGCTCCTTCGACATGCCGCTCATCGTGCGCCGGCTCGCGCTGTCGAAGCGCTACGACCTGATCGTGGCGCTCGGCGCCGTGATCAAGGGACAGACGGCGCACTTCGATCTGGTGGCCGGCGAGTGCGCCGCGGGCATCAGCCGGGCGGCGCTGGACTCAGGCGTGCCCGTGGGTTTCGGCGTTCTGACCTGCGACTCGCTCGAGCAGGCCCTCGACCGGGCCGGCGGCAAGGCGGGCAACAAGGGCGCGGACGCCGCGCTCGCGGCGCTCGAGATGGCGAACCTGCTGAAGCGTCTGGACGCGTAGGCCATGGGACGCGAGAGCGGGGTGCGCGCCATGACGCGGGCGCGCCGCGCGGCACGCAAGCTCCTCGTGCAGGCGCTCTATCAGCTGCAGATCGGAGGAGGGCAGTGGCAGGATATCTACCGCCAGTACATGGCGGATCCGGAGTCGGCCGCGGCGGACGCGGACTACTTCCGTGAGCTGCTGATGCGGATCGCCGCCGAGCGCGATGCGCTGGATGCGACGCTCGTGCGCTACTCCGACATCGCGCCGGCGCGGCTCGACCCGATCGAGCACGGCATCCTCTGGGTCGGGCTCCTCGAGCTCGGCGAGCGCCCCGAAGTCCCGTTCCGGGTCGCAATCAGCGAGGCCGTCGAGCTTGCCAAGCGCTTCGGCGCAACCGATGGCCACAAGTTCGTCAACGGCGTGCTCGACCGGGCGGCCGCGGCGCTGCGTCCGGACGAACGGAACGCCTGACGGGCCGGCCCATGGGTGAGTTCGAGCTGATCGAGCGGTATTTTGCGGCGGTCGGTGCGACTCGCAGCGACGTGGTGCTCGGGGTCGGCGACGATGCCGCCGTGCTGAGCGTGCCCGCCGGTCACGAACTCGTCGCCTGTGCCGACACGCTCGTTGCCGGGCGGCATTTCCCCGACGGCTTCGCCGCCGCCGACGTCGGCTGGCGCTCGCTCGCGGTGAATCTCTCCGATCTCGCGGCGATGGGAGCGACGCCGGCGTGGGCCCTGCTCGCGCTCACGCTGCCTGCGGTCGATGAGGACTGGCTCGAGGGCTTCGTGGCCGGGTTTGCCGCGCTCGCCAGCGCCCACGCCGTCGCGCTCGTCGGCGGCGACACGACACGCGGGCCGCTGTGCATGACCGTGCAGGCGCTCGGCACCGTTCCGACCGGCACGGCGCTCAGGCGCCGCGGCGCGCGGGTCGGCGACCTGCTGTACGTCACCGGCTGGCCCGGCGATGCGGCGGCCGGGCTCGCGCTCCTGCAAGGCCGGCTCTCCGGCAGCGGCGCCGATCGCGGCGCGCTGGAGGCGAAGTTCCGCCGGCCGGAGCCGCGGATCGCGTTCGGCGCGCGACTGCGGGGTATTGCGAGCGCGTGCATCGACGTCTCCGACGGCCTCGCCGCGGACCTCGGCCACCTCGCGGCGGCGAGCGGTGTCGGCGCCGTCATTCGGGCCCGCGAGCTGCCGCTGTCGCGGGCGCTGTACGCGCTCGCCGGCGAAGCGCGCGCCCGCGACTTCGCGCTCGGCGGCGGCGATGACTACGAGCTGCTGTTCACCGCGCCGCCGGCGGCGAGGCCTGCGCTCAACCGGCTCACGGCGGGGGCCGGCGCGCCGGCTTGCCACTGCATCGGCGAGATCGTCGCCGGCCGGGGCGTGCGCGTGGTCGGCGAGCGCGGCGAGCTGCCCGTGCCGCGCGGCTGGGATCACTTCCAAGCGTGACCGAGTTCACGCTTCGGGCGGCGGCGGTGAAGCGCGATGCGCTTCACGGTCCCCGAGGCGCGCCGCCCCTATGCTCGCCTCGCCAACCGGAATAGGTCTAATCCGGGGCGGCGCGTGGAGTACGGTCATTCGCAATCTGACGTCATCGCCGAGCACGCGCACCACTGCGCCGACGCGGCCGGCAAGCGCGGTAGCCGACCGCATCGGCAAGTACGAGATCATCAAGGAAGTCGGCCGCGGCAGCACCGGGGTCGTGTACCTGTCGCACGATCCGTATTACGGCCGCGACGTCGCGATCAAGGTCTACAACGTCGAGGCCATTGACGACCCTGAGAAGGCGCGGGTCGCGCGCAAGATGTTCCTGTCGGAAGCCCACATGGTGGGCATGCTGCAGCACCCGAACATCCTGCCGATCTTCGACGCCGGCGAAGAGNGCGGTCACTACTACATCGTCACCGAGTTCGTGCACGGCGCGCGCACGCTGTCGGCCTACTGCAGGCCCGACAACCTGCTGCGGGTCGACGACGTCGTCGAGCTCCTCTACAAGTGCACCAAGGCGCTTCACTATTCGCATGGGCGCGGCGTGATCCACCGCGACATCAAGCCGTCCAACGTCATGCTGACCGTTGACAACGACGTGCGGATCATCGACTTTGGTATTGCGCTGGTCGCCGACTCGGAGATCTCCCGCATCGAGGGCATCGCCGGCAGCCCGTCGTACATGTCGCCCGAGCAGGTGCAGTCGCTCGACATCACCAACCGCTCCGACATCTATGCGCTCGGAGCCGTGATGTACGAGCTGCTGACGGGTTTCCGGCCGTTCCGAGCCGGCAACCTCTCGAAGCTCCTGCACCAGATCGTGTACGCGACGCCGCCGCCGATCCACACGTTGCGCAAGGACATTCCGGAGGCGCTCGAGAGCGTCGTCGCCACGGCGATGCACAAGGACCCGGACAAGCGCTACCGTACCGGCCAGGAGTTCGCTGCGGGACTGACCCGCGTACACCAGCAGCTGCGCGCCGAGTCGAACAAGATCGATCGCCACGAGCAGTTTGCAATGCTGCGGCGCCTCAAGTTCTTTCACGACTTCTCGCACGCCGAGATCTCGGAGGTGCTGCGGGCGAGCCAGTGGCAGGACTACGCCGCCGGCGAGGAGATCGTCAAGGAAGGCGAGATCGACGACCGCTTCTACATCATCGTCTCGGGTGGCGTGGTCGTCGAGCGCCTCGCCCACCAGATCGGCTCGCTAGGCACCGGCGAGTGCTTCGGCGAGACGAGCTACGTGCACGGCGCCAAGCGGCTGGCGACCATCAAGGCCCGCGACGCGGTCACGCTGATGAAGGTCAGCTCGACGCTGCTCGAGCAGGTCTCGGCGTCGTGCCAGCTGCGCTTCAACAAGGCGTTCCTACGCTCGCTGATCGGCCGCCTGCAGGGCGCCGAGGCACAGGCCGGCTGACCGCTCCCGGTCAGGCGCCCGGCGCGTCTTTGTCCCGCTCGATGAGCGCGTACGCAGAGTGGTTGTGGATCGACTCGAAGTTCTCCGACTCGACCACGTAGGCGCGGATACGCTCGTCGGCGTTGAGGCGCAACGCCACGTCGCGCACCATGTCCTCGACAAACTTGGGGTTGTCATACGCGCGCTCGGTCACGTACTTCTCGTCCGGGCGCTTCAGTATTCCGTAGACCTCGCACGACGCTTCGCTCTCGGCGATGTCGATCAGTTCCTCGATCCACACGTGGCTGAGGATCTTGGCGGTGATCGTCACGTGCGAGCGCTGATTATGGGCACCGTAGTCGGAGATCCTCTTCGAGCACGGACACAGACTGGTCACGGGCACGACCACCTTGAGCCAGGTGTCGATCCGGTCGGCGCGCACCTCGCCGATCAGCGTCGCGCGGTAGTCGAGCAGGCTCTCCACGCCCGACACCGGTGCCTTTTTCATCACGAAGTAGGGGAAGGTCATCTCGATGTGACCGGTCTCGGCGTCGAGCCGCTCCACCATCTCGCGCAGCATCGTACGGAACGAGTCGACCGACAGCTCGCGCTCGTGGTGGTGCAGGATCTCGACGAACCGCGACATGTGCGTGCCCTTGAAGCTGTGCGGCAGGTACACGTACATGTTGAAGTTGGCGATCGTGTGCTGTTCCCCGCCAGAGCGGTCCTTGACCCTGACCGGATGGTAGATGTCCTTGATGCCGACCTTGTCGATCGCGATCTGCCGCATATCGGCGCGGCTCTGCACGTCCTCGATCGGCGTCTGTTTCGGGGGGGCGGTCAGCGTGTCCATCTGCTCTCCATGCTGCCGCCGGCGGCGACGGTTCGGTGCTCGGTCGGTCGTCGGGGCAACAGCCGCGGGCAGCTCAGGCGCGCTGCTGGCGCGGCTGCCACCAGCGGTCGATCGCGGTGGCGAGCCCGGCCGCGTCGAGGCCGGCGACTGCCAGGTTGTCGGCACGCGAACCATGCTCGATGAACCGGTCCGGGATGCCGAGCTGCAGCAGCGGCCTGAGGTAGCCCTGGGCCGTCAACACCTCGAGCACGGCGTCTCCCGCGCCGCCGGCCACCACGTTCTCCTCGACCGTGACGAGATACTCGTGGCGCGCGGCGATCCGCGTCACCAGCGCTTCATCGAGGGGTTTTACAAAACGCATGTTCACCAGGGTCGCATCGAGACGCTCGGCGGTGGCCGCCACCGCGTGCACCATCGTGCCGAACGCGAGAATTGCAAGGCCCGAGCGTCCCTCGCGGCGGATCTCGGCCTTGCCGACCGGCAGCGCACGCATCTCGGCCTCGGGCGCGACGCCGGGGCCCGAGCCCCGCGGATAGCGGACCGCGGCCGGGCCGGGCAGCGTCACGGCCGTGTACAGCATCTGCCGGCACTCGTTCTCGTCGGCCGGCGCCATGATCGTGAGGCCCGGCACGCAGCGCAGGAAGGACAGGTCGAAGGCCCCCTGGTGGGTCGCGCCGTCGCCGCCAACGAGGCCGGCCCGGTCGAGCGCGAACACGACGGGGAGGTGCTGCACGGCGACGTCGTGGATCAGCTGGTCGTAGCCACGTTGCAGGAACGTCGAGTAGATCGCGACCACCGGCCGCAGTCCCGCGCAGGCGAGCCCGGCGGCCAGGGTCACCGCGTGCTGCTCGGCGATCGCGACGTCGAAATACCGGTCGGGAAAGCGCTTTGAGAACTCGACCAGCCCCGACCCTTCGCGCATCGCCGGCGTGATGGCGACGATCCGGGCATCGCGCTCGGCCATGTCGCACAGCCATTGCCCGAACACCTGCGAGTAGCTGGGGCCGGTGGTCTTTTCCTTGAAGATCATGGCCAGGGCCGGATCGAACGGGCCCGGGCCGTGCCACTTGATCGGGTCCGCCTCGGCGGGCGCGTAGCCCTTGCCCTTGCGCGTCACGACGTGCAGGAACTGCGGACCATGGAGATTGCGGACATTGCGCAGCGTCTTCACCAGCGCACCGACGTCGTGGCCGTCGATCGGGCCGATGTAGTTGAGCCCCATCTCCTCGAAGATCGTGCCGGGCAGCACCATGCCCTTCATGTGCTCCTCGGAGCGGCGGGCGAGTTCCCACGCGGCCGGGATCCGCCGCAGTACCTTCTTGCTGCCCTCCTTGAGCCCCGAGTACAGGCGCCCTGAGAGCACGCGCGCGAAGTAGTTCGACAGCGCGCCGACGTTCTCCGAAATCGACATATCGTTGTCGTTCAGGATCACCAGCAGGTCGACATCGAGGCTGCCGGCATGATTGAGGGCCTCGAATGCGAGCCCGGCACTCATCGCCCCGTCGCCGATGATCGCGACGTGGCGGCGCCGTGCGGCGAGCGTTGCGCCCGGCGGGTGGGTGAGCTCCTCGGCGATGGCCATGCCGAGGGCGGCTGAGATCGAGGTGCTGGCATGACCGACGCCAAAGGTGTCGTACTCGCTCTCGCTGCGGCTCGGGAACGGCGCGAGGCCGCCCTTGAGCTTGATCGTGTGCAGCTGATCGCGCCGGCCAGTCAGCACCTTATGCGGGTAGGCCTGGTGTCCGACGTCCCAGACGAGCTTGTCGGTCGGGGTGTCATACACGTAGTGCAGGGCGAGCGTGAGTTCGACGGTACCGAGGCCGGCTGCGAAGTGGCCGCCCATCTGACTGACGGTGTCGATCAGAAACTGACGCAGCTCCTCGGCGACAACCGGCAGGTCGCTTTCCGGCAACTGCCTGAGCTGTGCCGGGGAGTCAATCGCAAACAGGTGCGGGTAGGAATCGGACCCGGGCATGGCGCCAGTCTAACCGCATCCGCCCGCGCCGCGGAGCGCGTTCGGACCGCGGCTTCTAGGAGGATCGCTCGACGATGTAGCCCGCAAGCCAGACCAGCATCGCGGCGGACTCGCCGAAGGAAGCGATCGCGCCGAGCGCCCGCGCGTGCAACTCTGCGGCGCGGGACCTCGATGCCGCGAGACCCACCGCCGCAGGATAGGTCGGCTTGCGGCGCGCCTCGTCCGCTCCAACCGCCTTGCCGAGAAGGTGCGGGTCGCCCTCGACGTCCAGGATGTCGTCGACGATCTGGAACGCGAGACCGAGGTCGCGGGCAAAGCGCCCGAGCCGTTCGACGTCGGCCGCCGCGACGCCGGCGAGCGCCGCCGGCAGCGCCACGCTCGCCTCGATCAGCGCCCCAGTCTTTCGAAGGTGCATGTCCTCCACCTGCAGGGCCGTCAGCTGCCTGCCGACCGCGCCCAGATCGATCGCCTGGCCGCCGGCCATCCCCTTCGTGCCGCTCGCGCTCGCCAGTATCCGGATCATCTCGACCCTGGCCTCGGCGCTCGCCGGCGCCGAGGCGAGGCTCTCGAACGCCAGCACCTGCAGCGCATCGCCCGCCAGGATCGCGGTCGCTTCGTCGAACTGCCGGTGGCACGTTGGCCGGCCGCGTCGCAGGTCGTCGTCGTCCATCGCCGGCAGGTCGTCGTGCACGAGCGAGTAGACGTGGATCATCTCGACGGCCGCGGCGGCCGCATCGAGGGCCGCGGCGGGCCCGCCGCACAGCTCGCCGGTCGCATACACGAGTGCCGGCCGGATCCGCTTGCCGCCGCCGAGCGCGGCATAGCGCATCGCCTCGTGCAGCCGGACCGGTACCCGAGTCGCAGCGGGAATGCGCTCCGCGAGGGCCCGCTCGACGCGCGCCTGGTAGGCCGCAAGCCGCGCCGCGTGATCAGCGGGCCTCACCCCGGCTCGTCTTCGCCCGCGCTCGCATCGAACGGCACCGCCTCGCTCACGCCGTCCGGGCGGGTCATCAGCAGCTCCACCTTCTGCTCGGCAGCCGCGAGCGCCTGCTGGCACGCACGGGTGAGCGCGACGCCGCGCTCGAACGCGCTGAGCGCCTCCTCGAGCGGCACCTCGCCCTGCTCGAGCCTCGCGACCACCGACTCGAGCTCGGTCATCGCCTGCTCGAAATCGAAGCGGGCGGTATCGCCGGGCGCGGCCGGAGGCGGGGGTGCCGATTTGGTGCGGGCCATGGGGTGCTTGCACGATGCGGGAGTGCGGAGGCGCGGGAGACTAACGGCCACTCCCTGCGAGCGTCAACGCGCGCGATGAGAAATGCGGATTGACGCGTGCGCGCAGCGGCGACTAGAGTTCCCCGATGCGGACGACGCCCCCGCCGCGCCTGCTGAGCGGTCCAGTGAAACTCTCTATGAGTCAAGGAGTTATATCGTGAACCTCAAGGGAAGTAAAACTGAGAAGAACCTCAAAGATGCGTTTGCCGGCGAGTCCCAGGCCAACCGTCGCTACCTGTACTTCGCTGCCAAAGCCGACGTCGAAGGCTTCAACGACGTCTCGGCCGTGTTCCGGTCGACGGCCGAGGGCGAGACAGGTCATGCCCACGGTCACCTCGAGTACCTCGAGGCCGTCGGCGATCCGGCGACCGGGCTGCCGATCGGCGCGACCGCCGACAACCTGAAGGCCGCGATTGCGGGCGAGACGCACGAGTACACCGACATGTACCCGGGCATGGCCAAGGCGGCGCGCCAGGAAGGATTCCACGAGATCGCCGACTGGTTCGAGACGCTCGCGAAAGCCGAACGCTCACACGCCAACCGCTTCCAGAAAGCGCTGGACGGGCTGTAATTGATGCCGTTCAGGCGCCCGTCGTGCGACGGGCACCGCGCGATCCCGATCCAGGTCGGACACCCATGAGCCAGACACCCGGCACGGGCGCTCGCGAGGGCAGCCTCGAGGCGCCCACGCGGCACCCGATCGAGTGGAAGCGCCCTGGATTCTACGAGGAGGCGGCGCTCTTCAAGGAGCTCGAGCGCGTCTTCGACATCTGCCACGGGTGCCGGCGCTGCTTCAGCCTGTGCCAGGCCTTCCCGACGCTGTTCGATGCGGTCGACGCCTCGCCGGCCGGGGAAGTGCACGCCGTGCCGAAGCCTGCGTACTGGCAGGTCGTCGACCAGTGCTACCTGTGCGACATGTGCTACATGACCAAGTGTCCGTACGTGCCGCCGCACCCCTGGAACGTGGACTTTCCGCACCTGATGCTGCGCGCGAAGGCGGTCAAGCACGCCCAGCACCGCACGACGTTCCGCGACCAGGTCCTGTCCTCGACCGATCTCCTCGGCAAGATCGCCGGCATCCCGGTGGTCGCCGAGGTCGTCAACGGCGTCAACGCCACCCGCGTAGGGCGCGCGGTACTGTCGAAGGCGCTCGGAGTGCACCCCGATGCACCGCTGCCGCGCTACCACAGCCGCAGCTTTCGCGCCCGAGAAGCGCGTCGCGCCAAGCCTGCACTCAGCGCCGTAGCGACCGCCGACACCCGCGGGCGGGTCGCGCTGTTCGCGACCTGCTACTGCAACCGCAACGAGCCGGCGATCGATGCCGACCTGGTCGCGGTGTTCGAGCACAACGGCATCGCGGTCGAGCTCGCTGCCCGGGAGCGGTGCTGCGGCATGCCGAAGCTCGAGCTCGGCGATCTCGACGCCGTCGCGACGCTGAAGAACGTCAACGTGCCCGCGCTCGCAGCACTGATCGACCGCGGCTGCGACGTCGTGGCGGCGATCCCGTCGTGCGTGCTGATGTTCAAGCAGGAGCTGCCGCTGCTGTTCCCCGACGATCCGCTGGTCCGCAAGGTCAGCGAGCACACGTTCGATCCGTTCGAGTACCTGATGCTGCGCCACGCAGCGGGGCTGCTGAAGACCGACTTCAGCACCGAGCTCGGCAAGCTCGCCTATCACGTGCCCTGCCACCTGCGCGTGCAGAACATCGGCCTCAAGACGCGTGACTTGCTGAAGCTCGTGCCGGGCACGACGCTCGAGGTGATCGAGCGCTGCTCCGGCCACGACGGCACCTACGCGGTGAAGCAGGAATTCCACGAGTACTCGGTCAAGATCGGCAAGCCGGTGGTGGCGCGGGTCGCGGGCTCGGGGGCCGCCCAGCACTCGAGCGACTGCCCGATGGCCGGACAGCAGATCTCGCGCGGCCTTGCCGATCACCGCCCGCCCGCCCATCCGCTGACACTGCTGCGGCGGGCCTATGGCCTGCCGGGTCCGTGACGTGACTCACGGCGCATCACAGGCCCGGCGACTCGCACCGGCCGACCTGATGAGCCTCGAGCAGTACGCTCGGGCCCGATCCGAGTTCCGCGCGCGCGTGCTCGATCACAAGCGGCCCCGGACGGTCGCCGTCGGGCCGAACGTGACCTGGTGCTTCGAGGACCGCCTCACCATCCAGTACCAGATCCAGGAGATGCTACGCGCCGAGCGGATCTTCGAGTTGCAGGGAATAAAGGACGAGCTCGACGCGTACAATCCGCTGATCCCCGACGGCAGCAACCTGAAGGCGACGTTCCTGATCGAGTACACCGATCCCAGCGAGCGCGCGGTCGCGCTCACGCGCCTGAAGGGCATCGAGCGGCGCTGCTTCCTCGCGGTGGGGGATGAGGTGTCGTTCGCGGTCGCGGACGAGGACCTGGAGCGGGAAAACGAGGTCAAGACCTCGGCGGTGCATTTCCTGCGTTTCGAGCTGGGCCCGCGGGCGCGCGCGTTTCTCGCGGCCGGCGCGCCGCTGCGTGCCGGGATTGACCACCCCGCATACACGCATTCCGTCGAACTCTCCGCCGACACGGCCGCGGCGCTCGCTGCCGACCTCGCCCCGTGACAGGCCGGCGCCGCGGGTCCGTGCGAGCGCGTCCGTCCGTTCGCGAAGGTCAGCCGGCCCGATTTTTAGTACGCTCGCGCCCCGGATGAACCAGTCGTATACCGCCTCCGACATCGAGGTCCTGTCGGGACTCGACCCCGTGCGCCGCCGCCCGGGCATGTACACCGACACGACGCGACCGAACCATCTGGTGCACGAGGTCGTCGACAACAGCGTCGACGAGGCGATTGCCGGCCACTGTCACGAGATCAACGTCACGGTCTACAAGGATGGCGCGATCGAGGTCGTCGACGACGGCCGCGGCATGCCGGTCGATGTGCACCCGAAGGAGAAGATCCCGGGCGTCGAGCTGATTCTGACCAGGCTGCACGCCGGGGGAAAGTTCTCGGACAAGACCTACCAACAGGCGGGCGGCCTGCACGGTGTGGGCGTCTCGGTCGTCAACGCGCTGTCCTCGCGCCTCGAATGCCGCGTCAAGCGCGACGGCAACGAGTACCTGATCACGTTCAAGGACGGGCGGCTCGACTCCAGGCTCAAGGTCGTGGGCAAGGTCGGAGCGCGAAACACCGGGACCGCAGTACGCTTCTGGCCGAACCCGCAGTACTTCGATTCGGACAAGCTATCGCTGCCGAAGCTCAGGCACCTGCTGCGCGCCAAGGCCGTCTTATGCCCCGGCCTGAAGCTCACGCTGTATGCCGAGGCCTCCGGCGAGCGGGACGAGTGGTTCTACACTGGGGGCCTCGCGAGCTACCTGATCGAGCGGCTCGAGAGCGCCACGCTCGTGCCGGAGGAGCCGTTCGCGGCGAGCCTCAAGGGGGGCGATGAGGTCGCCGAGTGGGCCTTCGGCTGGCTCGCGGAGGAAGGGGTTGAGGTCGTCGGCGAGAGCTACGTCAACCTGATCCCGACGGTCGAGGGCGGCACGCACGTCAATGGCCTTAGGGCCGGCATCACCGATGCGGTGCGCGAGTTCTGCGAGTTCCGAAGTCTCGTGCCGCGCGGCGTCAAGCTCGCCCCGGAGGACGTCTGGGACCGTCTGTGCTACGTGCTCTCGGTCAAGATGTCCGAGCCCCAGTTCGCGGGCCAGACCAAGGAGCGGCTCGGCT
>JGI12269J14319_10002695_pt1 | contig 16973 bp, 16 predicted proteins | sample PeaSoiSIISIP2007_FD_14319 | JGI IMG/M metagenome (IMG submission 14319) | reverse complement strand
ATTATTCCTTTGGTCTCAATGTCGGACAAGCGGCTGGGAGGTATTGCAAATTCGTCACTTTGAAATCTCTGGGCGATCTGATTGCTGGCCACTTCGACGTCCCTCATACGATATCCGAGGTTCTCTCGCAGCGCCCGCAACCTTTGCCCACCCGTGAGTTGCACAACCGCCGTCCTCCGGGGGACATTCTATCACCGGTTTCGAGGGGATAATGAACACCGGCTTCTACCGGAATTTTCGGATTGTGGAACCGAAAAGCACGCATGGTTCGGCGCAATTCCTTCCGAATGACTCCCGTCGGACCTCGCCATCTGTCCCAAGGAGGTAGGCACTCGTAAGTCTTTGTTCGGTTTTCGTAACAGTCTGCTGACGGGCCCGCTGAGGGAGTAAAAATTGCTATTCTTGGAAGGCTCCAATCCGGGAAAACGGTGTCGCAGAACCTGAGGGGGGCTCTCCGTCGGGGAATGAGATTGGTTCCCAAGCAAAGGAACTGACGCCTGCGGTCACCGCAATGTTGAAGTCCAGTTCGCAGCCTGGCAAGCTGCGATTCCCCCAGTTCCTGCTCAAAACAGCTGCCCGATGTTCGGCACTCGGCGTGTGCAGGAGGTGTCTGCATGTCAGAAAACAGAGTCGGAGTCGAGGGGGAGGCCTCGCCGGAACGCGCCCGGTATCGGCTCCTGCTGGAGATTACCGACACGGTGGCTCGCGCCAAGAGCCTGCCCGACGCATTCAAAGAACTCGCTCCTCCGGTGCTCGACCTGACGGGCGGCGAATTGCTGAATCTTGCCCTCTACGACCCCCGCCGCAATTGCATGCTGAATCAGTACTGGAAAAAAAACCAGGAGAGTGGAGAGTTTGATTCCTCCCCTGTGGACGAAGCAGCGACGGGGTGGGCATGGAAATATCAAGAAGCGCTCGCCATTCCCGATACCGAGCGCGAGCAACGCTTTCCCGGTTGCATGCCGATCTTGCTCAATCAGGGGGTCCGATCGTACACGGTCCTTCCCATGAGCACGGCTTCGAGCCGTTTTGGCGCACTTGGAGTGGGCAAGGGGGTTCCCGAGGTTCTGGGTGGCGAGGACGTGGAGTTCCTCTCTCGCGTCGCGCTGATGGGAGCGCTGGCGCTAGAGAAGGAGAAGGCGCAGCGCGCCTTTGAGGAACAGCAGAGCCTGGTCGCGATTAGCCATGAACTGTGCTCCAGCCTCGATTTGGAAAAGCTTTTGCCGGCCATTCTTTCCAGCCTTCGGGGCATCGCGCGCTATGACCGAACCATCCTGTCCCTGCTGGATGAGGAGGGCAAGAACGTATACCACTATGGGGACGTTCTGGAATGGGAGCCTTTGGTCAACCACGGAACCATGGTTCCGGTCGAGCAGTCACTGTCGGCGCAGGCGATCCAAACGCGCGCTGTTGCGTTCTTCTCAGCCGGCGATTTGCGGGACATGAAAATACCCCTGGCGACAGCCATGTACGACATCGGGATTCGGTCGGTTTGCAGTGTTCCTCTCATCGCGGGCGATCGGATTTGGGGAGCTCTGAACACGAGTAGCCTGACCGACAATGCTTTCGGCCCGTCGGAGGTTGAATACCTGCAGCAAGTAGCCAACCAGGTTGCGGCTGCGGTCCAGAACGCGCATGCCTATCACGAGATCGGGCAACTCAAGGACCGGCTGGCCCAGGAAAAGCGCTATTTGGAGTACGAAATCCGCAGCGCGAACCGCAGCGACGACATCGTTGGCGCCAGCCCAGCCTTGAAACGTGTGCTGGACTATGCTGCCATCGTGGCCGACACCGATTCCACCGTCCTCATCACCGGCGAAACCGGGACGGGCAAAGAACGTGTCGCGCGTTTGATTCACGGCATGAGCCGGCGCAAGGACCGCAACTTCATCAAGCTCAATTGCGCCGCCATTCCCACCGGCCTGCTGGAAAGCGAACTCTTCGGCCACGAAAAAGGAGCATTCACGGGAGCGATAAGCCAGAAGCTCGGCCGGCTGGAATTGGCGGATAAAGGCACTTTGCTGCTCGACGAAATCGGAGAAATTCCTTTGGAACTGCAGCCCAAATTGCTGCGCGTTCTGCAGGACCAGGAGTTCGAGCGTCTGGGCGGAACCAAGACTATCCGCGTGGATGTGCGGCTCATCGCCGCGACCAATCGTGATCTGGTCCGTGCGGTCGAGGACAAGGAATTCCGCACCGACTTGTTCTACCGCTTGCACGTCTTTCCCCTGCATCTACCGGCGTTGCGAGACCGGCGCGAGGACATCCCCACGCTGGTTCACCATTTCGTCGAAAAATGCGCGGCCCGGCTGCACCGGCAGATCGAGATTATTCCCGATGAGGCGGTGCAGGCCATGATGCATTGGAGTTGGCCGGGAAACATCCGAGAACTGGAGAATTTTATTGAGCGCTCGGTGATCCTGTCGGAAGGCAACCGGTTAACCTCGCCGCTCGGCGAATTGCGGGCCGGAACCTTGCCGCCGGCCGACTCCGACGGTACCCTGCGCGACAAAGAACGGGAGCACATCATCGCAATTCTCCGTCAGACCCGCGGCACACTGTCGGGGCCCAAAGGTGCGGCCGCCCGGCTAGGACTCAAACGCACTACCTTGCAGTACAAGATGCAGAAGCTGGGCATTTCACGCACGGATTATCTGCGTTAGGAATGCGCATTCAAATCGGGGCATCGCTGTAGCGATGCGAAAGCTGTGCCCTCCTGAAAGCGCCTTTGAACCCCTGCCGAAAACTTGGCAACCGGCCAGCAATCCGGCATCCCCTCTCGCACGTGTTGCCCGATCGAACCATCCTATGCATTGAAGCGACAGGCACTTAGTGATAGGGGAACAAGTGGCCGCTGGTGTGCATTGTTTTTCCACGTCGCGCACTGCGGCTCCTCCCTCCCGCACGAACGATTCCGCCAGTCTAGGTTTCGTCGATCAGGAGCTTGCTATGGGTATTCTGCGGCGCTTCGCGATTCCCAACGACTGTCTCAGCTGCACCCTGAGGCAGAACTGTGACTTCTGCGATCTGCCTCAGCCCCTGATGAGTGAGTTCAACGCCATGGGGCACCTGACGCTGTATCCCGGCAATGCCACGTTGCTGGCGGAAGGGGAGATTCCGCGTGGCGTCTACATCGCCTGTTCCGGCCGCTCCAAACTCTCGGTCGAGGCCCGTGATGGCAAGACCATCATCCTGAAAATTGCCGGAGACCGCCAGTTGCTGGGGTTGAGCGCGGTGGTCTCCGGAGGACCCTCACCGATTACGGTTACCACCATCGAACTTTGCCAGATCAAGTTTGTCGAGCGCGACAGTTTCTTGCGTTTGATCGAAAGCAACAGCCACGCCGCGCTCGCCTGTGCCACCCTGCTTGCTCGTGAGATCTCGACCTCATTTGACGATGTGCACGAACTGCTGCTCGCCCGCAGTTAGACGGAGAAGCTGGCCCGTCTGCTGCTTTCCTGGGTCTCGGACGAACCCCGCAACCGGGAGCTCCGCGTGCCCACGGAATTCACCCACGAAGAAATTGCCCAGATGATCGGCTCTTCGCGAGAAACCGTAACCCGATTATTGAGCGATCTGAAACGGAAAGACTTGATCCGGCTTGAGGGCGCGACCCTGGTTATTCCCAACCGCATCGCCTTGCAAGCCGTTGCCTGCTGAGAGATCCCTCCCCGGGCGGACGAAGTAGTTCTTACGTCCGCCCATTTTTTAGACGCTGTTCGTCGTTCGCTGTTCGCGAGAATCATTTGCTTGGCGAAAAGCGAAGGGCGAACAGCGAACGACCACTTGTCTTTACAGGTTGAACAGTTCCCGCAGGCGGCGGGTCTGGGCGCGGCTTACCGGAACTTCTGTCTGTTTCTTGTCGTCCATGCGCAACTGGTAGGAGCTCTTGAACCAGGGCACGACTTCGTGGATGTGATGAATATTAACCAGAAACGACCGGTGCGCCCGCCAGAAAGAATTGGGATCGAGATTGTCGAAAAGTTCTTCCAGCGTCCGGCAGTTCGACTGGCCTTCCATGCCGGCGTGGCCGCTGGTAGCCACCGTGATCACGCCATCTTCGATGGTCGCGTAGCAGATATCTTTCGGATCGGCCAGGAACAGCCTTCCCGCTGCCTTGATCAGAATCTTCGCCGTCTGTGCCTTTTGGGATTCCAGCATCCGCACCAGCGTCTCGAACTTTTCTTCCGGTCCCGCGCCCGCCTCAATCTTCGCCCGTGCTTTCTCGATGGACTGGGCCACTCGCTTCTTATCGAATGGCTTCAGGATGTAATCCACCGCATTCACCTCGAACGCCTTCACCGCGTATTGATCGAAAGCGGTCGCGAAGACAATCTTGGGGAGGGGAACCTTGCGGTCGAGCAGCTTCTTGATCACCCCGAAACCGTCCAGGCCGGGCATCTGGACGTCGAGAAACACCAGGTCGGGACTATGCTCCTTGATCAGGCTGACCGCTTCCAGTCCGTTTTTCCCCTGCGCCACTACGTTGACGTCGCCAGCGTTCTTGAGCAGGTAGGCAAGTTCATCGCGCGCCAGCTGTTCGTCGTCGACGATGATCGCAGAGAGAGGCGTAGGGTTCCGAAGCGAACTGGTGACGCCGGCATGTGCTGCGGCGATAGCCATGTTTGCTAAGTATAGCTATGGGCCTGGGTAAGCTGCCAGTCGTCCCAGGGCGGCTTGGGTGATGCCGGTTAGCACAGTTGCTCCCGGTTGCGGGCAAAATGGGGAACTTGCCAAGAACGTCTGCTCAATGAGTGCTATTGGGATTTATCGACAGTAATCTGGATCATTCTGCTGCGGGGGTTGCTAGAATGGGTTCCGAACTGCGGTTAGGATGTCGTTTTTGACTAGCGCTGGCTTCGGGTGAGCGTAATGAAAACCAGTTTGGCTACTCTGATCGGGATAACGCTGGTCGCGAGTGGACTTCCTGCCCAAAATCAGCCAAAACCAAAACTGGTTTGCCAAGGTGAGTATTCGGCGTTGGGGAAGGACAGTAAAGGCGACCCGAAAACTACAAGACTCGACCGTTGGCATATGGACTTAATGCAGGACGGTTCCTATTCCGTCAATGTAGAAATGGAACGCCCAAAAATCGAGGAGCACCGTCTTTTCACGAAGGAATTCAAGCCCACGTCGGTCGTCTCGGTCGGGTGGGTCCCCTCAAATGGAATCCGGATGGGCAGTCAGCCTATGACGATCGAATTCAACTACGGATCGACAGAGCTTAGTTGCCACACTACCTTTAACGGCTCGTCAGCGGCTGCAACGCTCGCACAACGACCGCCGTATGCTTCCGTGCCTACGTTCGAAGCTCTAACGTTCGACCTTCCGTGGACGTTTCAGGCCGTCGTTTCACAAGCGGAACGGACTATTGGGCATAAGACAGCTGTTCCGCTAATCGTTCTGGAAGATGGCGAGACCAAGGACAGCATTAGTCTCAAGGTTCAGGGAGTCGTGCAGGTTGAGTATCGGGGCCGCGAGACCATAGAAATCCTAGGTCGAAAGATTCCTGCCCACAGATTCAGACTCGTCGACCCGAAAGAGCCTGAACGAGCACAGGACTTCTGGATGTCCGAATCCGGGATTCTGTTATCAATGACGATGGACGACAGCGGTACGAGAGTCAACCTGACTGAGTATGAAGGCCCTTCACTCAGTCCGTAACAATCGAATCCTCGGATCAATTACGTTTGCACTGGCTGTTGCTAACAAGAGCACTAACAGAGAATTGAACCCCCTCTCGCTCCTGACCTGCTCCGCTCACAACCAGCTATTCAGGCAGAGGATCCGCCAGGCGCAGCGTCATCATGTAGTGATCGTGATCCTTGAACCCCAGCCTCCGGTAGAACTCCCGAGCTGAGGTATTGCGGCGGACGACTTCGAGATGGATCGCCCGAACTTCGTGCAACTGTGCCTGCTCGCGGACGAATTCCAACGTCTTTCTCCCCCAACCGCGCCCACGGTGCGACTCGATGAGGTAGAACTCGTCGATGAAGGCATCGCGTCCCAGATATTCCAGGCTGTAGCCAAAGCAGAGCACGACGTAACCAACCGGAGTCGCGGCGTCGAGGACCAGCCAGGCCTGCCCGAATACCGGGTTCTTTAACATCCCCACGAGCGCTGCCCGCGCCTTCTCCCGCTCATAGTGGTGGCCGTCGAAGGCGTAATAGTCGCGCATGAAGTCGAGCAGAAGCTCGGCATCGTCAGGCGTGGCCAGGCGAAATTCCGGTTCTGAGCGATCAGGCGGCATTTTCGATAGCCAGCGCCATGCCCATGCCGCCGCTGACGCAGAGCGTGGCCAAGCCGCGGCGCGCCTTTCGCTTGAGCATTTCGTGGAGCAGCGTCACCGTGATGCGCGTCCCGGTGCAGCCGATGGGATGGCCGAGCGCGATGGCGCCGCCGTTGACGTTGAGTTTCTCGCGATCGAAATGCAGTTCGCGATCGCAGGCCAGCACCTGGGCAGCGAAGGCTTCATTGAGTTCGACTAGATCAAAATTGCTGAGATTGACGCCGTATTTCTTCTCCATCTTGCGAACGGCCGGCACCGGTCCGATGCCCATGAGGCGCGGGTCGACTCCAGCAGAAGTTGCGGCAAGAATTCGCGCCAGCGGTTTCAAATTGTTCTGCTGGACGAACTTCTCGCTTGCGAGCACCACCGCCGCCGCACCATCAGTGATACCGGAAGAATTGGCGGCGGTAATGGTACCGGCCTTGGAAAAAACTGGAGCGAGTTTGGCCATTTTCTCCATGGTCGCTTCGAGAAACAAATGTTCATCGCGCGAGAAAACGGTCGCGCCCTTCTTGCCTTCAATGGTGATGGGAGCAATTTCGGCGTCGAAACGTCCGCTGGATTGCGCCGCCGCCGCGCGTTGCTGCGACACGAGCGCGAACTGGTCCTGCTCTTCGCGGGAGATCTTATACTGTCCGGCGAGAATCTCAGCCGTTTCGCCCATCAGCATCTTCGCCATTGGGCAGAAAAATCCGTCGCGATACATACCATCGACCAGTTCTTGATTGCCGAGACGATAGCCCCAGCGAGCGCCCTCGAGATAGTAAGGAAGCCGCGACATCGACTCGGTTCCGCCCGCTAACATGCACTCCAGGTTTCCGGTAGTAATCTCCTGGAATCCGAGCGCGATGGACTTGATACCCGACGCGCAGGCCTTGTTCACCGTGTAAGCGCCAACTTCCTGTGGAACGCCGCTGCGGATGGAAATCTGCCGCGCGGGATTGGGACCGCCTCCAGCCTGCCGCGCGTTGCCGAAGATCGTTTCTTCCACTTGCTGCGGCTGAACTCCGGCGCGTTCGAGCGCCGCCTTTGCGGCTACGACGCCCATATCCACGGCGGAGAGCGAGGCCAGCGAGCCGCCAAACTTGCCGATGGGCGTGCGGACGGCGGAGAGGATGTACACGTTGTTCACAGGAGCCTCCTGAACGTATCAGTCTAGCAGGCCGCGGAAGAAGCGAAGAAGTTCGGCGCGCGCACGCGGTAAACTACTCGGCGTGAACATTCTTTACGGAATCAATACGGTTACGGAAGCGCTCAAGGCGCGCGGGCGCAACTTCGAATGGGTCGCGGTCGCCAAGGAGCGAAAAGATATTCGCCTCCAGCGGGCGATTGACGAATGCCGCAAGATCGGCGTTCCCGTGCGGGTCTTGTCGCGGGTGGAGCTTGACGAAATTGCCGGTAACGCCGCGCATCAGGGACTAGTCGCCGCGACTTCGGCAAAGCAATATAGCGATCTCGATGACCTGGTGGCATCGCGTCGCGGCGAGCAATCGCTGATTGTCGTGCTCGATGGAGTCGAAGATCCGCACAATCTGGGAGCGATCCTGCGTACCGCCGATGCTGCCGGAGCCGATGGTGTAGTGATTCCCGAACGCCGTTCCGCAGCGGTCACGGGCGCGGTTGCGAAAGTTTCGGCTGGAGCGAGCGAACACCTACCGGTCGCGAAGGTCACAAACATCTCGCGAGCACTCGAGGAATTGAAAGAGAAGGATTTGTGGATCGTCGGCTTGGACGAGCGCGGCGAGCAGACCTACGACGCGGTGGATTACAAGATGCACTGCGCCATCGTGCTCGGCGCCGAAGGCAAGGGATTGCACGACCTGGTGCGCAGACACTGCGATTTTCTGGTGTCGATTCCGATGCTCGGGAAAGTGCCGTCCCTGAATGTATCGGTGGCGGCAGGGGTGGTGCTGTACGAAGTTGTGCGGCAAAGGCGGCAAGCTGCATCCAAGAACATATGAAGTTCCTCTGTGTCCTCTGTGTCCTCTGCGGTTCAAGCTTTTGCGCCCTTGCCCTGGAGCGCGAGGCTTTCACCATTACGAAATATGATTTGCAGATTAGTCTTGAGCCTGCACAACAAAGGCTCGGGGCCCGCGGCAAGATCACGCTGCGCAACGATTCATCGCACCCCCAAAAAATCGCCGCCCTGCAGATTTCTTCATCTCTTAATTGGCGTTCGATTCGGGTGGACGGCAAAGTCGTCCAATACGTCTCCCAGCCCTACATGTCGGATATCGATCACACCGGCGCCCTTTCCGAAGCCATCGTAACGCTGCCCGCCGAGATCAAGGCGAAGGATTCCGTGGAACTCGAAATCGGCTACGAGGGCGTGATTCCGTTGGATACGACGCGGCTGACTCGGATCGGAGTGCCGGAAGACATCGCCAAACATTCGGGCTGGGACCAGATCAGCCGATCGTTCACGGCGGTGCGGGGCGCGGGATATGTGGCGTGGTATCCGATTACGACGGAGTCGGCGGACTTCTCGGAAGGGAACAGTTTGTTTGAGGTGGTGGATCGGTGGAAGGCGCGCGAGGCGGGAAGCGAATTTAGAGTCAGGCTTCAGTTTTCACAATCCAGTTCAGAAGCAGCACCAATTCTGATTTGCGAAAGCCGTGGCGGCGGTTCAGCGGAGTTTGGACGAAACCAGACGGTCAGCGCAGATTGCGTATGGAGTCCACTGGGGACTGTAACTCCGATGTTTGCGATGGCCGAATACGTAGATCGGTCCAAGGTGCCCTTGGGATTATTCAGTCTGCCGGGCCACGAGCAAGGAGCTGCGACTTACTCTAATGCTCTTGATCCCGCCATGAAGTTTGTCACCGAATGGTTCGGCCAGCCGAGCGCGCCAGTGACGATCGCGGATTTTGCCGATCCGCATTCGGCTCCGTTTGAGAGCGGCACGTTACTGATGGCGTCGCTGGCCGCGGAAGACTCAAAACTCGCGGGCATCAACCTGGTTCACGAATTGGTTCATTCCGCGTTGCCGTCGTCGAGGCCTTGGGTTTACGAGGGCTTGGCTCATTTTGCCGAGGCGATGTATCGGCAACAGCAAGGTGGACGTCAGGCGGCCCTCGATTTGCTTGGACTGCACCGGGCAGCGTTTCTTGATTCCGAAAAAGAAGTATCGGCCGCTCCGCAGAAGAATGTCGGTCAACCACTGGCCTCCACGTTCGATGAAACTTACTATCGCAGCAAGGCCGCGTATGTCTGGTGGATGTTGCGCGACATGGTCGGCGACGAGGCGCTGAAGCAGGCCATTGGCAAGTATCGGGCCAAGGACGATGACGATAAAGACCCCAAGTATGTCGAGCAGTTGATCGAAGCCGCCGCCAAGCGCGATCTGGGATGGTTCTTCGACGACTGGGTGTATCGGGATCGCGGCCTGCCGGATTTCCACGTGCAGTCGGTGCATCCGTGGCAGACGGAAAAAGGGGTGCAGTTCGTCACCGTGACCCTCGAAAACCTTGGCAACGCCGGAGCAGAAGTTCCGTTCACCATATTGTTTGAAGGCGGCGAGATCACGAAACGGATCGAAGTGCGCGCCCAAGGCACAGCCACCACGCGGGTTGAATTACCACAGCCGCCGAGCGAGATCGTAGTCAACGATGGCAGTGTTCCGGAAAGCGACTTGACGAATAATGTGTTCAAGATTTCGGAACAATAACCAACACCTACCACGGAGGCACGGAGACACAGAGAAATTCGAAACACAAGGATCGGAATCAGCTCAGCCATCTGCCTTCTGTCCTGCCATTGGGTTCCGTTGCATTGCCTTCCTCCGTGCCTCCGTGCCTCCGTGGTAGATTTCTTGTTCGCACGTTAAGGAGACCGTTTGCCCTACATTCAATTTCTCGGTGCTGCCGGCACGGTGACTGGCTCGAAGCACCTGATCAACACGACCTACGATTCGAGCGGCAAGCAGGGGTTTCAGGTTCTAATCGACTGCGGACTTTTTCAGGGGCAGAAAGAATGGCGCGAGCGCAACTGGCAGGACACTCCCGTCCCAGCGCGTGAAATTGATGCGGTCATTCTCACCCACGCGCATCTCGATCATTGCGGCTGGATTCCGCGTCTGGTGAAAGAAGGCTTCCGCGGGCCGATCTATGCCACCCAGCCGACCATTGATCTGTGCTCGGTCGTGTTGCCGGATTCCGGACACCTGCAGGAAGAAGACGCGGCGTTCTACAACAAAAGGAAAGTGTCGAAGCACGATCCGGCGCTGCCCTTGTACACGCTCAAAGAAGCGCAGGATTGCCTGCAGCGCTTCAAGCCGGTTGCGGTTGGCCAAGCCACGCAACTGAGCTCCGAGATTGCCTTTCGCTTCGTTCCGGCCGCGCACATTCTCGGTTCGTGCATGGCCGAAGTCACCCTGCAGACCGCCGGCCGCAGCCGACGTCTGCTCTTTACCGGCGACGTTGGCCGCGTGCGCGACAGCGAGATCGCGCCCGGCAAGGTGGTGCACTCGGGGCCGCAGGAAAACGAGACCGCCGACGTGCTGGTCATGGAGTCCACTTACGGCAACCGGCAGCATCCCGACACCGATCCTCGGCCGGAACTCGCCCGCCTGATTCGCGAAACCGCCAAGCGCGGTGGCAGCGTGATCGTTCCGGCATTTGCCGTGGAGCGCACCCAGAAATTTCTTTTCATCGTGAAAAGGCTGATGGAGACGGGGCAGATTCCGCGCCTGCCCGTCTATTGCGACAGCCCGATGGCGATCAAGGCCGTCGAGATTTTCTTGAAGCATTCGGAGGAGTACACACCGCAGGCCGCCGATTTGATCAAGAAATACGGGTCGCCCGTCGAGTGGTCGGGCTTCACGTTTGCGCTCACCGCCGAGCAGTCGAAGAAGATCAACGAGAGCCGCTATCCGTCGATCATCGTTTCGTCGAGCGGAATGGTTACTGGCGGCCGCATTCTGCATCACCTGGCGCAACGGCTGCCTGATCCGAAGAACCTGGTGATCTTTATCGGCTTCCAAGCTCCGGGCACGCGCGGCGCCACCATCAAGGACGGGGCGCCTGAGGTAAAGATCTTCGGCCAGTTCGTGCCCATCCGCGCGCAAGTCGCGGCCCTCGAACAGTTCAGCGATCACGCCGATCCACCGGAAATGTTGGAGTGGTTGCACACGTTCAAGAACCAACCGGCCGCAACCTACCTGGTCCACGGCGAACGCGCAGCCTCGTCGCAACTTCGCGACCTTATGAAGAAAGAGCTGGGATGGAACGTGCAGGTGGCGGAATATATGGAGAGAGTTGAAGTGAAGTGATTTCACCAACGGGTGTCATCTATGACGGAAGCGGAGTTTAAGAAACATCTCGACGCAGCGGAGAAAAGTCCGAAAGAAATTGCAGCGGCTGTCTCCGGGTTGCCGGAGAAAGTTCTGCGCTATAAGCCTTCGCCTGAAAAGTGGTGCGTGCTGGAAATTCTCGGCCACCTGGCGGATGCCGAGATCATCTACGGATACCGTCTACGGCAGATGCTGGCGGATACTAAGCCCGTCATCGCGCCGCTCGATCAGGACGCATGGACGCGCAATCTGAACTATCTGGATTCGCCTGCCTCCGAACTGGTCGCGTTTTACGGGTTAGGACGTCATCACAACCTGCGTTTGTTGCGCAGCCTGAAAGCTTCCGACCTTTCGAAGCCCGCCTTTCATCCGGAACTGCAACGGGAGATGACCGTTGCTGACCTCGTCGAGAGGATGGGCGGTCACGGTGCCGCACACCTGCAGCAGATCGAAAAATTGAAAGCGGCGGCGGGCAAAAAGTAGTTTCGAGCGCTCCCTGTCCATGGCTGCGCGCTACTCGATAGCAAACACCGCATAAACAGTAGCGTTGCTCTTCACTTTCTGGGGAAACAAGGTCAACTGCGGTAGTCTTTCTGCCGCAGACCCCAGCGACGCCATCGAGGTGTAGACCGTGCCTCTCCACATCTTCGCCACCGGCGCACGATTGCTCGCGTAGACAAGTTCTCCCAATTTCGTCCCCAGCCCTTTTGCCATTTGATCAGCGATAGACCTAGCCTTTGCCAAGGCCGCGCCGCCTGCTTTGGCTTGCAGGGCTACAGGGTCCACAACATTCCATTCCACGTCCCCCACTTCGTTCGCCCCGGCCTTGACCGCGAGATCGACAACCACCTGCGCCTCACTGGCAGACACGGTTACATGCCAAGATTGCTCTGCGGTGAATTGACGTTCTTTCTTCATCTCCGCAGTCCATTTTTCATCGATCTCCGTGCGAGCCAGATGCAGCTTCTCGGTTTCGATATTTGCTTTCGGAACCTTGGCGTCCAGGAGTGTTTTCGTAATCCGCTCGGCCACCCGGACGTTTTCCTGAAAAGCAGCGTCCTGTGTGATTCCAAAATTGTGATATCCGATTTCGAGCACCGCTACTTCGGCATCTGCCGCCGCCGACTCATCCGCTGTCACGGAGATCGTCTTGTTTTGTCGATTCACCTGAATATCCTGAGCAAACAGCGATCCGGTGATGGCGACGATACCGATCATGAATGATAAGAACTTCACGGAATCCTCCGAAAATGCATGTTACGGACGTTGTACTACAGCGTGCAGAAGTAAGAAAGGTCGATTTTACTAAGTGGACTTGGAGAACGTCGCCAGTGCGTCAAGCTTTCGCTCTGCGGCGCCGGAATCTATGGCTGCCGCTGCCAGCGGCACCGCGTCGCGCAAATGATCGGCTCGCCCGGCGGCGACCAGGGCGGCGGCGGCGTTGAGCACGACCACATCGCGGCGTGCGGATTTTTCTCCGGCTAGTACTCCCCGGATCAAGCTGGCGTTTTGAGCGGCGTCTCCACCGGAGATGTCCTCCAGAGTTGCTCTCTGTAAGCCAAATTCTTCGGGCGTGACTTCGTAGGTGTGCACTTGTCCATCGCGGACTTCTCCGATGCGCGTGGGGCCGGTAATTGTGATCTCGTCCAGTCCGTCGCTGCCGTGAACCACCAGCGCGCGATGCAGTCCCAACATACTCAGCGCTTCCGCGAGTTTCTCGACCAGGTCGGCGGAATAGACGCCTACCACCTGGCAGGTGGCGCGCGCGGGATTGGTGAGCGGTCCTAACAGGTTGAAGACCGTCCGCAGGCGCAGTTCGCGGCGCGCCGACTGGACGTGCTTCATCGCAGAATGCATGGCGGGAGCGAAGAGAAACGCCATGCCGACTTCTTCCAGGCAGGCAGCGATCCGCCCGGTTGGCAGATTGATGTTCACGCCCAACGCCTCCATCACGTCGGCGGAGCCGCACTTCGAGGTCACGCTGCGATTGCCATGCTTGGCGACGCGCACGCCGGCTCCGGCAGCGACAAAGGCCGTCGCCGTCGAAATATTGAAGGTGCCGCTGGCATCGCCCCCGGTGCCGCACGTATCAATGAGTGAATGGCGGAGCGCGTCGCGCTCGGTGCCGCTGGCGTCGAGCACGGAATTAGCGTGAAGGTCGAGTGGAATGGCAGCGGCGCGGATAGCTTCGGCAAAGCCAACAATTTCTTCGACCGTCTCGCCCTTCATGTGCAGCGCAACCAGCAGCGCCGCAATCTGCGCGTCCGAGCACTGGCCGCTGAGGACCTCCGTCATCACAGCATGCGCCTCTTCGCGCGAGAGCGACTGTCGGTGTACGGCGATGCGATGGAGGACGTCGAGGATCATTGCACGAAGATTATGCTTTCTAGCCAAGAGTAGCATTATCACTGTTGGTTGTGATCTACGTCGTTTGCACCAATCCCTCTGCCTCTATAAAATCAAGAGTTTGCTGCACCTTGTGTGAAGCCGCAAGCAGAGTCCTCTCGGGAACGACCAACGACGGATTTGGAATCATTATGAAAATTCATGAGTATCAGGCAAAAGGAATTCTGAAGAAGTATGGCGTTGCCGTGCCGCGCGGCACCATGGCTACGACGCGCGAAGAAGCGGAAGCGGCGGCGAAAGATATTCTCGGTTCCGGCGCGACGGGTGTGGTGGTGAAGGCGCAGATTCACGCTGGCGGCCGCGGTAAGGGTGGCGGCGTAAAGATCGCCAAGTCGGTGGGAGAAGCGGGCGAACTCGCTGCCAAGATGCTGGGCATGAAACTGATCACGCATCAGACCGGGCCTGAAGGACGCATCGTGCATCGGTTGCTGGTCGAAGAAACGCTGCCCATCGAGAAGGAACTTTATCTCGGCATTCTGGTCGATCGCGGCGAGGGCAAACCGGTATTTATGGCATCGGCGGCGGGCGGCATGGATATCGAACAGGTCGCGGCCGAGACACCCGAAAAGATTCTGAAGCAGTACGTCGATCCGGGCATGGGCCTGGAGCCGTTTCAGGCCCGCAAGATCGCGTTTGCGTTGGGACTGAAGCCGACGCAGATCAATCCCGCAGTTCAGTTTCTGACCAGCCTTTACCGCGCTTTCCTGGAATCGGATGCATCGCTCGTGGAAATCAATCCTTTCATCAGTTGTACCGACGGGCGGCTATTCGCGCTCGACGCCAAGTTGACCTTTGACGATAACGCGCTCTTCCGTCATCCGGACCTCCGCGAACTGCGCGACATCACCGAGGAAGATCCCCTCGAAGTGGAGGCGTCAAAGTACAGCCTCAACTACATCAAGCTCGACGGCAGCGTGGGCTGCATGGTGAACGGCGCCGGTTTGGCCATGGCCACCATGGACATCATCAAGTACGCGGGCGGCCTCCCCGCCAACTTTCTGGACGTGGGCGGCAGCGCCAGCGCGGACCAAGTAGCGCACGCCTTTGAAATCCTGTTGAGCGACAAGAGTGTGCGCGCCGTGCTCATCAATATTTTTGGCGGAATTCTGCGCGTGGATATGCTGGCTGCCGGCGTGGTCGAGGCGGCCAGGAAAACTAACATCCAACTGCCGGTGATCCTGCGGTTGGAAGGCACCAATGTTCAGGAAGGCAAGAAAATCCTGCAGGAGTCGGGCCTGAACTTCGTCATCGCCGAGACCATGAAAGACGCCGCCGACAAAGTGGTCGCAGCGGCGAGAGCTTAGTCTAGAGACGTGGCTTGCCGCGTCTCTACAGAAAAGAATTCTTGAAAGCGAGCAATTATGGCAATCCTGGCTGATAAAAGAACTCGATTAATCGTGCAAGGCCTGACCGGCCGCGAAGGTACCTTCCACGCGAAAGCTTGTGCGGCTTACGGTACGCAGATTGTAGGCGGCGTCACGCCCGGCAAGGGCGGAACCACCCACGAGGGCTGGCCGATCTTCAACACCGTGCAGGAAGCGGTGGACAAGACGGGCGCAAACGCCACCGTTATTTTTGTGCCGCCGCCGTTTGCGGCCGACGCGATCATGGAAGCGGCCGATGCCGAAGTCGAGCTGATTGTCTGCATCACCGAGGGTGTTCCGACGCTCGATATGGTGCGTGCCTGGGAGTTTCTGCAGAACCGGCGCTCGCGCCTGATCGGGCCGAACTGCCCAGGCATCATCTCGCCGGGCAAATGCAAGATCGGAATCATGCCCGGACATATCCACAAAGAGGGCAATGTCGGCATCGTGTCGCGCTCCGGGACGCTGACTTACGAGGCGGTACATCAGTTGACCCAGCGCGGAATCGGCCAGTCGACGGCGATCGGCATTGGCGGCGATCCGATTATCGGCACGAATTTTGTCGACGCGCTCGACCTGTTTAACCGCGATCCGCAAACCGAAGCCGTGGTCATGATCGGAGAAATCGGCGGCAACGCCGAGGAGACCGCCGCGGACTTCATCAAGACGCACATGAAGAAGCCGGTGGTCGGATTCATCGCCGGACAGACAGCGCCCCCCGGACGCCGCATGGGCCACGCCGGAGCGATCATCTCCGGCGGCAAGGGCACTGCGGCCGAGAAGATTGCCGCCATGGAAAAGGCTGGCCTCAAGGTAGCGAAATCCCCAGCCGACATCGGCGAAACGCTAGCCGCCGCGCTGGGAGTGAAGGTCTAAGAGCTATTAGCCACCAACTTCTTCGCACTGAGGGCGGATGGGTTTTCCTGAGACCTGACACCTAAGACCTGAGACCTGAATTTATGAAAACACTGCAACGCACTCTAACCATCGTCAAACCCGACGCGGTAAAGAAGAGCGCGATCGGAGACATCATCGAGCAGTTTGAAAAGAATGGCTTCCGTATTCTGGCCATGAAGATGCTGGAAATCTCACAGCATCAGGCGGAGCAGTTTTATGCCGTCCATGCCAGCCGGCCGTTTTACCACTCGCTGACCCAGTTCATGTCCAGTGGGCCGATCGTGGCGCTCGCACTGGAAAAAGAAAATGCCATTGCTGATCTGCGCAAGCTGATGGGCTCCACCAACCCGGCTACTGCTGAAGAAGGCACCATCCGCAAGAAATGGGCCACCAACATCGAGTACAACGCCATTCACGGCTCGGACGCGGAAGATACCGCGCGCTTTGAACTTAGTTTCTTTTTCGCGGGTTACGAATTGACGCAATAAGCTGTCAGCTCTCAGCTATCAGCTCTCAGTCTTCTGAGTGTTCTGATTTGCTGGGACCTGGAGACGGGGAACTCTATGCCGTTGGTTCAGGTCACAATGCTGCAAGGCCGCACCGTCGAGCAGAAACGCAAGATCGCGCAGCGCATGACCGACGCGATGGTGGAAGAGGCTGGNGCCCGCCGAGAAGCCGTCGTCGTGACGTTTCTGGAAGTGTCGAAGGAAAGTTACGCGTCGGGCGG
>JGI12269J14319_10002694_pt1 | contig 16975 bp, 23 predicted proteins | sample PeaSoiSIISIP2007_FD_14319 | JGI IMG/M metagenome (IMG submission 14319) | reverse complement strand
GCAGCGGCGGTGATCTTACCAATGAAATTCTGGGAGATAAGTACGCCATTCGGAGTTAAGGCAAACCCGTTTTCATGCAACTCCTTGCCCAAGGTGCTCCACCCCGGACTCCTGGGCTTGAGGACGATTTCAGATTGCTGCGGCATTCAGTGCCCTGAACATTCCTTTGGTTTTCACTCTTTTCCCCTTGGTGTACGCAACAGCATGTGGGACTAGAAGCGATGTAGTGCGTGGCTCCAGAGTATCCAGCAACAGTTTGCTTCCTTTACGCTTTTTGAATTTCATTCTAGCCCCAGCGATAGTAGGCGCGAACGTAGCTTCATGCGGAGCGAGTCCCGTAGTCTGCGCTGGAATATAAGGCGGCAATCCCCCTGGAGCGGAACGCTTCAATCTCTTCATGCGATCCTCGTGAGCTTGCTTCCTCTTGGTTACATCGAGAAATTTATCATCCTTCTCACCCGGATCATCCACCGGAATGTGGTCAGCTTTGTTGCGCTTTTCCAGCGACGGAGGATGGAACCAAAACTCCGGCTCGATGTGTGCGTGCCCTAAAGCTCCAGCCATTGGCTCTCCTAGATCACCAAACGCATCAATCTCCTTGTATTCATTCTTGCCATATCCCTTATCCTTAAAGAATTTCTCTGGGGTTTTATCGTGGTCATAATCTGGAAAGTATTGGGTTTGAACCCAGCTTCCTTTATTCCCTACCCGTACTTTCACATTCCCGTTCTTGTGGAATCTATACTGCAAAGGTTTCATTCCCTCCACTGGACGTAATTCAAATGTTCTGTGACGCCCACTACCTGGGCCCCCAGCTTCCAGAGTTTTATGTCCCGAAGATGTGGGAGCCTTCATGGCTGTAGGAGCCTTAGGTGCTGTCGCTACTCTAGGCGCGGAATACTTCCTGATCGTAGTCACGGCTGGCGGCTTAGGCAGAGTGGCAGGAGCGTGCTTTACTTGCACGGGCCGCGATACTTTTGGCGATACGTGCATGTTTACGGCGTATAGGCCACTTGGAATATCGGGTTCAATGAAAGATTTCCCATTAAGCACAGCCTCAGCTTGCTCTCTGGATGAGTAGCAGCCAAAGTTTTTGTCAATTCCGTCAGAAACAACGCAGAAGTTTGTACCCACTTTGGTGATGCGCTTATTTGTACCGTGCGGGACGGTAATAGGCCCACGTTCCATTTCAACTTGTTCTTCTCCAGCTTCCATCTCCTCAAATGGATGGGCTCCTTGTTCCTCCATGTATTTGATCTTCTCTTGATAATCGCCTAAGTCCTTAGGATTCATTGTACGATACGTCTGAGGGTAAGGCTCATCATGTATCCTAGGATCAATCCTCTCACTGGGCGAATGTGTAACAGGCGATCTCACGTTGCCGTAACGGAAGTGCTCCCTTTCCTTATCCGTCATCTTATCGTATTCCTTAGGATCATGCAACGGATAACTAGACATTAACGGATAACTAGACATTGGATTCCACTCTTCTGGTTTACGTCCGCTGCCTGGGCCGCCAGCGTCCACCTTCTTATCAAAGATCCCTCCCCAAGATTTGTAGATAGGATCGTTAGGATCATACTTGCGCTTGGTCCTAGACTGAGGCTTCTCTGGAAACAGGGAACGTTGGCGTGGGTCTTTACGTGCTTTCTCCCTTTCTCTTTCAGATGACTCCCACCTATTTAGTCCTTTGTGCCGCCCGCTGCCTGGACCCCCCGCCTTTACAGATGAATACCTCGAATGGTACTCAGTCTCTTTGAAGCTGTGGACGTTGTATTTCTTGCGTTTGAAATATTCCCCATTGCGATAGCGGATCACAACGTCACTGCCATCGTCCGAGACTATGACTCCTCGTCCACGGAGTCCGTCCACCACAACGGGATCACCCACGGTTATGCTGGCATGAATCATAGTGTCTCCGTTGCTAGAGAGCACTTTCTCTTTGAAGATTTTGAAAGGAATAGCTTCGATTGACCCATAGAATAAATCTGCGTTGTCGTAGTTCTTGTAGTACGCTTGCTTGGCGTCCATTGCGTCATCGAAGCCTAGAAAGCATTTGTCTTCGTCCCATTCCCCAGTGTTCTTGTTCAACTGGTGGACAACGTAAACCATCGAAGCAGATTTATCCGGACCCAAGAACACGTCAATTGGATCGCCATCCACCCCGTTTGTGCCCACGATCTCGCCATAATCATGCGTAAGCTTCGTACTCCAAGGTTTGCCGGTAACACGGTCCACCCCCGAGCGTACACTGCCCGCCGGATTCTCAATCTTGATATGCAGTCCCTTAAAAATCATGATGCCAACCGCTGGACAGCTACGGGGATTTTCTTTTCCAAGTCGGAGACGATACGATATTCCGTTGTCCCTTTCAATCTCTTGTACAGAGTCCAGATTTTCATTTGCGAACGTGGGCGATCCTCCACCACGAATAGCTGATCCTCGTGCTGGAATTGCTTGGTGTCAAGCCTTATACGGGATATCTCTTTGAGTTTCATCGCGCCTCTTCCGTTGAGCTATCATTTTCTCAAGCTCTCTTGCGTCTTTCCGAGACTTGAATGCGTCTCCGTCCATGCCTCTGTACGCTGGCGTAGATGCCTTCGAAGGCTTTCTTCTTGTATGTGTTAAATTTCGAGTCATCGTGTACCTTTCCTTCTTCCTCTCCACGCTTAGAAAACACTAGCGTAGGAGAGTCACCATGCTTTTGAGAATTGTCGAATAGGCGAACTGACGCTATTCCCGGCATGTCCTTAAGCGTAAAGAAGTTTTGCGCGGCACGCTCATGTGATTCATGGATCACAGCTTCTGGAACAAAACGGCCACGGTTCATTGGATCATTGGATTCTCTAGCCCTAAGATCAGCTCGCTCCTTAGCTACGTCCAAAGGAACGTCTGCGAACATGACGTGAACTTGGTATCCCTGATTCAGAAGTGTTCTCACCATTGCTATCGAGCCCTTGCCAGATGTGGTAGCGTCATACGTCAGATCAAGGCCTCTAGCGATTGCTTCTGCCATCATCGCTTTGGTCAGGTAGCTGGATTCCTCATGTACCCGAGCGGAAGCATTTTTCGGATCATCGTGCTTGAGTTGCTCGTACTCTGGAATCTTCGTTTTCATTTCATCGGGATCAACGCGCAGGACGTTAGGATCGTTTCCTAAAATAACCCGACTCATTGTGGTTTTTCCAGATGCAGTTCCTCCTCCTAGCACAGTAGCTACGGGAGCACGATCCGTAGGCGCAAGTTTTCCCGAAACTGCCTCGGCAATGATATGGTCGTGCATCTCCGCACGTTTGGGGTCCCAGAGCTTTGTTTCCTTGTCACGGTAATGACTTTCAGTACTCTCTCCCGGGCGCAGGTGTCTACCACGCCCGCGAGTATCCCAAGCTTTGGTTACCCCTTCGCTTGTTCCGTACCCGAATAGCTCGATTGCGGCGTGAATGTTCACAGGCTGTCGATGTACTGCGTATTGTTGAAGTAGAACACGATTCCTGCGCTGAAAGGCTGGTGACCTTGAGTTCCAATCGCTTCAGCGTATTTCAAGTCTCGTACTGCATCTGAATCCACTGTTTGTCCTATCGCTGGGTTGGGAAGCAAGCCAGCGTTTTCCATTGCGACTTCCCTAGCACGGATCGCGGGGTGTATGTGCGTTGACATCGTTGATCTCCTACCACTTAGTTTTGTTGGATATTGCGTTGGAATCATAGGATCGACCGTTAAATAAATGAGGAGTTCCTACAGGAATGTTAACGGGAACGATTCCCGCCTTCTCTTCATTACGTTGAGCGGTGATTCCATCTGAATTGATTACGTTTATCAGACCCGCATCTTCCTCAGCAATTTCCTTTGCTCTAATTACTGGCTGTATGTGGATAGGCACTGTCAATCTCCTTGAAAGCGTATTTGATTCCTTTTTTCCTCAGTAACGATTGTTGAGCTTCTAGCGTACCATAAATGATATGAATACGTTTACTATCTACCATTTCACGTATCTTCATCATTTGATTCCAAGTTGGATACAGAAGTGGACGCTTTCCTCCTTTAAGCTGGACAAGGTAGTCGATATCGCTATGGTCATTAGCTCTGCCGCTGGCATAAGAGCCTACCAGATAGATCTTGTCCACGCTCAGTCCTTCATCACTGAGCACGACATTCACTACTTCTCTGACAAGCCAGCTCTTGGCTTTGATATCAACCATGCTGTACACGGCGTTTCAATTTCCTCCGGACCATATCCCGTACCTTAGGATTGGATTGAAGCTGGAAGCTGTCTGTTGTGTTTGGCCCCACTACTTTGCTGTAGGGGCGTGCTTGCGCTGCGTGCTGTGCGGACGCTTCAGAGTCATGCTCGCTGATTAGGTGCCCATAGCTGATATCCTGTACTCTCCAAGGTTTACCTACGAAAGCGGCGTTGTCAGATTGAGTATCTGGATTTCCAGCATCAACATCCGGATTGGTCCGAACAAGACGGCGGCGGGCGATATCCTTCACCCTGATATCGTTGTTTGGATCGCCCGGAAGATTGATGAGGCTTGATCCCTCAGAACCTGTTCCGGCCGCTGTAGCGTAGAGCTTGATGGCTGTCGAAAGGTTCATAGAATCACCTCCGATCCTTGAACCTATCTTACCTTTGTGATTACGAAACGAGCAATTACATCTGAGCCGTAGGGTTGAGGATAGGCAAACGCTCCGGCAACCCAGTGAGGTCTAACTACGTCCCCATTGTTTAGGTACAATGTTGCTGAGCAGCTTGCCTGCTGATAAATATATGTGGATACCGTACATATTCCTCCATAATTCTGAGGCCATGTACTTGTCGGAGAAGCGTTAACTGATACGCCCATTGAATCATAATTACCATCTCGTCTCCAATCGGTATAACTAATGGCATAAATTCCGTTCGTGTTAATTGTGAATGAATCACCGTACACGGTATCGTCTGTGTAAGTAATATCCGTTCCCGTGTTCACATCCACGTTGGAAAATCTCCGGACATATATTCCAGAAGATCCGAATCCATACCCTCCATCCACAAATACCTCCGATTCCAAACTGGGAGGAGCAGGATACGCGGCATGAGCCACCTGGATTACAAGTAAGCTTGCCAAGAAACAAGTTGCGATCAGAGTTACGACCTTCATCATTTTGCTTTTCATTGTGTTATCTCCTCTTGTAACATTTGTCGTACTTCATCCATCCTAATATTCCAAACGTTTCCTGCACCTTCTTTACCCGAAAAGTGAAGAAAATTCGGAAAGGTATCACACTTGCTATTCCACGGCCTTCCATTCTTAGCTCGAAGTGCTCCATCCTCAAGCGTAGCAGATACAACGTAAAACAGATTCGTAGTTGTGTCTAATACTATGTTCCCCCTTCCCTCCGACAGTCGATGATTAAACCACGCCTGATCCAAAATGTTGAGATCAGAAATCTCTTCTGCTTTCTTAATCCACTCTAATAGATATTCTGGAGATGAAACGATCATTCCATTGTTGGCGTACCTCCACGGCGTGTCTCCTTGGATACTGTCTGCTAACTGATAGTTAGGATAGCAACATCGTTCTGCGGAAATAAGCAAAGTCTTCGGGGATTTGTCCAGAAGCTCTTGCTTAGTGCCAAAGAATAGAACGTCCCACGCATCCGTTATGAAGATAGTCTCGTAGTCCTTGAATTGCTCGGCCATCTTACGCCAGTAGTTTATCCTCCGATGCATAGTAATGCTATTCGCTCCCTCGGGCATTGGGTCTACATGCTCAAGATGGAACTCTATATCCTTGTCCCTGAGAGATCTCTCATACTCATCCACCAATCCTGCACGGTGAGTACATCCGGCGATTACGATTACACTCAAGGTTTTCTCCAAGTTGTCACTCTGCCCGCAGTTTCTAAGTGGGTCCAAGTTGGAGTAACGAAAGCATGGAGAGTTTGCACTACTCCTGGAGCCTCGCCAGTGCTGTCGTTAAACGCAGCCATTCCCTTAGACACTAAGTGAGGAAGCCACAGTCTACAATCTTCATAAACTTCATTGTAGTCATGGCATCCATCGACATGAATAAAATCTATAGGAAGATTCCACGCACTGCCAAGTTGCTGACTCGTAGTCTTATGAAAGGTAAACGGAACGTCACTGAAATGATCCGAGATCATCTTCTTGAAGGTAGATACTGCGAAATCCGTGAAATAAATGCAACTATCCACAAGATGAATATCAAGATCAAGATCCTTCTGCAACTGAAGATAGAGAGATGCAGAACGTCCTGCCCAAGTTCCAATCTCTACCACGCGGGAATTCTTCGGAAGTTCAACAAGACACTTCGCTATAGCCCGTAATTCATCCTCACGGTAAGTAACGCATCCAAAATAGGCCATTCCCGTTTCCTGAGTATTTGCGAATGCAACTAACTCATCGACAGTTTTCATCCTAGTACCGGCCTATTGTTCCCACGCAGAATACTGGAATGCAGGTTCATACCCACACTGTGTTCATAGTGCAGCGCGGCTACTTCCTTAGGATACGAAATCCCAAGCTTGCTTCTAACTTCGTACTCCAATTCATCTCTATGCCACACAAGCTGCTGGCGCGTAAGATAATCCGTCCAGACATAGGAGCAATATTCACCCTGCTTCCCCTTGTAATACTGTGCCTCTTCGTTGAAGTTCACATCCTCACTGTAGAGCATGTCTCCGTTTATGGTGTAACTGTATCTGTCTCCCCGTTGCACCGCAAGATCATAGTATGGAGTTCCTGGGTACACGGTGATTACGGTTGCGTCAAAGTCATCCGGCTTCTCCGCCAAGAGCCAGTCTCTCGTGGCTAAGATGGTTTCCTCCGATTCTCCCGGATGTCCAAGACTCATCAGCGCTTTGACTTTGAGGCCGTACTTGTGGGCGGTACGCAACATGCGCGTATTGTCTTCTAGAGTTGCTTTCTTATTGATGTTGCGGAGGATTCTTGGATGGGCTGATTCGAAACCACACAACAGCCATCTAAACCCGGCCGCGTACATTGCTTCTGCTTGCTCTTCAGTAAATAGTTCGGATTTGACAAAACCACGAAGCCGCCAGTCGATCTTGGTTGCAGCAATCTCTCGCATGAGCGGCACAACACCCTTGTTGACGTTGAGTTCATCGTCATAGAACATCATTCCCTTAGCCCCATAGGCATCATACAAATGAACCATTTCCTGAATCACGCTTTGCGCGGGGCGAGTGCGTATTCTGCGCAGCATTGGGCTGAAACGTCCCCCACAGAAACCACACTCGAACGGACATCCCAACTGAGTTACCATTGACAGCGCTTTCTCTCCATCTACTGAGTAGTGATAGCTATCCACGTCTACCAAGTGTCTCGCCGGCCACGGTGCTTCAGTAAAGTCCTTAGATGTTTGCCACATAGGAGATTGAGGATCGTCAGCGTCAATCAGACCATATTCCTTAATAGCATGGAATATAGAACGTTCTCCGTCTCCCGCCACGATGCAATCAAACTTGCCTAAAAGGTCACTAAGAGAAGCCTTGGCCCTTTCGCTTCCCCGTTTTGCGGCGGCATTGAGCAGCGTAGGATGCGGGCCTCCCAAAATAGTCTTTGCGTTCCTCTTATCGAGAATCTCCGCAATACGCATCACAAACGGAATCTGGGGAGTAGTGGAAGTGATGGCAAAGATTGCGGGACTGGAATAGTCCTCCACAGCTTGCTCGTAATTCACGACTCCACTCAAGTCAATATGATCCACCTCTACTCCAGCTTGCTCCAATACCGCACCCACTTTAAGTATTCCTAGATTCATGAACACTCTCTGGTCTAGAAGGAAACTACTCGGTGGAGTGACGAGACAGATCTTCACTGAAAGTCTCTCCCGTAGTTGGATACTTCCATCACTGTCAACGGACGGCAGTGCAGAACTTCGTAGGGAGCTTTTTTCTTCAACTCTTCCACGAGCACACCATCTGACTCGTATACATTCACATCTGGGTACACGGCCAAGCTACGTTTGTACATGAACATCGCATTGCCGGTTCTACATGACGCTGGCGGAACGAACAGGTACGGAGCTCCGTAACGCATGATAGGAAATATTGCCCAATCAGACTTGACGCTGGAAAGAGTGCTCAATACTTCGTTATCGGCGAAGTAGTCGTCATCGTCCATTATCAGGACGTATTCTCCCTTCAGAGTTGAAGAAACAAAGTTGCGGCAGGTGTTTCCATAATTCTGATGCCGTCTCCTACAGAATGACATAACGCGATTGTCNCCTGATCTCGCTATGTTTTCCAGCCGGAGCTTTTGCTGCTCATTGAGATCCTTGAATGGAATATCTACGACTATGACGTGTTCGTAGTCTTGGCAGGTTTGTGTATCGAGACTCTGACAAAGTCTCTCCAGAGTGCGGCGAACGATTGTTGCGGTCACAATGCTGAATTTGGGCATTTAGACTCCATTTAAATCTAACGCTAGTGCTGTTTCCCTGCGTTTTAAGCGATGTTTAGGGTTTGGGTGGCGGTTGATACACAGGAATGCCATCCCTCGCTTCCCAGCGGTTTTCACGTATTTTCTCCTCTAGAGTCTGATATGGGGCGATTGTGTCGAATCTAGAATGAAGTTCTTCCATGATAGCGACACTCATTGTCGTGTACAGCTTCAGTTTCGATTCATAATCATTGCTTGCGAACATTTTGAAATTTGGCTTTGTACCGTAGGCGCGGACATTCTGCTTGATGACTTCCACCCCTTGCAGCGTCAGTCCTGATGTTGTGAACAGGTGCCTGAGAGTGAACACTAGAAAGTAGTTCTTGCAGGGCAGGTCTTTCGAGTCCTTGACTAGATTCAAAAGATACGGGACTTGCAGTACGATCACTCCCGTATCAGAAAGCAGATCGCCAAGATCCTTGAGAGCCTTCGGGTTGAAGTTCTGGAACACGTCCACTACGGTGATGATTTTGAATTTTCCGACATGAGAGACAGCCTCAGCAGAGAATTCCTTTATGACAGGAACATCTACTCTATGTTGGTTGAGCGCTGTTTTCATCAACGCTGCGTTTGGTTCCACTCCTACGGTAACTGGCCCCTTCAGATACCATCCTAGCAATGTGCCATCCCCTGAGTTTATGTCGAGTACTTTATCTCCTTCACGGCTAAGATCGCTATACAGAGAAGCCTTCTGCACGATTGCCAGATACTCGTTGCGCTTGTCCTCGTCCAAGTCATGCTTTTCAAACGGAGTTATTTTCATGTCCTGGGAGAAGGCCCAGTAACAGGCGGGGCATTGCAGGATAGTTCCCGCCTGTAGCTTGGCGGCGAGTACACTTTCCGTATCGCAGATTGGACAGTTATTTGCCATACTTGAAGTCCACCGCGTCGCAGGTTAGCGGAATAGAGTGCAGTTGATGACCCCAACTCCTTCCAGCTACGTGTCCTACGCCTGACTTGAACGCCATTACTGTCTGCCATCCCAGCCTGTTCATTGCATAGCAGAGATGGTTGTCCGAGAAAATGTGGATAGAGCGCGGAGTGGTTTCATCAAGGTAGTCTTTGGGAGTTCCTTGGGATACGCCAACTTCGGCGGCGGCTTGCATGTTAATCAGCCAGCAATGCCCCGTCACAAAATCCACTCCCTGGGTACAGTGATAGCGGCGCTGTTCCACAGCGGAGTACACACTTCCGACAAGGCCCACCTTCTTTCCAGCAGCCTCTATTTCATCACGAACGGCGTACAACTCTTCCAGCCAGCCTACTCCAAAGCCTACGTCTGAGTTTATTTCCACGCACCACGGAGTACGCACCAACCTAAAGCCAAGATTGACTGCGCGAGTAAACCATTTCTGCTTGTAGGTACGGATCACGGCACACTCTGGAAAAGAGGAAGCGATTTTGTGCAAGCAATCTCTTCCAACATCATCACAGCAATCATCTACGAAGATCATGCGGAAGTTGTCCGTATTTTCACGCAGAGTTTTGATGCACTCCTCGAGACACGACTCCGTGCGAAACTGAGGCGTCGAGTGGAACGGCAGGATTATGTCAGTTGGCGGAGTCATGCTGCGTACATCTTCTCCTGTGTATCAATGCGCCACAGGGCGTTGATCTTCCTGACTAGCTCTGCACGCAAATCATTGTTGAGCGTGATGGCGTCCAGCGTCTCTGCTTTGCGGATAATCACAGTTCCGTTCTGCTTGTCTGGAGCTAGGCGGAGCACGCGAGCTTGATCCTCCAGTTTCCACAATTCGGCGTTGACGTTTGAAAGCTCAGACATCATCTTGTCAAACTTATCTCCGTCATCCGGCATGAGCTTGGTGAACCAATCCAGTTCTAGTTTTTGCTGGATTGCCTCATGCTCCCTGATGACGGGCTGGATGTCCACATCCGTCTTTTCCAACAGCTTGGTTCTAGACACGGACTTCTGCGGTGATTGTTCCATCAACTCAGCAGATACGGGCTGAAGGCCGGTATTTCCTTCAACCCCACAGTGATTCAGTTTCACTTCCAGAATAGTTTGGCGATCTACAAGATCACCCGGCGACGGATTCAGAATGTTCCCCATTTGATTTTCCTCCTATGCTTTCGTTACGTAACATTTTCATGGTTCGTCTTGCGAGCCTAATCATACGAATACGACGTTCCCTACGCGGTAGTTCTAAATACTTCTTCGCAAATTCCTTCTTCACTTCTCCCATTAAGCGCGAGAACATAAGCGGCCTGGGTGGGGTGTATTGCCCTTCTTCCTTCGGTTCTGGCTTACGATACTGCTTTTGCGGACATGTCTTCAACAGGAACTCTATTCGCTTTGGTTTGTCTTTCAGTCTCTTCAGGTTCATACTTATCTCCTAGCTTTTCATACATGCGCCCCTAGCGTGCATCTTCCCACACTTGGCGCACATGTCGATTGTTTTTCCTGCGTCCATGCTTTTGTAGTGTGACATTTTCTCTCTGGAGGAAAGATGGCCTTTGCCCCGAGTGCTCCACCCCTTCTTTGCTCCTCTAGAACGGCCAGCCGAGAATTTTGGGTTGTACGCTACTTCATGCTGCGTATCTCCCGGGACTTTGTCCGAGAGTTCATCCAGCGCTTTCACGCTCTTCCCCTTAATAGGAGCACCTGTTTTGGGAACGTTCCCCGGCATCACTCCACTTGGTCCCATTGCTCCACCGGGACCAATAGGCATAGTTCCCGCTTCCATCTTCGCATGAAACTTCAAGTCTGCCAAACTGCGACACTGCTCTATCGTAGTGGTTCTGGGTATAGATGCAGCGGCATGGACGGTGACTTTGATGGGACGCGAGAGTTCCTGCTTCGTTCCCGTACTTTTTCCAAAAGCCTTCTTGCTGCGGTTCGCGACTTTAGCATCTCCCGGTCCCTTGGCTCCTGGGAGCGAGCGGTTTCCTTTCGGCGGCTTTGCTTGGCGGTTGTACTGCTGCGGGTTATTAGGAGCAGGGGAGTTTCGAGCCTGTGGTTTACCGGGAGATGCCATCCCTAGCTTCGGGGGAACGACTTGTTTCTCCATCATAGGCGCGACACCGGGCTGATGTCCTGCCAGTGACGGACGATTCTGATTCATCGTACCTACAGTTTGATTCATGTTCTGTGGTGATGTCGGCGACTGCATCATATCCGGTTGCAGGTTGGGTTTGGGAATTGGATTTCCGTTCTCATCCAGTTCCTCATCCTCCGGATTCATCGGACCTCCCATAGAGTTTGACTGCCCCTGTCCCATTGCGGGAGTAGGCATATCGGGCTGGAGCCCGTGCATCTGAGACAGGTGTGTGATGACTGATTGAACGGGCGCTAGATTGCGCTGCGTTTCCTCACGCGCCAAGTCATATTTGAGCTTGGCATCTTGCAGTTTGCCAAATTGTTCTTTCGTAGCTCCCACGGGGTCCTGCATATGGTCGGACACATGCTTTGCCAATGGCGATGCGGCTAACAGGTCTCTTCCGTCAATCAGCTCTCGTATCGTGGGCATGTGCCCTCCTTAACTTGAGACTTCGTTCCAGAACGCTTGCGCTCCCTCGTATCCATAAATCTGTCGCGCTTCGTCATCGGGGCTGACTGGAAACCTACCCGTCAACTGGAAGTGAGGTTCATCCTTTTGTACATGGACAAACTCGTCTCCTGAAAATAGCCCCAAAGACTCTCCCACTTGAATGATTCGTCTCCAGACAGGATGATTGATATTCCAGTCTGGAAGCGGAGGATCCTGATCCATAGGCACCACGTCAAACGCGAGTCCAAAGTTGTGCCAACTTTCTCCACCCTTAGCGTTGGTCACAATGCTGCCGGGTGTGGTGCGCCCTTGCGCGTACAAAGCATCCTGTTCTGCCCATGTGCGGAGCCCCTGAGTAACGCGGAAAACAATTCCCTCCGTCTCCAGCATCGTAGCTAGAGTGTGCGCTTTGTCAGACAGGAACGGTGCTACCAATTGCAGACGGGCTTCGCTTACGGCGTCCATTATTTTCCACCTTTGTTGTGTTGACTCCACGCGATTTTGAAAGGCATAGAGCTATCCTCGCCGTACTTCTTTTTCAATCTAAGAACTTGATCCTCGCGCCCCGGCGGAGCTTTGGTGTAGATTTGCTTCACGATCTTCCCCTTAGCATCGACTTGGACGGCTTTGATAATTGGCACGCTATCCGCAGCGCGAGACATCTCTGATCTCGTTGCTCCTGTGCTGCGCTTGGTGCGTGGACCTGATCCACTTCCTGGCGCTTGGTTATTTTGGCTGTCCGGCCCGTATCCTTCCCATCCCTTCTTCCCCGGCGCGACTACGTTAGGCTTGGGGAACAGATAGTTCCTCCGGTCAGAAGCCGATACGGACGATGCTTGATCCGATGCGTTTGGAACTTTTCCTGGATCATCACTGGCGGAAGCATCATCGAGTTGACCTTCGGAGTGGGGCGCATTACCACATGCGTCACAGTCTCTTGCTTCCATATCATAGCCGTCACCCTTGGCGTAACGGATTGCTTTACTAGCGGCGCTCTTGGGACCTACTCCCTGTTCATGCCAATCTGCGTAAGGCTGATCTGGCAGATCATCGGAAGTCATTCCACCGACTTTCTTTCCAATATGGAAGTCCACTTGCTTTTTCCAATCCTCAAATCCCGGCTTACGCCCACTCCCTGGACCACCGCTCTTGATGTTCATGGGATTGCTGCCTGAGCCACTGCCAAGCGATGCTCCCGGACCGCCCATTCCACCCCCCGCACCACCTCCAGCGGATTTCATTTTGTAGGCGGGGTTACCCTTTTTAGCTTCTTCCTCCTTTAGTTCCTTCAAACGCTGACGCGCTCCCCTGTGTTCCCATCCCGTCTTATCTTTATTTATTGTATAATTAGTCCCAAGTTTTGGGTCTACATCGGCCCAATGTTCCTTATGTCGGCCGCTACCTGGTCCGCCAGCACTCAACTTATTCTTCTTAGCTTTGACCACAGCGCCACGGGGACGGCTGCCTGCTTCTCCCCCTGATTGGTCAACGATAGTTTGTCCCGTTGATGGCACGGTAGCGCAGTGAAGATTGAACGCTGTATTGAGCGGCGAGCGCTCACGCTGCCCAGCCGTGATATGCAACTGGGACGCTTGGATGATTACGGATTCTCCCGTAAGCGGAGCAACTGTCTTGAAGTTGAGATTGTCGATCACTGTGGCGTTTTGAAGCTTCTTCTCCGCTTTGCAACCTACCCACGCCAAGATGCGAGTCCTACCTTGCAGCATCTGCGCTTGCTTGCGATGCTTGCCATCCAAGACTACAATGTCTGGAACATAGCCTAGATGGGATTTTCCAGTCTTCTGCTTGTTCACGTCGACGACTATCGGGTCCATGCTGTCTTGGCTGCACAGCAAACGGAACGCCACACGTTCTGGATTCCTGGGCAAGTGAGGGCTTGCGGCGGCATTGATATCTATTTCCATGAGCCGAAATGTGTCGGAAGAAAGCCACTTCTTAGCCCACTTCTGGCAAGACATCCCGGTATAGGGGAATCCACCAGATGCGGCAAGCGTATACACGCGCTTTGCCACCTGCATCTTGGACCTTGTTTTGAGTGGGATTCCCTGATTGGGAAGCATCAACTGCGATTGGCTGATGGCTGCGGCTAGGTTTGACATTTTGCCCCTCACTTACGTTATACAAAATCTGCTGTTGATTTTGACTCTAACTGAGTTCAATCTCGTGACGAGTCCTATCATCTAGCTCTATCTCTGCTGTGGCGTGCCCCTTGTTACGTGTGACCGATATGACTCCAAACTTTTGATGGAACTCCTCTTCCACCGTTCCTATGAGTTCCGTGTACTCGTCGGGTTTTAATTGCTCCGCTATCTCTTGAGGTAACATCATCAGAATCGCTCCCTACTCAGCGGTATGCTGATTCCATACCGCTTCTTCAACATTCCAAACGCCATGCCGATATTTTTATACGTCCATGAAATTATACCTGACGCCTTCTGTCCCCAGCGCAAGTAAGATTGTTCCTGGATGGTAACGTGATCCGAGTAGCGATGCACCCACAACGTTACTCCCGGTCTTGGTGCGGCGGTTGGCGCCCCTTCTCTACCCCAAGCATCCGATGGAACTTTGCTTGTGTCATACAGCCGAGTGATGTTTCCATCCGCGCCATCCACTTTCTCTACTTGGTCGAACTTTCCCTTGTACCTGCTTGTCTGGTTTGCCAGATCCTTAAGAGTGCGCGGATCATACTCCCTAGTCTGGGGAGTTTTCACATACGTCATACTCGAGCCGTCATTGGACGTAAACTTCTGTATGACTTGGGATTTGGGAACGGGCTCTGGCTCAATAGTTTTTCCTATTGACTTGTGGAGTTTCACATCCTCCATCTTCATGTATTCAGGATCATGGTGTTTGTGCGCTTGCACAGCGATCATCTGACTGGCAGTTCCAATCTTGGGGAGAATGTTGATGACGGTCACCCTCTTACCTACTGGGTACGTGTCATTGTTTCCAGTCTTCTGATTCCAGACAGTGAGAGGCTTCTGGATGCGGACGATATCCCCTTCATGGATTCCCGTGCTTCCATGATGGCCGCACTGGGGACATGGAGCGGTAGGTCCTGAACCTGGTCCACCGGCCATCAACTCTGAAATCGAAATTGCTTCCATAAGGTTCAACTAGTTCTCCGCGTTACTTCAACGGATATGTCCACATGCAAAATAATTCCACCCTGATTTCCGTCTATGGTCAGCGTATATCCTCTGCCCAAGGCAGGAGTGAAGCTTTCATCTCCAAACTCCAATTCGAAATCGCCATTCGAAGCGGCCACGTAGCTCAATGCTACACTCACAAGACCCGGTACTGGGTTTCCCGAAGGATCATACAACGTAGCTGTTATCGCAGCAGTACCATTCCAAGGAATTCCTGTGTCCTGATCCACAACACTCTCGAGAGTCACTGTCTGAGTGTTCTTTGGATAGATAAATATCTTCGTTGGTGTTTGAGATAGCATATGTCCCTACAAAGTGGTAATCGCTCCTATCGTGACCTTGGGACTACTAGTACACTGAAAGAGTCGAACTCTCTTGCTTGATGAAATCGAATCCACAACCACCTCTAAGATTACGTCAATCTTTTGTATTATTACCTTCTTACCGACTGGAGGCGGGGGAGCGACCCAACTCCAAAAATATTCCCAAAGCCCTAACACGTTGCCCTCATAGCTGTGACAAGAATGGAATGATAAAAAATGTCGGCTGATTCGTACAATTGCCCGCTGTCACTGTAGCCGTGAATCGAACTGCTGTCGCTGTCTTAGCTTGAAATTGATACGTACCTATACCACTGCTGATAGCTTCTGGTGTGTTTGCCACGCCCGCAGCGGTCCCAGTCGTGAACGTCGCTACGGTAAGGGCTTGTGCCGCTCCCGCTGGATCGGTGAATGTAACACTGACTGCTACTGTAGAGGCTGTCCCGCAAGTACCACCACTACCTATCCCTACCTGGTAGACGTATGGACTGAAGCGATAGAATGACGTCCCTGCTGCCGCCACGGTAAGCATCGTCGTAGGACCAAGCGTGGCGCTGCCCGTAGCCGATTGAGTGCTGTAAACCCGTGTTTCGATTGTGGGACAGGTAGAAGTACCAGAGTAACCAGAAGCGATCACCCTACCATTGTTGCCGTTGCGACTGTAAAGCTGGACGTAATTGTCTCCGTTTGTTGCCGCGATCACGCACGGAATTGCTGTATCGTTGATTGTATTGGTAAGAGCGGCATTGCCCTTCATGTTGGTAATCAACACCGAAGATGCAGCGGAGTACGCGCTCCCGATAAATACGCCATTGGTGTAGGTTCCAGCCAGATCTTCTCCAGTGACTACAGCTCCAATCCCATTATTCGTTGGCTCTACACACATGACTGTGCAAATCACGGCCGGCACGGCACCGGTATTCTGCCCGATGAGAACGGCACTATTAGGACTTGAATTGGTAGACGTGTCTTCAGCGTGCCACTTAAACAGATCGCCTCCCGCTTCGTCGTCAATGGCTACATCAGCGCAATTCGTCTGATCTTGATTGATTGTGAAGCGCGAGACTTCCTTCATCGAGCCCGAAACTCTCAGAACGATTGGAACTGTTACATGAGTGCAACTAGCATCCATGTTGATGACCATTTCATCGTAAGGCCCCGAGTTGACTGCTCCTGATCCCTGTACGGTCATGACGTGCATGATGCAGTGCTGAATCTGGACATTATTCCAGTAGGACTTTTCCTGTACGGAATAGTTCGATAGAGCATAAGCAACGTTGGCATTGTCGTTGCATGAGTACGCTCCCCCCACAATAGTAGCCGACGAGCCTCCGGCATCACTTCCCGTCTGGGAGACTGTGCCTAAGCTAACCATATCTCCGAAGATCACGAAATTGACGTTCGAGGCGTTAGGACCAGCATGGGCAAAATTGTTAGAACCAACCGTAATATGAGTGGTATCCGTCACTACTAATACGATACCCCAAGCAACGGCTCCACAGAGCGTTC
>JGI12269J14319_10002692_pt1 | contig 16990 bp, 16 predicted proteins | sample PeaSoiSIISIP2007_FD_14319 | JGI IMG/M metagenome (IMG submission 14319) | reverse complement strand
GCGCGCCAGCCATCGTCGTTGCTGAGCAGGATGTTCATGCGCAAGAGCCAATGACTATACTAAAAGCCCGTGAGCGAATGTGAGGAGCGGCGATGCGACCGCGCAGGCCCGCCGAGCAGCCGAGCGAGGCGGGCGAGTTTCGCGAGGCGGTCAAGGACGTGCGGCCGCTCAAGCCGCGGGCCGCGCCGGTCGCGCCACCACGCCCGCCCGCTCGTGCGGTGTTCAGGCGCCGGGACGAGCGGCGTGTGCTCGAGGAGAGCCTCGAGCTCGGGCCGGGCGAGCTGCTGGTCGAGAGCGGCGATGAACTCCTGTTCCGCCGGGCGCACGTGAGCCCACGCCTGATGACGCGCCTCAGGCGTGGCGAGTTCGCCGTCGGCGACGAGATCGACCTGCACGGGCTCGGCGCCGACGCCGCGCGCGATGCGCTGCGGGAGTTCCTGGCGGAGGCGCTCAGGCGCCGGCTCGGCTGCGTGCGGGTCATACACGGCAAGGGCCTGAGGTCTGGGCCCGGGGGACCGGTGCTGAAGCACGCCGTCAACGTGTGGCTCCGCAAGGTCGACGCGGTGCTGGCGTTCACCTCCGCGCCACGCCGCGACGGCGGGACGGGCGCCGTCTACGTGCTGCTCGCGCGCTGAACCCTCATTTGCGGCCGAGCTTCTCGATCAGCGCGCGCAGCGTCGCGCGGGTCTCGGACGAGCTCCAGGCCGTGGCCATCAGCTCGAGCTCCGCCGCTCCCACGCCCTGCATAATTGCAACCAAGTCGCGGCGCACGACGGCGCGCGTCGCCGCATAGGCCTGCGGCGGCAGCGCCAGCATCCTTCCGAGCCACGCGTGGGCCCGCGATTCGACCGCCTCGAGCGGTGCCAGCTCGTCAACCAGGCCGACCTCGAGCGCCCGGCTCGCCTCGAGCAGCGCGCCCGCCGGGAGGAGCTCCCCGGCGGTGCGCGCGCCGACGCAGCGCACCAGGACAGCGTGGATCATCGGGCCCGGACAGAGCCCGACCTGGACCTCGTTGAGGCCGATCCGGAACTCGCCAGCGGCCATGATCCGGTGGTCGCAATAGAGCGCGAGCACTGCCCCGCCTGCAGGGCTGTGGCCGTTGATCGCCGCGACGATCGGGATCGGCGCCGCGGCGAGGCGCCTCAAGCAGGCGACGAAGGTCTGAAGGAAGTCCTTGAGCCCGCGCTCCTCGAGCGCGACCAGCTGCTGGACGTCGAGGCCGGCGCAGAACCGCCCGCCGGCGCCGGTGAGGATGAGCCCGCGCACGCCCTCGCCGGGCGCGGCGGCGACCGCCGCATCGAGCGCGGCGATCAGGTCGCTGTCGAGTGCATTGACGGGCGGTCGCGCGAGCTTGAGCGTCCGGATCTGTCCGTCGTCGTGCTGTTCAATCATCGGCGCCCTCTCCCTGCAGTGGCTCGCTCTCCACGAACTCGCGGAGCACGACCGTGGCGTAGCCGCCGGCCAGCAGGCTGAACTCGAGCGTGACCTCGTTCCCGGCAAGTGTATGCCGAAGCCCGGCCGGCATGAGTCGCAGTGACCGCCGGCCGGCCTCGAGGCCGGCGGAGGCGAGCCGCTCGTTCAGCGTCGCGAATCCTCCCGCCGCCTCCGCCTCGATGGCGCCCGCCTCCCCGGCCGGGGTCGCGCCGCGTCCGGCGAGCGGTCCGGTCGGATGGATGTCGTGCCGGCTCAGCCGCTCCTCGAGCAGGGCATCGACGGCGGCGGCGACGAACCAGCTCCTGCGGCCGTCGAGGTTGACGAACTCCCCGGGCAGCAACCGGTTCCAGGTGCCCGACGACACCCGCCGTGCGAGCACCGCGTTGAACACGAGCGCGCGCGCCGCGGAGTAGACGAACGCGCGCCCGTCCCGGCCCTGCGGCAGCTCGCTGCCCGCGCACCAGCGCTCGACCGCGGCGAGGTTTGCGCCGTCGCGCCCGAAGCGCTGCGGGCCGAAGTAGTTGGGCACGCCCTCGGCGGCAAGCACCCCGAGACGCGCGGCGATCGCGCTCGCAGGCAGCTCTACGCCGCGCAGCGTCAGCCGGAAGGCGTTGCCCTTGAGCGCGCCACGGCGCAGTTTCCTCGAATGCGGCAGCGCCGCCTCGACCCGGTAGCCCTCACCCTCGAGCGCCTGCCAGTCGGCGAGGGGCCGGCGCGCCGGCACGGTGAACCACTGCGTCGTGACCGCGTGCCGGTCCTTCAGTCCCGCGAAACCGACGTCGCGGGCCGGGACATCGCCGACGCGCGCGAGCTCGCGGGCGATTGCAAGCGTGTCCCGGCCGCGCTTGCGGACTTTTAGGAGCACGTGACCCGCGCCGCCGTCGGCGTCGAAGCCGAGCTGCTCGACGACCACGAAATCCTCGGGCGTGACCTTGATCTCGGCCGCACCCAGCGGCTCGCCGTGCGCGCGCGGCGGCGCGAGCGCGAGCGCGCGGGCATCACGCAGCCGCGCCGTCGTCAACCACGCGCCTCGAGCAGGACCATCGCCTGGGCCGCGAGTCCCTCGCCGCGGCCGAGGAACCCCAGCTGCTCGGTGGTCGTGGCCTTCACGTTCACGCACTCGGGCGCAATGTCCAGCTCGGCCGCGAGGAGCGAGCGGATCGCGGCGCGATGCGGCGCGAGCCGCGGCTGCTCGGCGAGCAGCGTCAGGTCGGCGTTGACCACCGCGAAACCCGCCGCGCGCACGCGCCCGAGCGTCTCCCTCAAGAGCACCGTACTCGCCACTCCCTTCCAGCGGGCATCGCCGTCCGGGAAGTGCTGGCCGATATCGCCCTGCCCGGCCGCACCCAACAGCGCATCGCACAGCGCGTGCAACAGCACATCGCCGTCCGAATGCGCGAGGACGCCGCGGCCGTGGGCCACCCGCACGCCGCCGAGCCAGACGGCCTCGCCCGGCCCGAAGGCGTGCACGTCGACTCCGAATCCGACTCTCAGGCGGCTCATGGCCTTCCTCCGGCGAGAATGAGTGCGGCGAACGCGAGGTCCTCAGGGGTCGTGAGCTTCACGTTGAGCGGCGAACCCGCGATCAGCTGCGGCCGGTCGCCAAGCGCCTCGACCGCGCTCGCCTCGTCGGTCGCCGACGGCGCGGACGCGAGCGCGGCGAGCAGCCGTCGCAGCCGGAACGCCTGCGGCGTCGCCGCGCGCCACAGGCCCTCGCGCGGCAGCGTCGCGACGACCCGGCCGGTCGCATCGGAGCGCTTCAGCGTGTCCGCGAGCCTGACGCCGAGCACGGCGCCGTCGGGCGAGTCCGGGAGCGAGGCGAGCAGCGTCTCAAGATCCGCCTTCGGCAGGCACGGGCGGGCGGCATCGTGGACGAGCACCCACGGGTCGGACGACCCGACCGCCGCGGCGACCGTGCGGACGCCCGCGGCGACCGAGAGCGCGCGCGTTGCACCGCCGGTGACGGTGCGGAGCCGCGGGTCGGCCGCGATCGCCAGCGCGCCGAACGTCGTGTCCCCGGCCCGCAGCGCCACTACGAGCCCGGCGCAGCGCGGATCGGCGAGGAACGGCGCGAGCGCATGCTCGATGACCGTGCGCCCGGCGAGCATCCGGTACTGCTTGGGGGACTCGGCGCCGCTTGCGCCCATCCGCTCCCCCGCGCCGGCGGCGGGCATCACGAGCCAGTAGGTCGGGGACGGCAAGCGCAGGCGCGCCGGCGCGTCAGTGCGACGTGCGCTGGATCGGCAGCGGTTCGGCGGCCGGCGGTGGCGCGGTCGCGATGCGCGGCTCGCTCTCGACCACCTGGAAGAACGTTTCGTTGGCGCCGATCATGCCGAGGTCGTTCCGGGCGCGCTCCTCGAGCGCCGCCAGGCCCTCCTTCAGATCCTTGACCTCGGCGATGAGCTGATCGTTGCGCCTCACGAGCGCGACATTCTCGGCGGACTGGGCCGTGACGCTGGCGCGCAGCGTCACGACGGAGCGGATCCCGTCGTCGGAGATCCACAGGCGATACTGGAGGCCCGCGAGAACCAGCAGCAGCGCGAGTGCGAATACTCTCATGGGCAGAAGAGGATAGCACCGCCGCCGGTACGTTGCGACCGCCGGGGCGCCTTGCAGCGCAGCCTCATCGGCGGATCGCGACCGGAAACGCCGCCGCTCCGGCGTCGCGGGCCGCGGCTCCGACCTCGGGCTCGACGGTCGGATCGCCGCGCGAGTCGATGATCTCGCGGCCACGAAACTCGAGGATCGCGCTCACGGCTTCGCGTCTGGGCGCCTCGCCTGTGGCAGCAGGTCCTCCTCAAAGGGACGGCGCTTCACCGCTGCGTCGAGTTCGAGCAGCGTCGTCAGCAGCGCCTCCATCCGGTCCAGTGGCCAGGCGTTTGGCCCGTCGGACAGCGCCCGCGCCGGATCGGGGTGCGTCTCCATGAACAGGCCACTCACTCCCGCCGCGACCGCCGCGCGGGCCAGCACCGGCACGAACTCGCGCTCGCCACCCGAGGACGTGCCCTGCGCGCCCGGCAGCTGCACCGAGTGCGTCGCATCGAACACCACCGGGCAGCCGGTCGCCCTGAGGACTGCGAGCGAGCGCATGTCGGCGACCAGGTTGTTGTAGCCGAAGCTGAAGCCGCGCTCGCAGACCAGGATCGCGGTATTTCCGGTCGAGCGCGCCTTGTCGACGACGTTCTGCATCTCCCACGGCGACAGGAACTGGCCCTTCTTGATATTGACCGGGCGCCCGGCCGAGCAGGCGTTGATGATGAAGTTGGTCTGCCGGCACAGGAAGGCCGGTGTCTGCAGCACGTCGACGACGCTCGCGACCTCTGCGATCGGCGAGTCCTCGTGAACGTCGGTGAGAATCGGCACGCCGACCTGGCGCTTGACCTCGGCCAGGATCGCGAGCCCGGTCTCAATCCCTAAGCCCCGGTAGCTCGAGCGCGCCGAGCGATTGGCCTTGTCGTAGGATGACTTGAACACGAACGGCACGCGCAGCCGGCCGGTGAGCTCCTTGAGGCGGCCAGCGACCTCGACCTGCAGCGTCTCGCTCTCGACGACGCACGGCCCCGCGATCAGGAACAGCGGTTCCGACGGCCCGACCGTGAACCCGAGCAGCTGCACGCTCAGGCGCTCGCCGCCTGCGGCAGCTGCATCGCGCGGTGCTGGCGTGCCGCGCGGACGAAACCCTGGAACAGCGGGTGGCCATCGCGCGGGGTCGAGGTGAACTCCGGGTGGTACTGCACGCCGATGAACCACGGATGCGAGGGCAGCTCGATGATCTCGACCAGCCCGTCCTCGGAGAATGCCGAGACGCTGAGCCCGGCGGCGTGCATCCGGTCGAGGTAGGTGTTGTTGAATTCGTAGCGGTGGCGGTGGCGCTCATTGATGACCTCGCGCCCGTAGATCGCCCGCGCAAGGCTCCCGGGCTCGATCCGCGCCGGCTGCGCTCCGAGCCGCATGGTGCCGCCGAGGTTGGAGCGCTCGCTGCGGGTCAGGCGCGCGCCTTCCCGGTCCTGCCACTCGGTGATCAGCGCGATCACAGGATCGGGGGTCGCGCGGTTGAACTCGGTCGAGTTCGCGCCGGCGAGCCCGAGCACGTCGCGGGCGAACTCGATGCAGGCCACCTGCATGCCGAGGCAGATGCCGAGGTAGGGGATTGAGTGCTCGCGCGCGTAGCGCACCGCCTGGATCTTGCCCTCGATGCCGCGGTCGCCGAAGCCGCCCGGCACCAGGATCGCATCCATGCCGGCAAGGCACCCGGGCCCGGTCTTCTCGATGTCGGTCGACTCGATGTAATGCACCTTGACTCTGGTGCGGGTCTTGAGCCCGGCGTGCGTCAGCGCCTCATTCAAAGACATGTAGGAGTCGCGGATCTGGACGTATTTGCCGACCATCGCGATGTTGACGCTCGCCTCGGACAGCTGCTTGGAGCCGATCACGGCGCGCCACTCGGCCAGGTCGGTCGGCGGCGCATTGAGGCGCAGCTTCTCGACGATGATGTCGTCGAGCCCCTGCTCGTGCAGCAGCAGCGGAATCCGGTAGATGTCGTCGGCGTCGACCGCCGAGATCACGGCGCGCTCCTCGACGTTGGTAAAGAGCGCAATTTTCCGGCGCTGCTCGTCGGGCAGCGATTCGCGGCAGCGGCACAGCAGCACGTCCGGCTGGATGCCGATGCCCCGCAGCTCCTTGACCGAGTGCTGGGTCGGCTTGGTCTTGATCTCCCCGCCGCCGACCACCGGCACGAGCGTGAGGTGCATGAACGCGACGTTGTTCCGGCCGAGCTCGACGCCCATCTGGCGGATCGCCTCCAGAAATGGCAGCGACTCGATGTCGCCGACCGTGCCGCCGATCTCGACCATGCACACGTCGGCATCGCCGGCGCCCAGCCGGATGCAGCGCTTGATCTCGTCGGTGATATGCGGGATCACCTGCACGGTGGCGCCGAGGTAGTCGCCGCGCCGCTCCTTGGCGATCACGTGCTCGTAGATCCGCCCGGTCGTGAAGTTCGAGTTGCGGGTGGCCGTGTAGCGGACGTAACGCTCGTAGTGCCCGAGGTCGAGGTCGGTCTCGGCGCCGTCGTAGGTGACGAACACCTCGCCGTGCTGGAACGGGCTCATCGTGCCTGGATCGACATTGATGTAGGGGTCGAGCTTGACGAGGCTGACCTTGATCCCGCGCGCCTCGAGGATGGCGCCGAGCGAGGCCGAGGCGATGCCCTTGCCGAGCGAGGACACGACACCACCGGTGACGAACACGAAGCGTGTCATGGGGGCTCCCGTCATGAGTCAGCGCAACGAAAAAGGGCCTCGGCAAGGCCCTCATACGACGGGAGGTCAGTGTAGCGGAAAGGGCTGTCGCGCTCAATGAACGCAGCGCGGGAAACCGTTCGCATCAGCTCGCGGCCGGTGCCGGCATCAGCACCGCCGGCGCCCCGCGCCAGGCGAGCCTGAGCCCGGGCTCGGCGGCGCCGGCGGCATGCTCGGCCGCGACCCAGGTCGCATGCGGCAGCACCACGGCGCCCAGCGTGGCACCGCTCACCAGCAGCGCGCGCTCGCGGGCCCACGGCGGCAGTCGCGCCTCGCGCAACAGGTCCTTGAGCGCCCGGCGCGGCGCACCCCGGGCGAGCGCGAGCCGCTCGCCGCCGGCGCGATAGGCGAGCGTCCATGTCGCGTGCGGGACGAGCGCGAGGCCTTCCCCGAGCGTCGCGGTGACCTCGAGCGTCCCGAGCGCGCCTTCCGCACCGAGCGGGAGCGCGGAGCCCGCCTCGGGCAGCGCCTGGCCTGCGACGGTCGGCTCGGGGAGCGGTGCGAATGCGTACAGGAGCCCGGCGAAGGACCGCAGCTCGCAGCCGGCCCACGCCATGCGGGGCCCGCTCGTGCCGCGCGCGGTCAGCAGCTCACGCTCGATGAGCGCGAGCCGGCGCGCCGGCGGCGCCGGCAGTCCCATGCGCCCGAGCCAGTACCTGACGAGCTCGGCGCGGCGGGCCTGGGGCAGCGTGAGGAGCCCCGCGATCGCGAGCGCCGGGCCCCGGGCGAGCCGCGCGAGCTCCCCTGCCGATGCCTCATCGAGCAGCGCCTGGGCCTGCGCGAGATGGCCGGCGGCCCGCGCAAGCGTACGTGCGGCTTCGGGCCAGCGTGCGGTGAGGCTGGGCCAGAGCTGCGCACGCAGGTAGGCGCGGTCGAAGCGGAGGTCCGTATTCATCGGGTCCTCGCGGAACGGCAGGCGCGCCGCGAGTGCGTAGGCCCGCAGCGCCTCCCGCGGCACATCGAGGAGCGGGCGCAGCAGCCGCCCGCGGCCGAGCGTCGCAGCGGGGGGCATCGCGGCGAGTCCCTTGAGACCCGCGCCGCGCAGCAGCTGCGTCAGCAGCGTCTCGGCCTGGTCCTCCCTATGATGCGCCGAGAGCAGGCACTCCCCCGGCACGAGGGTCCTGGCGAGCGCGGCATAGCGCGCTGCCCGGGCCGCGGCCTCGATGCTGACTCCGCCCGTGGTGTCGAGTGCGACGGTGAGCGAGGTGAGCGGCACACCCGCGGCGAATGCGACCGCTGCAGCGGCGGCGGCGAGTACTCCCGATGCACTCAGCCCGTGGTCGACGTGGATCGCGCGCAGCCTGAGCCCCGGGTCGGCGCCGGCGAGCGCGGCGGCGGCGTAAAGGAGCGCCGCGGAGTCCGCCCCGCCCGAGAGCGCGACCGCGAGGCTCTGCGGCCGCGACTCGCCGAGCAGCGGCGCGAGGTGCCGGGCGAGCACCTCGGGGGAGAACGTCACAGGCAGCTCGCGCGCACGGGCGGTCCCGCGCGCTCAAGCCGCGCGAAATGCGCCGAAGGAGGCGAAGCGCCGGGTGCGCTCCTCGAGCAGCTGCTCGACCGGCTTGCCGGACAGCTCGCCGAGCGCCCGCATCAGCGCCGCCTTCAGCGACTCGGCCATCGCCTGCAGGTCGCGGTGGGCGCCGCCCAATGGCTCCGGGATGACCTCATCGACCAGCTTCTCGCGCGCCAGGCGCTCGGCGGTAATTCCCATGGCGTCGGCCGCGAGCTCCTTCTTGTCGGCGCTCTTCCACAGGATCGAGGCGCAGCCCTCGGGCGAGATGACCGAGTAGACCGAGTACTGCAGCATCAGCAGGCGGTCGCAGACGCCGATCGCGAGCGCCCCACCCGAGCCCCCTTCGCCGATCACGACGCTCAGGATCGGGACCTTGAGGCCGGACATATCGAAGAGGTTGCGGGCGATCGCCTCGCTCTGGTTGCGTTCCTCGGAGCCGACCCCGGGGTAGGCGCCGGGCGTATCGATCAGCGTGACGACGGGCAGCTCGAAGCGTTCGGCGAGGTGCATCAGCCGCAGCGCCTTGCGGTACCCCTCGGGCTTGGGCATTCCATAGTTCCGGCGCACCCGCTCCTTGGTGTCGCGACCCTTCTGGTGGCCGATCACGATCAGCGGTCGACCCTCGAGCCGCGCCGGGCCGCCGACGATCGCGAGGTCGTCGGCGTACATCCGGTCGCCATGCAGCTCCTCGAAGTCGCTGAACACGAGCGGCATGTAGTCGAGCGTGTACGGCCGCTGCGGATGACGGGCGAGCTGGGCGACCTGCCATGGGGTGAGCGTCGCGAAGATGCTCTTCGTCAGCGCCCGGCTGCGGGCGCGCAGCCGGTTGATCTCGTCGACGATGTTGATCGCGCCGTCATCGCCGAGATAGCGCAGCTCGTCGATCTTCGCCTCGAGCTCTGCGATCGGCTGCTCGAAGTCGAGGAAGTTGAGGTCCATGGGAGCGGCACGGTTCCAGAGGCGCCGGCCGCCGTCAAGGGGGGCAGTCAGCCCGCCATCTTGAGCGGCACCGAGACGGGCGTGCCGGAGGCGCCCCACGCCTTCAGCAGCTCCTCCTGGTCGCGCGGGTGGTAGATGATCCGCCGGCCGCCAGGACCGAACTGGCGCGCGAGCTCCTCGAGTGCCGCCCGCGTCGGCCTGATGTTCCAGTCCGGGCCGAGCTCGAGCAGCGCGTGCGCCGAGCTCGCGGCGTAGTAGACGGCGACCTGACAGCGGCCGCCGCGCACCGGGCGCAAGGCTGCCTCGAGCGCGGTGAGCACCGCCGCGGCCTCGGCGCCCGCCGGCCAGCGCAGCAGCAGGCGGCGCGCCTGGGCCTCGCGTGCCGCATCGATCGGGATCAGCCGCTTCGCCGCGAGCCGCCAGCCCTCGGCGAACTCGTCCCACTTGAGCCCGCCCTCGATCAGCAGGATCGCGTCCCGGGCGATCAGGTCGCGGTGCTGCTGCAGCACCTCATCGAACAGCGACACCTCGAGCCTGCCCGTCCCATCATCGAGCACGAGCGAGGTGCGGTTGCCGCGTTTCTTGATGTCGAGCACGAGGCCGGCGAGCGTGACGATGCGGGACGGCTGCCAGTCCCCTTTGACCCCGCCCGGCGGCCTGGCTCCCGCAAGCTCGGCGATCGTCCCGGGGGCGAGGTGCTTGAGGTCGTGGGCGTACTCATCGAGCGGGTGGCCGCTCATGAAGTAGCCGAGCGTCTCGCGCTCGCCGGCGAGCCGCACGGCCTCGGGCCACTCGGGGAGCACCGCAGTCTTCGCCGCCGGGCGCGCTGGCGAGGCGGCGGCGAGTCCGAAGAGGTCGACCTGGCCAACCGTATCGGCGCGGGTCTGCTGCTCGCCGAGCTGCAGCGCCGCCGGCAGCTCCGCCATCAGCGTCGCGCGGTTGACGCCGATCCCATCGAAGCAGCCGGCCTTGAGCAGCGCCTCGAGGCAGCGGCGGTTGAGGCGCTGCAGGTCGACGCGCCGGCAGAAGTCCGGGAGGCTCCGGAACGCCCCGCCCGCCGCCCGCGCCTCGACGATCGCCGCGACCGCCGACTCGCCGACTCCCTTGACGGCCCCGAGCCCGTAGCGGATGCGCCGCTCGTCCGCGACCGCGAAATCGTGCACCGATGCGTTGACGTCCGGCGGCAGCACCGCGATTCCCATCACGCGCGCATCCTCGATGCCGACGACGACCTTGTCGGTCTTGTCGATGTCGGAGGACAGAACGGCGGCCAGGAACGCGGCGGGGTAATGGGCCTTGAGCCACGCCGTCTGGTAGCTGAGGACCGCATAGGCGGCCGAGTGCGACTTGTTGAAGCCGTAGCCGGCGAACTTCTCCATCAGGTCGAAGATGTGGGTCGCCTGGCGCTCCGGCACGCCGCGCTCGACCGCCCCGCCGACGAAGATGGAGCGCTGCTGGCTCATCTCCTCGGCCAGCTTCTTGCCCATCGCACGACGCAGCAGGTCGGCGCTCCCGAGCGTATAGCCGGCGAGGACCTGCGCGATCTGCATCACCTGCTCCTGGTACAGGATCACCCCGTAGGTCGGCCGCAGCACAGGCTCGAGCGCCGGATGCAGGTAGTCGATGCGCTGGCCTTGAGGCGCGTGCTTGCGCTCGATGAAGTCCTCGACCATGCCCGACTGCAGCGGTCCCGGGCGAAACAGCGCCATCAGCGCGACGATGTCCTCGAAGCGGTCGGGCTGCAGGCGGCGGATCAGATCCTTCATGCCGCGCGATTCGAGCTGGAACACGCCCGTCGTCCGGCAGGCCTTCAAGAGCGCGAACGTCGGCTGATCGTCGAGCGGCAGGCGCGTCATGTCGAGCGGCGCCTCGCCCGTGCCGGCGCGCGCCTCGTTGACGATGCGCACCGCGAGCTCGATGACCGTGAGGGTACGCAGCCCCAGGAAGTCGAACTTCACGAGTCCCGTCGCCTCGACGTCGTCCTTGTCGAACTGCGTGACGACCGAGCTCGAGCCCTGTTCGGCGAACAGCGGCGCGAAGTCCGTCAGCACCGACGGGGCGATCACGACGCCGCCGGCGTGCATGCCGGCGTTGCGGGTGATTCCCTCGAGCGAGCGCGCGAGGTCGATGAGCTCGCGCACCTCGCCGTCGCCGCGATAGAGCTGGCTGAGTTCCTCCTCCTTCTCGATGGCCTTGTCGAGGGTGATCTCGAGCTCGAAGGGGATCAGCTTCGCGATTCGGTCGACCCAGCCGTAGTTGTGGCCGAGCACCCGGCCAACGTCCCGGACCACCGCCTTCGCGGCCATCGTGCCGTAGGTGATGATCTGCGAGACGCGATCGCGCCCGTACTTCCCGGCAACGTAGTCGATCACCCGGTCGCGCCCCTCGGTGCAGAAGTCGACGTCGAAGTCCGGCATCGAGACGCGTTCCGGGTTCAGGAACCGTTCGAACAGCAGGTCGTGCTGCAGCGGGTCGAGGTCGGTGATCCCGAGCACGTAGGCGACGAGGGAGCCCGCGCCGGAGCCGCGGCCCGGGCCGACCGGCACGCCGTGTTCGCGCGCCCAGCGGATGAAGTCGGCGACGATCAGGAAGTAGCCCTCGAAGCCCATGCCGCAGATGACCTCGAGCTCGCGCGAGAGCCTGCCCGCGTACTCGCCGCGGTCGACGCTGCGCAGCTGCGGCAGCCCTGCGTCCTGCGCGGCGAGCCTGCCGCTCAGTCCCTGCTCGGCCTCGGCGCGCAGCAGCCCCGCCATCGTCGTGCCCGCCGGCACCGGGTAGTCCGGCAGGAACGACTTGCCGAGCTTGAGCTCGAAGGAGCAGCGCTTGGCGATCTCGACGCTCTGCTCGAGCAAACCTGGCAGGTCGGCGAACAGCACGGCCATCTCGGCCGGGGTCTTGAGGTACTGCTGCTCGCTGTAGCGCCGCCGCCGGGTCGGGTCGGTGAGCAGCGTGCCGTCGTGAATGCAGACCCGTGCCTCGTGGGCCTCGAAGTCCGTGGCCTTCAGGAACCGCACGTCATTGGTTGCGACCGCCGGCAGCGACAGCTCGCGGACGAGGCCGAGCGTGCCCTCGATCAGCGCCTCCTCGTCCGGCCGCCCGGTCCGCTGCACCTCGAGGTAGTACCGATCGCCGAACAGCTCGCGCCAGGCCCGGACCGTACGGTGCGCCTCGGCAATCCGTCCATTTCCGAGGTGCCGCCCGACGTCGCCCTCGCCGGCGCCCGAGAGCGCGATCAGGCCACTGACGGTGTCGGGTCCGAGCCAGGCCCGCTCGAGCATCGCAATGCCCTTGCGCTGGCCCTCGAGGTAGGAGCGGGACACGAGGCGGGTGAGGTTTCGGTAGCCCGCGAGGTTCATGCACAACAGCGTCAGGCGCGCCGGCTCCGCCCGCTCAGCCGGATCCCTGAGCCAGGCATCGACGCCGACGATGGGCTTGATCCCGGCCGCCTGCGCAGCGCGCCAGAACTTCACGAGCGCGAACAGGTTGCACTGGTCGGTGACCGCGACCGCGGGCATGCCGGCCGCGGCCGTGGCGGCGGCAAGCTCCTCGATCCGCACCAGCCCATCGACGAGCGAGAACTCCGTGTGCAGCCGCAGGTGGACGAAGGCGCTCATAGGGCCGATCTTACCGGCTCGAAGCTCCTTCGATGGAGCGGACAGGGCCCGAGGCGGCCGAGCGCCGCCAGGTGGGCCGGGGTGCCGTAGCCCTTGTGCACGGCGAAGTCATAGCCCGGGTGGCGGGCGCAGGCCGCGACCATCCAGGCGTCACGCCAGGTTTTCGCGAGCACCGAGGCCGCGGCGACCGCTGCATCGCGCCGGTCGCCCTGCAGCACCGTCTCGGTGCGGCACCGGAACGGCAGGCCCTCGAGCGAGGGCGCCCGGTTGCCGTCGATGCGAATGAGGCACGGGGCGATGGGGAGCGCGAGCAGGGCCCGGCGCATCGCGAGCAGCGTCGCCTCGAGGATGTTGAGGGCGTCGATCTCCGCCGCGTCCGCCCAGCCGACGCCCCAGGCGAGCGCGCAACCCCGGATCCTCCCGGCGAGCCGCTCGCGTTCGCCACGATCTAGGGCCTTGGAGTCGTCGAGCCCGACGAATGCGCGCCGCCGGGGCAGGATCACCGCCGCCGCCACCACCGGGCCCGCGAGCGGCCCGCGGCCGGCCTCGTCGACCCCGGCGACCCGGTCCTCGGCGCGCCAGCGCGGGCTCATCCCCGGCTCCCGGGCGGTTGCGCCTCGATCAGCGCCAGGATCGCCTCCGCCGCCCGCTCGCTCGCGCCGCGTCGCAAGCTCTCGTGGATCGACCGGAACTCCGCCGCGAGGCGCGCGACCCTGGCCGGGTCGTCGAGCCAGGAGAGCAGCTCCTGCCCGAGACGCTCAGGTGTCACCTGCGCCTGGAAGAGCTCCGGGACCGCGAGCCGGCCCGCGAGCAGGTTCGGCTGCGCGAAGTACGGCGTCTTGACGAGGCCGAGGAGCCTGACGAGCGCTGCGGTCGCGGCGCCGACGCGATACGCGACCACCATCGGGCGCTTGCACAGCAGCGCCTCGAGCGTCGCGGTCCCCGAGGCCACGAGCGCGCAGTCGCACGCAGCGAGCGCCCGATCCGCCGCTCCCTCCGTCAGCAGCACCGCGATCCCTTCGCCACACTGCTCAAGCGCCGCCGTGAAGAGCGCGCGCGCCGACTCGTTCGCCATGGGCGCCACGAACCGCACGCCCGGTCGGCGCGCGTCGAGCCAGCGGGCGGCGCCGATGAAGTCAGGCGCGAGGCGCTCGACCTCTGCCTGCCGGCTGCCGGGCAGGATGGCCACGACCGTCGCCGCGGTCGGCAGGGCGAGCGCGGCGCGGGCCGCGGCGCGGTCGGGCTCGAGCGGCAGGCGGTCGGCGAGCGGGTGGCCGACGAACTCGGCGTTGAGTCCGACGCCCTCGTAGAACCGCTTCTCGAACGGCAGCAGGCACAGCACGAGGTCGAGCGTCCGTGCCATCCGCGCGACGCGTCCCTGCCGCCAGGCCCAGACCTGCGGGCTCACGTACTGCACGGTCGGCACGCCGCGACGCTTCAGGCGCGCCGCGATCGACAGGTTGAACTCGGGTGCGTCGATGCCGACGAACGCGGCCGGGGCGGCGGCAAGTGCGCGTGCGGCGGTACGCCGCCTGAGCGCGATGAGCTCCGGCAGGTGCCGGACGACCTCGAACAGCCCCATCACCGAGAGGCGCTCCGCGCTCGCCCACGCCGTGCAGCCCGCAGCCACCATCTGGGGTCCCGCGATGCCCTCGAACCTGAGCCCCGGCCGGCGGCTCCGGAGCGCCCGGATCAGCGACGCCCCCAAGTTGTCGCCGGAGGTCTCGCCCGCGACCAAGACGATCCGCTGCCCGTCCACCCCTGTCCTTGCGGCCGGTCGGCCCGGCCGGCTGCATCAGCGTAGAAGGCTCCGCGTCATCCGCGGCAGGAAATCGACGTACGGGACGAGCTCGGGCTGCACTTGCGCGAGCCGCTCGAGCTCGGCGCGCGCCTCCCCGAGCTTCAGCCCCGACCGGTACAGGATCTTGTAGCCGCCCTTGACGTTCGCGATCTGCTCGGCGCTGAACCCGCGGCGCCTGAGGCCCTCGACGTTGATGCCCTTCGGCTCCGCCGGGGCGCCGGCGACCATGATGTATGGCGGGATATCGCGGGTCGCAGTCGCGTTGTTGGCGAGGAATGCATGCGCGCCGATCTTGCAGAACTGGTGGACGCCCGAGTAGCCGCCGAGGATCACCCAGTCGTCGAGCTCGACGTGGCCGGCGAGCCCGGAGTAATTGGCCATGATGCAGTGATTGCCGACACTGCAGTCGTGCGCCACGTGCGAGTAGGCCATGAACAGGTTGTCGTTGCCGATCCGGGTCACGCCCTGCCCGGTCACCGTGCCGCGATGGATCGTGCAGCACTCCCGGAACGCGTTGCCATCGCCGATCTCGAGCAGCGTGCGCTCGCCGCGGTACTTCTTGTCCTGCGGGTCCTCGCCGACCGAGGCGAACTGCCAGACGCGGTTGCCCCGCCCGAAGCGCGTCGGGCCCTTGATCACCGCATGCGGGCCGACCTCGCAGCCCTCCCCCAGCACGACGTCCTCGCCGATGATCGAGTACGGTCCCACCGACACGTGCTCCGCGAGCGTCGCGCCCGGCGAGATGATCGCGGTCGGGTGGATGCGCGACACGCGCCTAGGCCTTGGCCTCGGGAATCACCATCATGTCGGCCGAGCACACCTCGGTGCCATTGACCTCGGCGCGCGTGCCGAACTTCCAGATGCCGCGGACGGTGCGCAGGAACTCCGCGTACAGCATCAGCTGGTCGCCGGGCTCGACGGGCTTGCGGAAGCGCGCATTGTCGATGCCGACGAAGAAGAAGCGCGTGTGCTCATCCGGAATGATCCCCACGGTGCGAAACGCGAGTATTCCCGCCGCCTGGGCCAGCGCCTCGAGGATCAGCACGCCCGGCATCACCGGCCGGTGCGGAAAGTGTCCGGAGAAGAACGGCTCGTTCATCGTGACGTTCTTCAGCGCCCGGATCGTCTTGCCGGGCACGCACTCGAGCACACGGTCGACCAGCAGGAACGGATAGCGGTGCGGCAGCTGGTGCATCACCGCCGCAATGTCCATCGCACCGACCGCATCGTTCATAGCGTCTCCGGATCCGAGTCCGCGCGGCGCCTCTCGAGGCGCCGCACCCTGTCGAACAGCTCATCGAGGTGCCTCAGGCGTGCCACGACCCGCCGCCAGGCCCCGGCCTCGCTGACCGGGACTGCGGAGGCGTAGGTGCCGGCCTTGGCGAGCGAGTGGCTGACCAGCGACTGGCCGAGCACCACGACGTCGTCGGCGATCTCGAGGTGCCCGGCGATGCCAGCCTGTCCGCCGATCATGCAGCGCCTGCCGATGGTCGTGCTGCCGGAAATGCCGACGCAGCCGGCGATCGCCGTGTGCGCGCCAATCCTGACGTTGTGCCCGACCTGGATCTGATTGTCGAGCTTGACCCCATCCTCGAGCACGGTGTCGCCGATCGTGCCGCGGTCGATCGTCGTGTTGGCGCCGATCTCGACGTCATCGCCGATCCGTACCGAGCCGAGCTGCGGCACCTTGACCCAGCCGTCCCGGTCCTGGGCGATACCGAAGCCGTCGGCGCCGATCACGGCCCCGGCGTGCACGAGGCCGCGGCAGCCTATTCGCACCCCGGGATACAGCGTCACCCGGGCCGCGAGCCGCGTGTCCGCGCCGATCTCCGCGCGCGCGCCGACGACCGACCCGGGCCCCACGAGCACGCGCTCGCCGATGCGCGCGCCGTGACCCACGACCACGTGGGCGCCGATCTCGGCGCTCGCTGCGATCGTCGCCCCCGCCGCCACGGTCGCGGTCGGGTGCACGCCGGGCACGAGCGGCGCCGGCGGGTGCAGCCAGCAGGCGATCCGCGCGTAGCTTGCACGCGGGTTGTCGGATATCAGCGCCGCCACCGGGCAGTCGGCGGCGCTCGCCGCATCGAGCACGACGGCGGAGGCGGCGGTGGTGGCGAGAAAGCGCCGATGGCGCGGGTCGGCGAGGAAGCTGAGCGATCCGGGACCGGCCTCCTCGAGGTCCGCCACGCGCGCGATGCGCGCGGCGGGGTCGCCGCGCAGAACGAGGCCGAAGCGGGCCGCGATCTGCCCGAGCGTCACGTCCTCCATGCGACCTGCCGCGCGGCGACCGGCGCTACTTCTTCGGCGGCGCCGCGGCGGGAGCCGCCGGCGCGGCAGCCGGTGCGGCGGTGGCGGCCGCTGCCTTGATCTGCAGGTTCGAGAGCACCTGACT
>JGI12269J14319_10002689_pt1 | contig 17001 bp, 16 predicted proteins | sample PeaSoiSIISIP2007_FD_14319 | JGI IMG/M metagenome (IMG submission 14319) | reverse complement strand
CGTTGCCGTGACGCACACTGCGCCACCGGCCGCATTGGCCTTCAGCATGCGACTCCCTGCGCTGCCATGCCAGTAGAGCCGGTCGCCGTGTCGCCAGTGCAGCGTCGGCGTCGCAATCGGTCGTCCATCCACGACGTGCGCCACGTGACAGTGCGTGGCCGCATCCAGGATTGCGTAGAGCGTTGCCGCATCATAGGCGCCGCGATTCGGCAGGCGCCGCACGCGGGTGAATGCGCTCCGCGGTCCGCCCTCTCGCCTTCCGGCCACGCCCGCACGCATCTTGTTCGACGTCGACATCGTCGTCTCCCTACTTCCGTGCGGCGCCCGTTGGCCGGCCGGCAGCACTGCCGCCATCTGACCGCCGCGGCGAGCACCGATCCGGGCCGAGTCGCAACCGCCGCTAGCGCACACCCTGGATGTACGTCTCCACCTGTTCGCGCAGCAGCCCTAGCGGCAGGACGCCGTTGCGCAAGACGACGTCGTGGAAGTCACGGACGTCGAATTTCGGGCCGAGGCGTTGCTCGGCTTCGCGGCGCAGCCGCAGGATCTCGAGCTGACCGAGCTTATAGGCCAGCGCCTGGCCCGGCCAAGAAATGTATCGATCGATCTCCGCCAGCGAGGCTTCGGGCGCGTGCGCGCGTAAGTAGTCAAGCGCCTGATCGCGCGACCAGCCGAGCGCGTGGATCCCGGTGTCCACCACGAGGCGCACCGCGCGGAACCGCTCGCTAGACAGCCGTCCAAAGCGGCCGTACGGGTCGCGGTAGACGCCGAGCTGCGACCCGAGCGATTCCGCGTACACCGCCCAGCCCTCGAGGTAGGCGCTGTTCCCGTAGTACTTGCGGAATTCCGGCAGGTCCGGCGTCGAGCGTGCGACCGAGACCTGGAAGATGTGGCCCGGTACGGCCTCGTGCAGCACCAGCGCGTCCTTGTCGAACCTGAACTGCTTCTCCGGCTGGTACGTGTTCAGGTTGAACCACCCCGGCGTGCTGCCGTCGGCCGCCGGAGGCTGGGCGTTCGACGCAGTGGCCTGCTCACGGTCCTCCGGAATCGCGCGTATCCCGTACAGCAGCAGCGGGATGCGCTTGAACTGGCCGGGAAGCTCGGGCTCGATGATTTTCGCGAGATTGCGGCAATAGACGAGCATTTCGTCCTTGCTGCGGAAGTGCTGTTCGGGTGAGTCCCGGAGCTGGCGCTCGAACTCAACGAGCGTCCCCGCAAAACCCGTGTCGCGCGCCGCCTGTTGCATTGCGGTCTCGAGCCGTGCGACCTCGGCGACTCCAAGCGCGTGGATCTCCTCCGGAGCGAGCGTGGTCGTCGTCAGCCGCTGCACGAGCGTTGCGTACGCTTCGCGGCCCTTCGGTAAGCTTCCAAGGCCCACTTCCGCGCGCGCATTGCGCCGGTACGGCCCGTCGAGGAAGTCACGCAGCCGCTTCCAGGCCGGCAGGAAATCGGATGCGTATGCCTCGACAGCCGCTGCGCGCAGCCGGGCCTGTTCCGACTCCGGCATATTGCCCGGAAAGCGCCGAAATCCCGCCAGCAGCGCGGACTCGTCCGGCCCCTGCGATACCTGTTTCGACAGCTGCTCGACGACGCGATCGACGACCACCGACGGCTGGGTCAGGCCGCGATCAATCGCCTCTTGCAGAACATCGATGTTCTGGGCGACGTAGGCCGGCACCGCGCGCAAGCGCGCGATGACGTTCTCGTAGTCGCGGACCGTGCGCGTCGGCATGCGGTCGATCGTCTGGTAGATCCGGTTGTGGAATCCGAACAGCTGGCCCACCCGGATCAGGTGTGTCTCCAAATCCTCCGCTGCGAGATCCTGCCCGACCGCGTAGCGGAACAGCTGCACGCTGAGGCGGTCCGCATCGGACACGCCGTCGAGCGGCACGGCCGCAAGCTCGTGCAATTGCGCGTCGAGATGCGCGCGCCGCGCCGCCCGTCCGGCTTTCGACCAGTCGTTCCACCGATCGTCGTAGTCGTGCCGGCCGTTGAACGTCGCGAGCTCCGGCTCGTCGCGCAGCCGCTGTTCGTAGGATTGCGAGAAAAACGTACGCAGCCTGTCGGCGTTGGAGGCTGCGCCGGCGGTCCATGGCGCCAGCAGCGCCACAACGATCAGACAGCGAAGAGCGGTCAGTCGCATCGCGTTCTCCTGATGGGTTCGATCGCCCGGACCCGCGGCCCGGCCACGTTGATTCGGTCGGCGTCAGGCAGTGGCGCCGACGGCATCGCGAAAATGCCGCTTTCCCTGCAGCGCCTTCTGGTAGTCGTCTTTGGAGAGAATGTTCTCGCTGAGCTGCATGTCGGTTTGACAGTACTGGCGGAAAAACGCCTCGACGCCCTCAGCCGACTTCAGCACATCGTCGCGTATGTAGTTGATGTCGATATTCATGCAAATCGCGCCCACGACCCCGTACTCCTTGCGGATGATGGGTGTCGTCGTGCACTTGAATCGGCGCGCGCCGAGGTTGAGCTCATAGTTGAGCTTGTCCTGATTGAGCGCACGCCGTTTCTTGAGGTCCACCAGCAATGCCGTCGTGCCCATGTGCAGCGATCGGCCGGTTACCTCCGCGCCCTCGATGCAGACGATCGAACGGCTCGGATTGGCCAGGTCGTGCAGCAGGATCTCGATGCCGATGTGCGGGAAGGTCCGACCGAGCAGGCGCACGATATTCGAGTAGTTCTCGAGGTACTGCTGCGCGTCGCTGGTGACTTCGGCGCCGCGATACCGGGTGAAGAGGCGCTGGTAAGCGCGTCGCTCTTCAGGATTCAATGCGTCGCGCACGCTGTTCTGCTCGCCAATGAAGATCAGCTGCCGTGCGGCGCGGGCATCGCGATTGTGCAGGAAGTAGTGCATGCCCAACCGGAAATCGCGCATGCTGAACTCGGCGAAGTGCTCGACGGTCTCGACGTACGGGTAGAAGTCGTACTCGGTGAGATCGCGGCCGCGCTGCTCGCGCCGCTCCCGGTACTTGCCGGCAACGAAGCCGAGGCCGACGAGCAGCAGGGACACCAGCACTTCGGCAAGGACCGACGCCATGACGTGGCTGCCGAACAGGTTCATTGCCCCTCCGATGCGTGCGACGCCGGTGCGTAATCAATCGTTGAGCGAGGCGCGCGACGCGCCGAGCCACGATCGTGCACGGATCAGCCCGCACTCTGCCGATTATGCTGGACGGCGAGGACGAATGCCGCCACGTGCGCTCACTGCGTGATCCAAGTATAGCAGGCACCTTCCGCACGCTCGCCGCGTGCGGTGCCCGCCACCGGCCTCGGATCGTGGCGATCAGTGAGCGTCAGTCGAGCAGCGGCCGGGCGTTGAAGAACAGCGCATAGACGACCGCACCGACGACACTGATCGAGGCGGTCAGGGCGAAGGGGGCGGAGTAGGTTCCGGTCACGTCCACGAGCCATCCAGTCGCGGTGACACCCACAATCCCGGGAACGGTCGCAATGGTGTTGCTAAGTCCAAACAGGAGCGCAGCGTACTTCGGTGCCAGATCGAGCGCGTTGGGCGCGTATCCGGACCACGCGAATCCGAGCGCGCCCATCGCGCCGCACAGTAACACCAGTGCGACCGTCGCCGAGTGGACGTTGCGCGTGGCAACCAGGAAGACAGCGGACCCGATCAGTCCCGAGCACTGCATCAGCTTGCGTGTGGTTGTCACGCTCACCCCGCGCCCGATCATCCGATCGGATATCGACCCGGCCGCGAGGGTGACGATGAACATCGTGAGCCACGGCGCGGCGGAAAAAAGCCCCGCGTTCACGATGCTGAGACCCTGAACCTCCCGGAAGTAGCTGGGCAGCCACGACAGCAGCACGTACAGGCACCAGGTCGTACAGAAGTGCGCGATCATGAAGGCCAATGACGACGGGCGCAGCAGCAGCCGGCGCCACGGCACCGGCCCGGTTGCGCCGGTCGAGGGACGGGCGTGCTGCAGCAGCGCCCGCTCCTGTGGCGAGACGCGCGGATCGGCGGCCGGATCGTTGTGGACCAGCGGGAACCACACGGCGACCCACAGCAGGCCCACGACGCCGAAGGAGTAGAACGCCATCGGCCAGCCGAAGTGCCCGACGATCCAGCCCGTTGCCATGAGCCCCAGCACCGTGCCGAGCGAGATGCCACTCATCAACCGGCCGGTCGCGCGGGCGCGCTCGATCGGCGGCACCCACCGGCCGAACAGCTCATAACTCGCGGGAAACATCGCCGCCTCGCCGATGCCCATGCCGATCCGCGCCGCGATCAGCGCGGTCAGCGACAACGCCGCAGCCGGCGGGGTCAACAGCGTCAGCACCGACCACGCGAGCACCGCAAGGCCCAGAACGCGTTTGCCGCCGAAGCGGGTCGCCAGCACGCCGCTCGCGAACATGAACAGCATGTAACCGACGAAGAAGGCCGACAGCACGAGGCCTTTCTGCGTCTGGCTCCACCCCAGCTGCTCCTTCATCGCCACGGCGGCCACGGAGATGTTGACGCGGTCGCTGTAGGCGATCGTGCAGGCGAGAAAGGACAACGCGACGATCGTGTGGCGCCTAGGCCATCGATCCGTCGGTGCAGTGGTGGTCAAGCGGGGGCACCGTCAGCGACAGCGGCGACGTTCACGCCCGGCGACGTCGGGCTCGGCATGCCGCTGATCACTTTCGCCGTGCTGCGGAGTCGGGCCGCGTGAGCCACCACCGGTCGCGTGCCACGATGCGCCTCACGGCGAAGCCGGCCGATGATGAGTCCCGAGGTCCCCGTATCCGCCCCCAGCCCGGTCTGCCGGCGCAGCAATCGGCGGGCCGAGCGGCGGGCCGCGCGCGACCAGTGGGTCGCCGCGCGGCGCGCGCGATGGCCGTCGATCAGTGCTTGGCGCGGTTCCAGACCGTCGTGTAGCTCGGCGATGGCCCGGCGGTGCTGATGCCGCGACGGACGGCCGTGAGCGTCTTGCCGTCGTCGGACACGGTAATCGTCGTGATGCCGGACAGTTTGCCACCCCGCCGTTCAGTCCGGACGATCGTGTGCCGGTCTGGGCGCAGCATCGTCACGCTGTCGAACATTGCCGACCCCGCCACTGCGATCTCGCTGCCGTCCGCTTTACCGTTCACCTCGTAGTGCACGGCACGGCCGTCCGCGTACGCAACGTCGACCGTGGACTTCACCCCGCCCTTGACCGCGCTGATCGTCACCTTCCCGGACGACCCACCGACCATACCGCTGTACTCCGACTTGCCGGCGTTGAGCGCCCAGTGGCCGACGAATGGATCAGATGCCGCCGATGCGCCGGCCGCCAGGCCCAGTAGGCCGAAGAGCGCCAGACCGACGCCCGCAATAGTCCGCTTCATGAATGTATCTCCGTGATGATTGTTCTGGTGGAGCCCCGACCGACAGACGCTACGCTACCGGCAGAGGCTGGGCAAGCCGCTGGCCGTCCCAGCCCGTTGCGGGCCCCCGACCGCCCCATCTGCGCCATGGGTCGGGGCGAGCGGCGGCCCGCTCCCGCGCCGGCGGCGTCCGGCGCGTGCTCCAGGCGCCACGCCCTGCCGCCGTGTGCCGCGACCGCCCGGCGGGTGTCGGTTCGGGGCCTGACCGGTCGGCCATAATCGGTCACAGTGGGCCCGGCGACGGATTTGCCGCCGCATCCGAGTGTTCCGATGCCAATCAGATCGCGCGCCGTTGCCGGATTGTTGCTTGCCGCTGGCTGGCTGGCCGCGAGCCCCACCCTCGCCGGGGCCGTCCCGCCGACCGCAGCGCTGGTCGACGACCAGAGCGTCGTCGCCGGAGTACTGACCCTGGCGGACGAGCGACTGTCGCTGATGCCGGCCGTCGCCGCGGCCAAGTGGCAGGGCCATCTCCCCATCGCCGACCCCGCGCGAGAGGCCGCGGTGATTGCCTCGGCCGGAGACCGGACCCTTGCACTCGGCCTCGCGCGCGAGCCGGTCGAGCGGCTGTTTGCAGTGCAGATACGCCTGGCACTCGCTGCACAACAGCGTCTCTACGATCGCTGGCAACGCGACGGTTTCGACTACGCGGGACCGGGCCTCGGCCTCGGCGCGGATCTGCGGCCACGACTCGACCAGCTGACGGACCGCCTCCTCGAGAGCCTCTACCTCGCCGCCCCGGCGCTCAGCCGCGCCTCTTTCGTCGACTGGTCGGCGGACCTTGCCCGCGCCAGCTTGCCGGGGTTGCGCTGGACCGCGGACGATCGCAGCGAATTCCTGGCCGCGCTCGCGGCGGTTGGGTTCGCCGCGCCGGCCTCTGTCGAGCGGGCACGCGGGGCGGGACTGCTCAGGATCGGTACGCCCGGTGACTACGCACCCTTCAGCGTCGCCTCCGGGAATAGAGTCGCGGGCTCCGATGTGGAGCTCGCGCTGCGCTTCGCGACCTCACTCGGCGTGCGTCCGGTGTTCGTGCGGACAACCTGGAGCGCACTGCTCGAGGACCTCCGGGCCGATCGCTTCGACTTTGCCGTCGGCGGCATTTCGGTCACACCGGCCCGGCTTGTGTCGGCGGCGTTTTCGCTGCCGACGGCGCGCAGCGGCAAGACGGCAGTCGGCCGCTGCACCGACGCACGCCGGTTCCGGACGCTGGCGGCGATCGACACGCCACAGGTGACGGTCGTCGTCAACCCGGGAGGCACGAACGAGCAGTTCGTGCATGGACACGTGAAGGAAGCACGAGTGATCGTGCATCCGGACAACCGCACCGTGTTCGACGAGATCGAGGCGGGTCATGCCGACGTGATGTTTACCGACGAGACCGAGGTCGCGCTCGCAACGCACCGGCATCACGATCTGTGCCGGCTGCTCAAGGACGCATTCGAGCCAAGCGACAAGGCCTGGCTGCTGGCGAAGGAGTCCGGGTGGGCCGACATCGTGAACCCGTGGCTGCAAGCTGAGCTGGGGCGCGGGATACCGGCGCGGCTGCTGCGCGCGTACCTCGCGCGTTGACGACGCCGGACTCGTCGCGCCGGCAAGCCCGTCGCCCGACCGGCCGTGGGTGCGGGCTCAGCGCGCCCGGGCGCGCGGCGGGGGGCCCCCGGCCAGCAGGCGCTGGCGCACGGCAGCGAGCTTGCGCTGCTCGGACTTCGGCACGGACGGATATTTAAGACCGAGTGAGTGGATCCGACCGGTCAGGATCGCGGCGACCACGGCCCGGGCGATGTACTTGTCATCCGCCGGGATCGCGTACCACGGCGCCCACTTGGTGCTGGTCGCGCGCAACATGGCCTGGTATGCCGCCATGTAGTCCTTCCAGTAGGCGCGCTCGGCGATGTCGGCGGCCGAGAATTTCCAGCGCTTGTCCCGGTCCTCGAGGCGGTCGAGCAGGCGGCGCCTTTGCTCGGCGCGCGACACGTTCAGAAAGAACTTCAGGATCACGATGCCGTTGCGGACCAAGTGGCGCTCGAAGCGATTGATGTCGTCGTAGCGCTCTTCCCACAGTTTCCGGTCGGCGACGTCGACCGGCAGCCGCTGCGCGGCGAGCAGCTCCGGATGGACTTTGACGACCAGTACCTCCTCATAATATGACCGGTTGAAGATGCCGATTCGGCCGCGCGCCGGAATCTTCTGCCAGTAGCGCCACAGGAAGTCGTGGTCGGACTCCTCCTCTGACGGCCTCTTGAAGCCGTGCACCTCGCAGCCCTGCGGGTTCACACCCGACATCACGTGCTTGATCGTGCCGTCCTTGCCCGCCGCATCCATCGCCTGGAGTACCACCAGTACCGAGTGGCTGTCGCTGGCCCAGAGGAGCTCCTGCGCTGTCGCGAGCTTTGCCCGGCTCTCCTCGAGCAGCCGTCTGGCTTGCTCCTTCAGCGTCCCGCCGCCGAACGCCGCGAACTCCGGGCTCAGCCTGTCGGCCGGGTCGAGGTCCCTGAGCCGGACGTGACCGCCGGGCTCGACCTCGCATTTGGCGGCGAGATGACGATAGTTAACCGACATACGAACTCCCCGTAACCGCCACCGTGCACCCGGGGCCGGGTGCCGTGCAGTTCGCAGGAACTATCAATAGCGCGAATGCACTCGGCGCGAAAGCGGCTGGCAGGCCGCGCAGCGACGCGCCACACTGTTCGCCTTGCCAGCAATCCCGGTCCCATCCGTGCCCGATGCCGCCCCGCCTGCCGTGCCCGACCCGCCGCGACCAGCGATCCGCTCGTTCGTCAAGCGCGGCGGACGCATTACGGTTGCCCAGCAACGAGCGCTCACCGGCCTCTGGCCCCGCTACGGCATCGACTACACCGGCCGGCTGCTCGATCTCAACGTGCTGTTCGGGCGGCGCGCCCTGCGGACGCTGGAGATCGGTTTCGGCGACGGCGAGTCGCTGGTCGCGCTTGCGCAAGCGCAGCCGGCGCGCGATTTTCTGGGCGTCGAGGTGCACGCACCGGGGATCGGTCATTGCCTGCTGGCCGCGGCCGCCGCCGGGCTGACCAATCTGCGGCTCATGCGCCACGATGCGGTCGAGGTTCTAGAGCACTCGCTAGCCCCGGCCGCCCTCGACGAAGTGCTGATCTATTTTGCGGATCCCTGGCCGAAGAAGCGCCACCACAAGCGCCGGCTGATACAGCCCCCGTTCGCGACGCTGCTGGCATCACGGATCGCCGCGGGCGGCCGGCTCCGGCTCGCCACCGACTGGCAGCCGTACGCCGACTGGATGCTGGACGTGCTCGAGGCGAGCCCGCAATTCCGCAATAGCGCCGGCGGCGCGCGTTACGCGCCGCGTCCCGCCGAGCGGCCGGTGACGAAGTTCGAACGCCGCGGCTCGCGCCTCGGGCACACCGCGCGCGACCTCGCGTTCGAGCGGCTGCCCGACTGACGAGCCGGCGCGAGCCGGTGCACATGCTCCGCGCAGGCCGGCGCTGCCGCTAGTCCTGGCCGCGGCCGGTCGACTCGTCGCCGGCCACCACCCGATAGTCCGCGGCGAGCAGCACGTAGCCGCTCGTCACCTCGATCAGTACCCGCCGCAATCGCGCGCCGGCGCAGGGACCGGCGATGCACAGACCGGTCGCGATCTCGAACAGCGCCCCGTGGGAATTGCACAGCACCAGCGAGCCGTCCGGCGACAGAAACTCGTCAGGGCGCAGATTCAGCGGATGGTCCGCGTGCGGGCAGCAGTTCACGTAGCCGTGCACGGCCTCGCCACGGCGTACGACGAAACCGCGCAACGGCCAGTCGCCGCGGCCGATCGTGAACGCGCGTGATCCGGGATCGGCGAGTTCGGCGAGCGCGCAGACGACGCGCTCGACGTCGACGCTGTCTGTCATTTCGCGACTCCGAGCGCCGTCACGCGCGCGCGCAGACGCCACAGCAGCAGCAGTCCGGGCGCCGCGGACAGGAACGTCAGCACGAAGAACGGCGGCCAGCCGATCCTGCCGACGACGTAGGCGGCAACCGGACCGATGAAGCTGCGCGCCAGCGCCGACAGCGCCGACAACACCGCGAACTGGAAGGCGCTGAAGCGCGCATCGCACAGCGCCATCAGGAAGGCGCCGAACACTGTCGCGCCCATCGCGCCCGCCAGATTGTCGAACCCGACCGCGGTGATCATCACCAGCAGGTCGCGCCCCGCCAGTGCAAGCCACGAGTACAGCAGGTTCGTCGCCGCCTGCAGCACGCCGAACACCAGCAACGACCGGTAGAGGCCGAGCCGGCCGTACGCGAGGCCGCCAATCACCGTGCCCAGCAGGATTGCCGCGATCGTCGTGGTCTTCGCGGCGAATCCCACCTCGACCGCAGTGAAGCCGACACCCTTGATCAGGAACGCGGTCGACAGCGACAGCGCCGCGGCGTCGCCGAGCTTGTAGAGCACGATCAGCGCGATGAGTGCGATCGCGCCCGGTCGCAGCAGCAGTTCTCCGAGCGGCTCGACCACCGCGGCCCTGAGCGTGCGCGGTGGAACCACGCGTCGCTCCGGCTCCGGCGCGCGCAGTGTCAGCACCACCGTCAGGCCCATCAGCAGCGCCATCAGCAGGTAGGTCTGCCGCCAGCCGATGTAGTGCTGAAGTATCAGTGCGAATGCGCCCGACAGCAGCGTCGCGAGCCGCCAGCCGAGTTGCACAGCGGTCGAGCCGACGCCGCGCTCGGCGGGACGCAGCGTATCCGTCCGGTAGGCATCGATGACGACGTCCTGCGACGCCGACAGGAATGACAGCAGCAGAGCGAGCGTCGCGACCGCGTAGATCGACTCGGCCGGCGCCTGCACGCCGAGGCCGGCGATCGCGAGCGCGATCGCCGCCTGGAACAGCACGATCCACCCGCGTCGGCGACCGAGAAACGGTGGCACAAAGCGATCGAGAAACGGCGCCCACAGGAACTTGAACGTGTACGGCACTCCGACCAGCGTCAGCCAGCCGATTGTCTTCAGGTCCACATTCAGCGAGGCGAGCCAGGCCTGCAGCGTGCTCTGCGACAGGTTGAACGGCAGGCCCGAGGCGAAACCGAGCGTCAGCGCCGCGGCGACGCGGCCGTTACCGGCGATGTCGGCGAGACGCAGTCGCGCGTTCATGCGCTGTGCCTAGCCTGCTTTATTCATGATCTGATCAAAACAAAAGCCCCCATCGTGATAGAAAGGCTTTGCCACAAGCGTTTTCCGTCACTCAAGAGGCTTTTGCATGGACGACGATAGCACACGACAGACTGTCCTTTTCTCGGATCTATGCGGCCGCGCCGTGGCGGTCGAGTTCGACCAGCAGCACGGGAGTTCCGACGGCGGGGCGATCCTGCTGAAGGCCTGCGATGAGCGGCTCGGTCTGACCGAGCGGCTGATCGGCTCGATCGATGACCGTCGCCAGGCGGGCAAGATCCGGCATGCGGTCGGTGATCTGGTCCGGCAACGCCTGTACGCGATTGCCTGCGGCTACCCGGATGGCAATGACGCGAGCCGACTGGGGAGTGACCCGATCCAGAAGCTGCTGTGCGGCCGGGACCCGGTGAGTGGCGAGGATCTCGCCTCGCAGCCGACGCTGTCGCGGTTCGAGAACGCGTTCGATCGGGCGGACCTGTATCGGATGGGGATCGCGCTGGCCGAGACGGTGATCGAGCGGCACCGCCGGCGCCTCAAGCGCCGGGTCAAGCGGATCACGATCGATCTCGACCCCACGGACGACCCGACGCACGGCGCCCAGCAGCTGGCGTTCTTCAATGGCCACTACGACACCTGGTGCTACCTGCCGGTGGCTGGGTTCCTGACCTTCGACGCGGAGGTCGAGCAGTACCTGTGCGCCTACGTGCTGCGACCCGGCAATGCCACGGCCTCGGTTGGGGCAATCGGGATCCTGTCGCGACTCTTGCCCCGGCTGCGGGCGGCGTTTCCCCGCGCGCGTCTGCGGGTCCGGCTCGATGGCGGCTTCGCGGCGCCCGAGATCTTCGCCTTCCTCGAGCGCGAGAACCTCGAGTACGTGGTGGCGATGGCCAAAAACACGGTACTTGAGCGCCGCGCTGCCCGACTGATGGGCACCGCCCGGCGCCTGTCCCGGCAGTCCCAGAGCACCGAGCACGTCTATGGCGAGTGCCGCTATGCCGCCGGTACCTGGCCAAACCGCCGGCGCGTGCTCATCAAGGCCGAAGTCGTCCGCCATCCCGACCGCGACCCCAAGGACAATCCGCGCTTCGTGGTCACGAACCTCAAAGCCTCGCCTCGGCATCTGTACGAAGCAATCTATTGCGCCCGCGGCGACGTCGAGAACCGGATCAAGGAGCTGCACCATGGGCTCGAGATCGACCGCACCAGCTGCAGCCGCTTCCTCGCCAACCAGCTCCGCGGACTGCTGACTGCCGCCGCGTACGTCCTCTACCAGGAGCTGCGCCTCAACGCCGCGCGCACCGCCTACCGGCGCGCTCAGGTCGGAACCCTGCGTGCGCAGCTCCTCAAGCTCGGCGCCTGGGTACAGTCCTCGGTGCGGCGCATCGTGCTGCATCTGCCGGCGTCCTTCCCTCGCTTCCACGACTGGCAGCTCATTGCCCAAGCGCTCGGCGCCGCCCCCGCCTAGCGCTGTCGGACTGAGCCAAAACACCCCGACCGCAACGTCACTTCGCCGCGGCGAGCACCCGTCCCCGAAATCACGCCCCCGCACCGTACCGGCACCCAAACCGGCGCCCACGGTCGGCCCCGCACCCAAAATCGTCGCCGCAAGTCGACATCTCGCCTCGCCATCGCAATACTCGGCGCCATGATCAGCAAATCCGCTCGCTTCGCGCATAAGCCGGGCTAGAGCGCATAGTCATAGTCGAGGATCAGCGGCGCATGGTCCGAGAAGCGGCTCCTCGTCCAGATGCGCGCGTGCTCGATCCGGTCGGCAAATCCCGGGCTCACGACCTGATAGTCGATCCGCCAGCCGACGTTGTTCGCCCACGCCTGACCGCGGTTCGACCACCACGTGTACTGCTCGGCCTCGGTATTGATGCGGCGAAACGCGTCGACCCAGCGCACCCGGCCGAACAGCTCATCGAGCCAGGCGCGCTCTTCCGGCAGGAAGCCGGAGTTCTTCTGGTTCGAGCGCCAGTTCTTGAGGTCGATCTGCTTGTGGGCGATGTTCCAGTCGCCGCACAGCACGAAATGCCGGCGGCTGCGCCGCAGGCGCTCCAGATGCGGCATGAACTCGGCCAGGAAGCGGAATTTTGCGGCCTGCCGGTCCGGGCTCGACGAGCCGGATGGCAGGTACAGGGACACCACCGACAGCGAGCCGAAACGCACCTCGAGGTAACGCCCTTCGCCATCAAACTCCGCCGAACCGAAGCCTCGCAGGACGGTGTCGGGTTTGCGCCGCGAGTAGACTGCGACGCCGCTGTAGCCGCGCTTCGCGGCGTGCAGCCATTCGCCGTGCAGACCCCTCGGCCGGAATTCCACCGGCGCCAGGTCCGCGTCGGTGCAGCGCGTCTCCTGCAGGCACAGTACGTCGAGGTGCTGGCGTGGCAGCCAGTCGAACAGGCCCTTGCGGGCGGCGGCGCGGATGCCGTTGCAATTGAGCGTCGCGATGCGCATCGGAGCGATCATAGCAAGCGGCTGGCGCTGCTTGTCCGCGCGCGCCTTTCAGCGGACACTACGCGCCCAGCATGCAAGCGCACCAACGTGAATTCCTCGAACTCGCGCTGCGCCTGGGCGTGCTGCGTTTTGGCCGCTTCACGCTGAAGTCCGGCCGCGAGAGCCCCTATTTCTTCGATGCCGGTCTGTTCGATACCGGCGCCGCGATCGCCGGGCTCGGGCGCGCCTATGCCACTACGCTGGTGGGCGCTCAGCTTCGCTACGACATGCTGTTCGGGCCCGCCTACAAAGGTATCCCGCTGGTCACCGCGACGGCCGCGGCGCTGGCCGAGCACTACGGCCAGGACGTGCCCTATGCGTTCAACCGCAAGGAGGCCAAGGACCATGGCGAAGGCGGCCTGCTCGTTGGCCGCGCCCTCCACGGACGGGTGCTGATCGTCGATGACGTGATTACCGCGGGCACCGCGATCCGCGAGTCGGTCGACATCATTAGGGCCGCGGGCGCAACGCCGGCCGGCGTGCTGCTGGCGCTCGATCGCGAGGAGCGGGGACGCGAGTCGGCACGCTCCGCGGTGCAGGAGGTCCGGCAGCAGTTTGGCCTACCGGTGGTCGCGATCCTGACGCTGACCGACCTGATCGCCGGCCTCGAGCGCGGCATCGCCGACGGTGCCCAGGGCGCGCTTGCCGATCTGGTGGCCTATCGGACGCGGTACGGTGCCGCGCCGAGCAGCGGCTGAGGCCCGCGTGATGCGCCTCTCGAAAGCCTCGCGCGGCAGGTGCACAGGGACCGCCGTTTGCGGCACACTTGCAGCCGTCATGACCCCGTCCCGACCGCACTTCCTCGTCGGCTTGCTCGCAGCCTCGGCGCTCGGCACTGCCGCGGCCGCGACCCCGTCGAGTTCCACGCAGCAAGTCTACAAGTGGACCGATGAAAAGGGCGTGGTGCATTACAGCGATGCCGTGCCGGCACAGTCCGCCGACCAGGACACCACGGTGCTGAACTCGCAGGGAGTGCCGGTGGGCTCGGTCCCCGGCCGGCGCACGCCGGACCAGGTCGCGGCCGAAGCCGCGCGTCGCACCGAGGAGGAACGGACACACCTGGCCGCAGCCCAGAGCAGGCAGCGCGACCAGAACCTGCTCGCGACCTATCTCACGGTCGAGGAGATCGAGGCGCTCAGGGACCGCCGCGCGGACATCCTGGACGGCCAGGCGCGGGTCGCGAACGCCTATCTCGAGCAGCTGCGCGCGCGCCAGCACCAGCTCGAGCAGCAGGTGAAGAGGTTCAAACCCTACAACACCTCCCCGAACGCACCGCAGCTGCCAGAGCCGCTCGCGGAAGACCTCGTGCGCAACACGACCGACGTCGCCACCCAGCAGCGCAACCTCGAGCTCAAGAAGCAGGATCTCGACAACATGAAGGCGCAGTTCGCGAGCGACATCGCCCGCTTCCGCCAGCTCAAGAAAATCGAGACCGAGTACTCGCGCGGCGCCCAGCCCGGGCACAACTGACGCTGGCCGCGGCGTCGCGGGTCAGGCGCGCCCCGAGCTGCCGAAGCCGCCGGCACCACGCTCACTCGTCGTGAAGGTCTCGACGACCTCGAGCCGCACCTGCACGACCGGCACGACCACCAGTTGCGCGATTCGCTCGCCCGGCTGGATCGCGAAGGCCTCGCTGCCGCGGTTCCACACCGAGACCATCACCTGGCCCTGGTAATCGGAGTCGATGAGCCCGACCAGGTTGCCGAGCACGATGCCGTGCTTGTGACCGAGCCCTGAGCGTGGCAGCAGGACCGCCGCGAGACCCGGATCGTCGAGGTGGATCGCGAGGCCGGTCGGCACGAGCTCGGCGCGACCGGGCGGAAGCGCGAGCGGCGCTTCGAGACACGCCCTGAGGTCGAGGCCGGCCGATCCCTCGGTCGCGTACGCGGGCAGCGGCCACTCGCGGCCGAGCCGCCGGTCGACAACGCGGACCTGGATGGAGCGCATCGGCGCAGTGTAGCGGGTCGCAGGCGGCGGCGGTCTCGCGCCGCTGCGTTCAGCCGGCGCCGGCGACCGGTGTCAGCTTGGTCACCGGCCGGCGCGCGTCGCGATAGCGCTCGGCGAGCAGTGCGACAAACTCCCGGGCGAGGTCGGCCTTGGACTTGAGCGCGAGCTCCCGGCGGCCGCCCGGCCACAGCAGCAGCAGCGCGTTGTCCTCGCGGTCGAAGGCGCGGTCGTCGCCGACTTCATTCGCCGCGATGAGGTCGAGCCGCTTGCGCGCGAGCTTCTCGCGCGCGTGCTTCTCCACGTCGTTGGTTTCGGCCGCAAATCCGACCGTGAACGGCCGCGGCTCGAGCGATGCAACCGATGCCAGGATGTCGGGCGCCTTCTGCAGCGACAGCTCGAGGGACTCGCTGGTCTTCTTGATCTTCTGGGTCGCGCAGCGCATCGGCGTGTAGTCGGCCACCGCCGCCGCGCCGATGTAGATATCGGCGCCCGGCAATGCACAGTGGACGGCGCGGTACATCTGTTCGGCGGTTTCGACGTCGATCCGGGTCACCCCGGCGGGCGTCGCGAGCGCAACCGGGCCGCTGACGAGCGTGACCCGCGCGCCCGCGTCGCGGGCGGCCGCCGCAACCGCGAATCCCATCTTTCCGGAGCTGCGATTGCTGATGAAGCGCACCGGGTCGAGCGGCTCGCGCGTAGGGNCGGCGCTGATGACGACGTGCAGGCCACTCAGCGGTCCGGCGAGCTCGGTCGCGAACACTACACCTGCCAGCTCCGCGGCCTCGAGCATCCGGCCGGGCCCGATCTCGCCGCACGCCTGGTCGCCGCTCGCCGGCCCGAGGATCCTGACGCCGCGCGCGGCAAGCGTTGCGACGTTTGCCTCAGTCGCGGCGTTCGACCACATCAACCGGTTCATCGCCGGCGCGACCCAGACGGGCGCGGCGGTCGCGAGTGCCAGAGTCGCCAGCAAATCGTCGGCACGGCCCGCTGCGAGGCGCGCGAGGAAGTCCGCGCTGGCAGGTGCCACCAGCACCAGCTCCGCCCAGCGGGCCAGCTCGATGTGGCCCATCGCGGCCTCGGCCGCGGTGTCCCACAGATCGGTGCGCACCGGCCGACCGGACAGCGCCTGGAACGTCAGCGGCGTGACGAAGCGCTGCGCCCCCGCGGTCATCACGACCTGCACCTCGGCACCGCGCTCGGCGAGCCTTCGGACCAGTTCGGCCGACTTGTAGGCGGCGATCCCACCGGTGACACCCAGCACAATGCGACGCGGCGATGATGCGGGACCGGCCATCGGAACATTATCGACCGCATTGAAGCTCGCTTCCAAGGCTTGCTGTCACGGCAGTGAGAACCGCCGGTTATGAGGCCGGCCGGGACAAATGCCCCGATTCGGCAAATTTACCCGCTCGGTGCCCCGCGCCCGCGGAATGAGACTTGGTTCATGAAAACCCGCGACTGGCTGGCCGGCGAACGGGCGTGCGAGCCGTTCGCGGCCGTCGGTCCCGGGGCCAGGGGCGCGAGCCCGTCGCCCGTCCTCCGCGATGGCCAGCATCCGTCCCACGTCTGAGGAGCCCAGAACGGTGCTGTTCGTCCGCGACCAGGGCGGCGCGATCCGGGGAGCGACGGCCGCAGAGATCATTGCAGCCGCTCGGCGGGCCCTGTCGAGACGTGTCCGCCGCGGTGCTGCCCTGACCTCCCCGCGCCTGGTGCGCGACTTCCTGAGCCTCAAACTCGGCGGGCTCGAACACGAATCTTTCGCGGTACTGCTGCTCGATAACCGCCACCGTCTGATCGACTACGTGGAGCTGTTCCGCGGGACCATTGACGGGGCCAGCGTGCACCCTCGCGAGGTCGTCAAGCTGGCGCTCGCCCGCAACGCAGCCGCGCTGGTGCTCGCCCATCCGCACCCGTCCGGCGTCGCCGAACCGAGCCAAGCCGACGCGGCCATCACCCGCCGGCTCCGGGAAGCGCTCGCACTCGTCGACATCCGCGTGATCGATCACATCATCATCGCCGGCGGCGAAACCGTTTCGCTCGCCGAACGGGGCCTGCTG
>JGI12269J14319_10002686_pt1 | contig 17004 bp, 11 predicted proteins | sample PeaSoiSIISIP2007_FD_14319 | JGI IMG/M metagenome (IMG submission 14319) | reverse complement strand
GAAAATCTCTCTGGCCGGCGGCGACCACCGCAATCGCCGAGCCAGTCGGGCGTCGCGGGGCCGTCACGCGCAAAAAGTACCGGAAAATCGGATTATAACATCGTCTCAACTTGCACCCGAAGTGATTGGTACGCCGGTGTTTACACTCATTAGTACACGCCCCTCCAGGTTTCAGGTGTCAGGTGTCAGGTCTCAGGAAAACCCAGACCTCAAAACCCAATTGAGCTTCGCCTTTCCTGAGACCTGAGACCTGACACCTGAGACCTGCCGTGTTACTTTCTTTTCAGCACTATGGCAAAGCAGACCAGCCACCAGATCCAGCCCAACCGGGAGAAGAATCCTCGCCGCCAGCCCACTGCCTCCGGCGAAAAGGACCTCGCCGTCAATAGGAACGCCAGCCATAACTACTTCTTGCTAGAAAAATTTGAGGCAGGAGTCGCGCTTACCGGGACCGAGGTGAAGTCGATTCGCACCGGCAAGACCAATCTCAAGGACGCCTACGGCCTCATCAAGGATGGCGAACTCTGGCTCTTCAACTGCCATATCGGGCCCTATGACCACGGCAACTACGCCAACCACGCCGCCCTGCGCACTCGCAAACTCCTGGTTCACAAAGAAGAAATTCGCAAGCTCATTGGCAAAACCCAGCAAAAAGGACTCACCCTGATCCCCACCCGAGTCTATTTCAAGAACGGCAGAATTAAAGTTGAACTCGCCCTCGCCAAAGGCAAGCAGCAATGGGATAAGCGCGAGACCGAGCGCCGCCGCACCGCCGACAAGGAAGCCCGCGAAGCTATCTCCAGGGGAAGAAAACACGCGTAGGGTAGTGGAGAGAGGGGCGTCCTCGCACGCCCGCAAAGGGACGACGAGTTTCGTCGCCCACTCCGGAACCAACCGGTCAATGCGTGCAATGGGATGGGCTACACCAACCGAGAGCCACAATTTATCTCGCTGATGACTTTTGTTTTTTCCAGCTTTCCAGCGGCACCCATCCACTCCCTGTGCTGCAATCGCCCTTCGCGCAGACCTCAAACTTGTAGATCGGGTGAATCTCCCACAGGGAAACCCGGGAGGGATCACTTGCCCCCTTGCTTGTCACGGGATTCCCGCCCACGCACGGGGTGTGACTCGAATCGAACATCAGCTGTCCGGTAACCCTAACCGGCAGCTTCGCGCCTCCGACCTGATTGACGAGATCGGAATTCCAGGAAGATGGGCGATGGTGCGGAATCATTTCGACAACCACTCCCGCGCATTCAGCGTCACCAGGGTTTGCCACGATGGAGATGTGGATGTCGTGATACGCGGGCTGGTTCGGCACACTACTGCCGCAATTCACGGTTTCCGCTTCTTCTGGGCGCGCGGTTTTGACATATCCGGTCAATACGACTTCTTTCCCTTCTCCCAAAGCCTGTAAAGGCCCGCGATCCTGGGCAGGCCCGGGCTTGTTTGTGAGCGGGTGCAGATCGGGGTTGCCGAAGGGAATGTTTTGGTTCTTCTGCACATCCGCCTGAAGACCGGCCATTTGAGCAACCGTCATGGGCTGCGATCCAGCGGCACAAAAGTTATTCTTCGCCTCGTTCTGCGTGGCTTCCTCTGCACCGCTGCCTTGGACACCACACCTGGAATCTATCGCTGTGGCCTTGGCACTCGGATAACTCGGGGTGGAGCATGACGGTTTGAACGTCTGAGTGACTGCTGGCAGGACGATCAGAAAGAGGCTTGCAAGCAAACCTAATTTACTCATCGCAATTACCTCCATTCGGTTGGGCAAGCAGTTTACACCCGTTTGTCCAAGCGGGCATCGTTGGGCGTGGAAGATTACGGATAAACGGAAATCCTGGCTTTGGAAAAGAGATCTTGGAACTCACGGGGTATTACAGGATTGTCGATGTAACCAGCGTCATCACCAATTGATCCACCTTCAGGCGCTTCCATCCCGGAAGCTAAGTTCACCAGCAGGCTGCTTCAAAAACGCCCGTCGTTGAGTTGCGCGTTCCCCCTCCCACCGTGGATACTGAGCATAATCCATTATGAATACAAATCTTTCTTCCTCCGCTCCGTCTCAACTGGAAACCGAATGTCTGGTCGTGGTAACGCTTGATCGCAGCGAAAAAGACCAGAGCGAAAAAGATAAGCCCGTCGTAGCCGTCGAATGCTCCGATGCGGCCGTGCGCGATGCCGCCAAGGACGTGATCGCCAGCGGCGAAGTCACTGCCAAGTCGTTCGAAACCACGCTGCTGCATCGACCCACAGGATTGAAGGCTAAACGCCTGCTCCTGGTCGGCGGCGGCAAAGCCAGGAATTTTTCTGCCGCGGAATTGCGCAAGCTCGCCGGCGCAGCCGTGCGCACGCTGAAAGGCAAGGGTGTCCGCAGCTTCGCATTCGCACTTCCCGGGACCAGCATCGCCGCGGCGGAAGGAGTGCGCGCCATCGTCGAAGGGGCTTTCGTCGGCAATTTCGAGCCCGGCTACTACAAGAGCGACCGCAAGGACAACGACCAGAAAATCGACGACGTCACCATCGTTGTGCCTGGCGATACGAAACCCCTGGAAAACGCACTGCAAGGCGCGCGCATCGTCGCCGAGTCGCAGAATTTCACCCGCGACCTCACCAACGAACCCTCTAATCGCATGACCCCAACCATCCTGGCCGAGCGCGCCAAGAAGATGGCCGCCGAAGTCGGGCTGAAGTGCGAAGTCCACGGCGCCGACAAGATCAGACAACTAAAGATGGGCGCGTTCTGGGGAGTGGCCCAGGGATCCGACGAACCTCCCGCGCTGATCGTGCTGCGCTATGAACCTGCAGATGCGGCAAAAGATGTTCACCTTGGTCTGGTGGGCAAAGGAGTGACCTTCGACACCGGCGGCATCTCCATCAAGCCCGCCGACGGCATGGAAAAAATGAAGTACGACATGGCCGGAGCCGCCACCATGATCGGCGTCATGCGCGCGCTGGCCCTGCTCAAGCCTAAAGTCAAGGTCACCGCCATCGTCTGCGCCACCGAAAACATGCCTTCCGGCAAAGCGCAAAAGCCCGGAGACGTGCAGATTGCCATGTCCGGCAAGTCTATCGAAATTATTAATACCGACGCCGAAGGACGGCTGATCCTAGCCGACGGCCTCTGCTACGCCCGCCAACTCGGCTGCACCCATTTGGTCGATGCCGCGACACTGACCGGAGCTGTAGTCGTTGCCTTGGGCTACGTGAATGCCGGAATCTTCTCGAGTGACGACCAGATGTATGAGCGCTTCGCCAGCGCCAGCCAGCAAGCCGGCGAAAAACTGTGGCGTCTTCCGCTCGACGACGAATACAAAGAGATCATCAAATCGAACATAGCCGACATGGTGAATTCCGGCGGACGCTGGGGCGGAGCCATCTCCGCCGCCATGTTCCTCAAGGAATTTGCCGAAGACACGCCCTGGATTCACCTCGACATTGCCGGCACTGCCTGGATGGAAGAGGCGAAACCCTGGATCGCCAAAGGTCCATCAGGGATCGCGCTGCGCAGTCTGGTGGAGTTCGTCAAAGGATGGAGCGCTTAGAACTAAAGGTCTTAGGTCTTAGGTCTTAGGGAAGACTAAGCCACAACGCGAGCCTTTCCTAAGACCTAAGACCTGAGACCTGATCCATGGATCTCCCCGCTAAAATCCGCTCCCTACCCACATCGCCCGGCGTGTACCTCTATAAAAACGGCGAAGGCGAAGTCATCTACGTAGGCAAGGCCAAGAACCTGCGCGCTCGCGTCTCCTCCTATTTTCACGAAGGCCGGTGGGAAGACGCGAAAACCGGCACGCTGGTCCGCGAGGCCGTCGACGTCGACTACATTGTAGTGGCCAATAATAAAGAGGCGCTGGCGCTCGAGAATCACCTCATCAAGCAGAAGAAGCCGCGCTTCAACATCCTGCTGCGCGACGACAAGACTTACCCTTACGTGAAGTTGACCTTGGCTGAGCGCTTCCCGCGCGTGTACGTGACTCGCCGCTTGCGCAAGGACGGCAGCGCCTACTACGGCCCATACTTCCCTGCCAATCTCGCCTATCGCATCGTGGACCTGATTCATCGCCACTTCATGGTCCCGTCGTGCAAAGTGGATTTGACCCGCTACCATCCACGCCCGTGCCTGCAGTATTACATTAAGCGTTGCCTCGGTCCCTGCGTGAAAGACCTGACCACGCCCGAGATCTACGGTGAAGCCGTGCGCGACGTGAAGCTTTTTCTCGAAGGCCGGCAAACTGATCTCGTCAAATCTTTGCGTGAGCGCATGTCTGAGGCTGCCGAAGCGCAGGAGTTCGAGCGCGCCGCCCGCTATCGCGACCTTGTCTCCACGGTTGAGCAACTGCAAGAGAAGCAGCGCATCGCCGCCGCCGAAGGTGACGACGCCGACGTCTTCGGCTATCACTACGAAAACCAGATGCTGGCCGTCAACCTCTTCCACATGCGCGGAGGAAAAGTCCTTGACCGTCGGGAATTTTTCTGGGAAGACCTGCCCGAGTTTGGCATAGACCACGTAGGAACGGACGCATTCGTCCGCCCCGGCGAGCAAGGCGAGCCAGCGACCTCCTTTCATCCCAACGAATTCTTCTCTGCCCTGGTCAAGCAGCTCTATCTCGTCCAGCCCTACGTTCCGCGCAACATCTACGTCCCCGTCGACTTCGAAGACCGCGAGGAACTGGAAGAAGCGCTGAGTGACCAGCTCGCCGGGGAAGGCGGGCGAGCCACCAGAGTCCACATCACCGTCCCCCAGCGCGGAGACAAGCGCGAACTCATCGATCTTGCCGGCACCAACGCCAAGCAATCCTACGACCAGCGTTTCCGGGTCCTGAAGCCCAATGCCAGAGCCATCCAGGAAGCTTTGCAAGACGCGCTAGCGCTGCCCAAACCGCCCAAGCGCATCGAGTGCTTCGACATCAGTCATATTCAGGGAGCGGAAACCGTCGCCTCGATGGTGGTGTGGGAAGATGGCAAGATGACAAATTCCGACTACCGCAAGTTCATCGTCAAGACGGTCGAAGGCGTGGACGATTTCGCCTCCATGCGCGAAGTAGTGACGCGCCGCTACCGGCGCTTGCAGGAAGAAAAAAAGCCCATGCCCAGCCTGGTGCTGATCGACGGCGGCCTGGGACAACTCCACGCTGCCGCCCAGGCTCTCGAAGCCCTGGAAATTATCAACCAGCCGTTAGCCGCCATCGCCAAACGCGAAGAAATCATTTATGTGTACGGACAGGAAGACGACCCCGTGGTTCTCGACCACCACTCTCCCGTGTTGCATCTGGTGCAGATGATCCGCGACGAAGCGCATCGTTTCGCCGTAACTTTCCATCGCAAGCGCCGCCAGATTCGCGACCGCGCCACCGAACTGAGAGAAATCCCCGGCGTAGGAGAATCCACCACCCGCCGTCTACTGGAACATTTCGGCAGCCTGCAAGCCGTGACGCAAGCCGACGTAGCCGCGCTGTCAGCGGTTGTGACCAAATCTCAAGCGGAAGCCATCCTCGAACATTTTAAAAGGCTCGTGTAGGGACGGGCGTCCTCGCCCGTCCAGGCCGAGCGAAGCTCGGCAGCTGCCGGCGATCACCCCAGCATCCGTTTTCTGAAGGACAGGACTTCCCTCCCGCACAAGCGCTCGCCGTCGGCGTACAATTCCAATCGTAGCTCGTGATCGCGATCGAGCAGGAGGTCCCCATGCCCGTGTACGACTACGTCTGCAACGATTGTCACAAAACCTTCGAAGTAATCCTCACCCTCAAGGAACACGATGTAGAGGTGAAATGCCCCAAGTGCGGCAGCAAGAACGTGGAGCAAGAGGTAACCGCGTTTTATGCCGTGACCGGGAAGAAGAGTTAAGCGGAACAACCGGGCATTGCTGGGTGCCCCATCCTTGCGCGTTCTTTGCGCAAGGGTGGGATTTGAGTACCCTCAACCCCTGAGATTTTTCACCGACTCCAGGACTCAGCGCCCATCCATGAGCTTTGTCGCCCGAAACGATTTGACCACAATCTGATTGGGTTGCATGCCAACCGGGATGATGGTCAGCAAGGAATATTCCGAGGGCTCGAATTTCTTCTTCGGAGTGCGTTTCTGAATTACCACTAAGTCTCCAGAACCGGAGTCGAGCACCAGCAAATAGTTCTGATTCTGCGAGAGCGCAAGCGCATCGGGATGAGTGCCTACGGGCAGATAGGCGATGATCCGGCCGAGGTCGATGTCATAAACGGCGATGTTATTCGATCCGAAGTTAGAGATGTATAAGCGCGAGTTATCGCCCGATACCACGCCGCGCGTAGGCTGGGTGCCGATAAGATAACTGCCCGACACCTCGTTCGCCGTGGTCTCGATAATGGAAATCGTGCCGGCCTCGAAGTTGAAAGCCGCCAGTTCTCCACCGTCCGGTTTCAGCGCCAGACTGACCGGAGATTTCCCGACATCGAGAAGGGCCAGCAGCTTTTCGTTCTGCGTTTCGCTCTTAAGAGCGATGCTGGCAACCTGCCCCGACCCCGAACAGGAAACGAACGCCTTGCTGGAATCGGGCAGGATGGCGATGTCTTCAGGACTGATGCAGATGTTGATGGCGGAGCGCACGGCGAGGCGCGCGGTGTCAATGATGGAGACCGAGTTGTCGCCGCGGTTGCTGACCACCACGGTTGCGCCGTCGGGAGAGACGCGTGCCAAGCCAGGATTTCCGCCAACCCGGAGCGTGGCCGCGACCGTGCGGCGGTCGAGATCGAGAACAGAAACGTTGTCGGAACCGGAATTAGCCACATAGCCGCGGCGTCCGTCAGGAGAGACGTCGATGAAAAAAGGGCGCCCGTAGACGCCGATGGTGGCGACAACTTTATTCTGTTCAGCGTCGATCACGCTGACATTCGAAGAGCCGGTGTTGACGACGTAAACCTCGTTACGCTTCGGATTGGCCATGACGCCGGTAGGCTCGTTGCCGACCTGCAGCGTTCTCACCGGCCGAAAGCTGCGCAGGTCGATTACTGTAACGGTGTTGCTCTTTCCATTCGTTATGTATGCGTACTCGCGATAGAGCGGGCCGTAGATGGGGAGAGCGCGTTCGTGAAAATACCACCAGCCACCGGCTAGGATAAGCGGGACGAGAACGGCGAGTAACAGGAATTTTCTCAAGGACGGATTGGCCTCGCTGCAGGCACGAGATTATCGGAAATGCTGCGCCGCGCTCAGAACGAAGCGGACTTCTACGTTCACTCGGATCGCGACCGGATTTCCGTCTTTTGTTGCAGGAGCAAACCTCCACTTTTTCACGGCATTGATGGCCGCCTGGTCGAACCCCGGGCTTAGGCTGCGGACAACTTCCACGTCCCGCGGCAGACCCCCGCGACCGACGACCACTCCGAGCACAACCGTCCCCCCGGTTAGGCCATTGCGCCCTTTCGTTGGATAGTCAGGGTCCGGAGTGTAAGTGGTGCGCGGCGGTTTCGCCCCCTCTTTAGGACCATAGATGTGCTCTTGGGAAACGTTATCGGACGCATCTGACGTCTTTGTGTTTGGCGTCGCAGGCGGCTGGCTTTGCGCAGTGACGGCCCCCGTAGCGAACATAAGGGCCAGCGCGACTATGCCTCGTCTCATGCTGTCCTTCCGCACTGCCTGCCTGCCGCCGACGGCTCGCCAATGTTAGCGTTTTGAACTGTCCGTCCCAACACCGCCGCGATCTGCCGGACCTGCACCATCAGCGCGTCGAACTGATCGGGGAACAGCGACTGCATGCCATCCGAGAGAGCGCGGTCGGGATCGTGGTGCACTTCGACGATCAGGCCATCGGCTCCAACGGCAACGGCGGCGCGGGAAAGTGGAGTTACTTTGTTGCGCTTACCGGTGCCGTGGCTGGGGTCCACGATGATGGGCAGATGGCTGAGGCGCTGGACGGCGGGCACGATGCTGAGATCGAGCGTATTGCGAGTGTGATCGGCAAAAGTGCGCACTCCGCGCTCGCACAGGACGATGTTGTAGTTGCCCTCGCTCATGATGTATTCGGCGGCCATAAGAAATTCTTCCAGCGTGGCCGAGATGCCGCGCTTCAGCAAGACGGGCTTGTGGGCGCGTCCAGCGCGCTTGAGCAGAGAGAAGTTCTGCATGTTGCGGGCGCCGATCTGGATGACATCGGCATATTGGTCGACCAGGTCGAGCGATTCGTAATCCACGGCTTCGGTGACGATGAGCAAGCCGAAGCGCTCGCGGACGTCGGCCATGATCTTCAGCCCTTCTTCGCCTAGTCCCTGAAAGGAATAAGGAGAAGTTCGAGGCTTGTAGGCGCCGCCGCGGAAGAACTGAGCTCCGGCGCGGGCCACGCGCTCGGCGATGGTGAAGGCCTGATCGCGGCTCTCGATGCCGCAGGGCCCGGCGATGATAGCCAGGCTGGGGCCTCCGATGGTGACGGGCGAGCTTCCCGAATGAGGAGCGGGAAACTTGATCACCGTGTTGTCGGGCTTGGTGTCGCGGCTGACCAGCTTGTAGGGCTTGGTAACGCGGATGACTTCCTGCACGCCAGGCATTTCTTCCAACGAGCCGGATTCGACTTCGCCTTTGTTGCCGGTGATGCCGATAGCGGTGCGCTGCGCTCCCGGCATGGAGTGGGCGCGGTACCCAAGCGCTTCGATTTTCTGGCAAACGGCGCGGACCTGCTCTTCCGTGGCCTGCGCTTGCATGACGACCAGCATAGGCAATACCCCGAACTGCTTCAGTTTAGCGTCCGGGGGCGGGACAGAGCAAACGGCGGGTTGGGGGCTTGACCTGCACTCCCCGCCCTTGAATTGAGGTTGCGGACATTCGATCTACTTCTTTTACGCGGGCAAATATTTCTTCTCTATCGAAGCCACCGCCACGGATCCACCATTTCGTTGAGATGAATTTTCGCACCTTGCGAAAAAGCCTACTGTATGGTCCCTGGTTCCGGCTCTGCAGACTCGGCATCCAAAACCTGCCTCACCTTGGCCACCAGCTCCGACAGGGAGAAGGGCTTGGCCAGGAACCAGAGTCCAGCATCGAGCACGCCGTAGTGGACGATGGCGTTGCTGGTGTAGCCGGAGACGTACAGCACCCGGGTTCGCGGTGAAATCTGTTTCACTTGCGCGGCAAGCTGGGGCCCGTTCATTCCGGGCAGAATCACGTCGGTGACCAGCAGGTGGATGTCGACATGATTGGCGCGGCAGTGGGCGAGGCCTGCTTCGGGGTTGGCGGCGGGTAACACGTTGTAGCCGCTGTCTGCCAGGACTTCACACGTCAATTGACGGACCTGTTCGTTGTCCTCGACCAGAAGAATGGTTTCGGTTCCACGCCGCATGCCTGCCGGCCGTCTCTCCGCTCTGACTTCTTCGGCTGGTTGATCGACCCTGGGGAAATAGATCTTGAACGTCGTCCCCCGATCGGGCTCGCTGTAAACCCAGATGTAACCTCCACTCTGCTTGACGATTCCGTACACCGTGGAGAGTCCCAGGCCTGTGCCCTTGCCGACTTCCTTGGTGGTAAAGAAAGGTTCAAAGATATGCGCCTGCGTGTCGGCGGTCATGCCGATTCCGGTGTCGCTCACGGCCAGCATGACGTAGCGTCCGGGCTGCGTGGGCGGGTGTTCGCGAGCATACGCGTCGTCCAGTTCCGTGTTTGCGGTTTCCAGGGTCAAGCTTCCGCCGCTGGGCATGGCGTCGCGCGCATTCACGGCCAGGTTCATGATGACTTGCTCGATTTGCCCGGGATCAGCTTTGACCGTGCCCAGGTCGGGGCCAGGTACGGTCATGATTTCGACGTCATCGCCGATCAGCCGCCGCAGCATGGTATCGAGGTTCATCATGATGTTGTTCAAATCAATCACCCGGGGCGAGTGGATCGCCTTTCGGCTGAAGGCCAGCAGTTGTTTAGTGATTTCTTCCGCGCGCTCGGCGGCCGTCCGGATTTGAACCGTGGCGTCCATCAGCCGGCTGGCGGCGGGAACTCCGCCCATCACGATCTGACTGTAGCCCTTAATGACCGTCAAGATGTTGTTGAAGTCGTGGGCAACACCGCCCGCGAGACGGCCAACCGCTTCCATTTTCTGGGAATGGCGCAGCTTCTCTTCGAGCCCCACGCGGTCGGTCACATCCTGAACCAGCGAGGCCACACCGAACACGCCTCCGGATTCGTTGACCAGCGGCGTGTTGTACCACTCGCAGGAAATCGTCCGGCCGGCCTTGGTGATATTGTCGTTGGTGGCGGCATAGACTGGGCTACCTTTTTGCTCGAGCAGGTCATGCCAGACCCGCTCCACACGCTCGCGGAAGGCGGGTGCCGTGATGAAGGTGCCATGTTGTCCCATGGCCTGCTCGCGGGAAAATCCGAAGAGGCGTTCGGCCGCGGCATTCCAGGCCACAACGCGAAAGTTGAGATCCCATTCAATCACCGCCAGCGGCGTATGCTCGACGTGGACCCGCAGTCTCTGCTCTGACTTGTGAATCTCTTCTTCCACTCGCTTGCGTTCGCTGATGTCCCGCGAGATCCCAATCAGTCCGATCACCCTCCCGTTCGCATCGCGATACGGACTCTTGGTGGTGAGGTAGGTCCGCGCCGGGTCCGCCGGCAGCCCACTTTGCTCGTAGGTGCAAGTCTCTCCCCCCTCGAGGACCCTGCGATCGCGCTCCATGACTTGACGCGCGGTTTCCGGAGAAAAAAGCTCGCGGGTATCCTTGCCCAAGACCTCTTCGATGGTCCGTCCCAGGGGTAGAGCTCCTGCGGAATTGACCATCAGGTAACGGCTCCGCAAGTCCTTGACGTAGACTGCGTCCGTGGTTCCTTCCGTAATCCCTTGCAGAAGCGCCAGGTTCTTCTGCAATTCCTGCGAACTGTGGAGCAACTGGCTGTGCGTCACGAACAAGCGGCCACTGGCGGCGGCGAACGAGACCGTCACCAGGAACACGGCCCAGAGAAACTGTTCCTGGGCAATCTGCAGGACCAGCGGAAAGACGATGGCGGGGATGAGCAAAGGAGAAAACTGCGCGAGCAGTTGCATGCCCGGGTCGAAAGAGCTGGTCGTCTCCAGTGGGCTCTGCTCAGTACCGTTCCAAGTCGACGCAATCACGATGAGAAGGCAGTAAGTGACAGTCCACATCAGGCCGATCCAAGTGCCCGACCGATGGCTCCCGGTAGCAAAGGTGTATAGGGTCGTACTGGAGGTGATGGCGAAGGCGAAGAAAAACCCGGCTATACGAAAAAAGAGTGCGCGTGCCGTGCGATATTGAGTCAGCAGCCCTCGAACTGCAAAACTCACGGCCAACAACCCGAAGAAGGCGAAACCGACATAAAAGGCACGAAATTCCATAGCCCGTCCCGAGAGTTGCCATCGCGAGGGCACGTAGAGCTGAGAAAGCTCGAGGGCCAGCGCCAGAGCGCAAACCTGCCCAAAATCGCAAAGCCGCAACCACCGGAATCCACTGTCCGGGTCCCGCGGACTCAGAAACAGCGTCATCATGGCGGGCACAGGCCAGAAGAAAAACAGAACGTCGCTAGGCCAGAGCGTACCGGCCGGGGCGTGCAGATAATCGAAGTAGTAGTTGTAGCCGACCTGGGCCACAAGAGAAAGAAGCATGGAAAAAGAAATCAGGCGCCAAACCCGCTTGCCAAAGGACCCTGATTGGCGGGCGGCGGACCAGCTGACGACGGCAGCCACCAGGACCGCCGCTGCCCCAATCCAGTCAGTCCACCAGGAGGCGAATGGAGTGCCGTACCTGAATGCGAGGAGAAGCAGGTGTGCAACGATCAGAATTGCCGCCGCTGAAATCGCGGAACTGCGATACTTGGGCATCTCTTAACCTCGATGTAACACAAGGTTTCGAAAATGCTTTGGGGGCGGCATCTTCGCGTTCCAGTGTATACATTTACGCCTCCGCGCCGCAAATTTCGTGTTTTCGCAGACCGCTGCCTCAGCCGAGTAAGCAAAAGTCGGAGTCGCCTGGGCTCATCCACGTGACTCCGCTGTTCCTTGCCCGCAAACCCTCGCCGCCCCTGGCTTTACCGCGCGAATCTCCGAGCAGCTATTTCGGCTGCCCGCGCCACACATCTCAGTCTGCCGTTGTAAAATCGTGGATTACTCATTGCTGAGCCCCTCTATCTATGGCACAGGAAGACAAACCGATTCCCACCGCGCGCCCCGAGCGTAACGATGAGCGCTACGACCCTCAGCGCATTGAGCAGAAATGGACGGAGCGCTGGCAGAGCGACCCGTCGCTCTATGCCGCCGAGGCCCACTCCACTAAACCCAAGTTTTACGTTCTGGAGATGCTTCCCTACCCTTCCGGCGCACTGCACATGGGGCACGTGCGCAATTACTCCATCGGTGATGCGCTGGCTCGCTACATGTGGATGAATGGGTACAACGTGCTGCATCCCATGGGATGGGATTCGTTCGGCCTGCCCGCGGAAAATGCGGCCATCAAGAACAACACTCCTCCCAGGGAGTGGACGCTGGCGAATATTGCGGCCATGAAGGTGCAGATGAAGCGCCTGGGCTTCGCCTATGACTGGTCGCGCGAGGTCACGACTTGCCTGCCGGAATACTACCGCTGGAATCAGTGGTTCTTCCTCAAACTCTATGAACAGGGATTGGCATATCGCAAGAAAAGCAAGGTCAATTGGTGTCCGCAGTGCGCCACCGTTTTGGCCAACGAACAGGTTGTAGGCGGCATGTGCTGGCGGCACGAGGACCAGCCGGTCGAGCAGCGCGAACTGGCACAGTGGTTCTTGCGGATCACGAAGTACGCGGACGAGTTGCTGCGCGATCTGGAAAAGCTGCAGGGATGGCCGGAAAAAGTCCGCATCATGCAGCAGAACTGGATTGGCCGCAGCGAAGGCACGCTGGTGGATTTCGATCTGGGCGGAACCGTGGGGCCGGCGGGGTCGACAATTACGGTGTTCACCACGCGGGTGGACACGATCTATGGCGCGACCTCGGTACAGTTGGCGCCCGAACATCCGATCGTGGCGGACATCGCAGCGCGCAACCACGATTTGCGGGTCAAGGTTGACCAACTGATCGCCGAGCAGCGCCGCGCGAAAGAAGCGGGCGACATTGGCGAGATCGAGAAGCACGGAGTGTTTACCGGGCGTTATGCTAAGAATCCTTACAACGGAGAAGCGGTGCCGGTGTGGGTGGCGAACTACATCCTGATGGACTACGGCACCGGCGCCATCATGAGCGTGCCAGCGCACGACGAGCGCGATTACGAATTTGCCAGGAAGTACAAGCTGGAAATCCGCTTAGTGATTCTGCCGCAATCGAGCGATCCGGAAGAAACCATGGTCGAGCCGCCGCTGCCCTTTACCACCATGGACGGGATCGTGGTGAACTCGGGCGAGTTCAACGGCTTGAGCTGCGCGGATGCGATCGAAAAGATGTCGGCGCGCGCGGAAGAAAAAGGTTTTGGGAAAGCCACCGTCACCTTCCGAATTAAAGACTGGGGCATCTCGCGGCAGCGCTATTGGGGCACGCCGATTCCGATGGTGTATTGCGATAAGGACGGCGTGGTACCGGTGGCGGAAAAAGACTTGCCGGTAATTTTGCCCGACAACGTGCCCATCACGCTCGCGGGTGGATCGCCGTTGATGAATGTGCCGGAGTTCCTGAACACGACCTGTCCGAAATGTGGCGGCCCGGCGCGGCGCGAGACCGACACCATGGATACGTTCGTCGATTCGTCGTGGTACTTCTACCGCTACGCCGACGCGCAGAATAACCAGGAACCTTTCAACCGCGAGGTCATCGCGTACTGGTTCGGAAAGAATGGCATTGATCAGTATATTGGCGGCGTCGAGCACGCCATTCTCCACCTTATTTATTCGCGCTTCTGGACGAAGTTCATGCGCGATATGGGTTTGGTGAAAAATGATGAACCGGTCGCGCGCTTGTTCACCCAGGGGATGGTGATCAAAGACGGCGCGAAGATGTCGAAGAACCTGGGGAACGTGGTGTCTCCGGATGAGATGGTGGCGCGCTATGGGGCGGATGCGGCGCGCTTGTACAGCTTGTTCGCCGCCCCGCCGGATCGCGATCTGGACTGGCAGGATGCGGGGATTGAAGGCATTCAGCGGTTCCTGGGACGGGTGTACCGGTTCTATGAGAATTATGCGAACCCGCAGGGCCCCGATTGGCGCACTCCTTTGTCCCCGTCTCTGACCGGCTCGGCGCGGCAACTTCAGCGCAAACTTCACCAGACCATTAAGCGCGTGACCGACGACTTCCAGGGACGATGGCACTTCAACACCTGCATCTCGGCCGTTATGGAACTATTGAACGACGCCAACCGAAGGATGCTCGGAAGTGAAGACACCCAAAACCCTGTGACCGGAGCGCTCGTTAAAGGGGACGAGATTCCACTAACCCTTCTGGCTGACGTACAGCGCAACATCGCCCTGCTGCTGGCTCCGATGGCGCCTTATCTGGCGCATGAATTGTGGGAGATGACGGGCGAAAAGAGCAATCTGCTGAAAGCTCCGTGGCCGAAGTACGATCCGGCGCTGGCAGCCGAGGACGAGATCGAGATTCCCGTGCAGGTCAACGGCAAGCTGCGCGGGCTGGTGGTGGTGCCGGCGAGTGCAACCGAGGATCAAATCCAGCAAGCGGCGCTTGCCAATGAGAAGGTGCAAGCGGCCCTGGCTGGCAAGCAGGTGGTGAAGGTGATTGTGGTGCCGAAGAAGCTGGTGAATATCGTGGTGCGATAAAGTAATAACCACAGGGGACACAGAGGATCACAGAGAACTAGGCTTTCCCCTGTGTTCCGCTGTGTCCTCTGTGGTTAAGACTTTGGGTTTTGTTTGCAACTGGGTCAGCAATCTGAGAAACTCATTCGTGGAAACCCAATCCCAGCTTAACCAGGCAATCGTTGTCCTCGACTTCGGAGCGCAATATTCGCAGTTGATTGCGCGCCGTATCCGCGAACAGAAGATTTTTTCCGTCGTCCTGCCCTTCAACGCCAGCCTGGAAGAAATTCGCAGCTACTCTCCGGTGGGGATCGTTTTGTCGGGCGGCCCGTCGTCGGTGTATGACAAAGGCGCGCCGCATGCCGACAAGAAAATCTTCGAACTCGGACTGCCTGTGCTCGGCATCTGCTACGGATTGCAGTTCATGGTGTACGCGCTTGGCGGCAAGGTTCGTCCCGCAGCGAAGCGCGAATACGGCCATGCCAAAGTCGAGATCCAGGAATCCGACTCACAACTTTTTCAGGGACTGCCCAAGCTGCTGGCGGTCTGGATGTCGCATGGCGACTCGGCTGAAGGGCTGCCAGCGGGCTTCCGGCTGACGGCGAAAACTCCCAACGCGGTTGCTGCCATCGAAAACGCTGAGAGGAAGATGTGGGCGGTGCAGTTTCATCCAGAGGTGCACCACACGCCGCTGGGCTCGGACATCCTGCGCAATTTTGCCCTCAACATTTGTGGGGCGAAACCACTCTGGACACCCCAGCATTTTATTGACACGACCGTGGCGCAGGTGAAACAGCAAGTCGGCAACGGCCGCGCCATCTGCGCGCTTTCCGGCGGAGTGGATTCTTCGGTTGCGGCGGTGCTGGTAGATCGTGCCATGCGCGATGCTTCCGGAAAATCGCGCCTCACCTGCGTCTTCGTTAACAACGGAGTGCTGCGCAAGAACGAGTTCGAGAAAGTGCATAAGAATCTGCGCGACAATCTTGGACTGCACCTGGTAGCGGTCGACGCCACCCAGCGTTTTATGAAAAGGTTGGCGGGAGTGAGCGACCCGGAAAAAAAGCGGAAGATCATCGGTAAAGAATTCATTGCCGTCTTTGACAAGGAAGCGCGCCGTATCGAAAAAGAGGAAGGCAAGGTCAAGTGGCTCGTCCAGGGGACGCTCTATCCCGACGTCATCGAATCGCGCTCGGTCCGCGGCCCGTCAGAGGTCATCAAGTCCCATCACAACGTGGGCGGGTTGCCCGCAAAGATGAAGCTCAAGCTCATCGAGCCGCTGAAAGACCTGTTTAAAGATGAGGTGCGGCGCATCGGCCGTGATCTGGGCATGCCCGAGGAGATTTTGCAGCGCCAGCCTTTCCCTGGCCCTGGCCTGGCCGTCAGGATTTTGGGTGAAGTAAATAAAGAACGAGCCGACTTGCTGCGCGAGTGCGATGAGATCGTTGTGGGTGAGATCAAGAAGGCTGGCCTCTACCAGAAAATCTGGCAGTCGTTCGCCGTGCTCTTGCCGGTGATGTCGGTCGGAGTGATGGGCGACCAGCGGACTTACGCTTACACCTGCGCCGTCCGCGCCGTGCATTCGGAGGATGGAATGACGGCGGATTGGGTTCCGCTGCCTTACGAAGTGCTGAAGACTATTTCCAATCGGATCGTGAATGAAGTGCGCGGCGTGAATCGCGTGGTTTATGACATTACCTCGAAGCCTCCGGGGACGATTGAGTGGGAGTGAGACCGAGCAACATTCACCGCAGAGACACAAACAGCAGATCCTTCGCTTCGCTCAGGATGACACTTTTGTTGAGGTGACGAAATCGAGGGCGCTGGCCGCTGCCCTTCCGATTGATGATTCCGCTCCCGAAGAACTACCATATTCCCATGCCCGTTGATATCGAAACTCCGACATCTTCTTACACCCGCATTCGCGCCGCGCGCGGGACCACGCTCTCCTGCAAAAGTTGGCAGCAGGAAGCGGCCATGCGCATGTTGATGAACAATCTTGACGAGGAAGTTGCCGAGCGGCCGCAGGATCTGGTCGTCTACGGCGGAACAGGCAAAGCCGCCCGCAATTGGGATTGCTATCACGCCATTGTCCACTCGCTGAAGAGTCTTGCGAACGACGAAACGCTGCTGGTGCAGTCGGGCAAGCCGGTGGGCGTGTTCAAGACGCACGAGTACGCACCGCGCGTGCTTATCGCGAACTCGAATCTGGTCGGGCATTTTTCCAACTGGGAGAAGTTCAACGAACTGGAGCGCGCCGGGCTGATGATGTATGGGCAGATGACGGCAGGATCATGGATCTACATCGGCTCGCAGGGGATCATT
>JGI12269J14319_10002685_pt1 | contig 17011 bp, 17 predicted proteins | sample PeaSoiSIISIP2007_FD_14319 | JGI IMG/M metagenome (IMG submission 14319) | reverse complement strand
AGTGACAATCAACCCGCTCGGTTGTCGGCCGTCGTCAGCTGAGCATGAGTCCAACCGATCCAAGACTCACGACTCATACACCACGTGCTGGGGCACGATCCGCGCACGAATCGCGACCTCCCCGTTCAGCACCTGTTTCCTGTATTTTGGGACCCACACGAGATGCACCTTCAGGTCGCTTTTCGTGTGCGCTCCCAGCCTGTAATGTCGCACTCCGCCACGTTTACGCGATCCTTTCCTTCGCCTGAAGGCGAGGGGTTTCCACCATCCCCGAAGGGGACACCAATTACGGGATCACACGCTCGCACACGCGGAGCAGCGCATTGGGCAACAGTCCCATGATCGTGACGGCCGCGGTATTGAGCAGCAGGATGAAACGCATCCGTGGCCGCGCTTCCGGCACGGGCCGATCACCGGCGGCCTCGAAGTACATGTACCACACTACCCGCAGGTAGTAGAACGCGCCGACCACCGAGACCAGGACCACGAAGGTCGCGAGCCACACATGGTTGCCGCCGAGCAGCGCCTGGATGATCCACAGCTTGGCCCAGAAGCCGATGAACGGTGGCACGCCGGCGGTGGAGAACATCAGCACCAGCATCATCGCCGCGAGCAGTGGATCGCGGGTCGCAAGGCCCTTGAAGTCGGCGATCTCGTCGTGCTCGAAGCCCCGGCGGCTCAGCATCAGGATGATGCCGAAAGTCGCCAGTGTCGTAATCACGTAGGCCACCGTGAAATTCAGCGCCGCCTGATAGCCAGCGCTATTGCCGGTGGCGAAGCCGAGCAGCACGAAGCCGGCGTTGGCGATGGCCGAATACGCCAGCATGCGTTTGAGATTGGTTTGCGCGATCGCACCCAGGTTGCCGATCAGCAGCGACAGCACCGCCGTCGCCACCAGCATCTGCGTCCAGATCGCGGGCGTACCGGCCAGCCCATGCGCGAGCAGCCGCAGGATCAGCGCGAACGAGCCGAAAGTCGAGACCGTGGCGATGTACAGGGTCACGCTGGTCGGGGCGCCTTCATAGACGTCAGGCACCCACATGTGGAACGGTACGGCGCCGAACTTGAAAGCGATGGCAGCCACCACGAACGCCACGCCGATGACCAGTGCGGCGTCGGGGCCGCGGCGCACAATATTGCTGAGCTGATCGAGATCGAGCGTTCCGGTCAGGCCGTAGAGCATCGACATACCGTAGAGCAACACCCCCGAGGCAATGGCTCCGAGCACGAAATATTTGACCGCCGCCTCGGCTGCGATCCCCGAATCGCGATCGAAGGCTACCAGCGCGTATAGCGACAGCGACAGCAGTTCGATGCCGAGATAGACGGTCAGCAGGCTGTTGGCCGAGATCAGTACGAAGATCCCGAGCAGGGCCGTGAGGCACAGCACGTAGTACTCCCCTCCCCGCATGCCGCGCTGTTCCAGGTAGTCCTCGGAATAAAACACCGCCGTCGCCATCGTGACGAAGCCGGCCAATTTCAGAAATCCCGCCAGCGGATCGTCGACATACAGGCCATTGAACAGCAGGATCCGCTGCATGCTCAGGCCGTACTGGCTAGTCAGCGCCACGCCGACGGTCAGTGCCACCATCGTCAGCGTTGCGGTCAGGCCGCGCCGGTGGTCGGCGCGGAAGTAGACGTCGCACAGCAGGATCAGGCAGGCTGAGGCCGCCAGCCACATTTCCGGGATGGCCGGCAACAGCGGACCACCCGTCAGCGTACCGACCGTCATAGCGCCCCCGGAATCTTGCTGGTCAGGATCTGCTGCAGCAGATGCTGCACCGACGCTTCCATCATGTTCAGCATCGGCGCCGGCCAGACACCGAGCAGCAGCACCGCCAGCGCCAGTACGCCAAGCACCAGAGTCTCGCGCGGATTGAGATCCTTCATCTTCGCAACCTGCTCGTTCGCGACCGGGCCGAAGATCACGCGCTTGACCAGCCAGAGATTGTAGGCGGCCCCGACCACCAGGATGCTGGCCGCCAGCAGCGCAAACCAGAAGCTGGCCTTGAAGCTCGCGAGGATCACGAGGAACTCACCGACGAAACCCGAAGTGCCAGGCAAGCCGGAGTTCGCGAGCGCGAACAGCACCATGAAAGCGCCGAACTTCGGCATGACGTTGACCACGCCGCCATAGGCATCGATATCGCGGGTATGCAGGCGATCGTACATCACGCCAATGCAGAGGAACAAGGCGCCGGAGATCAGCCCGTGCGAGATCATCTGCACCACGGCGCCATCGAGGCCGTTGATCGCACCCTTGGTCGAGCCGGTAGCCGCCATGATATAGAACACCAGGAACGCGCCCAGCGTCACGAAGCCCATGTGCGTGATCGAGGAATATGCCACCAGTTTCTTCATGTCCTGCTGTACCAGCGCGACGAAAGCGATGTAGACGATCGCAATCAGCGACAGCGTGACGATCAGCCAGTCGAGCTCGCGGCTGGCGTCTGGCGTCATCGGCAGGCTGAAGCGCAGCAAACCGTAACCGCCCATCTTCAGCATGATCGCCGCCAGTATCACCGAACCTCCCGTAGGGGCCTCGACATGCGCATCCGGTAGCCAGGTGTGCACCGGCCACATCGGCACCTTGACTGCGAACGCCAGCAGAAATGCCAGGAAGATCCAGCGCTGTTCCGCCAGTGTCAGCGGCAGCTGCTGCATGGCCGCGATGCTGTAATCGCCCGCCTTCAGGTACAGGTAGATCAGCGCCACCAGCATCAGCACCGAGCCCAGGAAGGTGTAGAGGAAGAACTTCAGCGTCGCATATACACGCCGCGGCCCACCCCAGACGCCGATGATCACGAACATCGGGATCAGCATCGCCTCCCAGAAAAAATAGAACAGCAGCGAATCGAGCGCGACGAACACGCCGATCATGAGACCTTCCATGATCAGGAACGCCGCGTAGTACTGCGCCGAACGCTTCTCGACCACCGACCAGCCGGCGATGATGACCGGCACGGTCATGAACGCGGTCAGCAGAACCAGCGGCAGCGAGATGCCGTCAACGCCGAGGTAATACTGTGAATTGAGCGCCGGAATCCACGACATCCGCTCGATGAACTGGAAGTTCGCGGTGCCATTGGCAAAGCCGGCATACAGGGGCACACACACGGCGAGCGTCAGCAGCGAGCTCAGCAGCGCGGCCCAGCGCGCCGCGCGCGCGCGCTGCTCACCGAACGCCAGCGTTACCAGGCCGCCCGCGATCGGCAGCCAGATCACGACCGAGAGCAAGCCGAATTGCTGCATGCCTTGGGGACCTTCGCCTTATATGTGGATGAGGAGCCAGCCCAGCGATACCGCCAGGCCGATGATCATCCAGAAGGCATACGAGTACAGAAATCCGCTCTGCAGCAGCCGCGTAACACCGGCGAGCCGGCCCACTGCCTCGGCTGAGCCGTTGACCAACGCCCCATCGATCACCGCCTGATCGCCCCCGCGCCACAGCACGAGGCCAAATCCGCGTGCCATCGGTGCCAGCACGTTTTCATTGAACCAGTCGAAATAGTACTTGTTGATCAGCACCCGATAGACCCCGCTGAAGCGCTCGCGCGTGGCATCAGCCCACTGCGGCCGCTTGAGCACATACCACCAGGCGGTGAAGACGCCGAGCGCGGCCAGCCAGGCCGGCGCCGATATCAGCGCATGCAGCGCGAACGCCGTCGGCCCCTGCCATTCGCTCTTGAGTTCTCCGACCACGTCGTGGCCCTCGAGCACTTTGATCGCACTGCCGAAATAGTCGCCAAACAGGATCGGTTCGACGGTGAGGTAACCGATGATTACCGATGGGATCGCCAGCGCAACCAGCGGCGCCTTCATATCCCAGCCGACATCGTGGAAGTGCTCGCGCGCATGATGGTCCAGGCGCTCCGGACCATGGAAGGTCATGAAAATCATGCGGAACGTATAGAGCGCGGTCACGAACACGCCGAGCAGCACGCACCAGTAGGCGTAACCGGCGCCATAGCGCTGCGAGGCGTGCACCGCGTCGATCAGCGCGTCCTTGGAATAAAATCCCGAAAAGAACGGCGTGCCGATCAGGGCCAGCGCCCCGATCAGCGCCGTCCAGTAGGTCACCGGCATGCGGCGGCGAAGTCCGCCCATCTTGCGCATGTCCTGCTCGTGGTGCATCGCAATGATGACCGCGCCGGCGGCGAGGAACAGCAGCGCCTTAAAGAAGGCATGCGTCATCAGATGAAAGATCGCGACGCTGTAACCGGACACGCCGAGCGCGACGGTCATGTAGCCGAGCTGTGACAGCGTCGAATAGGCGATCACGCGCTTGATGTCGTTGTTGACGATGCCGAGAAAGCCCATGAACAACGCCGTCGTCGCGCCGATCACCAGCACGAACGACAGTGCGGCCGGCGAGTACTCGAACAACGGCGACATGCGCGCCACCATGAAAACGCCCGCGGTCACCATGGTAGCCGCATGGATCAGCGCCGAGATCGGCGTCGGGCCTTCCATGGAGTCCGGCAGCCAGACATGCAGCGGTATCTGCGCCGACTTGCCCATGGCGCCGACGAACAGACAGATGCAGACCACCGTGAGTGCCGACCAGCCATGACCCTGGAACAGCATCACGCTCCTGGCGGCCATGGCCGGCGCGGCGGCGAACACCTCCTGGTAGTCGAGCGAGCCGGTGTAATACAACACCCCGGCTATGCCGAGCACGAAACCGAAGTCGCCGACCCGATTGACCAGGAAGGCCTTGAGGCTCGCGAAGATCGCGGTCGGCCGCGTATACCAGAACCCGATCAGCAGGTAGGACACCAAGCCGACCGCTTCCCAGCCGAAGAACAGCTGCATGAAGTTGTTCGCCATCACCAGCATCAGCATCGAGAAGGTGAACAGCGAGATATAGGCAAAGAAGCGCTGATATCCCGGGTCGTCGCGCATGTAGCCGATGGTGTAGACGTGCACGCACAGCGACACGAACGTGACCACGACCATCATCAGCGCGGTCAGGCGATCGATCAGGAACCCCACCTGCATGCGCACACCGTCGCTGACCAGCCAGGTGTAGACGGTGCCGTCGTAGGTCGGAACCTGGTCCACGAGCATCTGCTTGAGCACCAGGCACGACAGAGCGCAGGAGATCGCCACCGCGCCGATCGTGACCGCCGCGGCGGCGCCGCGGCCGATCGCCTTCCCGGCCAGACCCGCGAGCACTGCGGCGACCAGCGGCAGCATCGGGATGGCAAGCAGCAAATTGTGGTTCATGTTCTCGGTATAGTTATCAGTATCAGTATCAGTATCAGTATCAGCAGCAGCGGTCTCAACCCTGCAGCTGGTCGAGCTCCTCGACGTTGATGCTGCGCCGCTCACGGAACAGCACCACCAGGATTGCCAGCCCGATAGCCGACTCCGCGGCCGCCACCGTCAGCACGAAAAACACGAAGATCTGACCATCGAGCTGCCCCAGATAGCGCGAGAAGGCCACGAAATTGAAGTTCGCGGCCAGCAGCAGCAGCTCGATGCACATGAGCAGCAGCAGCACGTTCTTGCGATTCAGAAAGATGCCGGCGACCGATAGCGCGAACAGCACCGCCGACAGCGTCAGCATATGGGCGAGGGTGATCATTTGCGCTGCTCCGCATCCATCTTGACCAGGCGCACGCGCTCGCTGGCCCGCGCCGCCACCTGTCGGGCGATGTTCTGCACCTTCAGCCCAGGACGATGGCGCAGCGTCAGCGCGATCGCCGCGACGATGGCGACCAGCAGCACCATCGCCGCAATCTCGAACGGATAGGCGTATTTGCTATAGAGCAACGCGCCGAGCTCCTGGGTATTGCTGTAGTTGGCCGGCAGCGGCGCCGCGCCGCGCGTCACATCGATGCCCAACCGTTTGGTCAGCACCACGCCCGCGATCTCGAGCACGATGACGCCGGCCACGATCCATCCCAGCCAGGCGAAGCGGGTGAAGCCGGCGCGCAGCTCCTCCAGATCGATGTCGATCATCATGACCACGAACAGGAACAGCACCATGACCGCGCCGACGTACACCAGCACCAGCACGATGGCGAGGAATTCAGCCTCGATCAGCAGCCACAACGCCGCGCTGGTCACAAAGCACAGCACCAGGCTCAGCGCCGAGTACACCGGATTGCGCGATACGATCACGGCCACGGCCGCCATCACCAGCACGGTCGCAAAGACGTAGAACAGGATCAGCGGCAGCACGGGTTCCCCTAGCCTTCTTTCCAGATCATCAGCGGTAGCGCCTGTCCGCGCTCTTGTCGGCGCTGATCATCGCCTCGTAGCGGTCCCCGACCGCGAGCAGCTTGTCCTTGTTCATGATGTTCTCGCCCCGATGCTCCATGTGATATTCATGGATGCGCGTCTCGACGATCGCGTCGACCGGGCAGGCCTCTTCGCAGAAGCCGCAGTAGATGCATTTGAACAGATCGATGTCGTAACGGGTGGTGCGGCGGGTGCCATCGGCGGCAACATCGGAATCGATCGTGATCGCGAGCGCCGGGCACACCACCTCGCACAGCTTGCAGGCGATGCAGCGCTCCTCGCCGTTCGCATAGCGGCGCAGTGCATGCAAGCCCCGAAAGCGCACCGACTGCGGCGTCTTCTCCTCCGGGTATTGCACCGTGATCTTGCGCCGAAACAGCGAGCGCGCGGTGACCGACAGGCCCGACAGCAGCTCGGTCAGCATGAAGGTCTTGATCGGATTGGCCATGGCCATGTTAGAGCTTCCAGGGACCGAGGTGATACCAGCTCATCAGCGCCTCGACCGCGATCCACACCAGTGTCACCGGAATGAGGAACTTCCAGCCCAGACGCATGATCTGGTCGTAGCGATAGCGCGGAAAGGTCGCGCGAAACCACAAGAACAGGAACAGCAACACGAACACCTTGATGGCCAGCCAATGGGTGCCCGGTATCGCCAGGATGCTGTTGCCGCCAAGCCACGATGGGTAGCCGTCCAGCGGGCTGAGCCAGCCGCCGAAAAAAAATACCGCGGTCAGGCCCGCGATCAGGATCATGTTGGCGTATTCGGCCAGGAAGAACAGCGCGAACGCCATCCCGGAGTACTCGACGTGAAAGCCGGCGACGATCTCCGATTCGCCCTCGGCAACGTCGAACGGCGCGCGGTTGGTCTCGGCGATACCGGAAATGAAATACACCATCAGCAGCGGCAGCAGCCAGAACCAGTTCCAGGTGAGCGGCCCGCCGTGCTGCTGCGTCACGATGGTGCCGAGATTCAGGCTGCCGGCCGCCATTAGTACGCCGACCAGCGCAAAACCCATCGCGATCTCGTAGGCGACCATTTGGGCTGCCGCGCGCATAGCGCCGAGAAAAGCGTACTTTGAATTCGACGACCAGCCGGCGAGGATCACGCCGTAGACGCCCATGGAGGTCAACGACAGCACGTACAGCAGGCCGGCATCGACGTTGGCGATCGCATAGTTCGGCGCGATCGGCACCACCGCCCAGGCAGCGAACGCGGGAATCAGCGCGATGGCGGGTGCGATCTGGAACAGGATCTTGTTGGCGCGCGCCGGGATTACGATCTCTTTGATCAGCAGCTTGATGACGTCAGCAAACGGTTGGCCCATCCCCGGCAGGAAGCCGAAGATCCCCACGCGGTTCGGACCGATACGAAGCTGCATCCAGCCGATGACCTTGCGCTCCCACAGCGTCAGGTAGGCGACTGCTAGAATCAGCACCACGGTGAGCACCAGGGTGAACACCGTCGAGTGCACGTAGGGCGGCAGCTGCCCCCAGAGATTGGCCAGCGAGTTCAAGCCGTCCCTCCGTAGAGCTGCATGCTCGCCCGCCCGTCGCGCGTACGCAGCAGCGGCGCCGAACGGCGCACTACCGGATCGATCTGGTACATCGGCAGATCCATCACGGCTTCCGTGTCCGCGGCCTGCAGCGCCACCGCAGTGCGAAATAAGGGGTGCGGCGCGGCTTCGAGCCGCGACCTGAGCTCATCGCGCACTGCTTCCGAGGACTGGTAGTCGAAGGCAGCCAGCTCGAGCAGATTGCCGAGCACGCGCAGGATCTTCCAGGCCGGGCGCGATACGCCGAGCGGTTTCGCGGCCCCGCCCTGGCTCTGCCAGCGGCCCTCCAGGTTCACATAGGTGCCCGAGGTCTCGGCAAAGGTTGCCGCCGGCAGCAATATGTGCGCCGCGCGCTTCATCTCCTCATTCGCATACGGGCTGACCGCGACCACGCAGCGCGCGCGCGACAAGGTTTCGAGCGCGCTCGGCAGCGCGGCGTCCGCCCAGGGCTCGGCGTTGAGCAGCAGATAGCCGGGCAAGGTCTGCTCGAGCATCTGCCGCGCCGTGCGCCCCGGGGTCGCGCGCGCGGCCCCGCCGGCGCTGCGGTGAGGAACCGCACCGGCCAGGTAGGCCCCGGCCGCATTACCGCCTTCGGCGAGTTCGCCGAGGCTGGCGCCGGTCGCCGCCGCCAGTGCGCGCGCCAGTGCCCGCAATTCGCTGTAGCGGCTGCCGCGCGCGGCCAGCGCGCCGAGCCAGATCGCACGGCGCTCGCCGCTCTTGAGCGTGTCGGCGATCGCGCGATGTTGCGACTTGAGCTCGACGCCCGCCAGCAGCGCAGCGAGTTCCGGCGGCGAGGGCGCACCGTCGAGCGCGGCGAGCAGCACCGCGGCCAGATCCGCGACCTGATCGGCCGGCGACGAGAGCACTGTGCGCCACGGCGAAAAAGTAGTCGAACCGCGCCGGGTTGATGAAGCTGATGCGCGCGCCGCGCAGGCTGGCCTTGCGCACGCGGTGCGCGAGGATTGGTAGTTCGTGGCGCAGATTCGAGCCCACCACCAGCAGCGCATCGAGCCGGTCGATCTCGGCAATCGGCAGTCCCAGGCTGGGCGTGAGCGCATCGGCCGCCTGGTCGCGAAAATCACGCTGCCGCAGCCGATGGTCGATATTGGCGCTGCCCAGTCCTTCGGCCAGCCGCGCCAGCAGATACAGCTCCTCGAGCGTGCTCGAGGGATGCGCCAGCAGGCCGACGCCGCCGGGCTCGGCCGCGGCGGCCTTCAAGCCCTGCCCGGCCGCGCTCAGCGCCGCATCCCATTCGACTTCACGCCAGCTGCCATCGACTTGCCGCAATTGCGGCGCCAGCAGCCGATCCTCGCTGTAGACGCCCTCGTAGCTGAAGCGATCCCGGTCGGCGATCCAGGTCTCGTTGATCTCCTCGCACGGCCGCGGCACCACGCGCATCAGCCGCCCGCGCAGCACATGGCCATAGAGCTGGGTGCCGACGCCATCGTGCGGCGAGATCAGCGGCACCTGCGTCATTTCCCAGCCGCGGCCGCGGTAGCGGAACGGCTTGCTGTTGAGCGCGCCGACCGGACACAGATCGATGATGTTGCCCGACAGCTCGTGATCGACGCTGTGCTCGATGAAGGTGCCGATCTCCATGTTCTCGCCGCGCCCGGTGGCGCCCATCTCCTGAATACCGGCGATGTCCTGACCGAAACGCACACAGCGCGTGCAGTGTATGCAGCGGGTCATGTCGGTGGACACCAGCGGCCCGAGATTCTTGTCCTTGACCGAGCGCTTGCGCTCGACGAAGCGCGAGATGTCGCGACCGAAGCCCACCGCCAGATCCTGCAGCTCGCACTCCCCGCCCTGATCGCAGATCGGGCAGTCGAGCGGATGGTTGATCAGCAGGAATTCCATGACCGAGCGCTGCGCGCCGATGGCCTTGACCGAGTGGGTGTAGATCTTCATGCCCTCGGCGACCGGCGTGGCACAGGCCGGCAACGGCTTGGGCGCCTTCTCGATTTCGACCAGGCACATGCGGCAGTTGGCCGCCACCGGCAGCTTGTCGTGATAACAAAATCGCGGCACATAGACACCCTCGCGATCGGTCGCGCGAATGATGATCTCGCCCTTGCGCGCCTTCATCGGCACGCCGTTGACTTCGATATTGACGAGTTCTTCGCTCATGCGGCCTGCCGCGCGGTATCGACGATGCTGCGTCCGCCGTGATCGACCATGTACTCGAACTCATGGCGGAAATGCTTGAGGAAACTCTGCACCGGCCAGGCCGCGGCGTCGCCGAGCCCGCAGATGGTGTGACCTTCGATGCGATTGGCCAAGTCGAGCAGCAGATCCAGCTCCTCGCGCCGTGCCTCCCCGTCGAGAATGCGCTTGAGCGTGCGGTTGAGCCAGCCGGTGCCCTCGCGGCAGGGCGTGCACTGGCCGCAGGACTCCGACATATAGAAGCGCGACAGGCGCTCGAGTGTCCTGACCATGCAGGTGGTCTCGTCCATCACGATCACCGCGGCCGAACCGATGCTCGAGCCCGCGGCCTTGAGCGAGTCGAAATCCATATTGGTCTTGAGCATGATCTGGCCCGGCACCACCGGTACCGAGGAGCCTCCCGGGATCACGGCTTTGATCTGGCGGCCTTTCCAGATGCCCCCCGCCAGCGCCAGCAGATCCGCAAATGGAATGCCCATCGGCACCTCGAAGTTGCCGGGCTTGCTCACGTGGCCTGAGACCGAAAAGATGGCCGTGCCGCCCGAGTTCTCCGGCCCTAGATCGGCGAACCACTGCGGCCCGTTGCGTAGGATCGTCGGCACCGAGGCGAAGCTCTGGGTGTTGTTGACGGTGGTCGGCATGCCATACAGACCGAAGGCGGCTGGGAACGGCGGCTTGAAGCGCGGCTTGCCGGTCTTGCCCTCGAGCGAATCGAGCAGCGCCGTCTCTTCGCCGCAGATGTAGGCACCGGCGCCGACGAAGGAATGCAGATCGAAGTCGATGCCCGAGCCGAGAATGTTCCTTCCCAGCAGGCCGGCATCGTAGGCTTCCTTCAGCGCCGCCTCGAAGCGCGGCACCGGCTCGCCGAGGAATTCACCGCGAATATAGTTGTAGCCCACCGTGGCATTCATGCAATAGCCGCCGATGGCCATGCCCTCGATCAGCGCGTGCGGGTTATAGCGCAGGATGTCTCGATCGTGACAGGTACCGGGCTCGCTCTCGTCCGAATTACAGACCACGTACTTCTGCATCGTGGCGTTGCGCGGCATGAAGCTCCATTTCACGCCCACCGGGAACGCGGCGCCACCGCGGCCACGCAGCCCCGAGTCCTTGACCTGCTCGATCACCTGCTCGCGCGGCGGCTTCTCGGCCAGCATCTTCCTCCACACCTCGTAGCCGCCGATCCGGCCGTAGGTCTCGAGCGTCCAGGAGCGCTCGTACCGCAGTGGCTCGAAGCAGGTGAGATTCAGCTTATCGTCCCAGGCGCCCATACCGGCTCCGCACTCACTTCAGCGCATCGAGGATCTGATCGACCGTTTCGGGCGTCAGATGCTCGTAGTACACGTGATCGACCATCATCATCGGCGCGCCGGTGCACGCCGCCAGGCACTCCTCTTCGCGCTTGAGAAAGATGCGGCCATCCGGCGTGCTCTGGCCGCTACTTATGCCGAGCTTGCGCTCGACATGGGCCTCGATTTCCTCGCCGCCGCACAGCATGCAGGAGATGTTGGTGCACACGCTGACATGATGCCGGCCGCAGGGATGGGTCTCGAACATCGAGTAGAAGCTCGCGACCTCATAGATCTGGATCGGCGGCAGCTGCAGGTAGTCCGCCACCGCGTCCATGAGCTCCAGGCTCAGAAAGCCGTGATTCTGCTCCTGCGCCGCGCGCAGCGCCGACAGCACCGCCGAGCGCTGCCGCCCCGGCGGAAATTTCGCCACCCAGTGATCGATTTCCTCGCGCGTGTGCCCGGACAGCAGGCCCGCTTTGCGCTCTACCTGGCTCATCAGCGATCGACCTCCCCGAACACGATGTCCTGCGTGCCGATCACGGCCACCACGTCCGCGAGCATGTGTCCGCGCACCATCTCCCCGAGCGAGGCCAGATGTACGAAGCCCGGTGCACGGCACTTGACGCGGTAGGGCTTGTTGGCCCCGTCCGAGATCAGGAAAATCCCGAATTCACCCTTCGGCGCCTCGACCGCGGCGTAGGTCTCACCTTCCGGCACGCAGTAGCCTTCGGTCATGAATTTGAAATGATGAATCAGCGACTCCATGTCGCCCTTCATGTGCTCGCGGCTGGGCGCACGCACTTTGCGGTCATCGACCATGACCGGGCCCGGATTGGCGCGCAGCCAGTCCACGCACTGCCGGACGATGCGATTGGACTGCCGCATCTCGGCCACACGTACCAGATAGCGGTCGTAGCAATCGCCGTTTACGCCGACCGGAATATCGAATTCGAGCGCCGAATACACCGCGTACGGCCGCTTGCGGCGCAGATCCCACTCGACGCCTGAACCGCGCAGCATCGGCCCGGAGAAGCCGAGCTGCAGCGCGCGCTCGGGCGAGACCACGCCGATATTCACGGTGCGCTGCTTCCAGATGCGGTTGTCGGTCAGCAGCGTCTCGTACTCATCGACCCGCCCGGGGAACTTTTCGGTGAAGGTCTCGATGAAATCAAGCAGCGAGCCGGTGCGCGCCGCGTTCAGCCGATCGATGTCCTTCTGGCTGCGCCAGCGCGAGGGCTGGTGCTTGGGCATCGTCTCGGGCAGATCGCGGTAGACGCCACCCGGACGGTAATAGGTCGCGTGCATGCGCGTGCCCGATACCGCCTCGTAGCAGTCCATCAGGTCTTCGCGCTCGCGAAAGCAGAACAGGAACACGGTCATGGCACCGATATCCAGTCCATGCGCGCCGAGCCACATCAGGTGATTCAGGATGCGCGTGATCTCGTCGAACATGACGCGGATGTACTGCGCGCGCGGCGGCGCCGTGATGCCCAGCAGCCGCTCGATCGCCGCCACATAGGCGTGCTCATTGCACATCATCGAGACGTAATCGAGCCGATCCATGTAGCCGATCGACTGATTGAAGGGCTTGGACTCGGCGAGCTTCTCGGTGCCACGATGCAGCAGTCCGATGTGCGGGTCGGCCTTCACGATGGTCTCGCCGTCCATCTCGAGCACCAGTCGCAGCACGCCGTGCGCCGCCGGATGCTGCGGGCCGAAGTTGAGCGTCAGATTGCGGATCTCAGGCACGATCCACCCCGGGCGGGTGATCGTGCAGCGCTGGGTCGTAGCGGTTGTCGTGACGGATCACACGCGGCACCAGCGTGCGCGGCTCGATGCTGACCGGCTCGTAGACCACGCGCTGGAGCTGCGGGTCGTAACGCACCTCGACATTACCGATGAGGGGGAAATCCTTGCGGAACGGATGACCGATGAAACCGTAGTCGGTCAGAATGCGGCGCAGATCCGGATGGCCGCGGAACAGAATGCCGAACAGATCGAAGGCCTCGCGCTCGAACCACTCGGCGCTGGCCCACACGCCGGTCAGCGAATCCACCATCGGATCCTCGACGTCCTCGGCCCAGACACGCAGCCGCAGCCGCTGGTTATATGTGAGCGACAGCAGCTGCGACACCACCGCGTAGCGCTTGTTGCCGGCGAGCGTGTGCGGCGCGGTGCGATTCACGCCGCGGCTGAATCCGGTGGCGGTGGCCGAGTTGGTGCGCCACTCGGCGCGGCCATAGTCGAGGTAATCGACCCCTGCCAGATCCATCAGCAACTCAAAGCGCAGCTGCGGGTCGTCGCGCAGCATGCCCGCGACCTCGAGCAGCTTATCGCTGGCGACCTCGATCGCGAGCTCATCGGGCAGCGACGTATAAAGGCAAGCGCGATCGCCCAAGGCAGCCGTGACCCGTGCGGCGAGATCTTCGATGTACGCTGGCACTACTCTCGATTCCTTTTAATGCCTTCCGCGGATCAGGCGCTCGCCGCGGTTTGCCGCTCGATCTTGCGCTGCAGCTGGATTACGCCATAGAGCAGCGCCTCCGCCGTCGGCGGACATCCGGGCACATAGACATCGACCGGTACGATTCGATCGCAGCCGCGCACCACCGCATAGGAGTAGTGGTAATAGCCACCGCCGTTGGCGCACGAGCCCATCGAGATGACCCAGCGCGGCTCGGGCATCTGGTCATAGACCTTGCGCAGCGCGGGCGCCATCTTGTTGACCAATGTGCCGGCCACGATCATGACGTCGGATTGACGCGGACTGGGACGAAACACGACGCCGAAACGGTCCAGATCGTAGCGCGAAGCTCCGGCGTGCATCATTTCCACCGCGCAGCAGGCCAGTCCGAAAGTCATCGGCCACAGCGAACCGGTGCGCGCCCAGCTCACCAGGCTATCGACCTGAGTGGTCAGGAAGCCGCGTTGCGCGAAGCCTTCGGTGTCCGCCGCCGCTAATCCCACTCGAGCGCTCCCTTCTTCCACTCGTAGGCAAAGCCGATCACAAGTATGAACAGAAATACGCCCATGGCCACAAGGCCGAAACCGCCGGTGCGGCCGAGCGATACTGCCCACGGAAACAGAAACGCAATCTCGAGGTCGAAGATAATGAACAGTATCGCGACCAGGTAGTAGCGCACGTCGAATTTCATCCGATTGTCTTCGAACGGTTCGAAGCCGCACTCGTAAGGCGACAACTTTTCCGGATCGCCGCGATGTCGGGCGGAAAGACGTCCGAGCACCAATCCCAAGCCAAGCAGCACGGCCGCGAGCACCGAGGCTATGGTCAGGAAAATCAATACCGGCAGGTAATTCGTCAGCATTTGCGCACCAAAAGGGGCGGCATGTTGCGCCTGCGCGCACATTGATCCGCCCCTTCGTCGGGGCATTGTAACAGGGGACACAGACTTATGGTGCCGACGGGGAGATTCGAACTCCCACACCTTGCGGCGCTAGCCCCTCAAGCTAGTGTGTCTACCAATTCCACCACGTCGGCGTTGATTACTTCCGGGCGCGAGCCCCTATTCGTGCCGGGCCCGCTTACCTAAGGGCTTACATGGGCGCCTTACCGCTGTCCGCCGGATTCGTTGCCGGTGTACTCGGTGCCGTCGCCGCCCCGCCCGGCTGGGGAGTAGTCGTCGGCGCCGCCGGCGCAATGCCACCGCCGACGCCGCCCTCGGCACCAGGGGCACCGGCGGCACCAGGGGCACCGGCGGCACCAGGGGCACCGGCGGCACCAGGAGCACCACCGACGGGGCCGGGTGCCCTGTTTGCCGGCGCACTCGGTGTCGCCAGCTGGTCGAGCAGACTGCTCGCCGGAGCGCTGCTCTTGCGGGCACCCACGTAGGCCAGAGACAGGCTGGTCACCATGAAGATCGCCGCCAGGATGGCGGTCGCGCGCGACAGCGCCGTGCTCGCGCCCCGGGCGCCGAACACGGTGCCCGAGGCGCCGGCGCCGAAACCTGCACCCGCTTCCGCACCCTTGCCGCGCTGGAGCAGCACCAGCGCCACGATCGCGGCGGCGCAAAAGAAGTGGATGATCATCAGCAAGGTATGCAACATCTAGGTCCCGCTCTCAGCCGCGTGCCGCGGCCACGATGCTCAGAAATTCCTCTGCCTGCAGCGAGGCGCCCCCGATCAGACCGCCGTCGACGTCGGTCTGCAAAAACAGCTCGCGGGCGTTGCCCGCCTTGACGCTGCCGCCGTAAAGAATCTGCAAATCGGCGGCGATTTTAGCATCCCGCTCCGCCAGCCGCTGACGGATGAAGGCGTGCACATCCTGCGCCTGCTGCGGCGATGCGGTGCGCCCGGTGCCGATCGCCCATACCGGCTCGTACGCTACCACCGCATGTGCAAAGCTGCCGATGCCGGTCAGCGCCACCACGGCTTCCAGCTGCCGTCCAACCCGCTCGTGCGTGCGGCCGGCCTCGCGGTCTGCGAGCAGCTCGCCGACACACAGAATCGGCAGCAGGCCGCGCGACTGCGCCGCGGCGAACTTACGGGCCACCAGTACATCATCTTCGCCATACAAGGCGCGCCGTTCGGAGTGGCCGACGATCACGTAGGTGCAGCCGACGTCTTTGAGCATCGCCGCCGAGACTTCCCCGGTATAGGCGCCCTGCGCCTCGGCGCAGACATTCTGCGCCCCGAGCTTGACGGCGGCGCCTCGCAGCAAGCGCGCCAACTCCATCAGGTACACCAGCGGCGGACAGACCACGCAATCGACGCTCTCGAGGTTCGGGGCCGCCAGAATCGCCTCGATCAGCGGCGCGTTGTCGGCGCGCGATCCATGCATCTTCCAGTTGCCGGCTACGAGTTTGCGTCGCATGACTTACGATGAGTCCCGTTGCTTGATCCTGGCGTGCTTCAGAGGCCGGCGCCTCAAGAGCCGGCACCTCAAGGGCCGGCGTCTCAAAACGGTGCCGTCCCGGTTTTGGGCGCGCGGATGATAGCCACGCAGCCTGCCCCCCGCAATGGCCAGATGTCGCGAACTCAGGTCGGCGCGGTTTCCGGCAAGGCGGCCGCTCTGACCGCGGCGGCCAGCTCATCGGCACAGCCGCGCACGTCGGCCGCATCGCGGCCTTCGACCATCACGCGGATCACCGGCTCGGTGCCTGAAGCGCGCAGCACCACGCGCCCCTCTCCCTGCAGGTGCTTCTCGATCCGCCGCACCGCGGCGGCGATCGCGGGCACCGCCGTCGGATCGAAACGGCGCGCGACTTCGACGTTGAGCAGCACCTGCGGCAGCTTGTCCATGCCGGCCGCAAGCTCCGCCAGAGAACGGCCGGTCTGCTTCATGATGCTAAGCACCTGCAGCGCCGTGATCAGCCCGTCACCGGTGGTGGTGCGATCCAGAGTCAGGATATGACCCGAAGTCTCGCCACCGAGCATGCCGCCGCTTTCCTTGAGCTTGGCAAGTACGTGCCGATCGCCTACCGGCGCGCGTATAAAGTCGATTCCGAGGCGCCGCAGCGCCAGCTCCAGCCCGAGGTTGCTCATCACCGTTCCGACCACCGGTCCACGCAACCGGCCGGAGCTCTTCGCCGCCGCGGCGATCACGAACAGCAGCTGATCGCCGTCGACCAGCCGCCCCAGATGATCGACCATCACTACGCGATCACCGTCACCGTCAACGGCGACGCCAACGTGCGCATGCACTCCCGGAACCGTGAGCTGCAGCAGTTCCGGCGACGTGGAGCCGCAGCCATCGTTGATGTTGCGGCCATTGGGCGAGCATCCGATCGG
>JGI12269J14319_10002681_pt1 | contig 17040 bp, 12 predicted proteins | sample PeaSoiSIISIP2007_FD_14319 | JGI IMG/M metagenome (IMG submission 14319) | reverse complement strand
GCGAGCTCGTAGGCCGTCTGCGGCCCGGCTGCCAGCAGGCCGAGAACTCCGCAACTGTGCGCTATCTACTTGCATCGGACCGTCGAGCTACTTGCATCGGATCGTCGAGACTGTCCGGCGGCTGGCATGATGAGCCACGATGAGTGAGCAGGACACCGGCAAGTGGATCCCTAGCGACGACCAGGTCGCGGTCGACCTGCTATTGGCGGTTCGTGCAGGTGATGTCGCGGCGATCCAGAGATTGCTGGGTAATGATCCCGCGCTGGCGTCGGTCAGATTCGTTGGTAAGGACGGCGGCGCCGCGACGCCATTGCATATGGTCACTGACTGGCCTGGCTACTTCCCCAATGGCCCAGAGATCGTCCGGCTCCTGATCGACGCTGGCGCCGATCCCAACGCCCTGACGAGCAGTCGAGGTTCACAGACCGGTCCGGGTGATGAGACGCCGTTGCATTATGCGGCCAGCAGCGACGACGTCGACGTGGCCGAAGCCCTGATCGAGGGAGGAGCGGATATCGAGACGCCTGATGGCTCGATCGGCACTCCGCTCGATAACGCCGTTGGCTACGGCTGCTGGCATGTCGCCCGTTTGCTGGTGGCGCGTGGCGCCAGGGTTGACAAGGCCTGGCATGCAGCCGCGTTGGGCATGCTTGGCCGTCTCGCGGCGCTGCTGGAAAGCGACCCGCCAGCGGAGGAGGTGTCGCAAGCGTTCTGGCATGCCTGCACCGGCGGCCAGCGCCGCGCCGCGGAGTATCTGCTGCCGCGCGGCGCGGATCTCAACTGGGAGCCGGACTACGCGCACGGCACACCGCTTGACGCCGCCAGCGGGCTGAGTACCAGGCAGGCGAACGTCATCTCCTGGCTGCGCGAGCTGGGAGCCCGTTCCTCCCGCTCCGATTGACTCGAAAGGGCCGGTACAGCCGGTTCGCCGGGCGGCAGTGACGCCGCTGAACCTCATTCTTGAAGCCCGCGCCTGAAAGCCGGGCACCTTACCAGTCTGGGCAGGGCCAAGGCCGCAACGGCGGCCTCCACAGCCCTGAACGTTCCCGTCACGTGCCTGATCGAGCGGCAAACCACGCGACTTAGCAGTCACTGACGGACCATTGATAGCCCCGGTGACCCTGTGTTTGACCTGGACGGAGACGCGGTAGTCGCAGCCTCCTAAGCAGTAGGTCCCGCGTTCGAGTCGCGGTCGGGGCGCAGGTCAAACCCATATTGATATCGTGATCATGGCAGTGGGGAGCCCAACGGGCAGCAAAGCCGGACGCGCCGGGCTGGCCACGTTGTGGCGCTGTGGCTTAGAACCATGATCCCGAAACGGTTGCCGCCTCGCGCGTCAGTCCGTTGTGCCCGGCGGACCTCAGCCTCGGAGCGCTACCACCTCGTCCAGTCCTGCCCGGAGGTCATCGGCGAGCCGGCCGGGATCGGCAATCGCGGACGTATCGGTGTTGACGCCGATGCAGCACTCCCCGGCGTGCGAGATAAGGGTGATCATCGCGGCACAGCCGGGCAGCGGGCCGAACGGGTACATGTGCGTGATCCGCGAACCGGCGATATACACCGGGTAAGGCACCCCCGGGATGCTGGAAACCTGGACATCATTTGTGCTGGTCAGCCGACCCGACACCATGGCGATGACCGGGGCCGGCAGCCAGCCGAGCGCCGGGGCCAGCGCCACTGGCACCGCGCCGGCCGTGGCGGCACTGGCCGCGCGGGCGTTCAGCACGAACTGCCTCACGGCAGCGATCCTGGCGGCCGGGTCGCGCTCGGCCATGGTCGCGGCGAACCTGGCGCCAGTGAAGCGGTTCCCGCCCTGCGGGTCATCCTGGGTGCGCAGGCTGATCGGGAACCCCACGGTGAGCCGGTCGACCGGGGCGCCTTGCCCCTCGTGGTACCGGCGGAACCCGCCGATCACCGCGGCCAGCAGCCCGTCGTTGAGGGAGCCGCCGGCCGCCCTCGCTCCGGCCCTGAGGTCAGCCAGCGGCACGTCGATGACGTCGAAGCGCCAGCTGCCGCCACGCCGGGCAAGCAGCGGCGAGCCTGCCGGGGCGGCGGCGGCTTGGCCTGCCCAGCGGGCGGCGTCAGCCACCCGCCCGGCCGTCCGCGAGGCAACCTCCCAGGGCCGGGGCAGCGCGCCTACGATCCCTATACCCTGGCGCAGCGCAGTCGTGGGTGCGGACCGGACCGCGCCGACGATCTGCCCGGCGAGCAGCCCTGCGCGGGATGCCTCGGCCGCCGCTGGGACCAGTGGTTCGGGCCGGTGTGGGTCATGCGCGGCAGTACGGCTGTGCAGCCGCATCATCAGCTGAACCGCTCCGAGCCCGTCGGTGACGCTGTGATGGCTCTTGACGGCGTACCCGGCCCGGCCGTCGGCCAGGCCCTCCACCAGCAGGGCTCGCCACAACGGCCGGTCGCGGTCGAAGGGTGCGGCGGCGAACTCCTGCACAACGTCGAGCAGTTGGCGCAGTGAGCCGGGGGCGGGCAGCTGGACCCGTTGGACGTGCTGAGACAGGTCCAGGTCGCTGACTGTTGCCCAGGTCGGTGTCCCGAGCGAGAACGCCGGCTCGACCACCCGCTGTCGCATCCGCGGCACCATGCGGGAAGCCCACTCGTGTGCGGCAAGCAGCCGGTCCCAGTCAGGGGCAGGGTCGAGCAGCTCAAGCAGGCTGACGTTAACGCGCAGGCGAGGATCGGCCGCTTCAGCGCGCCACATGGCCGTTTCGAGCGGGTTCATCTGGGCGGAGGCGCCCCAGTCCAGCGGCACCGCCGGGGGCGGGCCCGGGCGGGTCACCGCCGTAGCCTTCACCCGCCCGGAACCGGTGCCTGGCCAATTGGCGAGCGTCGTCAGATACTGCCCGCGAACCTGGCGGACATGGGTGTCGAGCTCGTCGGCCACCCAGCCGGCTGTGGGGACCGGGGGAAGGACCGCGATCTGCACCGTGCCCGCGCGGATCGTCGTTGCTCCGCGCCACATCAGCTCACCGGCGTTGCGGATGACGATCGGCACGATCGGCACTCCCGCCTGCATCGCGACGTGGAAAGCGCCCTTCTTGAACGGCCCGAGCGCCGGAGTCGCCGACCTGGTGCCCTCCGGCGCGATGGCCAGCGAGATTCCGTCGCGCAGCTTCTGCACCGCCGGTTCGAGCGCCTTGCGCGCCTGGGCGGTGTCGTGGCGATCGACGAACGCTACGTCGGCGAGCCGGAACATCAGCCCGAATCCGGGGCTGTTGGCCAGCTCCTTCTTCGCCACGCCGGTGAACCCGCCACGCAGCAGCTTGGCCAGGATGAGCACGTCCAGCTGGCTCTGGTGGTTAAAAAGGAAGACGGCTGGCCTGGTGGCGAGGTGCTCGGCGCCGCGGACGTCCAGCCGCACGCCGGCCAGTACACTCCCGAGCTCGCCTGCCAGGGTGGTGCCGAGGTCGACAGCTTCACGCCGGGATCCCGTCACCGCCCCAAGCGCCGCGCCCGTGGTGAATCCGCCGAACATGCCGGCCAGCCCAGCCACCGTGCGGGCGATGTCCCGCACCCCGGGCCGCCCGCGGGAGCTGAACCGGGCTACCGGCCACCCGTAATGCCGCGCCGCCGCTTCCAGATCACGGCCAGGATTGAGTGCCCTCGCCCGCCCGGAGGTCCGCAGGAACGGCACGTCCTCGTCGCCATTGGAGTAGGCGTAGCTCTCTGCCAGGTCGATGTCGTGCTCATCAGCGAACGCGCGGACCGCCGCGGCCTTGCCTGCTCGCCAGAGCAGCGGGCCGCCGGGGCGGCCGGTGCAGATGCCGTTCTCCATTTCCACCGGCGAAACCAGGATGTACTCCACGCCCATAGCCCTGGCCGCGGGCTCCACCTGGAAACGGGTGGCCGAGGAAGCCAGCACGACGGTGTGCCCGGCCGTTCGGTGGGCCTCGACCAGCCGCCATGCTTCCGGGTACAGCGAGCCGGAGATGGCCTGCACGAACAGCCGCTCCCCGAGTTCGGCGAGCTCGTCCTCGCTGCGCCCAGCCCAGGCGCGCATGCCGAGCACCGTGAACCGCTCGAAGTCCTCCTCGGTGGTGACGCCGCGAAGGCCGGTGAGGAGCATTCCCCCCAGGTCCGCCGGAGCTATCTGCAGCGACCTCAGATGATGACGGGCGAACGCCGACAGTGAGTACCCGTTGATCAGGGTGCCGTCGAAGTCGAAGAATGCCCCCACGCGCGGGCCCTCCGGCCCGGCCCCGGCGTCTGCGATCAGCTGCTCTGCTGACCACATCTGCCCAGTGGGCGGCTTAGGGTGCGACACCGACCGCCTCCCGTCGGCACACTGCATCGATCTCGTCAATCATGATCAGCCGTGCCACGACGCCGCGCAGCCGCGCGGCGAAGGCCTGCCTGCTCCGAGCCAGCTCCTCCCTGCCCGGATCGATCAAGTCCAGGTTCGCGGCGAGCTTCATGGCGCTGGAGAACAGCTCCCGCGACAGTGACTCCGGCCCGTGCAGGTGCCCCTGCAGCAGCATCTGCTGCCCGACACCGCCACACTCGTCGAGGAATTCCTTTTCCGCGATTGGATCGCGAGGGAGGTGCGCGGCAAGCCGCTCAGCGACGACAAGCTGCGCGTCGAGGAACGACCGCAGCACACGGTTTGCCACTAGGAGTTCCGAACGCTCCAGCACGGCGCGCCCGTCGACCACCGTCTCCCAGCCGGGATCCAGCCGCTCAAGTTCGGCGCTGAGCTCCGCACGATATGACGCCTTGTCCGGGAAGAAGAACTCGAACTTCAGCTGGTCACGCAGCCGCATAGCCTCGTCCCAGCGGTCAGCGGGCTCGCTGAGCATAACCAGCTCGGCCACCGCGCGATCGACGAAATGGTGAATAGCGCTGTTGCGGTAGAACGCTGCCACCAGGTGCTGGCCCCGTTCGATGGCGTAAACCGGCTCCTCCCCACCGGTGTAGACCTTGACCACATTCTGCTGAGCCAGCGCGGCGAGCACGCCGCGCACCCCGGTATTGGTCCGCAGCACATCACCCGAGTGCGGCAGCTCCCGCTCGGCTAGGTAGGCTCTCAGCGGCTCGAGCACCCCGCGTACCTGGCCTAGGGTCAGCGCGCGGTCGCGAACGCCCAGTAGCGCGAGCGTAACCAGCGCTGTTGCCGTCACCGGGGTGACCCGGTTGATCCGGACAGCCACCTCGAACGCTACCTTCTGCAGCGCGAGCCGCCACGCGTCCGGACTCTCGTCACCGCCGGGCTCCAGGGCCTCCCGCAGCGAAAGCGGCTCCGCGAACCGCACGTGCACCGTGCCGACCCGGGTGAGCTGTCCCCGCGCGTAGGACGCCAGCCAGCCAAGCCCTTCCGCTTTTTTCGCCACCCCGCCTTGCTCGGCCGCCATTGCCGATACCTCGCGGAGCTGATCGTAGGTGATCGCCACCGGCACCAGATAGGCATCGTCGGCACGGCCGCGCGCGAGAGCCCCGGCGACGTATGCCAGCAGGCCGTACCGCGGCGGGCGTAGCTTGCCGGTCCGCGAGCGGCCGCCCTCCATGTACCACTCAAGGTTGAAGCGCTTGGCGAGCAGATAGCCCAGATACTCACGGAGCGCCAGCTTGTAGACCTCATCGTCGCCGATGCTGCGCCGGATGAATACGATGCCGGCGCGCCTGGCCAGCGGGCCGATTGGCCATAGGCGGAGGTTGTCTCCGCTGAGCACGTGGTTACGGGGGAAGTCATGCTCGGCGAGGACATCGGCGAGCAGGAGCGGGTCCGCGTACGAGCGGTGGCTGGGAAGGAAGACCAGGGCATGGCGGCGGTTCAGCTCGCGCAGCCGGTCAAGCCCGGCCGTGTCGGCCTGAACGTCCCACGCGCGGGCGTGCAGTGGGCGCAGCGCGCCGGAAAGCAGGTCGACCGCGATTGGGCTCATGGAGGCAACCAAGCCGTCCAGTGCCTCCCGTGCGCGTCCCGCCGCCTCCGGCTCGGTCAGCTCAAGCCGGGCGGCGAGCGTGGCGACCTCGGCGCGGAATTCCGGGCTGTCCTCGATCGCCTCGATGACGTCCTTGGGCACCTTGTAGCGGTACCCGAGCAGGCCCCGCTCGGAGCGGTCCAGCGCAAGCCTGGCCTGCCGGGACACGAAATGCGCGAACGAACCGGTGCCGCCCCAGCGCTCGCGGAGCGCTGCCACGGTGGCGGGCTCCGCCACCACTATCCGAGCCCGGTCGGGCTCGCGCTGCGCTATGCGGGTCTGCCAGAACACCGGCGGCCGGCGCGGGTTGACCTGCGATAGGACGTCCGACCAGTAGACCCGCCGCTCGCCGCGCCGCTCGCGTGGCAGCCACGCGACGCGAACAGCGGTGATGACCGTGTCCGCCGGCGCCGCAGCCAGCGACCGGGCCAATTCCGGGCCATCCAGTGGCAGCACCGCGGCAGGCCGCACGTCTCCATCGCGCAGCCACCGTTTCACCAGCGCGCGCTCCACCTCACTCGGCGGCTCGGCAAGCAAGATCAGCGGTGCCTCGCCGCGTGCGGGACCGTCATCTGCCGCGGATTGCGCTGGCCACGCTTCGCCCATGCTCGATTCCTCCTTCACCCTCATCCTCGCCCATCGGAGTGATCGAGGTCACCCTGCCCGTGCCCGTCAGGAGTCTGTCAGCCAAGCCGGTTACAAACCGTTATGGCGTACCGGCAATAGTCACGCAGTTCGTCGTGCAGTGGGCCGGGGTGATCGCGATCCTGCTGGTCGGCCTGGGCGCGGCTCTGTGGGCAGCGGTCACCTACGCAGCCACCGAGACCGGCAAGCTGACGGCCGTCCTCGCGTCGCTGGCCGGCGCTCTGGGCCTGTCCTGGAAGGGCGTCGGCGGTACCCTCGGCAAGCTCTCGGCGTGGTGCAGCAGCCGCTCTGGGACGCCGAGGTCGACGCGGCACTCGCCCGGGCAGTAACCCGGCTCCCCAGCCCGCGCGACCCCTACACCATCCGCGCCGAGCCCGCAGACCCAGGCAGGCCGCACACCGCCTGAGCACCGCCACCATCGACTCATGGCGACGCCGCGGTGGCCACGGGCTCGCCGATCCTTACGCCACTCGGGCCGCCCGGCGAACCACGGGCGGAAGCTGCGGTTCAAATCCAGAGGACTCGTCGACTCCCCAGCGGTTTTCATCCCTGCGAGGAAATTGCCATGACCAGCGAAAACGCTCGGCACTTCGGCACTGCGGCCGGTTGGCCGCGAAGTTACCATGACCGGTGCTCAGAGCCTCGCCAGGTTAACCCGGAGGTTAACCCGCCGAGCTTGCTGGTGCCGGCCAGGTGCACGGGCCGACCGGGACTGCAAACGTCCTCCTGCTAGTCCGGCCCGGCGAGGTCCTGCTTCGACTGCAGGCACACGATTCCCGGGCATAGCGCGAATGCCCCAATGGCTAGCACAGATGGTGCTTGTGTGATAACCCAGAGTAGATCTGGCAGAGGGCAGGCTTGGGGCGTCAGTATGGCAGGAAGGAAGGGCGGGATCGGGATGCCGCATCGCATCCGCGCGTGGGTCTGGACCGGGCGGGCGGTCGCCGTGGCGGCGGTGGCCGGGCTGGCCGGGTACCTGTCCGCGGCGGGCCTGGATCAGGCAGGTAAGCTCGCCGCCCCGATCGGTGCGGCGATCGCCCTGGCTGGGCTGTTCGCTCCGTACCTGCCGCCGTCTATAAGCCGCCAGCGCCGCCAGCGCCTCCAGCGCCTCCAGCCCATCCGGCGCCGGCGGGTCCTGGCGGCGTCGCGATCATCGCCGGTCACGGCAGCGTGGCCGCGCAGCACATCGGCGAGATCACCATGAATGCTCCTCGCCCCAACCCCGGTGCGCCCGATGGCCAGGCGGGCCCGTGAGCGTTCCCCCGGACCCGGCCGGCCAGCCGGGGAGATCCGCCGCCAGGATGATCGCCGCCACGGGCGGTTCGGTGGCGGCGGAGCGGATCGATCACCTGGACTGTCATCAGGCGCCGCCGCTCGGGGTGTCGTGGCCGGTTCAGGTCGGGCAGATCCCGGCGCTGGCTTCGGCGTTCCAGGGCCGGTCCGCGCTGCGTGAGCAGGTCGACGCGGCGCGGTCATCGGGTGGCGGTGCGGTGCTGACCCAGGTGCTGTCCGGTGGCGGGGGCGTGGGCAAGTCGCAGCTGGCCGCCCGGTACGCGCACGACGCGCTGGGCGCGGGCACCGATCTGGTGGTCTGGACCGACGCCTCCCAGGCCGGGGCTGTCGTGGAGGTGTTCGCCCGGGCGGCGGCCCGAGTCCAGGCCGCTGGCGCCGGCGGGGGTGATGCGGAGGCTGATGCGCGGGAGTTCCTGGCCTGGGCAGCGGCCACGTCGAGGTCGTGGCTCGTCGTCCTGGACGACATCGCCGACCCGGGCTTACTGAACGGTTGGTGGCCGGCCAGCCATACCGGCACCGGGTGGGTGCTGGCGACAACCCGGCGCCATGACGCGGTCCTGGCCGGGTCGGGCCAGGTCTTGATCGATGTCGACGTGTATACCCCGGCCGAGTCCCAGGCCTACCTGACCGACCGGCTGACCACCGCGGGGGCGCGGCTGCTGGATGGCCGGGCCGGGGAGCTGGCCGGGGAGCTGGGGCATCTGCCGCTCGCGCTGTGCCACGCCGCCGCGTACCTGATCGACCAGCAGATCAGCTGCGCCACCTACCTGGACCGGTACGTCAGCGGCCGGGACCGCCTGGATGACCTGATGCCCGCCAGCGCGGACGCCGACGGGTACGGCCGCACCGTCGGGGCCACGCTGCTGCTGGCCCTGGACGCCGCCGACGCCCGCGAGCCAGCCGGGCTGGCCTGCCCGGCGATCCGCCTCGCCGGAGTGCTCGACCCGGCCGGGCACCCCGCAGCTCTCTGGACCACTGAGGCCGTTACCTCCTACCTCGCCCAGTACCGGACCGGACCGGACCGGCGAGCCGACCCGGAACCGTCCCCGGGGTCAGCGCCGGAAGCTGTCACGTCCGCCCAGGCCCGTGAGGCGCTCGTGCTGCTGCACCGCTACGGCCTGGCCACCTTCGACGAGGATGCCGAGTCCCGCGCCGTGCGCGTGCACGCCCTTACCGCCCGCGCCGCTCGCGAGACCGCCCCGGCAGGCCAGGTGCCCGCGATCGCGCAGGCCGCGGCCGATGCCCTGCTGGCTGTCTGGCCCGACCCGGACTACACCGACCCGGCGCTGGCTGATTCTCTGCGCGCCAGCACCACCGCCCTCGCCGCCTGCTCCGGCGACGCCCTGTGGCACCCCGACGGGCACCCCGTGCTCTACCGGGCCGGCAACAGCATGCTGGACGCGGGCCTGCACACCGAGGCCATCGCCCACTGGCAGCAGGTCGCCGCCGACTCGGTGCGGATCCTGGGTCCCGTGCACCCCGACACCCTGACCGCCCAGGCGAACCTGGCCTCCTCCTACTGGCAGGCCGGGCGCACCGCCCACGCGATCACCCTCGGGGAGCTGGTCGCCGACGACATGGCGCGGATCCTTGGTCCCGAGCACCCCGACACCCTGACCGCCCAGGCGAACCTGGCCTCCTCCTACCAGGAGGCCGGGCGCACCGCCGACGCGATCACCCTCGGGGAGCTGGTCGCCGACGACATGGCGCGGATCCTTGGTCCCGAGCACCCCTCCACCCTCGCCGCCCAGGGCATCCTAACGCTCTCTTACGAGCAGGCCAGGCGCACCGCCTACGCGATCACCATCGAGGAGCGAGTCGCCGCCGACCGGGCGCGGATCCTGGGTCCCGAGCACCCCCGCACCCTGACCGCCCAGGGCATCCTGGCCGCCACCTACTGTCAGGCTCGGCGCACCGCCGACGCGATCTCCCTCGGGGAGCGGGTCGCCGACGACATGGCGCGGATCCTTGGTCCCGAGCACCCCTCCACCCTCACCGCCGAGGGCATCCTGGCGTTCTCTTACGAGCAGGCCGGGCGCACCGCCGACGCGATCACCATCCTCGAGCGGGTCGCCGCCGACTCGGCGCGGATCCTGGGTTCGGAGCACCCCGACACCGTGGCTGCCGTCAATGTGCTGAGGGAATGGACACGTCGACCGTAGGGCGCCCGCGCGCGGACCGGCGCGAAAAATGAAGAGCGGGCAGCGGCTTATCCTCGGTGGAGCGAGCCAAGGGTGCGGGATCCGAGCCACGACGTGGGCTCACGGCTCGGGGCAGTTTCTAAGACCTGCGGGGAAACAGCGCTGACCTGCGAAGACGCCCGGCGCTGCAGCAGCTGGCCGCGTAATTGCCATGAACGTCAGCTCAGACCGTCAGCGGGCCCGCATGCCTCGGTTGCGTCTAGTCGGCCAAGCGCACGGACAGATTGGTATCGCCAATGTCTGCCGGCTGATCCAGTCGCACGAAGGTGCTCTCCACGAGGAGCACCGAGGTCACGCGGCCGTCGGCGCGACGCCGGAAGATCACCTCCTCTCCCGAGAAGTTGGATCCTGGCTGGGCGGTAAAGATGTCGGGATTGCTGGTCGGCTCTAGCGCGAGGGACCAGCCAGGCATCTCCGTGCTGACAAAGGCCAGCTTCCCGTCCCGCCACTCAAGGCGCAGCACCCAGCCGCCCAGCCCGGGCCGAGCGTAGATGCCGAGCAACAGCCGGTACGCGGGCGGCGTCGGCGCGAACGCGTCGATCGCTGGCGGCGCGGAGCGGGCCAGGTGCTGGGCGATCGACGCGAGGTCGAAGGCTAGTTCCGCGGAGCCACTGGTCCCGTTCACCAAGACGATCGCTCCGACCTGCTCCCTGGGATCGAAGCACACGGTGCTGGTGAACCCTGGGAGGCCGCCGGAGTGCTGGATCCAGATGACGTCATCGCGGCGATCCCCGCACCACGAGATGCCCCATGCCCTCCTCCAGTCGTCGTCGGCCAGGTAACGGGGTTTGTGCATCTCGCGCAGTGAGGCTGCCGCCAGGACCGGCGAGTCCGGCGGCGGCTCCTGGTAGGCGCGCAGCTGGAAGGAGATCCACCGGGCGAGATCCTCCACGCACGACCAGAGGCCGCCTTCGGCCCACACCGGTGACATCGCTGGCGCCCGGTCAAGCTCATCAGAGCACGCTCGCCAGTCGTATCCAGTCGAACGACGGACACCCAGCGTGCCCGCGAGCGGCTCAAAGCCGGTTGCTGACATGCCGAGCGGCTTGAGGATCGCGTCCCGCACATACCGGGGATATGCGGTACCGCTTACTCTGGTCACGACCTCGCCGAGCAGCTGGTAGGCAAGGTCGGAGTACTTGTGCTGCATGTTCGGCGGGACCTTCAGGACGATGCTGCCAGCCTGCGCGAGAGTCACCGCCGCTTCGCCCTGGTAGACCGGGACGGACCAGTCCGTTCCTGGCGGCTCGACCGGGAGCCCTGACTCGTGCGCGAGCATCCGGCGGATAGTCACGGCCTCGATCCCCGTGAACGGGCTGACGGCGCGACGCAACTCGGGAAGGTATGCGACCGCAGGATCATCCAGGTCCAGAACAGCGTCTCTGGCCGAGTCGGCCGCCGCGCAGCCACGTCAGCGAAACCGATGGTGCCCAGCCACGCAAGCTCGTCACCATGAACGACACCCGCTGCTGCGCCAGGCAACCGGTTCTCCTGCACGAACCCGTTCAGCTTCGCCTCCAGGGCGGAAGAGGCCCCCGCTACGAGTCCGGCCATCTCTCACCTCCCAGTGAACCCTCGCGATAATGGCAGAGTCCCGGCAAGGCCCACCATGTGATTCAAGCGACGGGCCCGCGCCTTTGACCGCCACAATCGAGGCCTCCCGACTGTGCCCGAAGCGTGCCCGATGGGACTGCCCAGTGCTGGTCTGGCCGTGGGGAATCGGTTCCAATCGTCGGCCCGTATGGTGCCGCCCTGTGGCCGGGCCTGGGCCGCGCAACTCGATCTGTGCTGTGGGTGCCGCCCCGTGGTCGCGGCGGAGCCTGACCAGGTCGCGGACGGTCTCCAGACACGCAGGACGCAGCCCGCGCGCTCGCCGAAGCAGCCGAACTGGCCGAGCGCCTCGCCAGGCACCTCGGCGTGGTATCGGTGCGGGCACTGCGCAACGTCCCGGCCGGGACGCTGGTCGCCGGGCAGCTGGCCGCCGGGCCGCCCGCCGGGCTGCCGTTCATCCCGGTCATCGACGGGCACCTGCTGACCAGGCCGCCCGCCGCCCACCTCGCCCAAGGTGCCGCGGCCGGCATCACGGCATGGACCGGGTCCGGCCCGGACATCGACCACCTGACGACCTGGACGCAGCAGCGCTGGCTCGCCTTCGCAGGCACCGGGACGCCGGCCGGGCCAGACGTGGTCTGGCCGAACCACGACCCCGCCCGGCGACCCACCATGATCATCGGGCCGCAGCCCCACGTGGAAGAGGCTCCCCTTCGACAACGAACGGACAGCTGTCAGCGACGCTCTCCCCGGCTGACGCTCGAACAGACAGCTCACGTTCAAACCCGCTTCATCTCCGCCGCGATGCGGGGCGAGTCACAGTGCCGCGTCAGATTCGCATAGGCCGCCGCGTGCCGGTGTCCGATAAGTCAAGTTTCAGCAACTTTAGGAATAGGAAGTTAGAATGACGATCTCCGGCTTCAACTCGTGGCGGCGGGAAGGGCAGTCATTTGACCACCACCGACTGGATCGCGATCGCCAGCATCGCCACTGTGATCGTCTCGGCGTTCGCGATCGTGGCGGCGTTGAAGGGTGTTCGAGATCAGCTTCAGGTCACGGTCTTCCTGACCTACACAGACCGGTACGCGAAGGCCATGCATGACCTTCCGTTCGAGGCACGTCAGCCTGGCAGCGATTACCATCTCTCGTCACTCCCGGAAGGTGAGAGGTCCCGTGTCCTCAGCGCCTACCGTGAGTACTTCAACTTGTGCTCGGAAGAAATCTGGCTTCATCAGCGCCGCCGGATCGACCGTGCGACCTGGAATGTCTGGGAGAAGGGCATGCAGCAGGTGGCCCGGTTCCCATGCTTCAGGGAGGCCTGGGCAGGCCTCGCCTTTGAATACGACTACTTCGACACGTTCCGGGACTTTGTCCAGGAGAAACTGCTTCCGTGCGCGCCAGCATCCGACAGCGCCTCTGAAGGTAGCTCACAGGACGCCGACATCCCCGAAGCAGAGCAAGATCCCGCCGCTGTGACTGGGCGACAGCATGATTGATGCGGCGCTTGGCAACGCGCTTAACGTGACTTGGAGGCTCGCGCGGTCGAAGCAGCGCACGCTCGGTCGAAACTCAGGAAGCTGTGGATAGTGGGCGGCCTTGGTTGAGGTGCCGCCGGCGTCCCAGCAGGCGGTCTGGAACGCCAGGCTGGGAGCTTTGGCAGTTTCGGATCGGTAACGTCGCGCTTATGGCGCGATGGCCGCCGGGCGTGGGACACTCTTGGGGTCAACCTACTCGGGTCGGCCAGCGCAGGGAGGTGCAGTGGTTGCAACGGCCGGACCCTCGAGGGGCCTGGCCCAGAGCTTGACGGCGCCGTCGGCTGCGGGGAGCCCGACGGTGCTGCGGATCTTGCTCGGGGCGTATCTGCGGCGGTTGCGCGAGGCCAGGCGGATCTCGCTGGAGGAGGCGGGCGACGTCATCCGCGGTTCGTCCTCGAAGATCAGCAGGCTTGAGACCGGCCGCGTGGGGTTCAAGGACCGCGACATCGCGGACCTGCTCACGTTGTATGGCGTAACTGATGAGAAGGAGCGCCAGGCCCTGCGCGATCTTGCCATCCGGGCGAGTTCCCCTGGCTGGTGGCATGACTACGGTGATGTCCTGCCCAGCTGGTTCGATGCGTATGTAGGGCTTGAGGAAGCAGCCAGCGTGATCCGCGCGTACGAGGTGCAGTTCGTCCCGGGGCTGCTGCAGACCGAGGATTACGCCCGCGGCGTCATCATGCTCGGCTACTCGAACCCCAAGGGGATCAGCCGGCGGGTCGATCTGCGGATGGCCCGGCAGGCAGTCCTGGACAGGCCGGATCCGCCGAGTCTGAGGATGGTGCTCGATGAGGCACTGCTCAGGCGTCCGATCGGAGGCTCCCGCGTGATGCGGGCGCAGCTGGAGCACCTCGTCGAGATGTCGCAGCGCCCCAACGTGACCATCCAGGTCATCCCGTTCAAGGCCGGCGGCCATGCCGCGGCCGGCGGCGCCTTCAGCCTGTTGAGCTTTGCCGAGTACGACCTGTCCGACGTGGTCTACATCGAGCAGCTGACCAGCGCCCAGTACCTGGATAAGCCCGACATCGTCGACGGCTACCTGGCGGTGATGGACCAGCTATGCATCGACGCGCTGAACCCGGCCAGCAGCGCCAGGATCCTCAGATCGATGCTCCGCCAGGCCTGAACGATCACGGCACCGCCAGGTGTCCAGCACTAGCTGATATCGACCAGACCCGCGCCAGCGATTCCTCACGTTCGGATGCGGCCGGTGAGGTGTGCGGGTGGCATTTCCGCTGGGCGTGGAGAATGGTGACCCGAGACGCCTTCGCTGTTGACATGTGGCGGACGCGGCTTGCCCTGTGCTCAGTCGTCGATGTCTGGCAGGTCTGCCGGATAAGTGATCCGGATCTCGGTGACCGCCTCGGGGAAGTCACGCTGGTTGTTGGTATCCGTGGCCAAACTCATCCGCGGAATCAGCCGGCCGGCTGAAGGTGGCGGTCGAAGAAGGAGACGATGCGCCGCCGGGCGTCCGTCGCCGACGGCTCGTGGTAGCCGGACGGGCCCCCGAACATCCCCATCACCACGAAGATGGCGGGGGTACGGTCGCCAGCGCCGTCATGGTCGTTGAGGAACGCGTGCCCGGCGTCCGGGTACTCCTTGACATCGTGGTCCACACCCACCGCCCCAAGGACCCGGCTGAGCCTGTCGGCCGTCCCCCGGTTGGCCCGGTCCCTGGCGCCATAGCTGCCCACGATCGGACAGGCGGCCGCCAGCACGCTCTCGGCGTAGGCGTCCTTCGGGACCCCCACGCCATAGTTCACGCTGGAGGCCGTGAACCCGTGGTCGAGAGCGAGCATCAGGGCGAACCCGCCGCCGATGCAGAAGCCAATGACCCCGACCTTGCCGGTACAGCCTTCCTGGCCGGCCAGCCAGGTGCGCACAGCTTCCACGTCCTCGAATGCCCTGCCCCGCCGCGCCTGCAAGTCGCGGCCGATGGCGAGCAGGCACCTCATCCGCCCGCCCCAGTAGAACAGGTCGGGCGCCACGGCCAGGTACCCNTCGCTGGCCAGCCAGTCGGCCTGGTTGCGCAAATCCTGGCTCATGCCCCCGGCATCGTGGATGACCACGACCCCGGGCCGCGGTTCGTTACCCGAGGGGGTCGCCAGATAGGCGGGCACCTGTCCGTGTGAACTCGCGATCGTCACCTCAGCCATCACGCCTCCTCAGCGTCCGGCGCCCGCGGGCCGAGCATATGCCGATGCCGGCGGGCTGGCGACACGCTCGATCCGATCTGAGCCAGCGCACAGGGGGCGACACCGCCGGCCTGGCTGTCATCCGCGGGCGCGGACGAGACAGGCCGGGCACCGGTTCCGCGAGAGCGGCGAGAGCGGCGAGAGCGGCGTGGGGCAGTGCTGCCGGATGTGGGTGACAGGATTTCGTTCCTGTGTCGAATGCGGCCTCTTGCCGGTGTCGTAATACTTGGGGGCATATGACGTAACGCGCCGACCGGGCATCTATGTTTTCTTCAGTTCCGGCTGAATGACTTCGCCTGGCAGCTTTTTGAGTGTGCACTCAGCCGGTCCAATTATCATGTTATGTAACCAAAAAGCTACTTTGGACATACCACACCTGCAAGGCGCCTCATGCACGGCTAGAACGCGCCATACAGCGGTTAGGCACAGAAACGCCAGTGATCAGAATCGACCGGCGACGCGCGGCTCGCGAATCGGTCCGCCCGATGATTCCGGACGACCGCCCTGACGCCGTTCGGATCCGATAGGCATGTCCGTGGCGGGCCCGACCGCACGCTGGATGAGCGCCGCACCTCGGCAACTCAGGGACCTGCTTCGGCCGCATTCATCTGCATAGCCACAGGTCAGAGGGCTGCGCTCGGCAGGCGGGATGGACAGCCATCTCGTTGTCAGCTGTCGAGAATCCGTAAGCTTCCTTTGCCTGGCTAACAGATGGCGGCTTCGTCCACGATCTCCTAGGCATGGCTGACCCTTCGACGTGACTGTTTCTCGGTGTTTCGCAATCTCGCCGCCGGGTAATTCTTAGGCGTTTTCAGGGACAGCACCAGCCGACGCCGCTAGGGTGTCGGAATGTCAGGCGCAGTTCCGCCGCGACAGGCATGCCCGTCATCGCCGGTCCCCGCGGGTCTGCGCGCACTGCGCGTGATCGGACCCATTTGTCTCCACTGATACGCAAGGCAGCCAGCAACTTCGCAGCCGTGGCGATCCCGGTCGGGATAGCCGCGGTTGTCGCGTTCCAGGCCCCGGTCGCCAGCGCGGCACCAGCGGCCAGCGCGGCAACAGCGGCCAGCACGCATCCGGTAGCCGTGACGAGCTCCCTGAGCTCCCTCAGCTCTCTGAGCAGCACGCGGGCGCAAGCGCCGATGCTGCCCGCCACCAGCCACGCCAAGCACGCCAGGCATCGCAGGCACCGGGAACTGAGACGGCTGCGCGCCTACGCCTGGGCGCTGAGCCAGGCCGGCGCCCCGTACGCCTGGGGTGGCACCGGTCCGGATTATGACTGCTCGGGACTCGTCATGATGGCTTATCGCCACGCAGGGATTCGCCTGCCCAGGACCACGACGGAGATGCTCGCCAGCCCGCTGCTGGTCAGGGTCTGGCACCCGAAGATAGGTGACCTCGCCTTTTACGGATCCGGTTCGGCGCCCACGATTACGGCTCAACGGTGGGCCTCATCCATTACGGGTGGGGCTGGAAGCCGACCGCCTACTACGCGGTGCTGTGAACCTGGGTCGCTGGACCAGGGGCGAGTCTGTGAGCCGCCAGAGATCGGGCACATCCTCGCCGCAAGCAGGTCGATCGCCGCTGCGTCCTCGATCGGCTGTCAAACTACGGCTGTCGGTCGCGCCGGCGGGTGCGGGGGATCTTGTCGAACACGGCCGCAAGGCGGGCGGCCTGGTTGAAGAACGCGGCC
>JGI12269J14319_10002676_pt1 | contig 17051 bp, 9 predicted proteins | sample PeaSoiSIISIP2007_FD_14319 | JGI IMG/M metagenome (IMG submission 14319) | reverse complement strand
TTTTGTCTCTGGTTCTCTCGTTGTCAGCGCAGACTTTCACCAGTCTGGTAAGTTTCAACGGGAGCAACGGTGCTTACCCGGAATCCATGTCCCTCGTCCAGGGTACGGACGGTAATCTATACGGAACCGCGCCATCCGGGGGAGCACACAGCGGCGGCACGGTGTTTAAGGTGACTCCCACCGGAACGCTGACCACCCTTTACAGCTTCTGCGCCCAGACCAACTGCACTGACGGCGAGGAGCCTCTCGCCGGGCTTGTGCTGGCCACCAACGGCACCTTCTACGGGACAACCTCGGTTGGCGGGGCCAACGGCGACGGCACCGTCTTTAGCATCACCGCAGGGGGCACGCTGACCACGCTCCACAGCTTCGACCTGACTGACGGCGCCTACCCCACCGCCGCGCTCATTCAGGGCAGGGATGGGAATTTCTACGGGACAACCGTCGAGGGCGGGCCCCCCCCACAAACAAGGGAACCGTCTTTCGCATCACGTCAGGAGGTACGCTGACCACGCTGCACGGCTTCGACATAACCGACGGCTACGATCCATACGCCACGCTGGTCCAGGCCACCAACGGTACCTTCTACGGCACAAACACCCAGGGCGGGCCCAATTTCGACGGCACCGTCTTTAGCATCACGTCAGGAGGGACGCTGACCACGCTGCACGACTTTGACGGAACCGACGGCGCCTACCCGGACGCCGCGCTGATTCAAGCCACCGACGGAACCCTCTACGGCGCGACCGTAGTGGACGGAGCCAACGGCTATGGCACCGTCTTTAGCATGACGTCAGGAGGCACGCTGACCACGATCCACAGCTTTGACGCCACCGACGGTGCCGAACCGTACGCCACGCTGGTTCAGGCCACCAACGGGATCTTCTACGGGACAACTGCCGAGGGCGGGACCGCCAACTGCTCATTGGGTCAACCCTGTGGCACCGTCTTTAGCATCACCGCAGGGGGCACCCTGACCACGCTCCACAGCTTCGACGGCGCTGACGGCAATGGCCCCCAAGCCGCGGTGGTTCAGCACACAAATGGGACCTTCTACGGGGTCACCTACAACGGCGGGGCCAGCAACTATGGCACGATCTTCAGCCTGGCCGTGGGCCTTCACCCGTTCGTGAAGACACTGCCCACTTCCGGCACGGTAGGAGCGCACGTCAAGATTCTGGGAACCAATCTGACGGGCGCGACCAAGGTCACCTTTAACGGGACTGCAGCGACTTTTCACGTGGTTTCGAGTTCGGAAATCACAACCACTGTTCCCGCCGGCGCGACCACTGGCAAAGTGAAAGTGGTTACGCCCCACCGCACGCTGACCAGCAACGTGAAATTCCGGGTGACGCCATAGCAGTGGGGGAGGCGGTGACTACTCTCGGAGGTACGGCCAAGAGCACACAAAGTTTCACGATCCTGTTGTGATCGCATGGAAGCGGAAGTTAATACGGGAGAGTGCCAGCAAACGGAAAGCACAGAAAACGCCATCCAGCCTCAAGGCGGCTTCCCTTGTGAAAAACCCAGTCAGGAAGCTCGAGGCGGAGGTGATTTCTTCGGNGGTTCTTCCTGTTGAGATTTTGTTAGACGCTCTTAGGCTTAGTCTTATCGTTCGGAACTTCCTTTGCTTTATGCGAATTGCCTCAGCCGCACTCCGAACGATCGCATCTAAGAGCAAGCCGTAAATGGAGTAAGATCCCAATCGATTGGTTCGTGATGGACAGTTGCATTTTCCAGAGCGGCAACGATAAACAAAAAGGCTGCGACGACTAATAAAACACGGCGAAGGTTCAATCTGCTTCAGAACAGTGGATGACTAAACGGCCTTCCATCTTCCAGCGCGGCGGAGGAATCCAAGATAGATGTCCAATCAGTCCCAGCCCATTGTGTGGCCCGGCCGACCTTATCCCTTAGGATCAACCTGGGACGGCGAGGGCGTTAACTTCGCGCTCTACTCGGAGCATGCGGAGAGAGTGGAGCTTTGCCTGTTCGACATTTCAGGCAAGCGGGAAACCCTTCGGGTTCCGCTTCCCGAGCAGACTGATATGGTCTGGCACGGATACCTGCCAGAGGCACGCCCCGGCCAATTGTACGGATATCGCGTGTTTGGCCCCTATGCTCCCGAGCAAGGCCATCGTTTTAATCACCACAAACTTCTGCTGGATCCGTATGGCAAGCAGATTCAGGGAGCCATCCGTTGGACTGACGCGCACTTCGGATACAAGGTCGGACACAAACAAGAAGACTTGTCTTTCGACCGGCGCGACGATGCCGCCGGAATGCCGAAAAACCGCGTGATCGACTCCGCTTTTACTTGGGGAGCTGATGCACCGCCCAGAATCCCCTGGCACGACACTTTGATTTACGAGCTTCACGTAAAGGGATTTACCATGCGCCATCCTGACATTCCGGCCCATTTGCGAGGGACGTATGCAGGCCTGGCCACCGCGCCCGTGATTGAATACCTCACCCGGCTGGGAGTGACCTCGGTAGAACTCATGCCCGTGCACAGCTTCGTCGATGACCGCCAACTCACGGAACGCGGCCTTCGCAATTACTGGGGTTATAACTCGATCGGCTTTCTCGCGGTCGAGCCCCGCTATTTGGCCACGAGTTCAATCCGCGAATTCAAGACCATGGTCAAGACCTTGCATTCAGCGGGGCTGGAGGTGATTCTCGATGTGGTCTACAACCACACTGCCGAGGGCAACCAGCTTGGCCCCACGCTGTCTCTAAGGGGCATCGATAACAGCAACTATTACCGCCTCATGCCGGAGAATCCCCGCTACTACAAGGACTACACCGGCACTGGAAACACGCTGAACATGCAGCATCCGCGTGTGCTACAGCTGATCATGGATAGCCTGCGCTACTGGGTGCTCGAGATGCACGTGGACGGCTTCCGGTTTGATCTCGCCGCCACGCTCGCCCGCGAACTGCATGAAGTCGATCGCCTGGGGGCGTTTCTGGACATCATCCATCAGGATCCCGTGCTTTCGCAGGTAAAGCTGATCGCCGAACCATGGGATCTCGGCGAAGGCGGATATCAGGTCGGAAACTTCCCTGTAGGTTGGGCCGAATGGAACGATCGCTACCGCGATACGGTGCGTTCTTATTGGAAGGGTGATGGGGGGCTGCTGGGAGACCTGGCTTATCGCATCACCGGTTCGAGCGATCTCTACGCGCACAGCGGCCGGCGTCCTTATGCCAGCGTGAACTTTGTGACCGCGCATGACGGCTTCACGTTGCAGGATCTGGTCAGTTACAACCAAAAACACAACGAAGCCAACGGCGAGAACAATCAGGATGGCAATAACGATAATCGCAGCTGGAATTGCGGTGTTGAAGGTCCGACCGAAGACTCCGACATTCAAGCTTTGCGCGCCAAGCAGAGGCGGAATATGCTTGCGACACTTCTGTTGTCCCAGGGAGTGCCGATGATGTGTCAAGGAGACGAAATCGGACGCACGCAGATGGGAAACAACAACGCCTACTGCCAGGATAATGAAACCAGTTGGCTGAATTGGAATCTGCAACCGCAAGATCGTGACTTCATGGCTTTCGTTCAGCGCACAATCAATCTCCGCAAGAGGCATCCGACATTCCGGCGGCGACGTTTTTTTCAGGGTCGCCCGATCAAGGGTGCAACCGCAAAAGATGTGCTGTGGCTCAATCCTGACGGCAAAGAGATGAGCGAAGAGCAGTGGCGCGAGCCTTCCCTTCACTGCCTGGGAATGTTTCTTTCCGGCCAGGGGCTGAATGAAACCGACGAGCGCGGGCGCAAGCTCAGCGATGAAAACTTCCTCCTGCTTCTCAACGCCCACCACGAGGATGTCGGATTTATCTTGCCAGCATTCCGTCCCGGCGCCCGGTGGACACCGTGGATGGACACTTCTCGAGAAAGCGGTTTGCGCGCCGCCGCCGAGTCCTCTGACGCCGGTGCAGCCTATCCTTTGCAGGCGCGCTCCATGGTCGTGTTGATGGAACGACGCGGAAATGGCAAAAAGGAAGAGTCGAGTGAAGCGCAGCTATAGCATGCCGTTCGGCGCCGAGTGCCGCGAGGACGGGAGCGTGCGCTTTCGGTTGTGGGCCCCGGCTGCGCATCAGGTTGAACTTTCCGTCGACGGTGCGAACGGCTCCAAGCTGCTTGCTTTGGACCGCGGCGATAACGGCTGGTTCGAGTTAAGCACAGACGCGGCACGGCCAGGAACGCAATACAAATTCCGAATCGACGGCGCCCAAGAAGTTCCCGACTCAGCCTCACGATTTCAGCCACGAGACGTGAACGGCCCCAGCGAAGTCATCGATCCCGCAGCCTTCGACTGGAAAGATCACAATTGGCATGGACGCCGGTGGGAAGAAGCGGTCATCTATGAGTTCCACGTCGGAGCCTTCACTCCGCGCGGAACTTTTGCCGCGGTTCGCGAGCGGCTCGACTACCTTGCCGACCTGGGAATTACTGCGCTCGAGCTGATGCCAATTGGCGACTTTCCCGGCCAGCGCAATTGGGGTTACGACGGTGTCTTCCTGTTCGCCCCCGACAGCATGTACGGCCGGCCCGAGGATCTCAAAGAATTGGTTCAAAGCGCCCACGCCCGGGGGCTCATGGTTTTTCTGGATGTCGTCTACAACCATTTTGGTCCGGAAGGAAATTATCTCAGCACGTACGCACCACAATTTTTCACCGATCGGCATCGTACGCCGTGGGGAGATGGCATCAATTTCGACGGTCCAGGAAGTCAGGTCGTCCGTGACTTCTTCATCCGCAATGCGCTTTACTGGCTCTCCGAATATCATTTCGACGGACTGCGGCTGGACGCAGTTCACGCAATCGTCGACGACTCAACCCCCAACATCCTCACGGAACTCGCCGATGCAGTCCGGAATTCCATCCCTCCGGATCGCCACGTCCACCTTATCCTCGAAAACGATCGCAACCAGGCGCATTATCTTCAACGCAACGAGCGCTGCCAGCCGAAGTGGTACGCTGCTCAATGGAATGACGACGTGCACCATACACTGCACGTGCTCATCACCGGTGAGCGGGACACCTACTATTCCGACTATTCCAAATGCCCTCTCGATCAGTTGGGCCGTTGCCTGGTCGACGGATTCGCGTACCAGGGAGAAGCTTCGACCTTCAGAAACGGCGAGCCGCGGGGTGAGCCTACTGCTGGCTTGCCGCCTACTGCGTTTGTCTCGTTCCTTCAGAATCATGACCAGATTGGAAACCGCGTGTTCGGAGAGCGGCTCACCAAGATTGCGAATTGTCGTGCCGTGCGCGCGGCGGCAGCGATCCTCTTGTTGGCTCCTTCCCCACCCTTGCTTTTCATGGGCGAAGAGTTNGGTGCAGAAACGCCATTTCTATTTTTCTGCGATTTCGAGGAGGGCCTGGCAGAAGCCGTAACCGCAGGCAGGAGAAATGAGTTCGCTCGCTTTGCGAGGTTCAACGACCCCGCTGAACGAGAGCGAATCCCGGATCCCATGTCGGTTGCAACGTTTGAAGCTTCGCAGCTTGAATGGGACGTGATCGATCAACCACGCCATCAAAACTGGCTGAAATTCTATCGCAAGTTAATGAGATTGCGGTTTCAGCACATCATCCCACACCTTTCCCGCGCATGTACTCTCAGTGCGAACTATGAAGTGCACGATAATCAGGGTCTTACTGCGCGTTGGAAATTTCCCGACCGGTCAGAACTGACTCTGATGGCGAACCTTGCGAGCGCTTCCCTCTCCGGCTTGACTTCTCCCGTTTCGCAAGTTATCTATGCGAGCGACGAAGTAACCACGGATGCGCTGAAGCACGGAACGCTTCCGGCGTGGTCCGTAGTGTGGTTCCTGCAATCATGAATCGGCGTCCGCACATTCCGCTCGCGACCTATCGACTGCAACTCAATCGCGACTTCACTTTTGCCCAGGCCACGGCGATCGTTCCTTATCTTTCTGCGCTTGGCATCAGTCATTGTTACGTATCTCCCTGCCTGAAGGCTCGTGTGGGCAGCATGCACGGATACGACATCGTCGATCATAATTCGCTCAACCCGGAAATCGGCAGCCCTGAAGACTTCGACCGCTTCGTGACTGCCCTCCACGAGCATGGTATGGGATTGATACTGGACATCGTGCCCAATCACATGGGAGTGATGGGCAGCGACAACGCCTGGTGGTTGGATGTTCTGGAAAACGGCGAATCTTCCATCTACGCCAGATTTTTCGACATTGACTGGCATCCGATAAAAGCCGAACTCCTGGGAAAAGTGCTCATCCCGGTGCTCCAAGATCATTACGGCGTGGTCCTGGAGAGCGGCGAGTTGAAGGTAGTGTTTCACCAGGAGCGCGGCGAATTCGATGTCACCTACCGCGAGCATCGTTTTCCGGTAGATCCGCGGGAATATCGCCGTATCCTGCAGCACTGCACGGACCCGCTCACGGCGATACTCGGTGAGCAGAACCCGGAACTGTTGGAGTTTCAGAGCTTGATCACCGCTTTTAGCCACCTGCCTGCAAGATACGAGCTCAGCGCAGATCGAATCGCCGAGCGTAATCGTGACAAGGAAATTAGTAAGCGCCGGCTGGCCGAATTGTGCGCGCGATCTCCTGAAATAGCTGCCTGTATCGCTAAAGCCGTCGACTTGATAAACGGTACTCCCACCGATCCAGCAAGCTTCGAAGAACTCCACGAACTTATCAAAGCACAAACCTTTCGTCTGGCAAATTGGAGGGTTGCCTCCGACGACATCAATTACCGTCGTTTTTTCGATACTAACGAGCTGGCAGGAATTTGCGTCGAGAACGAGGCGGTGTTTGAAGCNACACACCGTCTGGCCTTGAGCTTAATGGCAGACGGCAAAGTCGATGGNTTGCGCATTGATCACCCTGACGGCCTGTACGACCCACGCCAATACTTCGAACGCCTCAGCCGCGGCATCGCGGTCGCCGCAAAGAATTTTGAAAACGGATCACACTACGTCGTCATCGAGAAAATCTTGATGGGCGGAGAACGGCTGCCCGCCGAGTGGCCCATTTGCGGCACTACGGGCTACGATTTCGCGAATCTCATTAACCGAGTATTCGTGGACTCAGCTGCAGTCATGAGTCTGGAGCGCACTTACCGAACATTTATCGATGACGAAATCGATGTCGATGACTTGGCATATCGCTGTCGAAAACTGATCATGCAGGTTGCCCTGGCCAGTGAAATGAACGTGCTCGCCACTCAACTCACCCGTATCGCCCTTTCCAAAAGGCGCACCTGCGACTTCACGCTGAACCGCTTGCGGGAAGCGCTGACCGAAGTGGTGGCCAGCTTCCCCGTGTACCGTACCTACGTCAGTACGTCCGGCGTTTCGGATGACGACATGCGGTACATTCGCAGCGCAATTGCATCCGCTAAATGGAGGAGTCCGGCCGCGGACACCAGTATCTTTGATTTCGTCAGCCAGGTGTTGCTAACTAGTATTGCCGAGGGACAGGATCCCGCTTACAGGAATGCCGTGACCACTTTCGCCATGAAATTCCAGCAGTTCACCGGCCCGGTCATGGCCAAGGGTCTGGAAGATACTGCCTTTTATCGATACAACCGCCTGGTCTCGTTGAATGACGTCGGAAGCGACCTTCACCGGTTCGGAACGACCACACCCGAATTTCACCGTGCGAACCAGGAGCGCCTGGGTTCCTGGCCTCACACTATGCTGAGTACCGGCACGCATGACTCGAAGCGCTCGGAGGACGTGCGCGCCCGGATCAACGTGCTCTCGGAGATATCGGGGCAATGGAGGCTTCGGGTGCGGGACTGGAAGCGCGTCAACCGAAGCCACCGGCGCATCGTCAACAACAAACCCGCCCCTTCGCCGAATGACGAATATTTGCTCTATCAAACGCTGGTCGGAGCCTGGCCGTCCGCACCTCTGGACGACGCGGCCGGATGGAAGAATTTCTGCGAACGCATCGAGAGCTACATGTTAAAGGCGATCCGCGAGGCCAAGCAAAATACCAGTTGGATCAATCGAAATACCGAATATGAAAGCGCAGTGTCGTCGTTTGTCAGGGCCTTGCTGACGCCGGGTGTTGAGAACCGCTTCCTCAACGACTTTCTTCCCTTCCAGCATCGTGTCGCGCGCATTGGACTGTGGAACGGCCTCGCGCAGACGCTTCTAAAACTCACCTGCCCGGGCGTGCCCGATATTTACCAGGGCAATGAATTGTGGGATTTCAGTTTGGTGGATCCAGACAACCGGCGTCCCGTCGACTACGCCCACCGCCAACAAATGTTTCACGGAATTCGCAAGTCCGGCAAGAACGACGCTAGATTCTTAGCTGAGTTGACGGAAGCTCCCGACGACGGTCGACTCAAGCTGTACTTGATCTGGAAAACCCTGTGCTTGCGTAAACAGTTGGCCGATCTCTTTCAGATAGGCGAATACTTGCCGTTGACGGTTGAGGGCACAAAGGCTGATCATGTGGTCGCGTTTGCCAGGAAAAATGAAAACTCAACCGTGCTGGTTGTGGTTCCCCGACTGGTGGCCGGCCTGCTCGGTGACGTTAATTTCCCGCCAATCGGGCCCCAGGTTTGGGCGGATACTCAGATTGTGCTGACGTCCTGCAGTGCTTCCGACACATATCGGAACGCATTTACGGAAGAGGTTCTGAATTTACGGAAAGGCGATGGCTACGCAACAATTGCTTTGTCGACAATGCTGGCGAAATTTCCGGTCGCACTTTGCTTAGGAGAGCACTTCTAGGCTGGCGCACCAGGGAAACTTCGGTGGCTTAATCGAGCGGCATCTAAGGAAACAGAAAAAACATCATGGCAAAGCGGCCGGGCAGCGCGGCAGATCCTCTCTGGTACAAGGATGCAATCATCTACGAGTTGCATGTCCGCGCTTTCAAAGACAGCAACGGCGATGGTATCGGGGATTTTCCCGGCTTGATCCAGAGGCTGGACTATCTTCAGGACCTGGGAGTCACTTGTCTATGGCTGCTGCCGTTCTTCCCGTCACCGCTTAAAGACGATGGCTACGATATTTCCGACTACATGAACGTCCACTCGATGTACGGGACGATGGATGATTTCCGGGCTTTTCTGGCGGCCGCCCACGACCGCGATTTGCAAGTGATGATCGAACTGGTCGTGAATCACACTTCCGATCAACATCCCTGGTTTCAGGCGGCGCGGCAGGCTCCCGACGCACCGGAACGCGATTTTTATGTGTGGAGCGACACCGACCAGAAGTACAAAGATGCGCGAATCATCTTCACCGACACGGAGCGCTCCAATTGGACTTGGGATCCCATAGCGCAGCAATATTATTGGCATCGCTTCTTCTCTCACCAGCCCGACTTGAACTATGACAACCCGAAAGTGGTAGAAGAAGTTCTGAAGGTGATGCGTTACTGGCTCGACATGGGGGTTGACGCATTGCGCGTAGATGCGGTCCCCTATTTGGTCGAGCGCGAGGGAACCAGTTGCGAAAACCTGCCGGAAACTCACGCCGTCGTCAAGAAATTGCGCAAAGCGATTGATTCAGATTATTCCGGCCGTGTGCTCCTGGCGGAAGCCAACCAGTGGCCGACGGACGTACGCCCTTACTTCGGCGACGCCGATGAGTTCCACATGGCATTTCATTTTCCGCTCATGCCGCGCATTTATATGGCTCTCCGCCAGGAAGACCGGCTTCCAATTACCGACATCATCGCGCAGACTCCTGCCATTCCTGACTCATGCCAGTGGGGATTGTTCCTGCGAAATCATGATGAATTGACTCTTGAGATGGTCACAAAAGATGAGCGCGATTACATGTATCTCGCGTACAGCGCGGACCCTCAGATGCGCATCAATCTTGGCATCCGCCGCCGACTCGCGCCTCTGGTTGATAACAGTCGCCGTCGCATCGAACTGCTGAACAGTTTGCTTCTCTCTTTCCCAGGTACGCCGATTCTTTACTACGGGGACGAAATCGGAATGGGAGACAACATTTATCTGGGCGACCGCAACAGCGTACGCACACCCATGCAATGGAATGGCGACCGCAACGCTGGTTTTTCCACTGCGACACCTGCCCGGCTGTTTAGTCCAGTCATTATGGATCCAGTCTGGGGGTATGAAGCGATCAATGTGGAAGCCCAACAGAGCGACCCATCTTCGCTTTTGAACTGGATGCGCAACATGATTGCGCTGCGAAAGCTGTTTCGCGTGTTTGGGCGCGGCAGCATCGAGTTTCTTGATCCATCGAACCGCAAGATATTGGCATACCTTCGGCGGTATGAAGGCGAACAGGTCTTGTGCGTAGCCAACCTGTCTCGCTTCGCGCAACCTGTCGATCTCGACTTGTCGAAGTTGGATGGCATGACTCCCGTGGAAATGCTCGGGTACGTGGAATTTCCAGCGATTGAGCGTCAACCTTACCGGCTCACATTGGCGCCTTACAGTTTCCTCTGGCTAGAGCTTCAATGGCGGGAAGCGGCCGCGGGCGTCACTGTGGATCTGACCGAGCGCGCGCCCCTGGACGTAACTGCGGGATGGGAGAGCGTCCTCGAGGGGTCCGGTCGCTTGCGGCTGGAAACTGTGGAACTCCCGGCGTACCTGCCCAAGCAGCGCTGGTTTCCCGGATCGCGAGGGGTCAAGTGCATTCAAATTGCGGACTGGATTCCTCTGACTGTTCCGTTAGCTAGTCCGTCCGAGGGATCGCAATCTGCGCTTGTGCTGATCGAAGTAGAGTTTGACGCGGGGCCACCAGAGTTATACTTTCTGCCGCTGGCGATGAGTTTTGGAGACGCTCGGGACGAATTACAACGGACAGCCGCAAACTCCATCATCGCACCGGTTTTATCCCAGAGAGGCACGGGTTTGCTCTACGATGGAGTCTTCGACGATCAGACTTGCGCATTGTTGCTCACGCTGATTCAGAATTCGAGCAGCACAGATGGGCGGCACGGAGGCCTCCGGGGCATACGTGGAAAGGCTTTTGCGGATCTCATGACGCCGGCCGAGACGACATTGCAGGTACGGCGTGGCTCAGCGGAACACAGCAATACTTTAGTTCTGTTCGGCGATCGGTTCATTCTCAAGCTGTTCCGCCGCCAGGAACCGGGATTAAATCCAGACGCGGAAATTGGACAGTATCTGACCGAGAAAACCAATTTCGATCGGATTCCCCCCTTTGCAGGTGCGATTGAAGTTGACGGGCTAGCCGCAATGGATGGCAAATTCACGACCCTCGCCATGTTGCAAGGCTTGGTAGCAAACGAAGGTGACGGCTGGAAATGGACATTGGAGGAACTTGACCGCTACTACGAAGCTTGTGCTCCATTGCCATTTCCAGAAAACGTGAGCGGCGAGCTGCAGGGCCCAATGGAGCTCTCTGAGAATCCTCCAACTCAACTGGCCCGCGACCACGTCGGTTTGTACCTCGAAGCCGGTGCGACCTTGGGTCGCCGGACGGCGGAACTCCATCTGGCATTGGCTTCGCCGACCGACGATCCTGCATTCGCGCCGGAAGCATTGACGGGTGCGGATCTCACCGCGCAATTTGCCGATGTCCGACAGCACGCCTCCAGCGTCCTGGACGCTCTGAAAGAACGCCTGTCGCACCTGCCGGATGAAGTAGTCGAAGTTGCGGCGTCGGTGCTCAGCCGCCGTCGTCAGATTCTCGATCACTTCAGCGCCCTAAGCGATGATTTTCCGACGATGCGACGAATCCGAATTCACGGAAACTATCATCTTGGGCAAGTACTCCGCGTACGAACTGATTTCGTCATTCTGGACTTCGAAGGCGAACAGGCCCGGCCGCTGGCTGTTCGGCGCTCCAAGCAGTGTCCACTCAAAGATGTCGCTGGTATGTTGCGGTCCTTTGGTTACGCGTCTTATGCCAGTCTGATGAACTATACCGCGCGGCATCCTGAGGACGTGACGCGCCTCGGACCCTGGGCACATCTTTGGCAGCGATCAGTAACTGCGGAATTCTTGCGCGCCTATCGTGAAGCAGCGCAAGGCGCCGATTTTCTGCCTTCCGTGAATGCTGACTTTCGCAGGCTGCTCAATGTCTTCCTGCTTGACAAGGCGCTTTACGAAGTGCTGCATGAGTTAAACAGCCGCCCCGCGTGGCTACGTATCCCCCTGGCGGGGATCATGTCGCTTGTGCCGTGAAAGGCTCGTGCCCCGCCCCGCCGCTGGCGGGAAACAATGTGATCGAGGCCTGAACAGTGGAGGGTGACTTCATCCCGGAGCAAGCGCTGGAGAAGATCGAACAAGTAGACGCGGCTGATCTCGTGGTCGGCGTTCTGGCTGATCTTGATCAAGAGACCGTCGCCGCGGTGCACGAGGCGCTACGAACGCTTCAGGGAGACCTGCGAATCGTGGTTTTGTCGAGTGATGGGAATTCGGTCCGGAGTCAGACTGATTCGGCGAGTTCCGCAACTGGGCCGCGGTTATCCGTTGTCTCGTGGCCTTCAATCGCCCCGGACGCTTCGGGCGCTCCGATGCAGAGCATTTCTGCTGCGTACCAATCGATTTTCGCAGCCGGTGAAAAGCTTGGAGCTCGTGCCGGATGCATCATTGCCTCAAATCTGGAAGGTGCAACCCCGCAATGGGTCCGTCAACTCATGCAGCCTGTGCTGGAAGGGGAATTTGACCTGGTGGCTCCGCACTACGCTCGCCGTAAATTCGAGGGGTTGTTGAATAGCAGCATTCTCTGTCCTCTCATCCGTTCTCTCTACGGCAAGCGTATCCAAAATCCGCTAGGGCCGGATTTAGGGTTTTCGCGAGCGCTATTCGGAGCACGCGGGAGCGATCGCAATGCTAATCGGATACATCCACTGGCATCGCTCGCTCCGGTTGCCATCTGCGATAACCTTCGCGTCTGCCAGGTGCACGTCGGCCCCCGCCTCCTGCCGCCCACGGATTGGACGAACATCAGCTCGCTTTTGGTGCAGGTGCTGGGCCCGGTCTTTCTTGCCATGGAGAGAAATGCAGCTTGCTGGCAAAAAACGCGCGGATCGGTTCCAGTCCCCGGATTTGGCGAGCCGTTGGCAGCTTCTCCTGAGACCGCAACGGTTGATGTGGACCGTCTGCTGAACTCCTTCCAACTGGGAATTCGAGATCTGCAAGAGATCTGGGGACTGGTTCTCCCGCCAGCGACATTGCTGGAGCTAAGAAAGCTGTCGCGCGCCACGAAAGAGCAATTCCAAATGCCAGATGAACTGTGGGCGCGAATCGTCTACGATTTCGCGCTCGCGCATCGTCTTCGAACCATCAACCGCGAGCATCTGCTGCGGTCGATGACTCCTTTGTACCTGGGATGGGCAGCGAGCTATGCGAAGGAAGTGGAGGCAGCGCAAGGAGCCGGCGTGGAGCGCCGGCTTGAACGCCTCTCCACGGCTTACGAAGTCTCCAAACCATATCTCCTGTCGCGGTGGCGATGGCCTGACCGGTTCAATCCGTAATCGGGCTATCAGAGAGGGATTTGTTTATGAAGGAGCAAGTGAAGCAAGCTTTGGATCAGTCAACCACGCGATTCCTAACCGCGTTAACCCGTCTCTTGCCCGGATTGGTGGCACTCGTTGTGGCGCTGCTGATCTCTGTGGTATTAGCTTGGATCGTGGCCATTGCGATGCGCCGGTTGCTGGTCAGCCTGAAGTTTGATCAGCGCCTGGTTCAATGGGGATTCCCTTCACCGGCAGAGGGGTCCTTGATCAAGAGTCCGTCCGTTCTGCTGTCACAGTTCGCCGCGGCTCTGGTGATCATGACGGGGCTGCTCATCGGTGTCTCGGCTTTTGATGCTGAGCTAACCTCTTTGCTCGTGCGTAGCGTTTTTTCCTATGTCCCGAATATTCTCGGTGCCGTTCTGGTCTTGTTAGTGGGAAATATCATTGCTCGCTTTCTTGCGAGAAGCATATTGATTGGTTCAGTGAATTTGAATTTCCAGTACGGCCGCCTGTTGAGCGTCGGCGTAAAGTGGCTGGTGATCGTACTGGCGGTGGCAATGGCTCTGGAACACCTTAGAATTGCTTCAGGCATTGTCGAGCTTGCTTTCGGCATTCTCTTCGGTGGGATTGTTCTAGCTCTGGCCCTGGCAGTAGCTTTTAACTCGAAGGAACTCGTCAGCAAATCTCTCGAACGAGATGCCACCAAGACAACCAGCGAAACCCTCGAAGACCCGCTGCGCCACTTGTAGCATTCTCGAATGGTCGTTTTGTTAAGCACAACGCGCCATCAAGCAAACGCTGCAAGTTCACTCGTAGCGCAGCGCATCCACTGGATCCAGTCGCGAGGCTTTCATGGCGGGATAAATGCCGAAGAATAGGCCGACGCTCATCGAAGCCGTCACCGCCGCGAAAACCGACCACAGCGGCACCGACGAAGGCAAACTTGGCAATAGCTTGTTAATCAGGAAACTGATCCCCGCTCCGAGCGAAACGCCGATGATTCCGCCAGAGCCCGTCAAGGTAATGGCCTCGGTGAGGAACTGGCGAATGATGTCCCGCCGTCTGGCTCCAATTGCTTTGCGTACTCCGATTTCACGAGTGCGCTCGGTGACCGACATGAGCATAATATTCATCACGCCCACTCCGCCGATAAGCAGCCCGATCGAACTGATCACGACTACGGCAATGGCAATCGCTCCCGTGATCTGACGGAATTGGCGGGCGATCCCCTCCGAACTGGAGATCGCGAAATTGTTCGGCTTATCAATGCCAACCGCTCTGCGCCGCCGCATCAGACCGATGATTTCGTCCTCCGCCTGCGCCTTACGGCCTGGGTACGCCTGCGCGCCAATGAAGTTTTCGTCGTCCTGCGGGTTGTGTTTGCGGTACGAGCCATAGGGCACGACCACAACTTTGTCCGCCGACGGATCTTTGAAGAACTGGCCTTTGCGTTTCTCCAGCACCCCGACGACCTGATAGAAAGCGCCACCGACCTCGATCGACTTGCCGATCGGGTCTTCCTCGTGGAACAATCCGTCAGCCAAATCGTGACCGATGACCGCTACATCCATGTGATGCAGGTTCTCCGCTTCAGAAAAGAATCTTCCCTTCTCCGGGTTGGCGTTGTAGACCCACTCGTAAGACGGAATGGTTCCGGTAAATTGAAGCCCGTAGACTTCGTTGCGTTTGTAGCGAGCCGGCACAACGGTAATAGGCTGACCCGGTTCCAACCGCGGGGAGACTTCGACCGTCACGTCCTTCACATCGGGGCACTCATCTCGAATCGCCATGGCGTCTTCGTAGGTTACCGGCTTGCGATTGCGTTCTTCGGCGGTGAGGGTACCTCGAAAACCGAAATCAAAACGAAAAACGAACAGCGTGTCGGTACCATATTGATCGAGAAACCCGCGAATGTCCTGGTCCAGCCCCACCATGATGGAAGCTACGGCCACGATGGCCATAATTCCGATGACCACGCCCAATACCGTCAGCAGCGACCGTGTCTTGTGCTGGCGAAGCGAATCGAACGCCATGCGCGTGCTTTCGCTAATTTCAATCTTCACGGTCGAAACCTCGGTGCGACTGATTCAACAAAAACCTAAACCTCAAAGCGAAGCGCCTCGATGGGATCCAGCTTGGAAGCCCGGCTCGCGGGATAGATCCCAAAAAACAATCCCACAGCCGTCGAGACTCCCAGCGACAAAATCACCGCTCCGATCGGCACCTGCGATGGCACAGGCGTGAGCACCCTCACCAGGGTGGAGAGCATATAAGCAATGGCGATACCCGTCGCGCCTCCAACGACCGCCATCACCGCCGATTCCACCAGGAACTGCATCATGATGTCGCGTCGTCTCGCTCCCAGCGATTTGCGCACGCCAATCTCGCGGGTACGCTCAGTCACGCTGGCCAGCATCACATTCATGATCACGACACCGCCAATCACCAGAAACACTGAAACCACTCCGACCATGGTCGCNGCGATGGCGCCGGTCAGGTTCTTCCACAAGCTCATAATGGTGTCAGACGCCAAAATTCCGAAATTGTCTTCCGTGCTGGGATCAAGGTGGTGGCGGGCGCGCATCATGGTGCGGGCTTCATCTTCAGTCTCCTGCATCCACTCCGGGCCCCGTGCCTGGATGTTGATGGCCAGATCCAGACCCTGCCCGTGTTCGCCATACCGCTTCAAAAGCGTCCGTACGGGGATGTAAACAAAATTGTCCTGCGATTGTCCGAAGACAGTTCCAATCGCCTTGGCTACGCCCACTACCTGGAAACCCATGCCGTCGATATAAATCGTTTTGCCGATAGGATCGACCGTGGGAAACAGCTTTGTGGCCACGTCCTGTCCGATAAAGGTGACTTCGGATCTGCCTTCATTGTCCGCATCCGTTATGTAGCGGCCAGTTTCGGGTTCCTCCACATCCATGTCGGCGATGTTTGCCGTCACTCCACGGATATTAATGTCGTCGAGCGCCTGTGTTCCCAGGCGGACCTTACCGGTGGTTCGCGTTTCCAGGCCGACTCCCCGAGGCAGCTTCATGCCGTCATGCAGAGCCTCGAAGTCATCCCAGGTGATGAGCCGATTGCGACGCATCGCTTTGAAGAAATCTTGCTGATTAGTGATGATAGGAAAGCGAAGTACAAGAAAGACATTAGAGCCGAGATTGGCAACCCGATTCTGAATATAAATGTTGGCGCCGGTGATAATCGACACCACCAGGATGAGCACCGATACCGACAAAGTAACACCAAGGAGCGTCAGCGCAGAACGCAGCTTGTGCGCACGCAATGCGGCCAGAGCCTCGAACACGGGGTCGCGGAACACGGTGCTCTGGTGCCTGAGTTGCGTTCCAACTCGCGTGACCCCGTACTTCCGGACGCTATTCTGCGAAACCTCGACTTCAGTCGTTGTAGGGCCGGTGGCGTGCACGCTGTAATCGTATACGAGGCGGGACCAAAAATGGTTCCCGTGAGGATCTAAAATTGCACCGCAGAGGGTTGGACGAGCGGGACGGGATCAGGAAAGCGACATTCTGCCGCCGATTTTAAAGGAAAATTGCCCTCACACCAGCACAAATAGGTAGCATGAGGGACAAATCTGGGTCTTGCTGGATTGTACC
>JGI12269J14319_10002673_pt1 | contig 17058 bp, 9 predicted proteins | sample PeaSoiSIISIP2007_FD_14319 | JGI IMG/M metagenome (IMG submission 14319) | reverse complement strand
AGCCGAGGTCGGGGGGCGGCTCCCCCGGGAGGCTCATGGTGGGGGCCTGGCGCCGGTGGCACCCCCCGGCGCTCCTCCGGCGCCGGTGGCACCCCCCGGCGCTCCTCCGGCGCCGCCGCCATCGTCGGGGATGCCGGCGGCGTGGTGCGCCTCGGTCCGGACCCGGTCGGTGAGGCGCCGCAGGGCCGCGGTCCGGCCGGCGACGGGGGGCCGAGGCCGGTCGAGGTCCCGGGCCGGTGCGGGCAGCTCGGCCAAGTCGGCCTCGAAGCGGAGGCGGGCGGCGGCGACGGCGGCCGGCGCGTCCGCCGTCGGCCGGGTGCACCGACCGTCGCGCATCACCTGCTCCAGGAGGGGGCGGGTCCCGGCCGGGGGCGCCTCGTGGCGCAGACCGATCACGTCCCGGAGGCCCGGCCCCCGGAAGACCTGCTTGGCCCCGGGGAGGGTGGCCTTGCCCGGCGACAGCTTCATGACCGGCCGGTCGCCCAGGGACACGAGCTTGTAGGCGCTGTCGAGCGTGGGGGCGTCGGCGGACACCCCCAGCCGGGTCCCGATGCCCGCCGCGTCCACGGGCGTGCCGTCCGCCACCATCCGGGCCACGTCGTGCTCGTCGAGGCCGCCCGACACGAGGATCCGAACATCGGCCAGGCCCGCGGCGTCGAGCATCCGGCGCGCCAGCCGGGCCAGCGCGGGCAGGTCGCCGCTGTCGACGCGGATGGCGGCGTCGTGCCCGAGACCCAGCTCGGTGATGACGGTGATGGCGTTGGCCACACCGCCCGGGGTGTCGTAGGTGTCGACCAGCAGGGTCACGCCGTGGGGATGGTCCCGGGCGTACGCCCGGAAGGCCGCGATCTCCGTGGGGAAGGCCTCGACGAAGGAGTGCGCCATGGTGCCCGAGGGCCGGAGACCGAACCGCCTGGCCGCCTCGACGTTGCTGGTGCCGTCGAAGCCGGCGATGGCCGCACCCCGGGCCGCGGCCATGCCCGCCTCGATGCCCTGGGTCCGGCGCAACCCGAATTCCACCAGTCCGATCCGCCCCGCCGCGGCCAGGCGGCAGCGGGCGGCCTTGGAGGCCAGGGTGGTCTGGAAGGTGACCTGGTTCAGCAGGAACGTCTCCACCAGCTGGGCCTCGGGCAGCGGGGCGCTCACCTCGAGCAGGGGCTCCTGGGCCACGACGACGCTCCCCTCGGCCACGGCCCACACGTCGCCGGTGAAGCGCAGCCCGGCCAGGTGGTCCAGGCTCTCGACGTCGAACCCCACCGTGGCCAGGTAGTCGAGGTCGTCGGGCTCGATCCGCACCGTCTCCAGCCAGTCGAGACACGTGGCCAGGCCGGCCGCCACCAGGAAGCCGCGTCCGGGCGGCAGGTCCCGGACGAAGAGGCTGAAGGTGGCCANGTCGTGCATGGCGCGGCGCAGGTAGCTGGCGGCCATGTGCAACTCGTAGAGATCGGTGAGGAGACCGCCGCTCATGTACCCGCTCGCTCTCCCGCCGGTGTTCGAGACGCCGTCCGTTCTACACGCGGATGTGCCGGCGGGCGGGGAGGCTCGACCGGGCTCGGCGCGCCGCACCGTCGGTCACGGCACGATGGCGGCGCCGGACAGACGATCGCCACAATGCCGGGCCACGAGTCCTGCGGTAGGGAGGCCGGCGGGGTCACAGCCGGGGCACGGCCGCGCACCGCGTTGCGCCGGTACGGGGCGTGGTGTGCGCGGGGGCCGCGGCGCGCGGCGGGATCGGCGCTGGTGCCGGGTGCTCGGCGCCAAGGTGTCGGCTTCTCTGCGCAAGCCGTTCCGGCCCGAGCAGCTCCTCGAAGCCGTGGCCGGCGTCCTCGGGGACGGCCCGCTCCCGCACTAGGCCGCGCCCGCCGCGGCCCACCTCGTAGGCTGCCCCCGGCTCCGGGGAGATCGCGTTCTCCCCGCCCCCTCGCACCGTGATCCGAAACCGCCCCCCGACAGAAGCGGTCGCGTCCTCGGGGCGCGGCGACCCCAGGTCCCGCCGGCACGTCGTCGCCACCTGGGTCGCCCACGTCGTACTGGGGGCGGTGGCCTACGTCCCGATGTTGTGCACCGCCCCGGGGAAGGTCGTCGCCGACACGAAGTACTACCTGTACCTCGACCCGACGCGCTTCGTGCGCCAGGTGGCGTCGATGTGGGACCCCGACGTCTCCATGGGGACGGTGACCCACCAGTACATCGGCTACCTGCTGCCCATGGGGCCGTACTACGTGCTCATGGAGGTGCTCGGTGTCCCCGTGTGGGTGGCACAGCGTCTGTGGACGGGCAGTTTGCTCTTCCTCGCCGGGGCCGGCGTCCTGTTCCTGCTGCGCACCCTGGCGCCAACGGCGACGGCGCGGCCGGGCTCGCTCGACATGGGACGGGCCGGCGGCGTCGGCGCGGCGGTGGCGGCGCTCGCCTACATGCTGTCGCCCTACGTGCTGCAGAACGAGGCCCGCCAGTCGGCGCTGCTGCTGCCGTGGGTGGGCCTGCCGTGGATGACGGGCCTCGTGGCCCGGGCCCTGCGGCGCGGAGGGTGGCGCCACGCCGCGCTCTTCGCCCTCGTGGTGGCGCTGGTGGGGAGCACCAATGCCACGTCGCTCGTGCTGGTGGGGGCCGGACCGTTGTTGTGGGTGGTGTGGGAGGTGGTCGGGGGGCGGGTGCACTGGCGCCGGGCCCTCGCCACCGCGCTCCGGATCGGCGTCCTGAGCGCGTTGGTGTCGCTGTGGTGGGTCGAGGGGCTCGCCGTCGAGGGCACCTACGGCATGAACGTCCTGCGCTACACGGAGTCCATCCCCACCGTGGCCCGCACCACGTCGGCCGCCGAGACGCTGCGCGGCCTCGGGTACTGGTTCTTCTACGGCGTGGACAAGCTCGGGCTCTACCTCCCCATGGCCGGGCCCTACATGACGTCGTTGTGGCTCTTGGCCGTGAGCTTCACCGTCCCCGCCGCATCGTTCCTGGCCGCGTTCGTCGTCCGCTGGCGCGAGCGTGCGTACTTCGTCCTGCTCGTGCTGGTGGGCACCGTCATGTCGGTGGGCGCGCATCCGCTGTCCGACCCCTCGCCGCTCGGCGGCCTCATCAAGGCCGGCGCCACCGGGTCGACCGTGGGCCTGGCGCTGCGCAGCACGAACCGCGCCACGCCGCTGGTCGTCCTGGGCATGGCCGTCCTCCTCGGCGCGGGCGTGGCCGCCCTCGTCCGGCGCTGGAAGGTGGCGGGTGCCATTGCGGCCGTCACCGCCGCCGGCCTGGTGGCCGCCGACCTCCCCGCTCTGTGGACCGGTCGGTTCGTCCCCGCCAACCTGAGCAGTCCCGAAACCGTGCCCGCGTACTGGTCCCAGGCCGCCACGTATCTCGACGCCCAGCCGGGCGCGGCGGACACCCGCGTCCTCACCGAGCCCGGCATCGACTTCGCCGCCTACCGGTGGGGCACGACGCTCGATCCCGTCCTCCCCGGTCTCATGACACGTCCCGAGGTCGAGCGGGGCCTCGTGCCCTACGGCTCGCCCGGCTCGGCCAACCTCCTCGAGGCGCTGGACGAGCAGGTCCAGGCCGAGACGTTCGATCCCTCGGCCCTGGCGCCGATGCTGCGGCTCATGAGCGCCGGGGACCTGGTGCTGCAATCGGACCTCCAGTACGAGCTGTACGACACGCCCCGGCCGAAGTCGTTGTGGCAGCTGCTCGATCCGGCGCCACCGGGCCTCGGCTCCCCCGCCGGCTTCGGGGACCCCGCCGTCACCGCGGCCGAGCCCGACAAGTTCCCCCTCGTCGACGAGACGTCCCTCGGGTCTTCCCACACGAGCGCCAACCCCCCGCCGGTGGCGGTGTTCTCGGTGGCCGGCGCCCGCCCCATCCTGCGCACGGAGGGCGCGGTCCGGCCCATGCTGGTGGACGGCGACGGCAGCGGACTGGTGGCCGCGGCCGGGGCGGGGCTGCTCGACGGCCAGGCGACGGTGCTCTACTCCCCCAGCTTCGCCACCCGACCGGCGGCCCTGCAGCGCCAGCTGGCGGCCGGTGCCGATCTGGTGGTCACCGACTCCGACCGCCGACAGGCCGAGCAGTTCGGCACGGTGCGCGAGAATTTCGGGTACACCGAGCAGTCCGGTGAGACCCCCCCCGTCCCCGACGTGCGCGACGCGCCGTTGCCGCTGTTCCCCGGCGCGGGCGACGACACCAAGACCGTGGCCGTCGAGCAGGGTGCGAAGAGCGTGCAGGCGAGCGGCTACGGCAATGCCATCACGTACACGCCCGAGAACCGGCCCGACCAGGCCATGGACGGAGACCTGCACACGGCCTGGACGGTGGGCGCCCTCGACGACCCGGTGGGCCAGTTCCTGCGCATCACCCTGCAGCATCCCCTCACCACCGACGAGGTCAACCTGGTCCAGCCCCTGTACGGCTCGAACGACCGGTGGATCACGCGGGCCACGCTGCGCTTCGACGGCGGCCGTCCCGTCACGGTGGACCTGGGCGCCACCTCGCGCACGTCGGGTGGCCAGACCGTGACGTTCCCGAGCCGGACGTTCACCACATTGCAGATCACCATCGACGCCACCAACAGCGGGACGCATCGCTCCTACGACGGGCAGTCGGCGGTCGGGTTCGCCGAGGTGCGGCTGCCAGGCGAGCAGGCGCACGAGATGATCCGCCTGCCCGAGGACCTCCTCGCTGCCGCCGGCGCGTCGTCGGCGTCGCACCGGCTCACGTTCGTCATGACGCGACAGCGGGCCGAGTCGGTGCCGCCTCGCACCGATCCCGAGGTCGACCTGGCCCGCCTCTTCTCCGTGCCCACGTCGCGGTCGTTCTCGGTGTCGGGCACGGCCGAAGTGTCCCCCCTCGCCCCCGACGACGTCATCGACCGCCTCCTCGGGACCACGATCCCCGGTGTGGTGGCCGCGTACTCGTCGGGCCGGTTGCCCGGCGACATCGAGGACCGGGCCTCGGCCACGCTCGACGACGACCTGTCCACGGTGTGGAGCCCCGGCCTCGGCCCCCAGGCGGGCAACTGGCTCGAGTACGACCTGACCAAGCCGCTCACCTTCGACCACCTGTCGATGGCCGTGGTGGCCGACGGCCGGCACTCGGTGCCCACGTCGGTCACTGTCAGCGCCGGTGGCCAGAGCCGCACGGTCGCCGTGCCGCCGCTACGCGACAGCACCACGGCCTGGGCCGCGCAGACCGTGAACCTGGCCTTCCCGGCGCTCACCGGCTCGGACGTCCGCGTGACCTTCGACACCGTGCGGTCGGTCGAGGATCTCGACTACTACTCGGACAAGCCCATCGCCCTGCCGCTCGGCATCGCCGAGATGGACATTCCGGGCATGGCGCGGAACCCCGCCGCGCCCGCCGCGGTACCCGCACCGTGCCGCAGCGACCTGCTCAGCGTGGACGGGGTGCCCGTCCCGGTCACCGTCACCGGGGCGAGCGCCACGGCCGAGTCGCTCGGCCAGCTGCACGTGCAGGGGTGCGGTTCGGCTGCGTCCGGCATCACGCTGGGCGCGGGGTCCCACGAGCTGCAGACGCAGCCGGGGTTCCCCGGCGACGCCGACGTGGAGATCGACAGCCTCGTGCTCGACTCGGCCGAGGGCGGCGCCCCTCTGCCCGTCACGGCCTCGGGCCGTGTCCGGCCCACCGAGTCCGGGCCGGCGCCCACGTTGACCGTCGTCCGCTCGTCGGCCACGTCGGCCACGGTCGTCGTGCACCACGCCACCGGGCCGTTCTGGATGGTGCTGGGCGAGAGCACCAACGCCGGGTGGCACGCCACCACCGGTACCGGGCAGGACCTCGGACAGCCCCAGCTCGTCGACGGGTACGCCAACGGATGGCTGGTGACGCCGGGGCGGGCCGGGTCGGACATGGTCATCACCTTGGCGTGGACCCCCCAGCGCACCGTGCGCGACGCCCTCGTCGTCTCCGCAGCGTCCATGGTGGGATGCCTCGGCCTGGTGCTGTGGCCGCCGGTGCTTCGTCGCCGGCGCCGCCGCGGCCGGCACCGCGGCCGCGGGCACACCGGAGAGGGCGGCACCGCGCCGAGCGCACCGAGCGCGGTCCACGCTGCCGTGGGCGACGCGGCCCTCGCCGACGTGGGGGCAGCGCCCGTCGTCGTGTCCCTGGCCGCCGCGCCGCTCGTCGCCGCGCCGGAGGGGGCCGGGCCGGAGGGGGCCGGGCCGGAGGGGGCCGGGCCGGAGGGGGCCGGGCCGGGCATGACCGCCGATCCCGCCGGGGCCGACGTCGACGCGCCCGTGCCCGGATCGCCGCTGCGCTCGGCCGGGACGCGCCCGTCGTGGCGCGTGGTGGTGGCGACGACGGTCGTGGCCGGGGGTGTGGCGGCCGGCGTCGTCTCTCCCCTGGCGGGTGTGCCCGTGGCCATCGCCACGTTCCTGGCGCTCGTCCTCGGGTACGGCCGGGTGGTCCTCGCCCTCGGTTCGGTGGGCCTGCTCGTGGCCGTCGACGTCATGGTCACGGGGGGCCAGAGCGCCGNCCGGTACCCGGCCGAGTTCGGCTGGCCCACGCACTTCGAGACGGCGGGCACGTTGGCGTGGCTGGCCGTGGTCGGACTGGCAGCGGACGCCGTGGTGCAGGAGGTGCGGGTCCGACGACGACGGCCGGCGCCGGGCCCCGGGCGCCGGGTGATCCGCCGCCGTCGGCGGGGGAAACACGTGCGCGCCGACTAACGTGGACCGTCGTGGCGTGGGGGGCTGACGATGGTTGACGACGTGGCCGTGCCCGCGCCCGAAGCCCTCGACGAGCCGGACGAAGCCGCCGCCGAGGCGGCACCCGCCGGCGCCAAGTCCACGCCGGCGCGCCCCCGCCATTTTCCGTGCTTCGACGGGCTGCGCGCCATCGCCGCGGTCACGGTGGTCATGGTCCACACCTCGTTCGACTCGGGGCTCACCACCCGCTCGCACTGGGGCATCTACACGGCGCGCCTCGAAATCGGGGTGTCGGTGTTCTTCCTCATCTCGGGCTTCCTCCTCTACCGGCCGTTCGCCGCCTCGCACATCGCCGGCGGCGCGCCGCCGGCCCTCGGGAAGTTCTGGGTCCGTCGGCTCCTGCGCATCTTCCCCGCCTACTGGCTGGCGTTCGTCATCACCAGCTACGTCATGAACGCCAACACCCTCATCCCCGGCTGGCGCTCGCTGCTGATCTCACTCAGCCTCACCCAGATCTACTGGCCCACCCATGCCCTGACGGGCATCACCCAGGCGTGGTCGCTGTGCACCGAGATCACCTTCTACCTGTTCCTTCCGCTGTACGCCCTGGCGATCGGGGTCCGGCGGCGGTCGGACGAAGATCAGCTGATTCGCGAGGTCGCCGCGCTGGCCGCGCTGTACCTGGCCGGGCTGGTCGTGCGCTACCAGCTGTTGGAGCACCCGGGCAACGTCTCGGCGTCCATGGGGGCGTCGCTCCCCGCCTATCTCGATCTCTTCGCCCTCGGGATGTTCCTGGCGGTGACGAGCAGCTGGCTCGCCCACCGCGGCCTGGAGCCGCGCTGGCTGTGGCACCCGGCCATGCCCTGGGTCAGCTGGGGCCTGGCGCTCGGCGTGTTCTGGACGGTGGCGCACATCAAGATCTCGATACAGCCGCTCCACGGCAACACCCCCATCAAGGGGGTCGAGGAGCAGTTCCTCTACGGCCTGTTCGCCTTCTTCCTCCTCGTGCCGGCGGTCTTCGGCCCCCAGCACCGCGGTGCCATCCGGCGCGTCCTGGCCTGGAAGCCGGTGGCGGCACTCGGCATCGTCTCCTACGGCCTGTACCTGTGGCACCAGTCGTGGCTGACGCTCTTCCTGCGCTGGACGGGCGACCAGTTCAAGTTGCCCTTCTGGGAGCTGTTCCTGCCCGTGCTCGCCCTGGGCACGGCGTCGGCGACGCTCAGCTACGTCATCGTCGAGCGCCCCATCCTCAACCTGAAGGACCGCCTGGGCTGGTGGCGCCGGGTGCCGCCGGCGGGGGCCGTGGCCTCCGGCGCCGGTCCCGGTGCGGCGACGAGCCTGCTGGTGGCCGAGCCCGTCGAGGAGCCCGGCTGATCCATGTCCCTCCCTACGCCCCGGGGCCCGGGGTCGTGCGACGCCGGAGGACCAGGAGCAGGTTCCACGTGGCCACCTCCCGTACCGCCGGGACGTGGACGATCCAGCGCATCCAGTCGGGGTAGTAGCGGGGCAGGGCGTCCACGACGTCCACGCCGGGGTGGGCGCGGGCCATGCGCAGGGCCGCCCCGACGTGCCGGGCGAACAGCGACGAGCCGTACATGTTCTCGGGCGGTTGGCCGTGGTGCCGCTCGTAGCGGCGGGCGGCACGCCGGCCGCCGAGGTAATGCCACGGTGCCGTTTCGTGTCCTCCCCACGGGGAGTACCACGCCGTGAAGGACAGGTAGACGACACCGCCGGGACGGGTGATCCGCACCATCTCGTCGAGGAAGCGGGCCGGGTCCGCCACGTGCTCGAGCACGTTGGAGGAGAACGACACGTCCGCCACGGCGTCACCCACGGGCAGGTCAGCGCCGTCACCGGCGAGCGTCCGGCCCGGCGCCAGGCGCCCGGGCGTGATGTGCCACTGGTGGAGCTCACGTACGTCGTGGCGCGACGAAGGGTCGGGGACCGCCGGCGCAGGATCCGGCACCGGCGACGTCGCTCCCTGGTCGGCGGCCTCGGGCTCGACCAGCACGCAACGGGCCCCGGCACCCACGAGGGCCTCGGTGAAGTAGCCCGGCCCACCGCCGATGTCGACGACCAACGACCCCGCCACCGGTGCGTAGCGGGCCAGCTGGGCCACGGCGTCGGCCGCCTGGAACCGGTAGAACTCCTGGGGGTCGGTGCGGTAGAAGCGGTCGAACTCGGCGTGCCCCCCGCGAAAGGCCCGGAACAGCTCGACCGAGCGGCGCAGGCCCCATCCCGCCGCCGGCACGGCGGGCGCGTTCGTCCCACCGGCGGAGGCGACCATGGCGCCAGATGGTAACGCCGCGGTGGGTCTCAGCGGCGGGGCGCGACGTACCGGGCGCCGACGGCCCGGCCGGCGTCGAACTCCAGGACCCAGGCGCATCCCTTCGGCCCCGGGAGCCGGCGGCCGAGCCGCACACGGTCCTCGCGGGCCAGCACGGCGAGGACCTCGCCCATCACCTCGCCGTGGGTGCACAGCACGATGCCGTCCGACGCCGGCGACCGCGCCAGGCGGCGCACGAGTGCCATGGTGCGGTCGGCGGCGTCGGGGGTGAGCGCCTCGTCGTGCTCGACGCGGGCGCCCGTCTTGTCGGCCAGGGGCTCCATGGTCTGGAGGCAGCGCAGGTACGGGCTCGAGACCAGCCGGGAGGGCCCGAGGGGGACGATGATCTCCACCAGGTCGGCGGCCTGGCGTCGCCCGCGCGCGTCCAGGGGACGGAGGCGGTCGTCGCCCGACCAACCTTCCTTGGTCCCGGCGTGGCCGTGACGCACCAGGAGCACCCGCACAACGGACCATGATGCCCTGCCGGGGCCTGTGACCGCCCACCCCGGCCCCTCGGTGCCGCCGACAGGCCCGAACGCCCCCGCCCGCGGCCGGCACGGCGCGCTGCATTCGATGGCGTGGCGGGACGCGGGCCTACGCTGGTGGCGCCGGGGCCCGCCCGTGGGGCACCGGGGCGGGGAGGGCAGGTGGTATCGGGCCACACGACGTCGAGGGCGACGCCCGACGGGGCCCCGGGGGGCGCGGGGGCGGCACACCCGCTGGCCCCCTATCTGCCACGCCTGGTCGTGGACTGGATCAGCGCCGCGCCGCAGGAACTGCACCGTGACGTGCCGGGCACGGTGGCCTTCGTCGACATCTCCGGCTTCACCAAGCTCTCGGAACGCCTGGCCGGCCACGGCAAGGTGGGGGCCGAGGAGCTGAGCGAGACCATCAACGGCTGCTTCGTGGACCTCCTGGCGGTGGCCTACGCCCATGGCGGCGGCCTGCTCAAGTTCGGCGGCGACGCCCTGCTGCTGCTGTTCTCGGGCGCCGACCACGAGGCCCGTGCCTGCCGGGCGGCGGTGGGGATGCGCCGCACCCTGCGCGACGTGGGCAAGGTGACCGTGCTCGGGCACCACGTCACGCTGCGCATGTCGGTCGGTGTCCACAGCGGGGTGTTCAACTTCTTCCTCGTCGGTGACTCGCACCGGGAATTGATCGTCACGGGCCCGGCGGCGAGCACCGTCGTGCTCATGGAGTCCACCGCCGAGGCCGGGGAGATCCTGGTGAGCGAGACCACGGCGCACGCCCTGCAGCCGAGCGTGCTCGGCGCCCGCAAGGGTGCCGGCGTCCTGCTGCGCCGGGCACCGCCGGGGATCTCGGCGTCCCCCGCGCCGCTGGCGCCGGTGCCCGGTTCCCTCGACCTGTCGGGGTGCGTCTCCTCGGCGGTGCGCGCCGCCCTGCTGGCCGGGGTCCAGCACCCCGAGCACCGGCGCGTCACGGTGGCCTTCGTGCACTACGACGGCACCGACGCCCTGGTGGAGTCGTCGGGCCCGGAGAAGCTCGCCCACCTCCTCGACGGCCTGGTCGGTGGCGTGCAGCGCTCGGCCGACCGCCAGGGCGTGGCGTTCCTCGGCACCGACGTCGACCGCGACGGCGGGAAGATCATCCTGACCGCCGGTGCCCCGTCGAGCACCGGCCAGGACGAGCACCGGATGCTCCTGGTGCTGCGCGAGACGATGGACCTGCGCCAGGAGCTGCCGTTGCGCATCGGCGTCAACCGGGGGTCGGTCTTCGCCGGCGACATCGGGCCGCACTACCGGCGGACCTTCACGGTCATGGGTGACGCCGTGAACCTGGCGGCGCGGCTCATGGCCAAGGCGGCGCCGGGCCAGCTCCTGGCCACGCCGGTGGTGCTCGAGCAGGCGGGGGCGGAGGTGGAGTCGACCGAGCTCGAGCCGTTCATGGTGAAGGGCAAGGCCCAGCCGGTACGGGCCATGAGCGTGGGCATGGTGGCCACGTCGCGCCGGGTCCGCCACGACGACGACGTGCCCTTCGTCGGGCGCCACGCCGAGCTGGCCCGGATGCGCCAGGCGGCGGCGACGGCGCGCCGCGGGCGGGGGGCGCTGGTGCAGCTCACCGGTGAGCCCGGGGTGGGCAAGTCGCGGCTGGTGGAGGAGCTCGAGCACATGGCCGACGGCATGGCGCGCGCCCGGGCGTCGTGCGAGCCGTACGAGTCGTCCACGCCCTACCACCCCTTGCGGGTGCTGCTGCGGGGCCTCGTCGGGATCGCACCGGACGCCTCCGACGCCGAGGCCGGGGGGCGCCTGCACGAGGCGGTCGAGCGGCTGGTTCCCCATCTCGCACCGTGGGAGCCCCTCATCGGGTCGGTGCTCGACGTCGTGCTGCCCGACACGCCCGAGACGGCCCAGCTCGGCGAACAGTTCCGGCGACCCCGGCTGGCGTCGACCACGGCCGAGCTGCTCGGCGCGCTGATCGGCGAGCCGCTGCTGCTCGTGGTCGAGGACGCCCACTGGATGGACGAGGCCTCGGCCGACGTGATCCGCCACATGGCGGGCGTCGTGGGCTCGCACCCGTGGTTGGTGTGCGTGACGCGCCGCGACGAGCCCACCGGTTTCAGCGCCCCCCGGGACGAGGCGGTGGAGCTGATCGACCTCCTGCCCCTCGACGGCCAGGACGCGGCCGAGCTCATCCATCTGGCCACCCAGGAGGCGCCCATCGCCCCCCACGCCATCGCCGCCCTGGCCGAACGGTCCGGGGGCAACCCGCTGTTCCTGCGGGAGCTGGTGGCGAGCACGCGCGACGGCGGGGAGATGGCCGAACTGCCCGACTCGGTCGAGGCCGTGATCGCGGCGCGCATCGACCGGCTGCACCCCGCCGACCGCAACCTGCTCCGGCGGGCGTCGGTGCTCGGGCGCTCGTTCCCCCCGGCGCTGTTGGGGGCGGTGGTCGAGCCGGCACCCGCCGATGACGACGACGCCTGGGCCCGCCTGGGGGCGTTCCTGCACCGACGGGGCGACACCGTGACCTTCACCCACGCCCTCATCCGGGACAGCGCCTACGACGGGCTGCCCTTCCGGCTGCGTCAGGAGCTGCACGCCCGCACGGGCGACACCATCCGGTCGGTGGCCGGCGACGACGCCGACGAGCAGGCGGCGCTGCTGTCGTTGCACTTCTTCCACGCCCGGCGCTTCGAGGAGGCGTGGGCGTTCTCCCTCACCGCGGCGGAGCGGGCCCGGGCGGTCTATGCCAACGTCGAGGCCGCCGACTTCTACGCCCGGGCGCTCGACACGGCCCGGCACCTCCCGGCCGTCGGGGCCGGCGAGGTCGCCCGGATCCGCGAGGAGCTCGGCGACGCCCTGAGCAACGCCGGCGACTACCAGGCGGCCGAGGCCGCCTACCGCGTGGCGCGGCGCCACGTGGGTGACGACAAGGTGGCCGAGGCCCGGGTCCTGCTGAAACTGGCCCGCGTCATGGGATGGCTGGACCGCTACTCGTCGGCGCTGCGTTGGATCACGCGCGGCATCCGGACCATCGACGGTGTGCCCGGCCCGCCCGCCGCCGCCCAGCGGGCCCAGCTCCTCGCCTGGTACGGACGGTTCTGCCAGGAGGCCGGTCATTCCGCACGCGCCATCACGTGGTGCACGTCGGCGGTGGCCGAAGCCGAGGCCGCCGGTGAGCTCGACGCCCTGGCCAACGCGCTCAAGGTCCTCGACTGGGCCGCCATGGACCTCGGCCGCCTCGGGGAGCCGACCAACTGGATGCGGGCCCTGGCCCTGTTCGAGGAGCTCGGCGACCTCACCGGCCAGGCCAGCGTGCTCAACCTCCTGGGCGGGGTGGACTACTGGCACGGGGAGTGGCCCCGCGCCCTGGAGCGCTACCGCCGGGCCCAGTCGATGGTGCGCCGCACCGGCAACTCGGTGATCACCGCCTTCTACATGAACAACATCGGGGAGATCTTCCTCGAGCAGGGCCGACTGGCCGAGGCGGGCGAGCTGTTCATCGAGGCCCTGCGCATCTGGCGCGCCGCCGGGTACCGGTCCGGGGCGGCGTCGGTGCGCTGTCTGCAGGGCCGCGTGGCGTGCGGCGAGGGGCGCTACGACGATGCCATGGCGCTCTTCGAGGTGTCCCTACAGGAGTCCCAGGGCGTCGGGGGCCACGTCGAGGTTCTCGAGACGCGGGCCCGCATGGCCGAGTGCCAGCTGCTGGCCGGGCGCGTCCAGGAGGCCCTGGCCATCGCCGAGGGCGCCCTGGAGCAGGCCCGGGCGCTCGGCGGATCGTCGCTGCAGAGCCCGCTGCTGTTCCGGGTCCAGGGGGCGGCGCTGCTGCGGTCGGGCGATCTCGTCGGGGCCCGCCGGGCCCTCGAGCACAGCCTGACGGCCGCCGCCGTGCGTGACGCCGACTTCGAGCGCGCCCTCACCCTGCGGGTCGTGGCCCGGTTGGAGGAGGACCCGGGGCGGACGCTGCACGCCGGGGCCGGGGAGGAGAGCAGGGCCATCCTGGAGCGCCTGGGCGTGGTGTGGGTCCCGGAGCTGGTGTGAGCGACGCCCGGTGGTCCCGGACGTGGGGGCCGACCCTCCTCCGCCGGCGGCGGGGTCGCGGATAGCCTCGGAACCCGGTCGAGCCGAGGAGGGCCGGCATTGCCGTGGGAGCCGATCGCCATCACCAGCAAGGACGCCGTCGACGTGGAAGGCGACCAGGTGCGGGTGGTGTGGTCGCTCACCAAGCGGCCGAGCAGCGACTGGGCCCGTGAGTTCCGGGCCTCCGAGGTGGCCCGCCAGGGTTCCGCCGAGTTCCTCGGCCTGCCGTCGCCCGACGTACGCCTGGGTGGCACCATCCACTGGACCGTGCCCACCGCCGACCTGCGGGGGGCGGTGGAGCACGTGAAGGCCTGCGTCGACGCGGCCAACGAGGCCGAGCGCCGGCTCCTCGAGCGGCGCGTGGAGGAGATCAGGCGCCGGGCCGAGGAGGAGGCGGCCAAGGCGGCCCGCCTGCAGGCCGCCCAGCAGGCCCTGAACGCCCTGGACTGACTGCGGGGATCACGGGGCGCAGACGTTGCACCCGGCCGTGCGGACAACCGGGCCGGTTCAACCGTGCGACAGCATCCGGCGCACGTCCTCGGCGACGGCGCCGAGGACGGTGCCGAGCGTGGCCAGGCGCTCGTCGGGGTCGCCCGTCTCGAGCAGCCGCTGGCGGTCCAGCGGATTGACCGGGGCCAGTGCGCACAGACGCCAGCCGACCTCCTCGGGGCCGTCGCCGATGGCCCGGTCGAGCTCGGGGGCGGGCGCGTCGCCCAGCTCGGAGAGCAGCGCCAGCACCTGGCGCAGCGCCGCCGCCGCCCCCCGCAGCGCGGGCCCGTCGGTGGCGGGGGCGCTGGGCAGGGTCTCGACCATGGCCGCCGGGTAGGGATCGTCGGGGAGCCAGCGGGTGACCCGGATGCGGTCGAGGCCCCGGGCCACGAGGAGCCACCGACCGTCGGGCAACACCTCGGCCGCCTCCACCGTGGCCACGGTGCCGAGGTCGGTGCGGTCGTCACCGCCTCCGACCTCGGGGCCACGGGCGATGAGGACGACGCCGAAGCGGCCGTCACCGGCCAGGACGTCGTCGACGAGGGCGCGGTAGCGCGGCTCGAACACGTGCAACGGGAGGCGGCAGTGGGGGAAGAGCACGCTCGACAAGGGGAACATGGGCAGGTGCCTCGGCTCGGGGCGCACCACCCCACACTGTCGCAGCCCGCCGCCGGCCGGCAGGTCTCCCGTTGGCCCGGGCCCCGGACCACGGCACCGATGCGCCGTGAACGCCGGCGCTGCCCATGCCTGGATTCGCGCCCTGGGTGGCGGCGGCCCTCCCAATTGGCCCAGCGTTGTGTGTAGGTTGGGCTGGTAGTGAGCCTGTTTCCACAGGATCACGATGAGTGAAGTCGACAAGACGGGGAGTGCTTCCCGGCGCCGGGCGATCCATGCCCGGGTGAGCGGCACGATCGGTGCCCTCCGCCGTCCGAGGACGTTCTGGGGACTGGTACGTGGCAGCGGACGAAGGCGACGAACGGCACCTCGAGGAGGAGCGCAACGACCTCCGCCGCGAGGTCCGGGAGCTCCGCGACCGTCTCACCTCGGTGGAGGGCCACTTCCGGGGCGTCGTCGACAACAGCACCGACGGCGTCGTCGTCGTGAACCGGGACGGCATCGTCGTCTTCGTCAACGCCGCCGCCGCCCAGATGCTGGGCGAGACCCGTTCCCAGATCCTGGGCAAGGTGGCCACCTTCCCCGTCGTGTCGACCACGACCCGGCGCCAGGACCGCGAGCCCTTCCTGGCCGACATGCGCATCCTGTCCACCGACTGGGGTGGTGAGCCCGCCGTGCTGGCGCTGCTGCGTGACGTCACCGAGCGGTCCCTGGCGGACGCCGAGATGGCCTACCGGGCCACCCACGACGCCGTCACCGGGCTCCCCAACCGGTACCTGCTCGACGACCGCCTGAAGCAGGCGCTCGCCCGCGACCGGCGCGAACCCAAGTCACTGGCCGTGCTCTTCTGCGACGTGGACGGGCTCAAGGGGATCAACGACCGACTGGGCCACGCCGTGGGCGACCAGGTCCTGGTGGAGACGGCCCGACGCATCGAAGGCGTCATCCGCCCGGCCGACACCGCTGCCCACCTGGGTGGGGACGAGTTCGTGGTGCTGTGCGAAGGGATCGACGAGGATGCCGCGGCGGCGTTGTGCGACCGGGTGTCGAGCGCCTTCGAGGCCCCCATGACCGTCGACGGCGGCGAGGTCACCGTGGGTGTGAGCGTCGGCACGGCCATCACGAACGATCCCGACACGCTCCCCCACGAGCTGCTGGCCGAGGCCGATCACGCCATGTACCGCACCAAGCAGCGGCGCCACCGCCAGGCGTCACGCTAACCCCGGTCCGGGCGCCCGACCGGACGGGAATACCCGTCCGTGTCGACGAGGGTGGGTCCGACCCGTTCCTGTGGGGATCCGAGCGCCTGCAGGAGCTGTTGCCCGCCGGCAGCGTGCGCTTCGAGCCCGGCGGCCACACCGATGCCTTCTGGCAGGCGCGGGGACCGGCGCAGCTGCAGTTCCTCACCGCCGGGCTGCCCGGGTGAAGGGTCGTCGGCGGATCCGACCGGGGACGGCGGCGTCGAGCGGCCCCACCCACACCAGCAGCGCCAGGGCCGCGACGCTCAGCGCCGCCAGCTCGGGGTAGAGACCGAACCCCCGGTAGGCGAAGGTGATGACGTGGACCCCCGGGCCCACCCGGACGGCGGGCAGGGCCGGGGCGAGCATCTCGGTCGGGGTGGCGTGCCCGTCGACGAGGACCGTCCAGCCCGGGTCGAAGGAGGCGCTCAGGACGACAGCCGCCTCCCGGCGCACCACCACCGTGGCGGTGACGCGCCCGTCGGGCAGCTGGTCGCGTTCGGACCGCACCGTCCCGGCCACGCCCGCCGTGGCGGCCACGCTGTGGGCGGTGAGCGGGGCGGGGGGGGCGCCCCCGTAGGCCACGGCCAGGTACCGGCCGTCGCCGGGCAGATCCGAGCGCAGGTACGGCACGCTCATGAGACCCACGTTGGTGCGGTCGGCGCTCAGCACCCCCACGGTGTCGACCACCCGGACGTAGCCGCGGCCGGGGAGCACCCACAGCCGGTACGGGCCCGCCGCCAGAGCCAACCGGGCGGCGACGGGCGGCGGGTGGCCGGCGGGGAGGATCATGTAGTGCACGGCGAAGAGCGGGTAGTCGCCGGCGACCGCCTCGTCGAAGAAGTACTCGGGGTCGGTCATGAGCGAGGCCGTGCGCAGGGTGTAACCGACCTCGTCGACGTCGAGGCTCTCGAGGTACTTGAACACCGGCACCGCCCCCACCGTGAATTCCGAGCCCCAGTTGCTGGGCATGCCGGCGTAGACGCGCCCGCCGCCGTCGCGCTCCACGTAGGCCACCAGGCGGTCCACCTCGGCCCCCTGGGTCCGGTCGGCGGCCCGCTGGAGCGCGACGGCCTGCGCATTGGCGGTGGCGAAGGTCCCGATCTGCGACCAGGCCGGCGCCAGCGCGGCCACGCCCACGACCGCCGCCGCTCCCGCCACCGCCAAGGGGTGGCGCGCACCTCCGAGGCGGGCGGCGGCGGCCG
>JGI12269J14319_10002671_pt1 | contig 17059 bp, 17 predicted proteins | sample PeaSoiSIISIP2007_FD_14319 | JGI IMG/M metagenome (IMG submission 14319) | reverse complement strand
CCAGATCAAGCCGGGATATACCGACACCGCTGCCGTGAAAGCCGAGCCGATTGAGGAAGTGGCCGCGGCGCCCGAGAAGGACGATTCGAAAAATAAATCCGGCCGCAAATTCGGCATTCTTCCCAAGAAGAAATCCGGCACATGAAACAGAGCTTTGTCTCGAGTCTCCAGGACGGTCAGACCGTTACCTCCCACTTTCTTGTCTGTGAAAAAGAAATTCGCGCCACGCGCGAGGGGAAAGCCTACTTGCGCCTGGAGCTTGGCGATGCCACCGGACGCGTTGAGGCGCGCATGTGGGAAGGGTTTGACCGCATGGCCGCCTCGTTTGAGCGCGACGATTTTGTGAAGGTTCAGGCGCGCGTCGAAAATTACCGCAACAAGCTTCAGCTCGCCATCGAAAAAATTCGCCGCGCCGAGGAAAGCGAAGTCGATCCCGCGGACTTCTTTGCCCACACGAAAGAAAATGTGGACGAGCTGTACGCGAAGCTGCTCGAAGTTGTCGCTTCGGTAGGGAATCCCTGGCTCCGGCAGCTTCTCGAAAACGTCGTTCAGGACCCGGCGATTGTCCCGCGATTGAAGCGCGCCCCCGCGGCCAAAGTGATGCACCATGCCTACTACGGAGGGCTGCTCGAACACGTCCTGAGTCTGTGCAATCTTTGCCGCGTGGTCCTCAACCATTATCCCGAAGCGGATGCCGACCTCTTGCTCTCGGGCGCCGTTCTACACGATGTCGGAAAGTTGCAGGAACTCAGCTACGATCGTTCCCTCGGCTACACTGACGAAGGCCAGCTTCTCGGTCACATCCTGATCGAATACGAACTGGTCACGAAAAAAATGGACGCCATCGAGGGGTTTCCGCCCGCGTTGAAAACCCTGGTGCAGCACATGCTGGTTTCGCATCACGGGCAATATGAATTTGGTTCTCCGAAGCTTCCGATGTTTCGCGAGGCCGTGATGCTGCATTATCTGGACGACCTCGATTCCAAAATGGCCGCGATCCGCTCAGCCCTCGAATCCGATCAGGGTGAAGGGAATTGGACGGCCTTCAGCGGGGCTCTTGAGCGCCGCCTGCTGCGCTCCGATCGTTTCCTTGCCGGTTCGGGCGCGCCCACGGAAAAAAACTCCGCGGCCCAGGCTGCAACTGGAGGCGGAAAATCTTCGGATGGAAATGAATAACAACGTGGAACACGCCGGGCAACCGCGAGCCGCGGGCCCGCGACATTCGATTCTCGACCTCGCCCCGCTCGAACTGGAATGTCTGAGCGTTCTCTGGCCCATGGGCGAAGGCACGGTGCGCGACATTCATAGCGCCCTGGCCGCGACTCGTCCGCGCGCGTACACAACCGTCATGACCATCATGGATCGCCTTGAACAAAAGGGGATCGTGACCCGCCGGAAAGTGGGCAAGGCGTTTCACTATCAGGCACGGCTGAGCGCCGAAGAAGCTCGCTTGAAAGCCGTGGAGAAAATTGTGGAGGGATTTTTTGACGGTTCGCCGGAAGCTCTTGCGGCGCATCTTTCCTCTCAAGGAGGTGCAGCGCGGGAATTTAATTCACCCGCGCCTGCGGACGTTGACGCGCCCGGCACACCTGTTGCAGAATCGCAAACTCAGAACCTCGACGAGAGATTACTCTAAGGAAAATGTTTCCCGCACCATTCTCGATTCGCGACAAGCTTATTTCCCCGGGCACGGTTCTCGCGCCCATGGCCGGAGTGACCGACACGGTCTTTCGCCGCATGATTCGCAGCCTCGGCGGATGCGGCCTCATCATGACGGAATTCACGAGCGCGGAATGCATCACGCGCAACTCCGACCGCACGTCGCGTTACCTTTTCTTTGATCCGGACGAACATCCGATCACGGGCCAGTTGTTTGGAGCGGACGCCGACGTGATGGGCCGCGCCGCGGGGATGGTGGAACAACTGGGCTTCGACATCGTGGACGTCAATCTCGGCTGCCCCGCAAGAAAGGTAGTCAAGTGCGGCGGGTCGGGCCTGCTGCGCGATTTGAAGGGCCTCGAGCAAGTCCTCCGCGCCGTGCGCTCCGCCGTGCGAATTCCGATGACCATCAAGATTCGGGCCGGATGGGATGAAAACAATATCGTTGCCGCTGAAGTTGCTCGCCTGGCCGAACAAATCGGCGTCGAAGGCATCGCCGTCCATCCTCGAACGCGCGCGCAGGGATACACCGGGCGCGCCGATTGGAACGTCATTCGCGATGTGAAGCAGGCCGTGCGCATGCCCGTCATCGGCAACGGCGACATCAACTCGCCCGAGGACGCGATGCGCATGCTGCGCGAAACCGGATGCCACGCCGTGATGATCGGGCGCGCCGCGTCGAACAATCCCTGGATTTTCCGCCAGATCGCGCAATTCGCCGCGACGGGATCGTACGACGAGCCGAGCGAGTGGGATCGCTACCAGTTGCTTTCCATGTATTTCCGGAATCTGGTCGATACTGAATGGCCCGATGCGATCGGGAGAATGAAGCAGTTCACCAGTTATTTTACGCACGGCGTGCGCAACGGCGGGGAATTGCGCGGGAACGTGCACACATCCCGCACGCCGGCCGAAATTCTAGATCGAGTGGACGCCTTTTTTGCCCAGACTGTAACCTGAGGAGGTACGCGGATGACCGCTGCCAGCGCTACGACCCCAGCACTCGAGCGCCGACGGGAACGCAGAGTCCCGGTGCATCTCCCGATTGTGGTTCGCGGCATGGACCTCACGGGGACGTCGTTCGAGGAGCACACTTCCAGCGAAAACATTTGTCGTGGCGGCGCCGCTTTCGCCTCGCGCTATCCGCTCAATCTCGGCATCCACCTGGAAATCCAGATTCCCGTGTTGCCAACCGCGGCCAGGGAAGACACGGAGTTTTCCACGCAAGGCCGCGTCGTCCACGTCAAGCCCGGCAGGGACCAGTACGAACATATCGTGGGAGTCGAATTCACAGGCCCTCGCTTCAACCGCATCTTCGTTTCGGAAGCGACTTAGTGGCGCAGGCTTCAGCCTGTGGGATTTAGTCCTTGCAAGCACGAACCCCCACAGGCTGAAGCCTGCGCCACCAAAACCCATCTTCTTTCCGACGCAAGGTACGAGCTTCTCTTGAAACAAAAAGGACCGCTGAAATTCACCGCTCCAACAAAAGCTGCTTATACGCCTCGCGCTTGCCGAGCCCGCGCTCGCGCGCTGCCTGTTTAAGCGCCGCTTTGCGATCCAGCCCCGACTCCGCTTCGAGCTGCTCGACGCGCCGCTTGAGCGACACCGCCGGAACCGCCTGCGCTTCCCCCTCCACAGCCGGCCCGATCAGCAGCGTGATTTCGCCTCGCGGCGCCCGCTTGCGCGCCGCGTCTCGCAGTTCGGCGAGAGAGCCGCGCAGGAATTCCTCGTGAATTTTGGTGACTTCCCGCGCCACGACGGCGGGGCGCGATCCCAGAATATCCGCTGCGTCCGAGAGCGTTTCCAGTAACCGGTGCGGCGCTTCATAGAACACGAGCGCCCTCGGTTCGGACTTCAAAGCGTCAAGCTTCTTCCTGCGCGGGCCCGCGCGTGACGGCAGGAATCCCACAAACAGAAATTCCTCCGTGGGCATCCCTGAAGCCGCCAGCGCGGCCACAAAAGCCGATGGCCCCGGGATGGGAACAACGGGAATGTGATGGCGCAGGCATTGGGCCACCAGCCGGTGCCCGGGATCGGACACGACGGGAGTGCCCGCGTCGCTGACCAGCGCCACTTGCGCGCCTTCCTCGAGCTGAATCACCAGTTCCGGAGCGCGCGTCAATTCGTTGTGGGCGTGGTAGCTGACCAGCTCCTTGTGAATCGCATAGTGCTGGAGCAATTTCTGTGTCTGCCGCGTATCCTCGCACGCGATCAGGTCCGCTTCCTTCAGCACGCGAAGCGCCCGCAGCGTAATATCCTCAAGGTTGCCGATCGGCGTCGCCACCAGGTAAAGGCATCCCGTCGGCGAATTGTCCTGAACGTCCGTCATGACGCTTTCCTCATCGCAGCGAGTTTAGCATGCGATGGCGATGCGCATCTCCTTTGGGATGGATCTCTCATGAGAAATTGAGAGGGACCGCGTCCCAGGCCGCTCATCGTGTTAACATAATAGATTCCATTTGGAGTCCGAAGGAGACCGGAATTGCCGCTCTACGAATACCGCTGCCTCAAGTGCGATCGCCACACCGATAAGATCGAAAAAATGAACGGGCCGCACCTGAAGAAATGCCCGCACTGTGGCGGCAAAGTGGAATCCGTAATCACGGCCCCCGCAATCCAGTTCAAGGGCTCCGGCTGGTACGTCAACGACTACGGGCGCAAAACAACCGGCGGCGATTCGGGCAAGTCAGAGAAGGGTGAAAAGTCGGAAAAAGCCGAGAAGTCGGAGAAATCTGAAAAATCGGAAAAGTCAGATTCCAAATCCGCTTCTTCATCAAAAGACCAGAAGAAGACCGGAAGCGCATCGAAAGAGAAGTAATTCCGCGCTCGTTTTTTGTTGTGGAACAGATTCGAAGCGGTGGGAAAGAAATCTACAGCTTCAGCGCCCGCAGATACTCGCGAAAATCCTTTCCAAATTCCTGATTCTCGAGACCGATTTCCACCGTGGCTTTCAAGAAGCCGAGCTTGTCCCCCGCGTCATACGATTTCCCTTCATAGACATACGCAAGCAAGCCGATTTCTTGCGCCAGCAGGCGAAGCGCGTCCGTGAGCTGAATCTCGCCCCCGCGCCCCGGCTTGGTGCGCTCGAGGCAATCGAAAATTTCGGGCGGCAGCAGATATCGCCCGGTCACGGCCAGGGTCGAAGGCGCTTCCGCGGGGCTGGGCTTCTCGACCAGGTCGCGTATTTTCAGGATGCGCTTGTTCGCGCCCACGCCGTTTTTCTGTTCCACGTCCACGATGCCGTAGAGACTCGTCTTTTCCCGAGGCACCTCTTCGACGGCGATGGCCCCTTTTCCGGTGCTTTGGTAGACATCGATCAACTGCTTGGTGGCGGGATTCTTTCCCGGAATGATCACGTCGCCGAGCAGCACGGCGAACGGCTCGTTGCCGACCAGTTCCTTGGCCACGAGCACGGCGTGTCCCAGTCCCAGCGGTTCTTTCTGCCGCGTGTAGCTGAAGTGCACCATGTTGCCGATATCGTGCACCAATTTCGCCAGATCGGATTTGCCCTTCTGCTCCAGAAAACCTTCCAGCTCAGGAGAGGAATCGAAGTGATCTTCGATCGCATTCTTCCCTCTGCCTGTCACGATAATGATGTTGTCAATTCCAGAGGCGATGCACTCCTCGACGACATATTGGATGAGCGGCTTGTCGACCACCGGAAGCATTTCCTTGGGCTGCGCTTTGGTCGCGGGCAGGAATCTCGTGCCCAGCCCCGCGGCGGGAAGGACTGCCTTGCGAACGCGTTTTGGATTTTCGTTCATGGATTATTTTCAAGTCTGTAGCCACCATACGTGGCGCTCGCGCGCGGTGTCAATCCATCGTTTGCTTTAGGAGTTCCTAAAATCCAATCTACTTTTGAACATGAGTTTGCATTTGGAGGTTGTGGAACGGAGAATTAATTGCGGACGTGCTGACGCCCGCACACCGGTAAATAAAGCCAACCGGATGCGGCGGTTTCAATCGCCGGAAGTCCCCATAGTTGCGGAGCGCGGGGCCTGTTTGCACATTCCGCTGAGCCAATCGCGAAAGCATTCCTTCACGATGTCGCAAATGGTCTGCCCGTTTTCATAGAACACCTTCACCCAGGCCATTGGCCCCATCTGCGGAAAATAAATCCCGCGGAAACACAGGCGCGAGACGAGAATATTGATGCGGTACGCCAGCGGCTTGTGGCTGAACGAACGCACGGCCTGCGCGATCGCTTCCGGGCTATAGGATTGAGCCCATCCGTACTTGACCTCGGCGTGAGCTTCCGCGATGCTCATTTTCAATGGGGTATGCGCCATCGCAAAGGGTATGAATTCCTCCCAGTGCTTGGGCCGCGTCAGGCGCCCCGCCGCCTCAAGCCTTGCGTAGAGCGGCGTGGACGGCAGCGGAGTGATCAAACCAAAGATCGGCAGCCCCGCAGGCCAGGTGCGAATTTGCTGAAGCGTACGCTCCGCCACTCCGACCGTATCGTTGTCCATCCCGAACATGAAGGACGTGATCGCGAAGACGTTGCGGTCGGCTAGCCTTTGTAGCACGGCGGCATATTCCCCCGGCTTGTTGAAGCCTTTGTTCACATCGGCGAGGTTCGTCGGGTCGATCGACTCCATGCCGATAAAAATCCATTTTCCGCCGGCGGCGGCAATGAGGTCCACGAGTTCCTCGTCGCGCAAAAGGTTGGCGCTGATTTGCGCGACCCAGTGGACCTGCGCGTTCGCCGCGATGATGTCGCGCAGCAGGGATTTCGTCCGCTTGGGGTTGATGGCGAAATTATCGTCGATAAAGAAAACGGCGATCTGGCCGCCCTCGCTCTTTGCTCGAGCCTTGAGCAGCAGCAATTCATCCACAACGCTCTTATTGGTCCGAAACCGGATCGAATCTCCAAAGAAGCCGGTCACCGTGCAAAATTCGCATCCGTAAGGGCATCCGCGTCCCGACTCCACCGGTATGATGCGGAACGTTCCCCACCCGTCTCGGAACCGCTTGAGCATCGGCCCAACGGCCTTTGGAACGACGTTGAACTGGGTGAGGTCGAGCGAGTTCCACGGAATTGCGGGATAATCCTGAAGGCTTGGTTTGCGTTCCTGGCCAAATTCATCCACGGGAGCATAGGTCTCCTTGAGCTGGCCGCGCGCGGCATCCGCGACGATCTTCGGCCAGGTTTCATCCGCCTCGCCAAGAGCGACCGCGTCGGCATGGCGCCTTCCGGTTGTCCGTCCAAGCGCTTCGTCGGGCATCTCCGTGACGTGCGGCCCTCCCATTACTACCGGCACGCCAGCCGCGCGCACGGCATCGGCCATGCGGTAAGCCTTCGCGATCATGCGCGTCATGGCTCCGATGCCAACAAGCCCAATCTTGTTTTCGCGGACATATTGCGCGATGCCCGCCTCGTCCATCGGCTGCGCGTTGCCGTCGATCAGCACGACTTCATGGCCGGGCGGAGTGAGGGACTGGAGGAGAAACATCCACAGGTGCGGCATAAAATTTTTCGTAACGCCATTGTCGGGACTATAGAGCAATATTTTCATCGTCTTAATCTTCTCCGACGAATGGCCGGTCAGGCAGGCTCCGACGACCTCCGGCGTTCGTCTTTCGTTTCGTTGTACGAGCGCAAGAACCGATGCCCTTATGGGCCCGGCGGAAAGGAGTGTACGGTGCCGTACGATAGTATCACTTCCATGACGCAAGAAATGACGATTAATTGGAATGCAACTTTTTCGATAATGAGATCGTCCTGCTCCCTCGGGAGGGGCATTCCGTTTCACCGCGTTGGCAGCAACCCTGTGAATTGTCAGCGGTGGGCTAAAGACGTGGGCTAAATTGGCTTTCATTGAAAGTCCCGGAGGGACGGCAAAATGTAGCCCACCCCGGCCTGGTCGGGGTGGGGCCATGGGCGGACCATAAAAAGAAACCCCCGGCAGGGGCGACACGCACCGCTCAATCACACGAAAGAATCTTCCTGCCAATTTGGCGAGTCGTGCGGGCGATTTCCACGGCTGTGCTAACATGAATATTTCCGCACGCAAGGAAAAAGCCATGCCAACGCGCATCCTGGGAATCGAGTCATCGTGTGACGAAACCGCCGCGGCCGTCGTCGTTGACGGGCGCGAGATTCTGTCGAGCGTCGTCTCCTCTCAGCTCGACATCCACCGCAAGTACGGCGGCGTAGTTCCCGAACTCGCCTCGCGCGAGCACCTGCGCCAAATCGTCCCGGTTGTGCGCGAGGCGCTTCTCCAAGCAGGCCTCGATTTTAGAGACATCGATGCCGTCGGTGTGACCCAGGGCCCCGGCCTCGTCGGTTCGCTCTTGGTGGGAGTAACCTACGGCAGGGTCCTGGCCACCGAACTCGGTAAACCGCTCGTGCCAGTCAATCACCTCGAAGGCCACGTTCACGCCGTATTCCTCGAGGCGCACATTGGCGGGAAAGCGCCGGAACTCCCGGCGATTTGCCTCATCGTCTCCGGCGGACACACGCTGCTGTACCACGTGCAGGCCGCGGCCCCGAACGCAGAACCGGCCGGCGATGTCGCCAAGCGCGGTTTTCAGTACCGCCGTCTCGGCGGCACGCGCGACGACGCCGCGGGCGAAGCCTACGACAAAGTCGCCAGGCTCCTCGCGCTCGGCTATCCCGGCGGCCCAATCATCGACCAGATTGCAGGGAAGATCGCTGCGTCCGGCGAAAAATTCCATGAAAAGGAAGCGTTAAATCTTGGCCCTGTGAAGATCAAAGGCAATCCCTACGACTTCAGTTTCAGCGGAATCAAGACCGCCGTCCTGTATTACGTCCGCGCGCATCCCGAATTCACCGATGAAATCGAAGCCCGCAGGAAAGCTCTCCAACAGGGACTCCGGGAAGTCGCTGATCTGCTGCCACTTTGCAGCCCGCGAACGCTATCGCTCATTTCCAAATTCCAATCCGCGGTAGTCCGCGATCTCGTGACGCGGACGCTGGAAGCAGCAACGGAAACAGGTTCCCGCACAGTCTTGGTTTCCGGCGGCGTAGCCGCCAACTCCGAATTGCGAGATCGCTTTGCATCCAAGGCGGCCGCAATGGGCGTCAGCGTCTTTTTCCCCAGCCGCGCCCTTTCCACCGACAACGCCGCCATGATCGCCGCAGCCGCCTACACCCACTTTCTCGTGGGAGACTTGGCCTCGCCCGATTTGAACGCCGAGCCAAATCTCCGGCTGGCCTAGTTCCTTTTAATTTTTGCCTCGAAGTGGTGGTCCAGCGGTAGACAAGAGGACTTGGCGGGACCCATCTCTGTATGCATCCACTTACAGTCCGCAATTGCGACAATTCAACGTGTGCCAAACTCAATGGGGCGATTCAAGGGCCCTTCCCAATCGCCAAACGGCGTCCGAGATTCCGAAGTTCGACAGATTCAGCGCTAAAGTCTAGGATTCCAGAGATGCCTGTTAGGCAACTATTTTGAAGAAGGCTGTGGACGGTACCGAAACGACTTACTATCCTTAATTTGTCACCATTCTAATTTTCCGGCCGGGAATCTCGCCATGTCCCTCACGTCGAGGCTCCCGGGATACATGAAGTAGTGGAAGACCTCCTGCGAGGATCATTCTAATGACGATCGCGCACCCTCGCGCACGCCGTTATTCCTTCGTTACAAAAATCGAATTGACCGATGTGCGCTTGGAGACTCACACCGAGGATCGGACCAGCGACCTGAGCTTGTTCGGATGCTACGTCGAGACCCAAAGACCCTTCGCGCAAGGGACAAAGTTGAAAATAAGGATCGCCCACAGAGGTGCGAATTTCGAAGCTTTGGGGAGGGTCGCGTACGTTCGTCCGAACGCGGGCATCGGCATCGTCTTCACCAGGATTGACCCGGACGACCAGATGATTTTGGAAAAGTGGATCGCCGAGCTGAGAAACCAGTGACAGAGCCATTCCTGCTGCAAACGAGCTCAATATGAAAACTGAGAACCAGCGTCGAACCGACCGAGTCATGATCAGAATGCCTGTTCGGATCTCGGCAGTGGACGTCAGCGGCGAGAAGTTCAGCGAACAGGGGCACACCCTCACGATCAACCGGCATGGAGCAACCATAGCCTTAAATCGAAAACTTAATGCGGGCCTTCACGTTACGATCCGTCCCATCACGAGTAAGAAAGAGTCCAGCGCCCTGGTCATAGGACAATTGGGCGGACAATCGAACATCCACGTCTACGGAATTGCGCTGCTGGAGCCGAACGCAAACTTATGGGGGATCCAGTTCCCGCCATTGCCCGAATCCGAGGAAGGGTTGGCCAGGCTCCTGCTGCAGTGCGGTGCATGTAAGGCTCGGGAAGTGGTTTACCTGGATGAGCTGGAAACTGACGTTTTTGAAGGGAACCACAGCCTCCCGCGATCTTGCAGCCAGTGTGCTACGTGGACGCTCTGGTCGCAAACACCCAACGAGTTGCCCGTCGTGGATTCCGGAGTCCAAGCCGCGTCGGTGCCGGGAACCTTGGTCGCGCTTGTGGACCGCGCCAATAAACGCAAACACGTGCGTGTGCACGTGAAGATGAAGGCGTGCATACGCCATCCAGGGTTTGAAGAGGAGATCGTCGAGGTCAAAGACCTCTCGCGCGGCGGGCTTTCCTTCGTCAGCTCCAAGGCATACATCGAGGGCTCGAGAATCGAGGTTGCCGTCCCGTATTCCAAGGGGAAAGCAAACATCTTCGTCGCCGCGCGAATTAATAGGGCCCAACAGGTTTCCGGCAAGGACGTGATGAAGTACGGTGCGCAATATATCCGGTTCCGCTAGGTCTTCCCTGGAAGCAAAGATTTAACTGCCTTTGACGCGGCCGATATCTCAACTTTCGACGGTGAACTCTCAACTTGCGATACAATCCCCGTTTTCATGCGCATTGCGATTGATACCGGCGGCACATTCACAGACTGTGTTTATCTTCGAGGCGGACGCCTTGAAATTCTGAAGGTTCCATCCACGCCCCCCAAACCATCCGAGGCAATCGCTCATGCGCTCGGCCGAATCCGCGAATCCGGCGCCGATCTGGCCAGTCTCGAACTCGTCTGCGGCACTACAGTTGGCACGAACTCCCTTCTTCAACGAAAAGGCGGGCGCGTCACTCTCGTCACGACCGCGGGCTTCGAAGACGTCCTCGAAATTGGCCGGCAAGCGCGCCCGCACCTTTACAATCTGTTGTTCGAGAAGGCCGAGCCGCTCGTTCCGCGGGCGCGGCGCCTCGGCCTGCGCGAACGGTTGGATTCCGAAAGCCGCGTCCTGCTTGCGCCGTCCGCAGCCGAGGTCGCACAAGTCGTGCGCGCAGTTGTTCAAAGCAGAGCACAGTCCATCGCCGTCTGCCTGCTCTTTTCCTTCCTAAATCCCGCCCACGAAAAATTGATGGCACGAGCCCTCGCCACCACGGGACTGCCCGTTTCCGTCTCGCACGAAATCCTTCCCGAATATCGCGAATACGAGCGCACCTCCACGACCGTCGTCAACGCGTATCTCGTTCCGGTGACGAGCGGCTATCTGTCGGAAATCGAGAAGATCGCCGAAGCGCGATCGTGGAGCTTACCTGCCAATTCGAAACGCGCAAAGAGCGGAAGGAGAGTTTCGCGAGTTTGCATCATGCAGTCGAATGGAGGCATTCTCTCGGCCGGAGCAGCCGCCAGCCAGCCCGTTCGAACGATTCTGTCCGGCCCCGCGGGAGGCGTCCTCGGCGCGCAATATGTCGCCGAATCCGCCGGATTCGGCCGCATCATTACCTTCGACATGGGAGGCACTTCCACAGACGTAGCGCTGCTGGATAGCGGAAGCGAAGAAACTCTCTCAATCACATCCGAAAGCGTCGTCTCGGGCATGCCTGTCGCGGTGCCGATGCTGGATATTCACACGGTGGGCGCTGGTGGCGGATCGATTGCGCGCTTCGACCGCGCGGGGGCGTTGCGTGTTGGGCCGGAAAGCGCCGGAGCCGAGCCCGGCCCGATTTGTTACGGGAGCGGCGAAAAGGCGACCGTGACGGATGCGAATCTCATCCTGGGGCGCATCCCGGAATCAGGGCTGCTGGGAGGAGAGTTTAAACTCGACTTTCCGCGGGCGCGAAGCTACTCGAATCGGCAGAGTGGGCCAATGCCCTCAGCCGAAGCGTTCGCGCAGGGCATCGTGGACGTGGCCAACGCCGTTATGGAGAAAGCCATTCGCGTCATCTCAGTGGAACGCGGGCACGATCCGCGCGATTTCACGCTCGTGGCGTTCGGCGGCGCGGGTGCGTTGCATGCCTGCGAGCTAGCGGCGGCGCTCGAAATTCCGCGTGTCCTGGTGCCGTGTTTTCCGGGAGCGCTTTCCGCCCTCGGCATCCTGCGCGCCGATGTGACCAAAGATTTATCGCGCACGGTTCGCCTGGAAGTTCAAACTGCTGTCAAGGAAATTGCGGAGCTGCACCGCGCGTTCGCCACTTTGGAAAGGGAAGGCCGCAAGCAGATGCGCGCCGAGGGTTTTTCCAGGGAGTCCCTCAAAATCGATCGTTCTCTCGATATGCGCTATGCAGGACAGTCCTACGAGTTAAATGTGCCATTCAACGGAGACTTCATCTCTCTCTTCCACCGCGCCCACGAAAAGCGCTACGGCTATTTCGACCGCGCCCGCGCGTGCGAGATCGTGAACATTCGCGCGCGCTTCACAGGGCGCACGCCGAAACCCGCTTTGCCAAAACTGAGAATCGGCGGCCCGAGCGCTGCTCCCGCGATTGTCTCCAAGTCTCAGACCCTGTTCCACGGGGGCCGTGAAATGACGCCCATATACGACCGCTCCCGGCTGCGCGCAGGAAACCGCATCCCCGGCCCCGCGATTGTGACGGAATACAGCGCGACATCGCTGATTCCTCCGGATTGGTCCGGCCGTGTCGATCGAAACGGAAACCTCATCCTGGAGCCGCGCCGATGAGTGTGGACCCCATACGCCTGGAGATTTTCAAGAACCTCTTCCATTCCGTCGCGGAAGAAATGGGCGCGGCCCTGCGGCGGTCCGCGTTTTCTCCAAACATCAAAGAGCGGCGCGACTACTCCTGCGCCGTATTTGATGCTGCGGGCAATGTCCTCGCCATGGGCGATCACATGCCCGTTCATCTGGGCTCGATGCCCATGTCGGTACAGGCGGCGTTGCGTGCGTTTAGGCTCGGTCCTGGTGATGTTGCGTTGCTGAACGACCCGTACGCAGGTGGAACGCACCTGCCGGATCTGACGATGGTGATGCCTGTCTTCGCGCCGCGTTCCTCCCGCCCGCTGTTTTACATCGCCAATCGCGCGCACCACGCCGATATAGGAGGCGCGCACGCGGGCTCGATGGGTCTTTCGCGCGAAATTTTTGAGGAAGGGTTGCGAATCCCTCCCGTGAAAATCATGGAGCGTGGCCGCATCGCGCGCGACCTCATGGCGATTCTTCTAGCCAACGTGCGTACTGCGCGAGAGCGCGAAGGTGACCTGACCGCCCAAATTGCCGCGTGCTGCATCGGTGAGCGCCGCTTGATGGCGCTCGTCGCGAAATACGGGAGCAGGGAAGTGATCGCTCACGGACGCCACTTGCTCGACTATTCGGCCAGAATGATGGCCGCAACGATCGCCGCGATTCCCGATGGAGTCTACCGCGCCGAGGATTTTCTGGATGACGATGGCGTCACGGACAAGCCGCAGCGCATCGCCGTCACGATCCGCATTCGCGCCAAAAACGCGGAGGTCGATTTTACGGGAAGCGCGCCGCAATGCGCCGGCAGCGTCAACGCCGTAGCAGCTATCACGGAGTCCGCCGTCTTCTACGTTTTCCGGTGCCTGCTGAATGAACAAGTCCCGGCCACGTCCGGCTTGATGCGATCGATCCGCGTGATCGCGCCAGCCGGCACGATCGTAAACGCGCTCCCGCCCGCAGCCGTGGCAGGCGGAAATGTGGAAACATCGCAACGCATCGTGGACGCGCTTCTCAAGGCTCTCGCCCGCGCGATTCCGTCGCGCATTCCCGCGGCAAGCCAGGGCACGATGAACAATTTAACTTTTGGCGGGACCGACGCGCGGCACGACGGGAAGCCTTTCGCCTACTACGAAACGATTGCAGGTGGAACGGGCGGAGGCCCGGGCCACCCAGGAAATGATGGCGCGCACAGCCACATGACCAACACGCTCAATACTCCCATCGAAGTCCTTGAGCATATTTACCCCGTCCGCGTTCACCGTTATGCGCTGCGGAGAGGTTCGGGCGGGGACGGTAAATTTCCGGGAGGCGAAGGCATCATCCGTGAAATCGAAATGCTGGCTGACGTTCAGGCGGGAATCCTTTCGGACCGAAGGAAACTACCGCCATATGGCCTGAGGGGCGGCTCTCCCGGCAGTCCGGGAAAAAATGAAATCGTGATCGAAGGAAAGACGCGTCGTCTTCCTTCCAAATGTACATTCCGAGCCCCGGCAGGAACACTGATCCGGATTGAAACGCCGGGCGGAGGCGGTTGGGGAAAAACGCGGAAAGCGCGGAGGGCAGTGGGTAGAAAAGGAAAAAGCCCCAAGGCGTCGTCGCCTTGAGGCTTTTTTGGAACTTAGGAAAATGAAAATTGCAGCTAGAACTCAACACCCTCGGGCTTCTCAATCGGCGAAGGCATCTGCAGCCGCGCTTTTGCGAGCGACTTGATCAGTACGTCTTCGACGTTTTCGGCGGAAGTATTTCTGGCGGTGGCGAGTTCGCTGACGAGGAGGAATTTGGCCCGTTCCAGCATTTTCTTTTCGCGGAAGGAAAGCGGCTTGGTGCGGCTGAGCGATACTAGGCTTTTCAGTACGGCTGCTACTTCAATCAGCTCGCCGGTTCGCATTCGTTCGGAATTCTCTTTGAACCGGTGTTTCCAATCGTGGTGCGAATTCGGCTTGCCCTTTTCCAGAAAGCTCAGAACCTTGAGCGTTTCTCCGTTTCGAATCACGTGCCGCAATCCAACCGATTCGGCGTTGGTCGCGGGAACCATGACTTTGAGGCCGCTGGCTAAAATCTTAACCATAAAATACTTTTCCGTGCGTCCATTCAAAATCCCGAAATTGATTTGCTCGATCATCCCAACGCCGTGGTTAGGATAGACGACCTTATCCCCTATCTTATAATCCATGGTCGGAAGCCCCCTCGAGGTAAGCTAACAAAGTTTGCACCCAGGGGATAGTGAAGTCAAGATATTTCTTCTAGAATCAGCAAGTTATGCGATATTTTGATTCGAGATTGGTCCCTGAATTGCACAGCAATTTTTACGTAGATTTAACAGGTTCCCTGTAGACGGATAACTTCCTTCCTTAGATCCCGGCTCTGCATGCATTAGAATGGCTAAATGCTGATTCTGGCCGTAGATACGAGCACTCGAACGGGAAGTGCCGCCATTTTGCGTGACTCCGAGGTCCTGGCCGAGGTGTCCGGATACGAGGAAACGCCCTATTCTTCGCGGCTTTTCCGCGATATCGCGCTGCTGCAAGACAGGGCAAACTTCCGCCTGGATCAAGTCGATGTATTCGCGGTTGCGGCTGGACCCGGCTCATTCACTGGGCTACGCGTCGGTTTGACGGCAGTGAAAGCCTGGGCGGAAGTGCATGGAAAGCCCATCGCCGCGGTCAGTGGGTTGGAGGCCATTGCCGCGGAATACCTGGTGGGTGAGACTCCTAGCGCTCCAGCTGCCCACTTCATCGCGCCATTCTTGGATGCCCGCCGCGGACAGATCTTCGGCGCAATTTATCGAAGAAATCCCGGAGACGCGACGGGTCTCTTACTTGCCAGCGACGAGTCGATCCTCTCGGTGGACGAGTTTCTAGAATTGGTGAAGAGAAAGTCCCCCCAACTCGTACAACTTGTCTCGCCGACGCCGGACGTGCTCCCGGCCGCTCTCGTCAGCGAAGTTCTGCCTGGGGCGCGCATAGTGCAAGTATCCGCAGCCCTGGCTCCCGCGATCGGGCGGCTAGGGTTTCAAAGAGCCAAGCGCGGAGACTTGGTCGATTCGATCCGCCTCGATGCCAATTACGTGCGGCGCTCCGATGCCGAATCGGCTTGGAAGGATGGGTAATGCCCGCTCCAGGAGAGAAAATTGATAACTTCCCAGCCGTCACGGTTCGGCGAATGACCGCGTCAGACACTTCCGCCGGACATTTGATACTGAAGGAAAGTCCCGAAGCGTCGATATGGTCAAGAGAGAGTCTGCTGGAATCGGTTTCCCAGGGGATCGCCTGGGTGGCGGACCTGGATGGGCGCGTCGCGGGAATTCTGATCGGGCGAGTTGCCGCGGACGAATTCGAGATATTGAATTTGGCTGTCGGGAAGGCTTTCCGGAGACGGGGAATCGCAACTCAATTGGTGACTTCCGCTCTCGAATACGCCCGAACGGCAGGCGCGCGGCGAACGTATCTTGAAGTGCGCGCTTCCAACGCAGGAGGGATCGGCTTCTACAGCCGCATGGGATTTCGCGAATGCGGGCGCCGGCCAAATTACTATCACGATCCCATGGAGGACGCGGTGCTGCTCGTTTCGCACACTGAGGAAAATATTCCGTAGTTTTTGGTGAAATATACTTGGCGAGCGCAATGCATTGTGCTAGCTTCGACTCGTTATGTAACACTCCATTCACAATTCGGATTGGTCAGGAGGCACACTATGCCGACCTTGAATCGAGAGATACGCGAGCAACTTCTGACATATGATCAAGAGTTTCAGAAACTCACGCAGTTGCATTCGGAATACGAAGCCAAGCTAAGACAGCTTTCGCAATCCTCCTACCTGAATCTGGAAGACCTTCAGCAAGAAGCTACCCTCAAAAAATTAAAACTACGAGTCAAAGACGCGATGGAGCGCCACATCGCGCAGCGCCTGCATCCTCCCGCAGCGCGTTAACCCTCCGGCGTATTGTCAAATTAAGATAGAATATTTGCAGTCGCACCAGGAGTGTCGCCGTTTTCCCTCCTGACAAGGACGTGCATGATAAAAGACGGCTACAGGTTTGCCGCTGGCCCGCTGCTCGTGGGCATCATCGCCCTGGCATTCCACTGGAACTGGCTTGGCGGCGTGCTGATCTTCGTCGGTCTTTTTGTAATGTTTTTCTTCCGCGATCCCGAAAGGACTCCTCCGCCGGACCCGGACACGATTGTTTCTCCAGCCGATGGGCGCGTTATGGAAGTCGTGGAAGAGCCGCTCAACGGCAAGCCGGGCCGCCGGATCAGCGTGTTTCTCTCGATTTTCGACGTGCACGTCAACCGCTCGCCCGTAGCGGGGCGCATCACGGCCATCGAGTACCGCACCGGCAAATTCTACGCGGCCATGCGCGGCCGGGCGTCGGCGGAAAATGAGCAAAATTCGTTCCATATTCAGAGCGACCGGGGGGAAGTGGTCTTCAAGCAGATCGCCGGATGGATCGCCCGCCGTATTGTCTGTTGGAAAGCGGTCGGCGA
>JGI12269J14319_10002660_pt1 | contig 17099 bp, 13 predicted proteins | sample PeaSoiSIISIP2007_FD_14319 | JGI IMG/M metagenome (IMG submission 14319) | reverse complement strand
TGACCGACGGATTCCACCCCCCGGTCGAGGAGTACCTCGAGACGATCCAATCCCTCACCGAGGAGGGGACCACGGTGATCCAGGCGCGCATCGCCCAGCGCCTGGGACGTTCGGCGCCGTCGGTGTCGGAGATGCTCGACCGCCTGACCGCGGACGGCTACATCCACCGCTCGGGCAGGACCATCGGCCTCACCGAAGAGGGCCGCGTGCTCGCCGACAGCGTGATCCGAAAGCACCGCCTGGCCGAGCGCCTGCTCGTCGACGTCATCGGCCTGCCCTGGCACAAGGCGCATCTCGAGGCGGGCCGCTGGGAGCACGTGATCTCCGACGAAGTCGAGGAACGGCTGGTCGAGCTCCTGGGCAATCCCACGACATGCCCCCACGGCAACCCCATCCCAGGCGCGCCAAGCCGGGCGCACGCGGCCAGCCAGATCAGCCTGGCGGACGTCGAGCTCGGCGAGACCGTGCGGCTCGAGCGCATCACCGAAGAGGTGGAGCTGGACATGGCGTCTCTGGAATACCTCGACGCGCACGGGCTCATCCCCGGTCGCTCGGCGCGGGTGCAGGGCCGGGCGCCGGATGGGACCATCACGCTCGATGTGGACGGCTCGACGGTGGCCCTCGGGCCGGCCCTCTGCCAACAGGTGTTCGTCGCCGGCGCGTGACCCGCTCCGGCACGGGGAGCCGACAGACGCGCGGGTAGGGTCACCTCGTGGACGACCGACTACCCGCGTCTTCTCGTGGTGGCCGAGAACCGTCGGTCTGGCCCGAGGAGCTCGACGAGGTGTTCGGGCGGTCGGTCACCGTCGAGTACGCCAGCCTCACCCGTGCCGGCAGTCCCGTGACCATCCCGACCACGCCATATGTCAATGCCAACGGGCTGACCATCGACGTGTCGACGGGCCTCACCTACCCCGCCAAGGCCGAGCGGGCGCGCCGAGATCCGCGGGTGTGCCTCCTGTTTGCCGACCCGGTCGGCTCGGGGATGGCAGACCCGCCTGTCGTGCTGGTGCAGGGGCTCGCCACGGTGCGCGACTCGGACCTGCAGACGAACACCGACCGCTACGTGAGACTCAGCATGGAGAAGCTGCCCGACGCCACCAAAGGGCAGCCCCGTTTCGCGCTCCGCCGCCTGGCGTGGTACTACGCGCGCATCTGGATCGAGGTGACGCCCCTGCACGTGCGTTGGTGGCCGTCCCGGAGCCTCGAGGAACCGGTGCGCACCTGGAACGCTCCCGAGGGGACCGCCGCGCCGCTGTCGGACCCGGCTCCGAGCGGCACGCAACCGCACGCGTGGCTGGCGCCCCCCGCCTCATGGCACGCCGCGGCCCAAGACGCCGGCCGGCTGGCGACACACGATCTCACCGTCGTCGACGCCAACGGCTTCCCGCTGTGCGTGCCGGTCATGGGCACCGAGGTGGTCGACGACGGCTTCGTTCTGACCCTGGGAGGAGCCGCGCCGGCGGTGATCGCCGGTCCGGCGTGCCTCACCATGCACTCGCATCCCGAGCGCTTCACCGGCCAGGAGAACCGGACGATCATCGGAACCGTGGAGCCACCGGCCCGGCCCGGTGACGCAGTGCGCTTTTGCGCCGAGCGTGCCCTGGCCGACTGGAGCCTGGCCGGGGGCCGCCCACGCCTGGCGCTGTCGTTCCTGGCCACTGGACGCCGCCTCGCACCGCGCCTCGCCACAGAAGCACAGCGCCGCTTTCAACCCGTGCCCAGGGTTCGGCTGCCCGACAGGCGTTGATCGCCCCGGCGCCAGGCGCCGGTCAGGAAGCCGGCTCCAGCTCCTCGCGCTCGTAGTGCCGCAAGCGCTCGAACAGGGCCCGTAGCTCGCCGCGCCCGGCCCGGTCATGGGCCAGGTTGACGAGCTCGAGGGGATCCGTGCGGTGGTCGTACCACTCGTGGTCCTGGTCGTCGAAGTCGCTGTCGACGTCGAACAGCTTGTGGCCCGGGTCCTTTCCCCACAGGCCGTCGGAGGGCTTGCCCCCTCCCACCCCGTAGTAGCGCGCGTACTTCGTCTCCCCGTCGAAGAACCCGCGCAGCGCGTAGCGGACCTGGTTCAGGTTCCGGGTCTGCGCAGAGTCCTGGGCGAACAGCACGTGGTCGCGCACCGATGCGGCGGGATCGGCCAGGACGGGCGAGACGTCGACTCCTTGGAGCCCCGAGCCGTCGGCCTGGGCGCCGGCGGCGTGATCGGGATCGACACCGGCCAGCGCACAGATGGTGGCGGCCAGGTCGACGTGCGTGGCCAGCGCCGCGGTTCTGGAACCCGGCGTCGTCACACCCGGGACGCGCATGTAGAGGGGCACNCTCATGATCTCGTCGTAGACGAAGGGCCCCTTGGAGCGCAGGCCGTGCGACCCGCACATGTCACCGTGGTCCGAGGTGAAGATCACGACGGTGTCATCCCACTCACCGACGTCCTCCAGCGCGCCCAGCACCGTCCCCAAACTCTGGTCGGCGAGGCGCTGCAGCTCCACGTAGTAGTCGAGGTGGCGGAGCCAGGCCTTGGTGTCCCGGGGATCGATGTAGCCCCACAACCCGTGTTGCTGGTCCCAGCGCCACTGCCGATGCGCTTCGGGCTTGGTGTGCAGATCGTCGTGGAAATTGGCGGGGAGCTCTTCCACCACCTCGTCGTAGGCGCGGTCATAGACCGGGAGCGGGTCGTCCTCCTTCCAGGCGGCGGCTTCGAGGATCCGACGGACCATGGCGACGTCTTCGGGGTTCCGCTGCTCGTACCCGGGCTGGTCGATGGGGAACCACATGACATCGTGCGGGTTCACCAGCGCCACGGTCAGGAACCAGGGCTGGGAGACGGTTCCGGGCCGCGGGCGGGCGTTGGCCCGGAGCCATCGAGCGGCGTTGGAGGCGATGATGGGATCGAAGTGGACACCGGTTCCTGCCCACCCCATGAAGTGCCGGTCGTTGCCGTCCCAGTCCGCGAACCCGTAGGCCTCCATGTCGGGATGTGCCGATTGCGACAGGTGCCATTTGCCGATGTACGAGGAGCGGTAGCCCGCCGTCCGCAGCAACGATCCCAGCGTGGCGGTGGAAGGGTCGAGCTCCTTGTGCTCGGGCATGATGACGTTGTCGACCACGCCGTGGCCAGGGAGGTAGCGGCCCGTCAGGAGGCTCGCCCGGCTCGGGGAGCACGGCGAGGAGTGGGTGAAGTACCGCGTGAACTCGATGCCCTCGTCGATCAGTCTCTGGCGCCAGGGCAGATGGACCGACGCCGGCAGCCAACCGCGTTGGCGCTCCTGGTCGGAGACGACGAGGAGGATGTTGGGCCGCCGGCCCCCGGCGGCGCCGGTCGTCTGGGTGTCGGACACGGTGGCACCTTAGGCTGGGCCCCACCCCGGTCGGCAAGGAGGTGGCGTGGGGCATCCGACCCGGCACCGCTCCGATCACCGCCACTCCGATCATCACCATGAACACGCGCACCGCCGGGGGATCGGCGGCCTTCTGATCTCGCTGGTGTCACCCCACGACCACGGGGCCCACAGCGGGGAGCGGGTGCTCGAGTCCACTTCCGACGGCATACGGGCCGTGGCGGTGTCGCTGGCGGTGTTGGCGCTCACCGCCGCGGCCGAGCTCGTGGTGGCGTTGCTGAGCCATTCCGTGGCGTTGCTCGCCGACACCATCCACAATTTCGCCGACGCTCTCACCGCCGTCCCCTTGGCCCTGGCATTCAGAATGGGGCGGCGACCCGCCACGCGGCGCTACACCTATGGCTTCGGCCGGGCCGAGGACATCGCCGGTGTGGCCATCGTGGCCATCATCGCCGCGTCCACCGCCGTGGCCGCCTACGAGGCCGTCAACCGCCTCCTGCACCCCCACGCCATCAGCGGAGCGGGGTGGGTGATGGTCGCCGGGGGACTCGGGTTCTTGGGGAACGAGCTCGTCGCCGTCTACCGGATACGGGTGGGCCGCCGAATCGGCTCGGCCGCGCTCGTGGCCGACGGCATGCATGCCCGCTCCGACGGCTTCACGTCGCTGGCCGTGGTGATCGGCGCCGTCGCCGTCGTGGCCGGGGCACCTCGGGCCGATCCCATCGTCGGACTCGTGATCACCGCCGCGGTCACGGTGGTTCTGGCCGGCGCGACCCGCACGATCTACCGGCGCCTGATGGACAGTGTCGACCCGACCCTCGTGGATCAGGTGGAACAGGTCCTGGCGTCGGTGCCCGGCGTCGACGGTGTCGACCGCGTTCGCATCCGCTGGGTCGGCCACGAGCTTCGCGCCGAGATCCAGATCTCGTCCGATCCGACGCTGAGCCTGGTCGACGCGCACTCGATCGCCGAAGAGGCACATCACCGTCTCCTCCACGAGGTGCCGCGCCTCGCCGAAGCGGTGATCCACACCAGTCCCTCGGGCTCCCCCGGGCACGACACACGCGGCTACCACGACGTCGTGGCCCATCATTTCGCGCCCCCCCCCCCCCCCGACGCCGATCACATCCCTTGACGATCGCCGGCATCGCAGTCGCCCTGACCCCGGGCGGCTGATGGCTACACTCCCTTTTCGGTGAGTGCTGACAGGCCTACGACGGCGGACGGGGTAGTCGTCGACGAGGTCACCAAGGTCACGCCGGAAGTCCTCGAGGCGCTGCGCGCCCTCGTGCCGGAGCTGTCCACGTCAGCTCCCCCGCTGACGGGTGCCGCGCTGGAAGAGATCGTGCAGTCACCGGCCACGGTGTTGTTCGTGGCCCGTGACGCCACCAGTGGCGCCATCCTCGGGTCCCTCACCCTGGTGGTGTTCAACGCTCCGACCGGTCCGCGGGCGTGGATCGAGGACGTGGTGGTTGCGTCTCGGACCCGGGGTCGCGGGGTCGGGGCCGCCCTCGTGTGGGCGGCCGTGGACCGCGCCGGTGTGGCCGGGTCGAAGACCGTCGACCTCACGTCACGGCCGTCACGCGAAGCCGCCAACCGCCTGTATGTGCGCCTGGGGTTCGTGCAGCGCGAGACCAACGTCTACCGGCGAAATCTGGAAGCAGAATCTGTCGGGAAGAACACACCCGAGTCAGGCGGGGTGGACCCGTCCGGCAGCTCCTGAGCGCCCCAACCGGGCACACCGCGCCTATGAGCTCGGCAGGAGGCCGTTGAGGACGTCGGCCAACAGTCGTGGAGCGCTCACCATCGGGTCGTGCCCGGTGTCGATCTGAACGATTCGTGCGCCGAGGGTGCGAGCATGGCGACGTTGACGTTCGGAGGGAAGGGCCCTGTCGTTGCTGCACAGCACGTAGGTTCGTTGTAGGTCCGCTGCCAGTCGGGTCCGGGGAACGGGACTGGTCATCAGCCCCACGGCTTCGGGACCGAGGTTCGCCAGGAGCCACCGTGCTCGCTCATCGTCGAGGTCGTTGGTCAGACGGCGGCGCGCGTTTCGGGTACTGAGTCTCAGGGGTGCTCTGCGACCACCGGGGCGCAGGACGAGGCCGGTTCGGGGTAGCCAGCGCAGGCCGGCCGGCCACAGGTCGATGGCGCTGTGTCCGGGGGAGGGAAACACGGCCGCGACCCCGACCAGATGGGCGACGACGCTCGGGTTCCGGGCGGCGACGGTGTAGGCCACAGATCCGGCGAGGGAGTGCCCGACGAGCATGACCCGCGCCAGGCCCGCGGTGTGGATGTCCGCCGCGACCGCCACCGCGTAGTCGTCGAGGGTCAGGGAACGGAGATCGGCGGGGTGAGCGCCGCGGCCAGGGAGATCCACGGCCAGCGTCGGCAATCGGAGATGGGCGAGGAGCGGATCCCACACCCATGACCCATGGTGGGCGCCGTGGATGAGCACGCAGGCTTCAGGACGGTCGGTCATGTCGTGCCTGCAGCCGATCTCACCCGTAGTGCCTGGCGCTCGGCCAGGCCTGGGCCCACGTCAGCTTCTGACCGCGGCAGATCCAGATCGGGTCACCCCGTTCTTCGCTCCACACCCCGTCAGGGGTGGCCACGCTGCCCGCCGGGATGACCTCGGAGAAGATGGTTCGCAGGTACGGCCTCGGCAGGTCGACGGCGACGGTGGTCGCGCCGTTTCCGGCACCTCCCGGGCCCCACCACCAATACGAGTTGTGGCCACTGATGGCGTGCGGCAGGCCGTAGCGATCGCCGTAGAGGTCTACGGCGCCGGCGGCGCCGTAGTCACCCGTGAAGATCACCAGATGAGTTCGCGCTGCGGCCGGCAAGGCGGCTGAGACTTTGGCGATCTGGCCGACGAGACTCTCCCAGCCCACCGTGGCGCTCAGGTCCTTGTTGATGCTGCCCTCCCACGGTCCCTCGGCCAGCGCGCTGACGGGCAGGATCGGGAGCGTCAGCGGCACAGCCAGCACCCCACCCGCTGTGATCAGGGCCACCCATCCTCGGATGCCCCGCGGCGGACGCCGGGCGCCCAGGCGGCCTTCGGCCCAAGCTCCGCCGGCGGCGAAAAGGACGAAGTACATGCCGGCCAGGTAGTAGGGCTTGGCCCCTGTGACGGCGAACAGCACCAGGAGGACGAGGTAGGCCAATCCGAGCGGCCTGGCGAAGTGGTGACGCAACAAGTGCCGCAGTCCGCCGAACCACAGGAGGACGAGTACCGGTCCCATCACAAGGAGCTGGGCGGGAATGAAGACGAGGGAGGCGCCCAGGGTGGAGTTCTCCTGGTGGAGACTGCGCAGCATGGCGAAGGCAGCCCAGTCGTGCCGGGCGTTCCAGATGAGGTCGGGAGACCATATGACAAGGGCCAACACCGCACCGACCCAGAGCCACCGGCTGCGCAGCATGTGACCTCGACCGCCGAGGACCAGACCGGCGACCAAGCCGACGAACAGGAAGGCGACATTGAACTTGTTCATGAGGCCGAGCCCGGCGACGGCGCCGACGGCCAGCCACAGCCTGTCGTCCTGTGTACGCAGCAGCCGAACCACGAGCAGCGTGATCGCCGACCAGAAGAACAGGTCGAAGGCGATGGTCGAAAGGAGATGGAAGGCGGCCAGCACCTCCGGCGAGGTGGCTGCCGCCAAAGCGGCCAGCACCTGGGCTCTGCGGCCCCCGCCCAGCTCCCGCGCCGTGAGGGCGGTGAACACGACGGCGGCCCCGCCCGCCAGCGCCGGCAACACCCGAATCCCGACGACCGACGGCCCGAGCACAGCGGTTGCCAGTCTCGCCATTGCCGGCACGAGTGGTGGCTGGTCCACATAGCCCCAATCCAGATGGCGGGCGCAGGCCAGGAAGTAGAGCTCGTCGCGGTGGAACCCATAGCGGCCGGCTACCGCCAGCTCCAGCACGACCAGTCCCGCGGCGATGGCGAGCACCGGCCGGAGGTGCATCCTGGGCAGTTCCGTGCTGGCTGGTGCCAGAGGAGGCTCGTCCCTGGTGCGAATGGTGGTCGTCGTCATGAGCTCGGTCAGATGAGCGCCTGGCACACGAACTGGATGACGGTGCGCCGTGCCCGCTCGTCGTCGTAGAGGGTGGCATCGCGATCTTCGCGACGATGCCAGGCGAACCAGACGATCGCCTCGGTGACGATGCGCGCCGCCACCGTCGTGTCGAGCATGGTGCGAAGGTGTCCGCCGGCGGCTCGCTGCTCGAGATACGCAGCCAGTTGGGCGACGTGGCCGCGGCGTCCTCGCTGGAAATACATCGCCTCGAGCTCGGGCAGGTCGACCGCGCAGCGTTCGATCACGGCCAGCACCGGCCACATCTGCTCGATCATGGCGTAGCGCTCCTCGATGATGGCCGTGAGCTCGGCCTGGACGTCGTCGGGATCGGCCTGATCGAGGGCGGCTCGCAGCCGGGGTGTTGCCGCCGCCTTGCGCAGCCCCTGCCCGATCAGTTCCAGAGTCTCGGCAAAGGCCGGGGTGGCGATGGGCAGAGAGGGCATGCCCCCGGCGAACTGGCCGAAGGCATGGGCGAACACCAGGTGGAACAGGGCTTCTTTGCTCTCCACGTACGTGTACACAGCGCCCGACGACAAACCCGCCTGGCTCGCGACGTCGGCCATGTGCGTGCGGCGGTACCCGAGGCGCCCGAACACCTGCGTGGCGGCCTGCGCCACTTCGGTCAATCGTTGCGGTGGAGTGGTCCGGGGCATGCCACTTACTATTTACTGAATGAGTCATTCAGTCAAGTGCTCTCGCCCGGAAAAGGGTGATCGGGATCGGTATGTCCGGGCTACCTCGCCGCTCGCAGCGAGCGCCGGTTCCCTCCCTGTCCTGACGGCTGGTCAGAAGCGGGCGGGGCTGTCGAGGAGCTCGTACATGGCAACCTCAGGGGGTCCTTCGACGCCGGTCTCGGCCATGGAGCCTCCGATCGTCGGGTTGTCGAAGAACTTCTCGAACGACCCGTTCGCACCTGCCGGTGATGCGTTATCTGCCGTAGGTCAGGTGGGTGATCGGGCCACGCGGTATCGAATGCCAGCTCGGAGGCAAGCATGAACGCACCGGGCCGGCTAGCCCGTTACGGGCGCCCTTCGAACACCAGGTTGAAGGGCGTCTCGGTGGCTCGACGGAACGAGGTGAAGCCCGCCGACTTGGCNACCTCCCTCAGTCTGGCCTCNCCGGCCTGGGCTCCCAGTCCGGCCCCCACCTCCTGTGACAGCGATGCCGGGGTGCAGATGAGGGTGGAGGCTGCGTAGAACACCCGGCCGATGGGATTCAAGTTGTCGGCGATGTCGTCGTTGGCAAACGGCTCAACGAGCAACCAATGTCCATCGTCTTTGAGCGACTGGCGGGTGTAGCTGGCGGCGCCCACCGGATCACCCATGTCATGCAGGCAATCGAAGTGACATACAAGGTCAAAGTCCGTCCCCGGATATTCCTTGGCCGCACTCACCTCGAAACGAACCCTGTCCCCGACTCCGGCCGCCTTTGCCTGCTCGGTCGCGTGGCGGATCGAGGGCTCGTGGTAGTCGAAGCCCCAGAACTGCGACGCCGGGTAGGCGGAGGCCATGATGATGGTCGACGCCCCGTACCCGCAACCGACGTCGGCCACCTTGGCCCCGGCCCGGAGCTTGGCGTCGGCCCCTTCGAGAGCGGGAAGCCAGGACTGGACCAGATTGGCGGCATAACCGGGGCGGAAGAACCGCTCGGTGCCCTGGAACAGGTCGGGATCGTGCTCGTGCCAGCCGATCCCGTCCCCGGTGCGAAAAGCATCCACTGCTTTGGGCACAATCCGCGTTGCAGCCATCATTCCCTGGAAGCCGCCCATCACGTACGCCGGGCTCGACTCGTCGGCCAGAACGATGGCCTGCTCCTCGTTCAGTTGGTACCGGCCGGCCCCGGCATAGTCGACGTACCCGGCCGCGGCGAGGCCGCTCGCCCACTCGCGCACGTAGCGCTCGGTGGTGCCGGTCTTCTCGGCCAGCTCGGCCGGTGTCAGTGCACCGGCGCCCACCATGGCCCGGAACAGACCGAGCTTGTCGCCCAGGTTGATCAGCGCACCCGTCAAGATGGACCCGAAGTCCCCCACCGCTTGGTGCACGTACCCCATCAGCTTGTCTTCGTTCATCTCTCACCTCCGCCGCTGGGCGGTCGACCACGGCTTTCTCAACTTTGTCATCCGGACTAGTCGAACGACTTGGACTAGTATCTTGTGCATATGACCAAAAGTCAAGAGATCGGGCGAATGCACCCGGCCGGCGCTGTGCCGATCCTTAGGATCCGTTGATGGCCCGTGTTCGGGAGCAGAGACCGGTGTCAGAGGCGCGCCAGCAGGCGACGGTGGCGTTGCTGGACGCGGCCGAGCAGCTTCTCTACGAGGTCGGCTACGCCGGGGTCACCACTCGCGCCGTCGCCGAGGCGGCCGGACTGAACCACGGGCTCGTGCACTACTACTTCGGGTCGATGGACGAACTGCTCACGCAGACCCTCGCACGCTTTGCGGAGCAACTTGCTGAGGCTCTCGAGGCTTTGTATGCCGACCCGCATCTCAGCTTTGCGGAGAAGTGGCGGCTCGGATCGCAGTTCTGGGTCGAGGAACCAACATCTCGCTTCCCGAAGATCCTGCTCGAACTCCTGGCGATGGGTTGGAACATGCCATCGCTTCGGACGCGACTCACCGAGGTCCACGCGAAGTTCCGCGCCATCTTCGAGCGTCATTTTTCCCAGGCCATGCGTGACTACGGGCTCGACGAAACTCAGATTCCGCTCAAAGTCATCGTGGCCGCCGTCACGAGCTACCAGCTCGGCCTGATCGTGGAGGGGCTCTCGGGCGTCGAACAGGGGCACCAGGAACTCCAGGCATGGATCCAAAGCTGGATCGACGATCTCGAAGCCAAGAGAGTTCCGGCTTGAATTCCGGTAGCGCAGCCCCCCTGTCGGTATCCACGACGCCACGTTGGTTGTGCGTGCCAGGCTCGGCGGGACCGTCCACTCTGGGANTGGCCGTCGTATACGACGGAACGCAATCATCACGTTCCGTGACCCGGACGACGTCCAGCTTGAGTTCTTCTGGAAGGCGCCCGAGGACTGAACAGCGCAGACCGCCAGGAGGCGTACGGGGTGGCCAAAAGGAGCCTGACCAGTCGGCAACTACGGCCTGGTGACGGTCCAACCTCGACGCTGGAGCTCGGTGACAAGCTGTTCGTCAGGAATGCGAAGGATCAACTGCTCTGTGCCGGATCGCTTCGACGCCGGGAGACCAAGAGCCGCTTCTCCATCGAACTCTGCGTCTTGCAGCCGGTCGATGAACCCCGCCGCCTCGTCGCGAGTGAACTTGCCAGCAGCCTGACGCTGCGTGAACCCCATTGGGCCGCGCGCCTCGCGGAAGTCAGTGTGGCCTGCGCCCTTGAGGAGAGCCAGGAGCTCCCGCACCTGGCTTGCCGAGGCGGGTGGGCCCGACTGCTGACCGAATGCCATGGGAGGCAGTCTTGCCGAAGCTGCGATGGACCGCCCAGCCCNCCGGAATGGCGCGGTCGGTGAATATCGAGCCGGTCGCAGGACGGCCCGAAGAGCAGGGTCACCCGCACTGGTCGTGCGCCTACGNTCACCGCACAGGTGTGACCCNGAAGCGAAGCGGGCGACCGAGCCGAGTTCGGAGCGACGACGCTCCAGAGCCTGCCAGTCTTTCTCACTGTCCGCTGAACGCCGCCAACTCGGCATCCCAGCCTTCATGGTTGTGTTGAAGGATGAGTTCGTTGCGTCCGTAGATGAGTTGGTCAGTGAGCGGGGCGGGTCGGGGATGGGGCGGGTGTGGTCAGTCAAGATCGCTGTCGGCTGATGTCACAAACCACTTCGTGGGGTCTTGGATGTCCCGGAGCAGCGATTCGTCACCCGTATAGGCGAAGAAGCGGATGCTTTGATTACGCCGCCGGAAGAATCCACTCAGCCGCAACGCACCACGAGCCCGCTGGTTGAGGGTGTTGCAGAGCAAGACGGCCGCGTCCAGTTGCCGGGCGATGCGGACACCGGCGGCGAGCAGTCGGGAGACGTCACCGGGTGCAGCAAGGTAGTCGACGATGGACAGGGCCGCGCAACCGTTCCACTCCGTGCGGCGCAGGACCAGGTACCCGATCAGCCGCCCCCGGTGCCGCACGTAGTAGCGAAGGTATTGGTGACGGTCGGGGCATTCATCGAATCGCCATCGGAGCCAGGTGGCGTCGCGACGCGAGATGGCAGGGTAGAGCCTCGACACGTTCTGCCAGAGGGTGTCGGATCGCTCATCGAATGCGTCGACGGGGACAAGCTCGGTCCGGCCGTTGCGAATGCCGCCGGCCGTGTCCAAGAGCCGCAAGCCCGGAGCGACCAGGGGAAGCACCAGAAGACGGACTGCCCTGGGCACTCCTTCCCAACGAAGGACACGCTTGGTGTCGACCAAGCGGAGGTACATGGGGATGTGCCCGATGTCAGATGAGCGCCGGCGCACCAGTAACCGATGTCCCGACGGGGAGACATTGAGAAACCCCGAGACCTGACACGAGTCCCGATGCGCCTCGGAGAGGGCGGCTCCGACTCCGTGTCCGCGCCACTCCGGGTCCACCACGAGCTCGACCGCCCACGAACCCCGGTAGTGCGCGTCCCCGACCACGAGATCGAAGGGGATGCCGGCCTCGGTGCCGACAACCTTGCCGCCGCGACGACAGATCCACACCGTGGGTTCGTCGCTACGTCGGAACGGGTGGCGCGAGAAGAGCCAATCAGCCCGCTCTTGGTCGAGAAGACGGCTGCCCGACCCGTACATCTGCGCCTGGAAGGCGCGTAGATCGGCGAGATCGTGCTCAGAGCACCGGAGGACCCCCTCCACCTCTTCGAGTACCGTCCCGGTCAACTGGTCACCCCTTTGGCCGACGCGCCGATCAACGAAGCCATCCACAGGCCCAATCGTGAGCCGGTGCGAGCGCTCGGAGCGGACACACCGAGGTCACCGCCCGGGATCGGAAAGAAGACCTCGTAGGGGCCCATGAAGCGGCGGATGAAGCTGGGGGTGAGGCCGTAATCGTCGGTGAGCTCTCCTCCCGCGGCCGCCGACAGTTGAGAGACGTAGGCGTCGATAGCCCTTCGTTTCCTCTCGAGGTACCCGGCGGTGCAGATGCGCTCGGGCCGGGAGGACCCCTGCAAGGTGCGAACCCACGATCGGGGGCGCTCCCATTGCCAGATCGGATAGACACACAAGCGCGCGCTCGTCCCCGCCAGTGCGCGTCGGGTGGCCTCGCCCAGCACGGCGTGGTCGCTGTGGGGATCGGCCTCCGAAGTCACGAGCACGTCGTCGGGGGAGCACGACTTGACGAGATCGGACACGGCGTCGACCAATGCGTCTCCGGCCAGATGGAGCTCGGTCTCGGGGAACGACAGGTGGACGACGGACCGGTCGTCGAGCCCGAGCACTTTGCAGGCGGCTCGCAGCTCGGCGTCACGGGTGGCGATGTTGTCGGCCGCGCTCTTGTGGGGCGGATAGGTGCTGCCGTCGGTGACGACCGCCACCTGCACCGGGGTCCCCGCGTCGACCCTGCGCATGATCGTGACACCGCAGCCCAATGTCTCGTCGTCAGGATGGGGGGCCAGGACGAGACAGGACCGACGGGCCGTTGCACTCGTGGCGTCGGCTCCGCCCCGTCCCATAGATGCACCAATGAGTGTCGAGGTCGGTCGCTTGACGGGTTTCAACACCGTCTCCCACCACACTTGGTGTTCCGGTTGCTCAGCCACCGTGCGCGATCCGTTCGTCCACGTGGGACATTGGGCCCAGCCTTGGGGCGCTTCGCCAAGCATCGCCCGCTCCTAAGCTAGCTCCGCCGCGCCCGTCCGGGTCGAACGCAATCAGTGGTGACGCCATCACCTGAAGCCGCGCCGGTTCCACTCGCCCGGAGCGATCCGGGTAGCCCTGATTGAGCATCCACTCCGCCATGGCCCGATGCCCTCCGGTGAGGTCGGTGGTGTGTGCGGTGGGCTGTCGACGCTCGGAGACGACGGTGCTTCGACCCGCACTCTCACTCAGAATGACGGTCCGACTCCACCAGGCCGTCAATTCCCTCTCAACAGTCGGCCAACGCCCCATCGGGGAGTGACAGTCGGGAGTGACAGTCGGGGGTGACATTGGTGAGTGACAGCGGGACCGGGCAGAGGGCAGGGATCGAAAGGGGCGCCGGCCGGGGCTGCGCGCGGCCACCCGCAGGGCTCGGACGACGGGAAGAATGGACAGATGAGAACGCCCAACATGTACGGACCCGACGCCACCTTCGCCGGTGTCCCTTCCGGCGATCTCGATGAGCCCGAGAGCTACGCGGGCGCGGCGGCCGTGGTCGTGGGCGCGCCGTTCGACGGTGGCACGTCGCACCGTCCGGGGTGCCGTTTCGGGCCTCAGGCCATCAGGCTCACCGACTACCTGCCACAGGACGGGCGCCGGCCTCATCTGGCTCTGGGCGTGGACCCGCTGGTCGAGCTCGGTGTCGTCGACGTCGGCGACGTGGAGATGCTCTCGGGGGAGATCGAGGCGTCGCTCGAGCGCCTCGAGCATGCCGTGGAGCAGATCGCGCGCTCGGGCTCGGTGCCGGTCGTCCTCGGAGGTGACCACACCATCGCCCTGCCCGATGTCACCGGCGTGGCCAGGCACGTCGGATGGGGACGGGTGGGGGTGATCCACTTCGACGCTCACGCCGACGCCGCCGACACGCAGTTCGGGTCGATGTACGGGCACGGAACGCCGATGCGCCGGCTCATCGAGTCGGGGGCGGCGCGCGGCGACCGCTTCCTGCAGATCGGCCTCCGGGGATACTGGCCGGACCCCGACACCCTGGCCTGGATGGCATCGGTGGGAATGCGCAGCTTCGAGATGACCGAGATCGAGGGGCGGGGCCTGTCCGCCTGTCTCACCGAAGCGTTCGCCATCGCCACCGACGACTGTGACGCGGTCTTCCTGTCGGTCGACATCGACGTCGTCGACCCGGGGTTCGCCCCCGGCACGGGCACGCCGGAGCCGGGCGGCTTCTCCAGCCGCCAGCTCCTCGACGCCGTACGCCGGGCCGCCGTGGAGCTTCCCGTAGCCGGGATCGACGTCGTGGAGGTGTCGCCTCCCTACGACCACGCCGAGGTCACGGCGTACCTGGCCAACCGCGTGGTCCTGGAGGCGCTGTCGGGGATCGCCTGGCGCCGACGCGCCCGGTCCGGGACACCGGGCCGCCGGGCCGAGGACCCTCTGCTCGAAGGGCGCTGATCGCCGGCGGACCTGTCAGGCCATGGTGGCCAGGATCTCCTCGACCATGGCCAGGGTGGTGCCCGGGTGCAGGAAGGCCAGCCGGGCCACGGGCTCGCCTTCCCACGACGTGGGGGTGACGAATCCGATCTGTCGGGCCAGCAGGTTCACCGACCAGGCGTCGTAGTCCCGCGCCACCCAACCCGTGCGCCGGAAGAGGACGATGGACAGCTCCGGGTCACGGACGAGCTCGAGATGCGGTGACCGGCTGATGAGCTCGGCACTCTGCCAGGCCGTGCGCAGCACCGTCTCGACGGCGTCGCGATACGCGCCGGCGCCGTGCACGGCGAGGGAGAACCACAGGGGCAGCCCGCGGGCCCGCCGGGTCAGGTGCACGGCGTAGTCGCTGGGATTCCACACAGGGTTGTCGTCATCGTGGATCACGTCGAGGTACGACGCCTTCTGGGTGTGCACGGCTCTGGCCAGAGCCGGCTCCCGATACACGAGGGCCGCACAGTCGAAAGGCGCGTAGAGCCACTTGTGGGGATCGATGATGAGCGAGTCCGCATGCTCGATGCCCGCATACCGGTCCCGGACCAGCGGCGTCAGCAGCCCCACCCCACCGTAGGCGGCGTCGACGTGGAACCACAGCGAACGGTCGCGAGCCACGGCGCTGATCCCTTCCAGGTCGTCGATGATCCCCGCGTTCGTCGTTCCGGCCGTGGCGACCACCCCGACGACGTCGTCGGCGTCGCCGGCCAGGCGATCCAGCGCCGCCTGCAAGGCGCCTCCCGTGAGACGGTGGTCCTCCGAGGTCACCACCAAGGGCTCGACGCCCAGGATCCGCAATGCTCTTTCGACCGAAGCGTGTGCTTCCTCGCTGACGGCGATGCGCGGGCGCAGCGGAACGGCGTGGCGCCGGAGCACCGTCGTGTCGCGCGCCACGACCAGGGCCGAGAGGTTGGCGATGGACCCTCCCGACACGAAGCACCCGCCTGCCCCCGGGGGGAGCCCGGCCAGGTCGGCCAGGAACCCGAGCACCTGGTTCTCCGCCGCCACGGCGCCTGCCGCCTCCAACCACGACGTGCCCGCCAGCGAGGAGCACGACACGATCATGTCGAACAACAGGGCGGCCTTGGTCGGGGCGGCGGGGATGAACGACAAGAAGCGAGGACTGTCACAGGAGATCACCGCTGTGGCCAGCTGATCGGCGAACAGGCCGAGCACGGCGTCGGGATCGTTCCCCGACTCCCCGATCAGGCCGGACAACACGTCGTCGAAGGACTCGCGCACGCCGCCGAAATCGAGCGCCACGGGGTCGAGCGCCAGTCGCTGGTGGCAGTAGTCGAAGACCGACTCCACCATGTGCTCGTCGAGCACGAACATGGGATTCTCCATCACCAGCCTCCGGCAACAGGATCGCACCCCGGCGGCCACCCCAGGGCGACCCAAGGCGGAACCAGGGGCCACCCGGCCCGCCGCCGAGCCGAGACCGGGGTCGTTCCGCCCTCGGTCCACACCACCCGGTGCGAACGTGGCAGCGTGTGGGCATGGACCTGCCCGTCATGCCGCCGGTCGCCCCCATGCTCGCCAAGCTGGCGCGGGAGCTCCCCACCGCACCAGGCATGCTGTACGAGCCGAAGTGGGACGGGTTCCGCTGCGTGGCGTTCCGGGACGGTGCAGAAGTGGAGCTCGGCAGCCGCAACGAGCGCCCCCTCACCCGGTACTTCCCCGAGCTGGTCGAACCGATCCGGCGGTACTTCCCCACGCGCGCCGTCGTCGACGGCGAGATCGTGATCGCCGGCNAACTCGGCCTGGACTTCAACGCCCTCCTGCAACGCATCCANCCCGCCGCTTCGCGCGTGNCCCTGTTGGCGGAGTCCACCCCGGCGTCGTTCGTCGCCTTCGACCTTCTCGCCCTCGACCGGCGAGACCTCCGGGAGGAGCCCTTTGCGGTACGTCGCGCCCTGCTGGAAGAGGCGCTCGGCGACAGCGCGGCGCCGATGCACCTGACGCCCTCGACCACAGACCCCACCGTCGCCACGGACTGGTTCTCGCGCTTCGAGGGTGCGGGGCTCGACGGCGTCGTGGCCAAACGCCCGGACCTCGCCTACCGCGAGGGCGAGCGCGTCATGATCAAGGTGAAGCACGAGCGAACCGCCGACTGTGTCGTGGCCGGGTTCCGCTGGCACAAGTCCGGCGGTGTGGTGGGGTCGCTGCTCCTCGGTCTCCACGACGACGAAGGGGTGCTGCACCACGTGGGCGTGTCGGCTTCTTTCACCGCAGCGCGGCGGCGCGAGCTCGTCGACGAATTGGCACCGTACCGAGTGCCGACCCTCGCCGGCCATCCGTGGGCGGCCTGGGCGCAGATCGAGTACGACGGCCCCCAGGGGGGCCGACGTCCCGGCGCGCCCTCGCGTTGGAACGCCGGCAAGGACCTGGGGTGGGAACCGCTCGATCCCGTCCTGGTGTGCGAGGTGGCCTATGACCACCTGCAAGGTG